>Ga0208197_1003137_pt1 | contig 13605 bp, 11 predicted proteins | sample AD_JPNNA4_MetaG_FD_184444 | JGI IMG/M metagenome (GOLD analysis project Ga0208197, IMG submission 184444) | Active sludge microbial communities of municipal wastewater-treating anaerobic digesters from Japan - AD_JPNNA4_MetaG (SPAdes) (version 2) | ecosystem: Engineered > Bioreactor > Anaerobic...
TAGGCTAAAGCAAGAACGCCTACCGCTAACAGCGTGTTTATTTTATTTGGGCTGAGGACAGTTTAGAAAGTTCCCTGCTTTTTGGTAGCTTTATATCGGGTGGATAGAGCATCATTCCAATCCCCCCCAAACAAAACAAACACGCGGACCGTTACAAGCAAGCCGAGAAAAAAGACAACGACAGAATGACAATGAAATTTTTGCTGCATTAAGACAAAGAAAAAAGGAAAACCCAGCCCACAAAAGCAAGAGTGTGGCTGCCCTTCCTTACAACCGTCCCTTCGCAGCCACACACATGCTTTTTTTGCAGACCCGCCCGTTGATAATAAACTGTTGATAAATAATTGAAATCTTCAGAACTCAATAAGTAAAAAATGTATTACCTTTGACATAATTAGTCAACACAGAAAATGTCAACACTAGGATTGAAATTAAGAGAATTAAGAGAACAGGCAGGATTATCATTGAGAAAAGCTGCTATGCAAACCGATATCGACATTGCAATATTGAGTAAAATGGAGCGTGGGGAGAGAAAATTCTCAAAAGAATTAGTTTTGAAATTGGCTGACCTTTATAAAGCTAATTCGGACAAACTCGTCATTGACTTTTTAAGTGAAAAGGTACTTTATGAATTAGAAGACGAAGATTTTGGGCTTGAAGCACTGAAAGTTGCTGAGAAACAATTGAAATATAAAAAACATAAGGATAAAAAATGAAAATACAGAAAACCACAATACATAACTTCCGTTCAATAATTCATCAGGTTATTGATTGTAAAGATTTTACTCTTTTTGTTGGTGAGAATAATTCTGGAAAAACAAACATTATTACCGCTTTAAGAGCTTTTTATGAAAATGAAGGATATAAGTACGATAAGAAATCTGACTTCCCTAAACTTACTGATACAACTGATTCTGAAAGCTGGATTGAATTAGAATTTATTACAACGAATGAAGAACAAGAAAAGATAAAAGATGAGTACAAAAGAGACGACAACATTCTTATAGTAAGAAGATATTTTGAATCATCAGATAAGGATAAAGTCAGCAAAGACAATAGTAATATTTTCTACATATCAAAAGATGGTTCAATATCAGAGAATAATTTTTATGGAGCAAAAAATGTTTCTCAAGCCAAACTAGGTAAAATCATTTATATTCCTGAAATAGCAAAAACTGAAGACACTTTTAAACTTTCAGGACCTTCTCCACTTCGACAAGTAATAAGTTTTGTCTTTAAAAAAGTACTCGAAAAATCGGATGCATTTGGCGATTTAGGAAAGGCTTTTGAAAGCTTTAACAAGGACTTTAAAACCGAAGCCTCACCTGATGGAACTTCAATGGACAGCCTAAAAGAAGATATCAATAATGAATTAAAAACCTGGCAATTCACCTTTGGATTTGATGTAAACCCAATAAAAACGGACTTAATAATTAAAAACCTAATTGACCATTATATTGAGGATGATAATTTGCAATCCGGCAAAAAAAGGGTTGACATGAAAAATATAGGACAAGGTTTGCAAAGACATTTGATTTATACAATGATTAAACTTGCAGCTAAGTATGATGAAGGCAAAAAAGAAAGTGACAAAAAAGAGTTTTATCCCGACTTTACATTAATATTATTTGAAGAACCAGAAGCTTTTCTGCATCCGAGCCAACAGGAGTTAATGAATTTGGGATTAAAGCAGATTGCTAATGAATACAACCAACAGGTTTTCTGTACTTCACATTCGTCAATTTTCGTAAGCAAAAACATTAATAAACTAACTGAAATTAAAAGAATTGATAAGAAAAATGGAGTTAGTGAATTCTTTCAAATTGATGAGCCAACTTTAAAGTCGCTTTATACTGATTGTACAGAACTGAGTCAATTTTTACAGAGTAAAATAGATGCCGGTATACCTGCTACTGATGAAGCTGAATTGAAGAAACTCATTAACGAAAAAACAGAGGAAGTCAAGTTATTGGAAGAATCAATAAAATTTTCTATTTGGCTTGACACAGAAAGAGCTTCAATGTTTTTTGCCAAGCATGTTCTAATTTGCGAAGGTGCATCTGAAAAGGCTTTCATTGATTATATGATGAACACTAAATGGCCTGTAATCAAAGAAAAACATATTTATTGTTTGGATGCCTTAGGTAAGTATAATATTCACAGGTATATTGTTTTACTTACAAAATTTGGTTTGTCACATTCTGTTTTAATGGATTTTGACGAGGACAGTAAACAACATAAGTATATCAATGAATTTGTGAAAAGTAAAATTTCAAAACTACATGGTTTTGAAAAAGATTTTGAAGCATTTTTAGGTATTACACCAGTACCTAAAAACAGAAGCGATTTAAAACCCCTTAATGTTCTGAAAAATTATGAAGATGGAAACATTACAGTGGAGAAAATTGAAGAATTAAAAGAGATTATAAAAAACTTAACGATATAAAGCTATGCCAACACTCCAATTCAAAGGAAAAAACATAATCTGGAACCACCATTTGGCTGTTCCGTTTCATACATTGGACGAAGTGCCCGAACTGCATTACCAACCTGAAAAGGCAAACGGTAATATGATAATTGAAGGCGATAACCTTGTTGCTTTAAAAGCACTTTTACCACAGTTTGCAGGTCGAATAAAATGTGTTTGTATTGACCCTCCTTATAATACCGGCAATGATAATGGACAAGGAAATGGATGGATTTATAATGATAATGTGAATAGTCCTTTAATCAAGGATTGGATTGGAAAAGAAGTTGGAATAGAGGATTTAACAAAGCATGACAAGTGGTTATGTATGATGACTCCCAGAATAAAGTTGCTTAGGGATTTATTAAGTGACGAAGGAGTAATATTTGTTTTTTGTGATGACAATGAACAATATAGTCTAAGAAGTATATTGAACGAAATTTTTGGTGAAGATAATTTTCTTGCAAACATTATTTGGCAACATAGCATTCAAGCAAAAGGTTATTCGGATAAGTTTTCATTACATCATAATCATTTATTAATGTACCAAAAAACTGAACAATTTGGACTTAAAACTCTTGAAAGAACTGAGGAGCATAACAAAAATTATTCAAATCCTGATAATGATCCAAATGGAGATTGGAGAACCGGAGATATTAGGAATTCATTGTATCGTCCAAATTTAATTTACGATATCAAAACACCTTCCGGTAAAACAATAAGCCCTCCTTCCAATGGTTGGAGATTTAGTAAAGAGACTATGAATAAAAAAATTGAATCAAAACAAATTATTTTTAATCAAGATGAAACCAGACTAATTTTTAAAATTTATTTAAAGGACGTAAAAGGACGTGTTCCCGAAACTATTTGGTTTGGTAAAGATGTTGGAACAACAAGGGATGGTAAAAATGTTTTAAAAGAATTATTTGATGGTGTAGCTCCTTTTGAAACACCAAAACCAATAGAAATAATTAAAAGAATAATAGAAATATCCACAGAGGAATACGATTATGTTTTAGATAGTTATTCAGGTTCTGGTACTACCATGCATGCATTATTTGATTATAATAAAACAAATGAAAAGTTTCTTTCCTGCATAATGATTCAAATGCCCGAAAATTCCGAAGCCGAGCCCGACAAAAATATTTGCAAAGACATTACTAGGGAAAGAGTAAAACGAGCTATTGACAAATACGGATATGATTCAGGTTTTAAATATTTCCGTCTTGGAATTCCACTTGATGCAGAAACAATGCTTGCGGGACAATTGCCAACTTACAATCAGTTTGCAAAATATGTTTATTACCTATGTACAGGTGAAAACCTTGAAGATGAAAACAAAATAAAAGAGAAAGATTTTTTTGTGGGCGAATATGGCAAACAGGCCATTTATCTGGTTTACAAACAGGATTATGAAACGCTAACTCGTCTTGCACTCAATTTAACTCTTGCCGAAAAAATTAAAGAACAGCAACCGGGTAAAAAACGGATTGTTTATGCTCCGTCATGCTTTTTGGACGAAGAATATTTAACCGATAATCAAATTGAATACGTTGGTATTCCTTACAATTTGTTTCAACGTAACCAATAAAAAATTATGTATTTAAAGAAATATCAGATAAAAGTTGTAAATGCACTCAAGCAGTTTTTGCAAACTGCCCGAGACACCAAAACATCGTTTGACATTGCGAAACAGGCATTGCCTGATAATATGCGTCATACATTGAATTGGGTGCAAACAACTTTTCAAACAAGCAGTTTGGAATATAAAGACCGTTGTACAAACGGACTTGGAAACAGTTACCCACGAATGATAATTAAAGTTCCGACAGGAGGAGGCAAAACATTACTTGCCGTTGAGTCAATTCGTGAATATCAAAACCTATTTGCCCAAAAACGCACAGGACTTGTAGTTTGGATTGTACCGAGTGAAACCATTTACAGCCAAACTGTTCAAAAAATTAGAGACAAAGGAAATCCGTTACGCCAGTTATTAGACCAATGTAGCGGTAACCGAACTATTATCTTGGAAAAAGGACAACGATTAACAACAAATGATATTGAAGAAAATTTGGTTGTTCTGTTCGTCATGATTCAGTCAATCAGTCGCACCAATGGAAAAGAAGCGTTAAAAGTTTTTCAGGACAGTGGCGGCTATGACAGTTTTTTTCCTGCCGATAATCGTTACGACTTACACGAGCAGTTATTAAAGCAAGTTCCAAACCTTGATTTTATTTCTCCACTTGGCACAGAGCAACCTTTAATAATGACAAGTCTTGGAAACGCAATCCGCATTTCAAAACCATTCATAATCATTGATGAAATTCACAAAGTATTTTCTGAAAATGCCCGAAAAACTATTGATAGTTTAAATCCTGAATTTGTTCTTGGTTTTTCGGCTACTCCAAAAGCGGAAATGAATGTTTTGGTTACCATTACAGGGCTTGAGCTTAAAGAGGAGGAAATGGTAAAACTCGACATGCACATTCTTCCACCCATCAGCAAACAGGAAAACGACTGGAAAGCGATGATAAAGGAAATAAAAGAGCATCGGGAAAAATTAGAAGAAACTGCAAAGCAATATCAAAAAGATACAGGAGTTTATATTCGTCCAACTGCATTGTTGCAAGTTGAAGCAACAGGCAAAGACCAAAGAGGAAAAGGAAGGGTTCACAGTCTTGACGTTAAAGAATATTTGGTTAGCTTAGAAGTAAACCCCGATGAAATTGCAATTAAAACAAGTTCGCAAAATGACATTGAAGATGTTAACCTGTTTTCGCAGGATTGTCCTGTACGCTTTATCATTACAAAAGAAGCATTACGCGAAGGTTGGGATTTTTCTTTTGCCTACATTCTGGGAATTATTCCAAATGTAAATTCAAATACAGGAGTTACCCAATTAGTCGGTAGAATTCTACGACAACCGTTTGCAAGAAAATCAGGTGTTAAAGAACTGGATGAAAGCTATGTTTATTACACAAAAGGGGATACACGAGAAATTTTAGACAGGGTTTCAACCGGTTTCAAAAATGAAGGTCTTGAAGACTTGGTTACAAAATTGAAATTTCGTGATAATGAAGCGATAAACGCTACCAAAACAGTAAAAATAAAAAAAGAGTTCAGCGATAAATTTCAAAACTCATTTTATTTACCAGTTTGGCTAATGGTTGATAAAAGCGGTTCAAAAAGGCGTTTTAATTACGAAAGCGACATCAGACCGAAAGTTGATTTTACAAAACTTGAATTGAATGAAGAATTTCTTTCAAGACTTGAAAAATCATTAAGTAACGAAACAAAAGAAAGGAAAGCATTTGCAATTACCCTTGATGATTCGAGTAAAGCATCATTTGTTGAAGAACAAAGCCAAACAAACGGAAAAGCAGAAATTAATATTGATTACTTAACACGCAGACTGAATGAATTAATAGAAAATCCTTTTTTGGCAAGAATTATTGGAACGAAATACTTATCACAAATTGAAGAAAAGATAGGACAGGAAAAACTTAAAGAACATTACAGTTTCATTGTTTCTCAGCTATGTAAAAAGTTTCAGGACGAAAAGACAAAACAGGAAGAAGAAATATTTTTGGAAGAATTAAAAGCCCAAAATCTTGTTCTTGCTGTATCCGATGATGATACAGTCGGATTCAAAGTTCCAAAAGAGGACGTAATAACAGTAAGCCCAATTCCAAGCACATACAAATATTATTTGTTCGAAGATGTTGAAGTAACAGCAATGAACACGCTTGAAAGGAAAGTTGGCGACTTACTTGATAAACAGGAAAAGATACTTTGGTGGTTCAGAAATAAAGTAAACAGAAAATGGTACTCGATACAAGGTTGGCAGCAAAATAAAATCAGGCCTGACTTTGTTGCCGCAAAAAAGACAGCAGAGAATCATTTGGAATTGGTTTACATAATTGAAAGTAAGGGTGAACATCTTCTTGGAAACATTGATACATCTTACAAAAAGAAAGTTCTCGATATAATGACAGAACAGAAACAACTCAAAAACATTAAAGCATATCAGACACAGATTCCATTTGAAGAATATGTGATTAATGACAAAGTTGAATGCTACCTGATTGAGCAGGGAAAAGAGGAAGAAAAAATAAAAGAGATTTTGAAATAAACAGTTTTTATCAACTAAAATCCAATAATTATGGCACGTTGTACAAGAACAAGAAACTTAGAAGTCCATCATAAAAGAAGAGATGGCGGAAATGGTTTAGACAATGCTGAAGTTTTGTGTCCGGATTGTCATGCAAACACAAGTACATATGGAACTCCAGGAAAATCACCTGAACCATTTAGTCAGGACACTAAAGATAGAGCATTAAGAAGAGCTGGTAATCAATGCGAATGTACAAGATATACATGTTCACATCATTAGAAAGCCGTCACGCACCGTCCCTTCGCTTTCAGGCACATTTGGCATTCCCACAAGGCTTGCCCTCAATCCAAAAATGCCAAAAGAGCCTTCAAGCCCGTCCCACTCCAACGCACAGCCAGAAAGACAGTGCAGCAAAAATTAAAGACAGATTGACGAATGACAAGAACGGCCAGCTTGTAACAAGCGGTATAAAACATTGGGGTTTAGGTGGTTATTCAAGCGTTCTGCCCCGCATCAAATTCGGCGTAACTGGACAAGATAGTAGCCCGCAATCCCCAACGATTTCATACCGCCAACCGTTATCGGTCACCCTATGAACGACCGTGCTTAAATTCAACAGACAGACAAATGAACGAACAAGCCAACGCTTCAGCAAAATCAAAAGAGCTGCATACCCACGCTCAAACCCGACCAAATGCAGCACATTTGCTTTTGCACCAACCGCACAACAGGCAGCTTAAACTAAATTGACAGAATTAATTTGAACAATGGCGACAGATATTAACATTCAAAGTTTATTTCCAGCATTAAGAAATGCCCAAGTTGCAAAACCTGTGACAGACATTTTTAATACCACATTTATCGGTATTGACTTTGGAACTTCTACGACAGTTGTTTCAGTTGCAACTATTGACAAGGAAACAAAAGAAATTTTGACTGCCCCAATTTGGTTAAACCAAAAACTTTATGACGGTGCGATAATGTCGTCAGAAAAAATACCGACTGTAATTGCTTGGCACAACCAACAACTTTTAGTTGGAAAAGGTGCAGCAGACTTGAAATATCAACTCAAAAAAGGTGTCAATGTTTGGTACTCTTTCAAAATGGAATTGGGCGAAGACCTTGGTTCAAAATATTATAATAGTGAACTTGACAGAAATAGCGACTTCCCTATTTTGAATCCAAAAGACGCTGCAAAAGTTTTCTTTCAATATCTGAAAGCACAGATTGACCGTTACATAAGAGAAAAAAACTTACCGTCAAATGTTCAATTTGCAGTAAGTATTCCAGCTTCTTTTGAAGCAAACCAACGAAAAGAATTGATTTATGCACTTGAACAAAACGGAATTTCAATAAACAAGCAATCTTTGATTGACGAACCTAATGCGGCTTTTCTTAGTTATGTTCAAGTTTCGTCATTAGAACAAAACCCAATAAAAATTCCAGACGGAGATAACCCGAAAATTTTAGTTTTTGATTTTGGTGCAGGAACTTGTGATGTTTCAATTCTTGAATTGGGAAAAGACTTAAACGGCATTTACTCTAAAAATCTTTCTATTTCAAAATTTGAAAAATTGGGTGGAGATGATATAGACCGACTTATTGCTATCGATTATTTGTTTCCGCAACTTCTTAAAGAAAGCGGAATGAATAAAGATGATTTTAGAACACCTGAAAAAAACAGAATAGTGAGCCAGCTTCTAAAATCAGCAGAGCAACTTAAAATAATGATTTGCGAAAACATTGCTTTACAAACAAACAATCGTACTTTACCAGCCAACGCAACAAGTAAAGATTATGTTTCCGTAGGAAATCGTGTTGAAATTGACACAAGAAAAGGGCTATTAACATTGACCGAACCTAAACTTTCTTATGCAGAGTTTAACGAAGCAATGAAAGCTTTTTTAAAATCTTCATCAATTGTTCCATACAAAACCAAAATAGTAGAAGATGAATTTGCGACTATATTCAGCCCTATTCAAACGGCATTAAAAAAGGCTTCACTAACCAAAGACGAAATTGATTATGTTTTGTTTATTGGCGGAAGTTCTAAAAATCCTTATGTGCAAGCCGCTTTGAAAGAACATTTCAAAGAATCTGATTTGTTAGTTCCACGAGATTTACAAACTCACGTTTCATCAGGTGCAGCAATTCATTCACTTGTTTACAATGGCTTTGGGAAAAATATCATTCAGCCAATCACAAGTGAGCCGTTTCTTGTAATTACAAAAGATGAAACACCAAAAGTGATATTGAAAGCAGGAACGCATATACCTTGCGACCTAATTGTAATTGATGATTTGGTTACAAGCCAAGACGGACAACAAGCCATTGAATTGCCAATCTGTCTGGGAAATGTAAACAAACTTCTTTACAACATAAAAATCGTAAGCGGTGATTCGCAAGGGTTCAAACGCAATACACCTGTAAAATTGGAATTAGAAATTACGACTGACAAACTTCTACTTGCAAGAGCAACAGCCGATGGAAAGCAAGTAATGGTTGAGCCGATAAACCCGTTTGCAAACAAAGAATTGACCACTGAACAAAGAATTGTTTTGAAAGCAGAGCAACAAGCAAACCTTGAAGCAGAACAAAATGGCGGAAAGCCTACAAAACAAGGTTTAGAATCACTTTACAAGGCTTATGAAAAAGTCGGAAATAATTATAGAGCGGCGGAAACATTAGAGCTGTTAAACGAATTGTATCCTAACGTTCATAATTATAACCAAATTAGCGTTTTGTACAACAACGCAGGTTATGATGAAAAGGCATTGGAATTTGCAGAAAAAGCATATCAACACAACAAAAATGCTACAACTGCATTTAATTATGCCCACGGCTTGAAACACAAAGACAAAGCAAAATTTAAAGAGATATTAGAAGAATCGCTACGCCTTGACCCCAACAAGCCACACAGTTTGTATGAATTAGGACGATTGCTGAAAAGAGAGAACAATCCCGAAGGTAAAAAGATGATTCAACAGGCTTTTGATACTTGGAAAAGAAAATTTGACACTAACCAAATGAGCGAAAGTGATTATAGTTGGTTATCGTCCGCAGCTGACGAATTAGGAATGAGAGATTTTGCTCAGCAAGTAAGAGAATCAGAACCTCAATTCAAGGGAGAAAAATTGTATAATTCAGAAAACCTAACCATTACTTCAAGAGAAGAAGGGTTAATAAAAAAATAAGAAACTATGGCTTGGATGATAAGAGAAGACCAACTTGACCCCGACCAAAGGGAATTTATCAATGTTGAATCCAAAAAATCAGGAAATATTTGGGTAAAAGGATTTGCAGGAAGTGGCAAATCTGTTTTACTTATTCATTCCTTGAAAGACATAATTCAAAAAGAACCGAAAGCCAAGGTAGCAGTAATAGCATATACGCTTTCACTAATTGATATGTTTAAAACAGGTATGAAAGAACTGAATCTACCAGATTCAATTCCAGTAATGACTTATTATGAATTTGTCGATAGAAACAACGAAAGATTTGATTATATCTTTTGTGATGAAGTACAAGACTTACCTGCGAGAGTTCTGTATGCAATGAACAATAGAGCAAGAAAAGTAATTGTTGCAGGAGATTCCAACCAATCCATTTATGACACAGACCCACGTTGGCAAGAGCCAGTTGTAAATCCAAATCAAGTTGGCGACATTATAAACGCAAGAGCTTTTTCATTGAATATGATACATCGTTTAACACGAAGTATCATCAATGCTGTTCAAAAGATTTTGCCATCAATGAACATTTGGGAAGCAAAAAGAGATTTGACAAAGCAAGATGTAAACATTCGCTTATGCGAAGCATCAAGTGAACAAGAAGAAGTAAAATACATTTATCAGGAAGCTCTAAAAGGTGCGAATGTTGGCGACACTTCCGTAGTTCTGTTCCCGACAACTAATTCAATTACAAAATTTGCTAATCTTGTGTTGTCGGCAAATGGAAAATCACAATGGAGTGAGAAAAAAAATAATTTTGGAAAGCCCGACTACGGAGATTTGAACAGACATTTTAAGAGCAATGGAATAAAATTACAGTTCATTGGGAGTGGTTATGGAGCGTTGAAAAATGCCGAGCAAAACAAAGAAGCAATTTTAATGACTTATCATAGTTCAAAAGGACTTGACTTTGATAATGTATTTTTACCTTTTTTAAATACACATTTTTATTTGCATCCAAGTAATGCAGAAACTTTGTTTATGGTGGCAATGACAAGAAGTAGAAAAAATCTGTACCTAACGTATTTCGGTTACACTCACGATTTAGTTGATAAGTTTAAAAGTGAATGTACAGAAATTTCCATTTCAGACATCTTAAACCAAAGAACAACAAATCGTTCAACGAATAATTTTGACTTTTAAAGATGAAGCAATTTTTAGGCATAGTATTACGAAATCAATTTAATCTGTTTTACAGGTTTGGATATACTTTTATACCTAAATCTCAACTTGTAGAATTTGACGGAAATATCAATAACGAAACCCGAGAAAGCATAATTAAACAATTCAAAACGGTTACACCTTTTGAATATGACGAAGAATATTTAATTCTTCACTTGGAAAAAGAAAATTCTAATGAAAGTGATTTTATTCAATTTGAAATTCAAGATATTGTTGCAATATATCCGCTTTCTCAACAAGCCAAAACATCTATTGAATCAAGAATTGACCAAAGAATACGACTTGAAACTCCAATTTTTGAAAACGTACTGCAATTAATAAAAACAGAAATTGAAAACAAAGAAGTCGAAAAAGCAATGTCTGCACTTTGGAAGATCTGCAAAATAGAAAGTCCATTAGAGAAATATGTTGCCAACATAGGAATTGAAAATATTTTCAATGGTTTAGAATTTAGAAGACACGGAACAAAAGCAAATAAAATTCAAAACGGAAATTATTGGGAATATCTTATTGCTTATGATCGTTTTGATTATTTTCCTAATTCTACACTTGGGTATTTCTATGACGCAGGACAAGTTTTCGCTTATAGCAAAGGACTTCCAACATTTGAAGGTAGTGGAATACATCAATTTTTAGAAAAACTAAATTCTGCAAATCCAACAGCTAAGTTGCCCGATATTATCAAGTATTTAGAAACAGAAGAAAAACTTAAAGGATATGTTTCTCAAACCACAGCAAGCGCCATAAAGCAATATATTGTTGCACCGCTTTATTTAATGCTTCGTGACGAAATTCGCAAATCAGACGACATTACTCAAACAAAACTATTTAAGAACTTGGACTATCTGAAAAAATTTGATGATAGTTTCAATTATGCTGTTATTCTTTTAGGAGCATTTTTTGGGTTCCGAAAATTCTATGATAATTACTACGATGTTTTGAATTTACGTTTCTATAAAAGCTATAAAGCACAGCAAAAACAAACCGATAAAGAAGAACTACAAGAAAAGGTAGATACGATTTTGGAAACTGATAATTCAGTTAAAACAGTTACCGAAGAAGAACAAGTAAACGAAACACAAACCGAAACTACGAACGCAGAAAAGCTAACTGAAACAACATCAGTTGAAGAACAAAATTTATTGACAGAAGAGCAACAGGCTGAAATTATAATTGAAAACCATAGTAACATTTCTAATACTCAACAAGATGAGAATAAAGAAGCTTATTCAGACATTGAAAGCCAATATCAAAAAATAATTGAACAAGCACTTGACAAACAGCCAGAAATTAAATTATCTGATATTGCTGCAATGATAAAAGCAGAGACAGGAAACAAAGTTCAGAATGGATTTGTTGAAGACGTTGCCAAAAAAATGAAAGGCATTGAAATAATTAAGATTGGACGAGCTAATGGAGTTAAGCGAACAACAGGAACATTATTTAACGAACAATAGCCAACGCTTTTGGTGGCACATTTGCATTTTTGCCGACACACAAAGCCAAACAAAAAATGCAAAAGAGCCACCAGCCAACGCACCACGACAGACCAAATGAATGGACAAACAACATACAGACAAGAAGGGCGAACCGATAACAAGGTATTGGCGTAATGGCGGCTGACGTTCTTCGATTGAACATTTGTGCAAAGTTGAACGTCAGTAATTCTATTCGACTTTTGTGCAAAAAATCCGCCACTACGCCAATACCCAAACCGTTAGCAAACATTAAAAAAATGAAAGCTGAATCTTTCATAATTACCATAATCTCAATAGCAGCTTTACCAATATTCTTGTTTTTTAGACAGCTATTGGATAACAAGAAAAGCTGGATAATTTTATTAGAAATTTCAGCAGGAATTGCCAGTGTAGGAATAGTTTTGACAATATTCGGTTCTTTAAAAAGTATCCTATATTTAAGTTTTATTACTCCAATATTTGCTATTGCAATTTATAGACCCCTGTATCTTCTTTTTAAAAAAGGATTGAAGAGAGAGCCTATAGATACAGCGTTTAATTATGACTCTGGACTATTTTACGACAGATTATTTAATATAGTTTATGTTTTGCTATCAATAGCACCGATCATTGGAATATTGTATTTATATATAGTTGTAAACAACCAAACTTAAAATAAAGTTTAAAAAATTGTATGCATTATTATTGGACAAGTAAACGTAACTTGAAACACACTACTTTTAGATAGGAAAATCATAGAATAAAATAATATTTGCTGCCTCGTATACAGCTATGTTTAGTTCGATAATGTGCTGCTTCGTAGACAGAATAGAAATTATAAAATATAAATTAACGTTTGCTAACAGGGGCTTTGCATCAGGCGGGTGCGGGAAAAATTTGAAACGTATGGAAATTTAATTAATTTTATGGACGGGTTGACACGGCAGGCCAATTTAAAACCCGCCCGCTGCAAAGCCCCGGAACGTTATGCGGCAGCTTAAAAGACGACACCAAACCAGAAAAATCATCTTGACAACCACCCGACTTTGAACTACGAAGGATGAAATTTTTCAGGGACAACTTCCAGCATTTCCAAAAAACAGTTTACCCATTGACTTGGAGACAAACAAACAATTTGAGCATTAAGGTTTAAAC
>Ga0208197_1003139_pt1 | contig 13594 bp, 13 predicted proteins | sample AD_JPNNA4_MetaG_FD_184444 | JGI IMG/M metagenome (GOLD analysis project Ga0208197, IMG submission 184444) | Active sludge microbial communities of municipal wastewater-treating anaerobic digesters from Japan - AD_JPNNA4_MetaG (SPAdes) (version 2) | ecosystem: Engineered > Bioreactor > Anaerobic...
TGGCAAGATGGTACAAAGAGGTGGAAGAATTTGGCAATGCGGAATTCAACAAAGTCATCGAAACCTTCGAAAATCACAACGCGACAATAATCAACTACTTTGAAGAAAGGCTCACGAACGCTTCTGCGGAGTCGTTCAACGCAAAAATAAAGGCTTTCCGAACACAGTTCAGGGGCGTGGCAGACGTGAAGTTTTTCATGTACAGGCTTGCCAAACTTTATTCTTGAATCTGGGGATTCTTGTCCTTGTACCAACCCCACCTATCCGCTGATCCACAAAAACAAGGTCATTTATTACATTCGCTCAACTCATAAAAAAAAAGGAGCCATGTCAATGACACAGCTCCTTCGTTATTTCACCGTAGAGTGACTCGATTATCTTACACCCTTATCATGCAGTTACTGGATGGTCTTTGCGGAAGGCTTTCAAACGCTCATCCAAAATCTCGTACTGATCGTTCTTGATAAATGAAGTACAAGCTCTAAGACCCTCCTCGTTACTTCCTGTTGTATTCAAAGAGATGGCACTTACTCCGTAGAACAAAAGTTCGTGCATCAACTCTCCACCCTTCATGCCTGGATATCCTACTGTAAAGTAGAATCCATCACCGATAGGACGGTCGATATCCTTCTCGTAAACCAAGTGAAAACCGTGTTTCAAGAAGATACGTTTCAACAACTCTGCACGACGTCCATACTCATGAACGCTGGCCAAAAAGTTGAACTTACCGTCTGATGCAGACTTGAACATGGCAGCCAAAGCGTATTGTACGGAGTGAGCTGTTCCTGAAGACAAGCAGTAAAGGATTCTGTTTACAAACACATTACCGAACTCGCAAACGCCTCCGTAACGTTGACGAAGACCTTCGTACTGCTTATCGTACAACTTATCTGAGATTGCAGCAATACCTATACGTTCGCCGGCATAACTGAATGCCTTAGAACCTGATATCATGATGATATAATTGTCAGTGTATTTAGCTACTGTTGGTTGGAATGGAGGTTGGAAAGGCTTACTCAAATCTGTACGGAAATCCATAGCAAAATAAGCCAAATCTTCCATTACAATCACATCGTATTTTGTAGCCAATTCACCGATACCCTTCAACTCCTCCTCTGTCAAGCAAACCCAAGATGGGTTGTTCGGGTTAGAATAAACGATATTGGCAATATTACCTTGACGCAAATAGCTATCTAACTTCTCAATCAACTTAGCACCACGGTAATCATACATATCGAAAGAGACATACTTCATACCGATAACTGCCAACTGGCTCTTCTGAACTGGGAATCCTGGGTCGATGAAGAGAATGGTATCTTTCTTAGGATCGCACTGAGAAGAGACAGTAAATGAGGCAAAAGTACCCTGCATAGAACCGCAAACAGGTACACAACCTCTTGGTGTAATATCTACATCTATAAATGCCTTGATAAAACGAGAAGCCTCTTTCTTCAAATCAGGCACACCATCCAACATTGGATAGATGGAAGCCACACCCTTCTTCAATGCCTCAATCTGAGCATCTACTCCTATCTTTTCAGGAGGAAGGCCTGGCACACCCATCTCCATACGGATATATTTATCACCCGTCTTCTCTTCTACCTTGTTTGTAATAGCCACAATCTCACGAATTGTAGCCTTCTTGAAATCTGGCAAATGGAAGCTATCTATAACCTCATTAACCGTTGCATAATCTATCGGAGTTGTTTTTGTCATCCTAATTATCTTTTTATTTGTTCTGTCTTGATTGGCTACAATGGGCACAATCAAAAACTTCAATCTATTTCACTTCTAATTTTCTGAAAGAGAAGGCAATCTTGCCAGCCATCAGCCGTACGGTTCCATGAATGGAGCAATCCGCACTCTGCAAAACCTGCCTTTTGGAACAAAGCTATGCTTGCCTTGTTTTTCGTATTGACATGTGCATACATCTGATGCAGATGCAACACCTCAAATGCGTAACTGCAGAAAAGTGTCAGACCTTGCGTAGCGTAACCCTTTTGTTGGAAATCCTTATCGATCATGATTCCGACTCCAGCCCTGTTGTTATGCGGTTCAAAATCGAACAAGTCGATGGTGCCTATAGCCTTACAGCTCTCTTTCAATTCTATCATAAGACGCAACTGATGGGATGTATACAAATCCTGATCCTGCGTCTGAATATATTGTCTTAGTATGTGTCTGGAATAGGGTGCGATGGCATTTCCGTCTTCCCAAAAAGCATCGTCGTTCTCCCATTTATAGAGAGCCTCCAGATCTTCAGGTTCCAAAGCCCGCAAGCGAATCTCACCGTTATCCAAAGCGCCACACATAAGCCTTCGTTACTTAACGTAAATGGTTCAAAGAACGGATCAAAGCCTCATCCTTTCCTATGGCACGCCATGCCAAATAGGTCAACAGAATGTTTACAAGCGGGAATACCATCGGAATATTTCCGTTGATAGATGCTGTGAACTTCTCCGTACAGATCCATGCGTAAACTGCAAACATCACGCAAAAGCCGATGAACAAAAGGATATTCAACATGCACATGCGCATCTGTAGTATTCTATTCTTAAACATGAAAATAGAGCCCAATGTCAATAACTGGTTAAAGACAGCCAACACCAACAATGGCCAAGTGCAATATAAAAGTTCACCGTTCTGATAAACACCCAACACACGGAGGTCAAATAAACCAGCTGTATCATTAAAGAGTTCCATCAAAGGACAAGCCAATACAAACGAAGTGAGAATGAGCACTATCAAAAGATAGAGGGTCTGTATTCTCTGAATCATATTCTAAATGGGATTAATTGATCAAAGCGTTTCTCGTTAAGCGTTAATCGATTCTCGATTATTACCTTATACCGTTTGCATCTTCATAAACGAGCAACGAGCAACGGATTTTCATTTTGATCTGATTATTAAAACTAAAATTATAATCGCAAAAAAGACGAGATCCAAATTCTCCTTTACGAAAGAATTCAGATATCGTCCAATTGGTTATTCTTTATTTCTTGAAGCTATCTGATATAATACGACCAGCTTCCAAAGCCTTCAAGTTCATATTCACGATTTCCTCACCTTTTCTTCCGAATATAGAGCGGATACCCTCTTCAATCTTATCGTATGCAATGCCTAAGAAAGGAGCTGCAGCACCCAACATAACGATGTTGGCAACACGAGCAGAACCCAAATCCTTAGCAGTTTTGTCTACGTCGAAAATAACGTGATTCTTAATCGCTTTCACAGCCTTCAAAACATCCTCTGTCTCTGGGTAATCAGGAATATTCACCAACGGAACATTACTTGTTACGACATAACCATCCTCCTTCAAATAAGGAAGATACCTCAACGACTCCATAGGTTCAAGGGAGACGATCAAATCAGCCTGACCTAAAGCGATTAAATCAGAAGCGATAGGCTTATCAGAAATACGAAGGTTAGATTGGACGTCACCACCACGTTGGCTCATTCCGTGAACCTCTGCCTGCTTCATATATAAATTGTTCTTTACGGCAGCCTCACCTATCACTGCTGCTATAGACAAGATTCCTTGTCCTCCAACTCCACAGAGAATAATATCTGTTTTCATTATATTTTTTAGTTACAATTATACCATAATTAAGTTGTCAGACATCAATGTATTCATGATATCTAAACATTCCGCAAATATAACAAAAATATTATGAGAAGTTCCATATTTGACAAAAAACAGAGCTGATTGAAGTTCAAATATAGGGTTTTACCAAATTTATATAACTTTTTGATAGCAAAACGAACTTAAACTTTTACTATTTGAATCAATTTTCCAAATAAGTTTTGACTATTTGACACTTTTTTTGATTTTACATCTTGATTTGTATATATTATTATCGTAAATTTGCATTCCGATAACGAAAGATGAATTATTAATTTAAGGATAACAAAAATGAATCAAGTTTCAGCTCGTTTAGCAGCATTGTCACCTTCAGCAACTCTTGCCATGTCACAGAAGAGTAATGAATTGAAGGCTCAGGGTATTGATGTAATCAATCTTAGTGTAGGAGAACCAGATTTCAATACACCAACCCACATAAAGGAAGCTGCAAAGAAGGCTATTGACAACAATTTTTCATTCTATTCTCCAGTTCCTGGTTACCCAGCTTTAAGAAAAGCAATCGTCGAAAAACTTAAGAAGGAAAACAATCTAGAATATAAGCCAGAACAGATCGTTTGCTCTAATGGTGCAAAACAGTCTGTTTGCAACACAATACTTTGCCTTATTAATAAAGGAGACGAAGTTATCGTTCCTGCTCCATATTGGGTAAGCTACATCGAGATGGTGAAATTAGCAGAGGGAACAAACGTAATCGTAGAAGCTGGATTAGATCAGGATTTCAAAATCACTCCTGCTCAATTGGAAGCCGCTATCACTCCTAAGACAAAGGCATTGATCCTTTGCTCACCTTCCAACCCTACAGGTAGCGTTTACTCTAAAGAGGAGTTGAAGGGTTTGGCCGAGGTCATAGAAAAACATCCTAACGTATTTGTCATCGCAGATGAGATCTACGAACACATCAACTACATAGGAAAACATGAGAGCATTGCTCAATTTGATGCGATCAAGGACCGTGTAATCATCGTCAACGGTGTTTCTAAAGGTTACGCAATGACAGGATGGCGTCTTGGATGGATTGCAGCTCCACAATGGATCGCTTCTGCATGCAACAATCTCCAAGGACAATATACATCAGGACCTTGTTCTATCACTCAAAAAGCTTCAGAGGCTGCTTATATAGGTGATCAGAGTTGCGTTGAGGAGATGCGTCAGGCATTTGAGCGCAGACGTGACTTGGTTGTCAAGATGGCTAAAGAGATTTCCGGATTCAAGATCAACGTACCTAAGGGAGCTTTCTACTTGTTCCCTGATTGTAGTTCATACTACGGAAAGACAACTTCTAAGGGATCTAAGATCAACAATTCTTCTGATTTGACCATGTACCTTTTGGAAGAGGCACACGTTGCTTGTGTAGATGGCGACTCTTTCGGAGCTCCTAAATGCATCCGCATGTCTTACGCTACTGCTGATGAGAAATTGGTAGAGGCATTCAATAGAATCAAGAAAGCTTTGGATGAGTTGAAATAATTCATCTGAAATGCTAAATAAAAAATAGGCTGTGGGTTCCACGGCCTATTTTTATTTATAAAGACCTTGGGTTAACGTCAAACATTCGGTACCGAGCCATGCATCTTGGTATAGAGACGTCACACCGTGGTGTCTTCGAACCGCCACCGAAGGTTGACGAAAGATTTATCCATATAAAACAAGGCGTATAAAATTCTTTGTTTGCAAATAGAAAGATGTCACAGTGTGACATTTTTTGATTAGGAGACGCCACAGTGTGACGTCTCTACAGCGAGCTACAGCACATTTACTCAACTTATTTCTTACCTGAAATTTGATTTAATTCATAAGGCATTTTATTCTCACGCGGATAAATGCAAATATAATAATCCGTTTTCATTGGTTCAATTCATAGCGAAAAAAAGACGCCCCATGATTGAGACGTCTTTATTATTTAGTTTTAGTGCAAAGTTACCAACCAAAAGCTTCGGAGTTGTCCATCCATTTGTTTTGGGCTTTCAAGACCTGCTCGATAACGTCTCGAGCACAGCCACGGCCACCATCTTTAGGCGAAATGTAGCAGGACAATTCACGGATCTCAGCTGCTGCATCATTGGGGCAACAAGGATATCCGCAATGCTTCATCACCTCAAAATCCGGGATATCGTCACCCATGTAAAGGATTTCAGAAGGGTCCAAACCATTCTTCTGCGCAAAATCCAAGAAGTCTTTCATCTTATAGGCAGAAGACATGTAAATGTCCTTTACTCCCAAAGCCTCAAAACGCATCCGCACAGAATTGGTTCTGCCTCCCGTTATGATAGCGATCGGGAAACCCCGCTTTACCGCATGCTGAATGGCATAACCATCCTTGATATTAACTACACGCATCGGTTCACCATTGGGATGCAAAGAGACTCTATCCGAAGATAAGACTCCATCCACATCAAAGGCAAAAGCCTTGATATTCTTCAAATTCTCTTTAAACATAATTCAATCCATTTAATCGTCCTCTATCGTTTGCTCGCATCGCAAGCCTCAGGGGGCAACAGCTCTTATTTTTTATCCTTCAGACTCTCGTGAATATCTTCCGTCACCAGTTCATAAATTTTCTTCATACGCTCGTCTGTAATCATATTCAGATGTTTGTCTATCACATTACGGTCGTAACGAATGGCCGGACCTGTCTGAGCTTTTGATGGCGGCATCAGATGAACCTTAGAGGCTGTCTCGTCTATTATCGGCAAAAGAAGATCGAAAGGAAGATTAGAGTCAGCCAACAAGCTTCCGGCTATGTCGTACATGTGGTTGGTAAAGTTGCTTGCAAAGACAGCTGCCAAATGAACCATACCCCTCTCTTCAGAAGTAACATCATAAACGGAGTTACTAATTCCATTCGCTATCGTTTTCAGTACAGATAAGGTCTTTTCGTTGCTAGCCTCAACCAAAAGCGGCACTTTGGAGAAATCCAACTCGCGCGCCTTTGAAATACTCTGCAATGGATAAAGAACACCGATATTATCTGTATAATTAGCCAAAACTGACATCGGAAGACTTCCTGCCGTATGTAGAAGAATCTTGCCTTTAAAGTTCTTCTGGGGCAACAAATCGCCCAATACAGAATCCTTCACCGAACAGATATAAACATCTGCATCATCCGTAAGGTTCTTGATATCTGTAGTGAATGTGCAACCCAACTTACCAGCCAAAACAGATGCCGATGCCTCCGTACGGCTATAAACCTCGACAATCTGCCATTTGCGTGACAATGCCAAGCCCATCTGCGTTGCAACATTTCCGCTACCGATGATGCAGATTTTTAAATCACTCATTTCTTACCCTTTCTGGCTAAAAGCAATATCACACCAGCAACAACCAAAAGCAATGGCCAAATGTAATGTGACAGACTACGAGTCAAATCTATAATCTGATCCAATCGTAAGATAATGGCAACCGCAAAAAATATGATGGATGCTTTGTAGCTCTTTGTTGCCAAGAAAATAATGCCCGCATAAAGCGGAAAGTTTCGTAGGCTGAAAGCCTCTTCGGCAAGTCCAGCAGGCAACACATGAAGTTCTTTGATCAAAAACAAAAGACCAAAGAAAATCAAAGTCACACCCCACGACAATTTATTGGAAAATAAATCTTTCATGCAATGAATTAAATAACAGATTCTACTTAAAAATTATTATAGTGGATTTTATCCAACTGAAGACGAGTCTCATCGAAAGGTTTCTTCTCCTCAGCCTTGTAACCTATACCGATCACACACTCAACCTTTAACCCGGCAGGAGCATTGATGATTTCCTTGATGTAATCCTCTGTAGTCAAGTTCTCGTCCTTCTTACGGTTACGAACCTGCATCCAGCAAGAACCCAATCCGAGATCCTCAACCTGCAACTGTATCATGATAGCTGCGATAGTAGCATCCTCAACCCAAACGTCGCTCTTCTCCTCCTCTGCCAATACAACAATAGCCAAAGGTGCGCCTTCCATGAATTTGCAGCCCATTTCACGGCAAACAGAGAGTTGCTGTAATTTTTCCTTATCATCTATCACAACAAATTGCCAAGGAGTACATCTCTTTGATGATGGAGCCATCAATGCGGCTTTCAAAATCTGCTGAACCTTCTCCTTCACTACTGGGCGGTCCTCATATTTTCTTATACTTCTTCTTGACGTAACAAGATCAATGAAATTTGTCATATTGTTTTTCTTATTTAAAATAAAAATTCAGGCCAAAGAGACGACCCTAATTATTATACAAATATAATCTCTTTGCGAAAAAGTAGCAAATGTGGGTTGGGATCTTTCAAATCAAAAAAAACTAAACGGATCGTGTCTTTTAAAACGAAATTAATAGCAAATCTTTTCATTTCATGTCAACTAAAATCAAGAACATAAGCTCGTTTTCACATGATCAGTAGGGACATGCATTTGTACCAATTCTTAGCAGACGTTCTGTCCACAAGGTAATATACTAGAAGCATTTCCTTTTTTCCAAGAAAAAAGATTATATCATCACATCCACCTGATTAATCCGTTCTTTCCCGTCTCAGAAACGTAATCATCCTATCTTCCACTCTCCTATGGTACGGAGATTCTGGTCGAAATTCACACCCACCTTAACCAACTCTTTACCATTGGCACTATAGGGAATCAAATAACCTTTCGAATCAATCTGAGCAAGGGCCTCGTCAACCGAGCCGTCCAATTTGAACTCAAAAACATAAACGGTATCGTCTGTTTCCACGACAGCATCGGCACGACCTGCTGCACTACGAACTTCTGTCCGGACACTAAACTGAGTAGACAGACTGAATATGAGATAAAATATCATTGAATAGTGTCTCTCATCCTGATGTGCGCCATCGTATGGAATACTACTCATAAATGCACGCATCAAAGTCAAAGCGCCCTCAATGTCTTTTTGATGCAATGCCTCCGTAAAACGAATCAGGAATGAGCTGTTAGCATCAGAGATCGGGTTGACATAAAACGGCATCATGCATTTCAAGAAACCGATTCGAACCTCTTCATTCGGATAAGCCAATGTATAGACACCTCTTTGTGGATTATAGGACTTAATGGTCAGATAACCGCTCTGGTAAAGTACAGGGATCGGAGACGTAGCCGTTTCTGTAGGAGTATCAAACATATCTACCGTTGCAGGCATACCCGTTTCAAATGTTTTCGGATCTATATTGTAACGTTTAATTTGTTCAGTAAGGTAAGTCGGCGTACCTGTAGAAAACCAGTAATTGTCCAAACTTTTATTTTTCAAGGCATTCAAAAGACTGAATGGATTATAAATGTCATCAGACTTTCTACAAAAATGATATCCGTCGTATTTTTGTTTCAACTTGGCACAAGCATCTTTAAACGAGATTTCCAGTTCTGCTGCCAGACTTTCAACCTCCGGTTTTAACACTTCTCGAAGTTCCGTTTCTGTGATTCCACAAATAGAACCGTATGCATCATTTAAGCTTATGTTATCCAAATTATTCAACTCACTAAAAACACTCAACTGACTGAATTTGGATATTCCTGTCAGGAATATGAATTTAAGGTCGTTATCACTTGATTTTAGCGGACTATAGAAATCTCGCATAATATTACGGATCTGAATCAAACGATCCTTATCATTCAAAGAATCGAGCATCGGCGCATCATATTCATCCACAAGAACCACAACGGGAAGACCCGTTTTCTTCTTTGCAGCCACTATCAGATTGGCAAGACGTGTACTGAACACATCTGTTCCTACTTGTCCCTCATAAATCTGTTCATAATTGCTAAGCAAACGATTCAGAAGGCTGTTGAGATTTTCTATCTCAGCAAATTTTGCACCACTTAAATCAAAGCGCAACACAGGATATTCTTTCCACTCCTTCTCGAGTTTTTCTATGGCAAGACCTTTGAAAAGATCCTTTCTAGCTTGAAAATAAGCCTCCAAGGTCGAAACAAGCAAGCTTTTTCCAAATCGGCGTGGACGGCTCAGAAAATAAGTCGTACCTTCATGTGCCATCCTATACACAAGAGCTGTTTTATCAACATAAATTACGTTTTCTCTTTCACGGAGCTTTTCAAACGATTGTATACCGATAGGAAATATTCTTGATGCCATAGTCTATTTTATTTTATATCACAAATATAACGTAAAAATGAAAGGAAAAGAAAAGAGGTTATGAGTTTTTATTGAATATAAGCTAAAGACAAAAACAAGTTATTGTGCTCAGTAAAAATCTTATCAAGAAAAAAAAAAATCTCCGTCAGAATGAATCTAACGGAGATTTTGTACTTATTAGAAAAATCAACGATTATTCCTCGTTGTCATCTTCTTTCATATTGTGATATACGTTCTGTACATCCTCATCGTCCTCCAATTTGTCAAGGATCTTCTGAACGGCTTCACGCTGCTCAGCAGTAACCTCCTTCAAATCGTTAGGGATATACTCGAACTCAGCACTTGTAATCTCGAAACCATTGTCCTCCAAATACTTCTGAATCTTGTTGAATGATTCAAAAGAACCATACAAGATAATGCCGTCCTCTTCCTGATCAATCTCATCAACTCCATAATCGATCAACTCCAACTCCAACTCCTCAATGTCAACACCCTCTTTTGGAGCAATTTTGAACACGCTCTTGTGATCGAAAATGAAAGACAAACTACCAGATGTACCCAAGTTACCGCCGTTTCTGTTAAAATAGTTACGAACGTTACCTACGGTTCTTGTACCGTTGTCTGTAGCAGTCTCCACCAAAATAGCGATTCCTGCAGGTCCGTATCCTTCGTATATGATCTCCTTGTAATCTTCTTGGTCTTTGGATAGAGCCTTCTTGATTGCACGTTCTACATTCTCCTTAGGCATGTTAGCTGCCTTGGCATTCTGTATTAAAACACGTAAACGTGGATTTCCATCTAGGTCGCCACCTCCAGCCTTTACTGCTATAGCTATTTCCTTACCTATTTTAGTAAATGTACGGGCCATGTTGCCCCAACGTTTCAGCTTTCTTGCTTTACGATATTCAAACGCTCTTCCCATAAAAAAGTATGCTTATTTTATTATTTCTATCTTATTTTAGCACCTAACTTATCTTCGTAGTTCTTGATCATCTTCTTCATGATACCGTCAATTTGGACATCATTCAAAGTCTTGTTCTCATCCTGAAGGATGAATGTAACTGCGTAAGACTTCTTGCCAGCCTCCAAATTCTTTCCTTCGTAAACATCAAATAAATAAACATCCTTCAACAACTTACGCTCAGTCTCTGTTGCTATCTGAACAATTTCATCAAAAGCAATTGACTTGTCGATCAACAAAGCCAAGTCTCTCTTAACCTCTGGGAACTTAGAGATATCTGTGGCAAACACCTTGAACTTCTTAATGGCTGACAATACATTGTTCCAGTTGATATCAGCAAAGAACACGTCGTTGTCAATGTCAAACTTCTTTAGATACTGGTCTGATACAACTCCCATTACAACCAATCTCTGTCCAGTTGGTGTGTTGATAGTCAAACCTTCAGACAAAAGATTATCGCTGTACTCACCCACAATCACCTTCTTCAAATCAATTCCCAAACGAGAAAGTACGTTGTTTACGTATGCGCGCAACTGATAGAAAGATGATTTCTCTTGTTTCATTACCCAGCTCTGTGCTGTCTTGTTACCTGAAATCCAGATACCCAAGTGGTAATCTTCAGAATATGGAGCTAAAGGAGCTTCCTTTGTAGACTCCTTCGTTTTATCGAAATAGTAGCAGTTACCAAATTCGTAGAACTTAAGATCCGAGTTCTTACGGTTGGCATTACGAACGATGCTTTCCAATCCACCGAAGATCAAAGACTGACGCATGCAGTTCAAATCGGCACTCAACGGATTCATCACCATTACGGAATGATCAGCTGGATAATTCTCCAAGTCGTCGTAGTAAGCTGTTTTGGTCAATGAGTTGTTCAAAATCTCACGGAAACCACAACCTGTCAACTGCTCAGAAACAAGGTTCTGCAATTTGTAGCTGTCTGGTCTTGTAGAGTAAGACAAAGATGCCTTCAATGAAGTGTCTGGCAATACTCTGTTGTAGTCATAGATACGCAGGATATCCTCAATAACATCCACGTCTCTCAATACATCCACACGATAAGTTGGAACATCCAAAGAGAGACTCTCTTCTGTCTCTGATTTGATCTCAATTTCCAATCCCTTCAAAATGGTTTTAACCTCATCTTTGGTTATTTCCTTACCAATCAAAGAGTTGATTCTGCTATAAGTGATCTCTACTGGATAAGGTTTCATAACTACCGGATAGTTATCGAAAATCTCAGAAGAGATAGTTCCGCCGGCAAGTTCCTTAACCAAAAGAGCTGCAAATTTCAAAATAAAGATGGTAGTGTTTGGATCACAACCACGCTCGTAACGGAAAGAAGCATCTGTGTTCAATCCATGACGGCGAGCCGTCTTTCTTACAAAAACCGGATTGAAGTATGCACTCTCCAAGAAAATGTTCTTAGTGGTCTCGGTAACGCCTGAATCCAAGCCTCCAAATACACCAGCGATACACATACCGCCCTTCTCATCACAGATCATCAAATCGGCAGCGTTCAATGTACGCTCAACGCCATCCAATGTTGTGAATTTAGTACCTTCAGCAAGTGTTTTTACGATGATATGTTTGCCTGAAATCTTTTCAGCATCAAATGCATGCATTGGTTGACCCAACGATTGCAATACGTAGTTTGTGATGTCGACAACATTGTTGATTGGGCGAAGACCGATTGTACGCAAGTAGTTCTGTAACCACTCTGGAGACTCCTTAACCGTAACACCAGAAATAGATATGCCAGAATAACGAGGACAAGCGTCTGTATTCTCAACCGTAACCTTGATAGGATTATTGTTATTGTCTACCTTGAATGCACTGACATCAGGTCGTGTCAAAGTATATTTAGGATTATGCAAAGCAAAGTAAGCAGCCAAATCTCTTGCCACACCGAAATGTGAAGCTGCATCGATACGGTTTGGAGTGATATCCACCTCAATCACATAATCGCTCTTTACATTATAGTAGTCTTTTGCCAAAGTTCCGACTTTTGCATCGGCAGGCAATTCAATGATACCGTCATGACTAGTTCCGATTCCTATCTCATCTTCAGCGCAAAGCATTCCGAAAGACTCAACGCCACGAAGTTTAGAACGTTTGATGGCAAAGCTCTCATCCCCAGAATAGAGTTTAGTACCGATTGTAGCAACGATGGTTTTCAAACCTGCGCGACAGTTGTGCGCACCACACACGATTTGCAAAGGCTCACCTTGTCCTACATTGACTTTAGCGACATGCAAATGGTCAGAATCAGGATGATTCTCGGCCTCCAAGACTTCACCTACAACCAAACCTTCAAGACCACCTTTTATATTCTGCACCTCTTCTACTCCACCAACTTCCAAACCAATGGAAGTTAATATTTTAGATACTTCTTCGGGCTCAATGTCCAAATTGACGTACTGCTTTAACCAATTATAAGAGATATTCATCGTAAATATTTTAAACAGATATGATGCACGCGCTCCATACCCACATTTTGCTTAAGTTTTATCAATTCGCAAATTTATAAAGAAATCTTCTAATGAAAAATTTTTTACATGAGTAATTTAGGCAACACAGAAGACCAAGAAGAAGATACAGAGAGACTCAAAGATTTTTGGGTGCAACCGGTCAAAAAATTTGACCGGTTACGATTTAAAAAAAACGAACTGGTCGAATTTTCCAACCGGTTCGTATCCTTTATTTATCCTTCGTCCTTTTTACAGTGTGTTTGAACTTTAGAACGGCAAAATTCAACTCAATTTCACTTTCTGTCTCAGTTGTATTTAAGGGGCGTTCTATAGATTAATCTACTGACAATTAGTCATTTAAATTGTATTTGGAATGATATTTGTTATAGTTTGAGTATAAACCATCGTAAATATGCAGAAAACGACTATATACCGCAAGCCTATGA
>Ga0208197_1003140_pt1 | contig 13590 bp, 11 predicted proteins | sample AD_JPNNA4_MetaG_FD_184444 | JGI IMG/M metagenome (GOLD analysis project Ga0208197, IMG submission 184444) | Active sludge microbial communities of municipal wastewater-treating anaerobic digesters from Japan - AD_JPNNA4_MetaG (SPAdes) (version 2) | ecosystem: Engineered > Bioreactor > Anaerobic...
GTTGTCGTATTGCGCCGCATCAAGTTGGCAGTAAAGAACGATAACGCGCAACCCTACAGCGCGGTACGGATGGGGCGGCATGATACAAAACACGTTCAAGGGTGGGGGGTAGTCACTCAATCCGCGGAACGTCGCCACGGATGGCAGGCCGCGGGCATGGCCAGGAGGACCCAAAGGGCGGCCCGCGTTCTGGCCGCTTTTATAAACCGGAAAAAACGGGAAAACGGCGGGGGCGGCGTTGCCTGTTTTATGGCAAACAAGCCTTGGTCACTCCCAAGGTTTCCACAGGGCGCCGTCCTCCTATCTTTGGAGAATTATAGAGACACCCCAGCGGCCAGGGCGTGGCCTGAAAAGACTAGGGGAAAACAGGGCTTTATCCACGGCAGCGGGCGACGGGGGGCGGGAGTGTGGGCCTTGGCACACGTGCCACCCTAGACCGCTACCAGCGCGCCGTCCCTGGGGACAAAGGCGCAGGGGGGATAAGGCAACCGGGTTTCTGCATGGGGACCCGTAGGGCGGGGGAATAGGAAACATAAAAGACCCCCGGCGCGGTGTCCCCCTCCTTCCTTCCCCCATGCTGTGCGTCCGCAATCGAAAGGGGGTGGATGGATGGGGGGTTGTAGGGGGGAAGGAATGGAGGGGGAAACGGCGCTCCCCAGGCCGGGCGCCGCTTTTCGCGGGGCGGCGCTCTGGCCGCTACAGCACCCGGTCCAGGGGCGCGCATAATGTCAGTCTATGCGCGCCACTTCAAGGGACAGGGTTGGGGCGGGCGGATCCACAGAAGGGACCCAAAGGGGCGGGACCTGTGGCCAGGGTTCTGGAACAGTATCAATCTATGTTTTCGCAATTGCGCTTAATGGGGCATGGCAGGCGGATCCACAGAAAGGACCCAAAGGGGGGGGCGGCTGCAACCCTTATTCCGCGGTACAGTCCCCGCGAAAATATGCCATGGCGACAAACCCTCGGACAGTACGGCACCGGCTTCCAGGGACCCGTCCGCTTTCCTTTGGCCTGTAGCGCGCCCCCAGGGGCGGCCCCGGCTTCCCGCAGGGCTTCCCGGCGGCTGGGGTAGGGTTGGGGGCGGGTTTGGGGTCCGGCGCGTCCTGGGCCATTCTGGGGGCAATACGGGGCACTATGACGGATCCCCCTTTTTATGGGGCGTCAAATGCATACAGGGGGCACCCCTCCCCCTATGCGGGTCCCTTTGACCCCCCGCGGGCAGTTCCCCTTATGCTGATCTCTCGGGCATACCGACACTATACGCGGCGGCGCCTGGGGCGGCCTGCAAGGTATCATTTCCATTTTCCAAGGTTCGGCCACAGAATGGGCCAGGTGGGGGTTGGAAGCGACTGCCCCCCCGGCCAGCGGATAGGACCCGGCTTGACGGGCTGGGCCTTTTTATAGGGCGTCAACTTCGGCCTGGGGCTGGGGATCCGGCTGGGGGTTCGGTCCCTGGATCCATCTTTGCAGGCCCGGCTGTTTTGGCTGTTCTAGGGCGGCGGGACGTTGGGCCGCAGGCCCAAAAACGGCCCGGCCCCTTTACTATGTTTTATACATAGTATTTTCTAACTTTTTGGACCGTTGCAGCGGAACGGGTTATGGAACATTTGTCGGGGGGGTTTTTGCACTTTGTCGGGGGGGTTTTTGCAGATTGTCGGGGGGGTTTTTGCACTATGCCTTCCCACCCCGCCCCGGCATCTTGTGGGCGCCCTTCCGGCTTTCGTGCCAGGCTTCCAGGTATTCCGGCGGCGGCAGCAGGCGGACGGAATGGCGGTTGGCCTTGTCTATCTTCACCAGTCCAGCGGCGGCCAGGTCTTCGGCGTCCTTCAAGGTGTCTTTGATACTTGCAGACAGGCTTCGGCGGTCCCCGGCCTTGCGTTTGGCGCGCAGGTATTCCACGGCGGTGGGGGGCAGATAATTGGTCATGGCGGCCCACCGTTCGGCGGACACTTCCGGCACCCGCGACGGGTCCGGCTCCCCGGCGGTCCCCGGCTTCCAGTAGTGATTCCAAAAGGCGCAGCTGCGGATATATTGGCGCAGCAGGCCGGAACGCTTTGTGGGCAGCAGCATGGCGCCGGTCAGATCGAAAAGGAAGTCCCCCCGATAGCTTGCCCCGGCCTCTTGTGCTATGGCGGCCAGGGTTTTTTCAAAGGTCCGCGTCATGCCCACATAAAGGGGCACCACGTATTCTTCCGGCCTTAAGTTCCGCCAAGGTATGGGGCACTCGAAAACGGGATATGAAAAACCATTTGGCAGCACCAGGCGCAGCCCGTCCAGCTGCACCAGGCCGCGCAGTACGGTTTCGTAGTGTGAAGGCGCCAGGCGCGCTTCGGGGTTTATTGCCCGCGTCAATTCTTGCAGGGTTGTCTTGTGCAGTCTTCCCTTTCCGGCCCAGGCCGCGGCCATAACCAGCAGGCCCAGCTTTCCGGCTGCGGGCTTCAATGCGTATTGAGTAGCACCGGCCAGGGCCACCGGCAGGGGCGGGGCGTCTTCCCCCCCTTGTTGGTCTATCGGCAGCACGGCCTGGTGGGGTTTCCTGGCGTGGTCTTCCGGTAGCAGGGCGTAGGATGTCGGCACCAGGGCGGACGGGTTTTGAATGGCCAGATCCGGCGCGGGGGCATATTCCCTTCCGTCCATATTCACGCGGGACAACTCCACCCCAGGGGCACCCATGGCCCAGGACATACCGGCCAGCACTTTGGGCACCCGGCCAAAAGATCGGCCTTTGACGTTCACCCTGGGGGCGGCGTCCAGTTCGGCGGCAGTCTTTTGGCGTTCCAGGCGTTCGGCTTCCCGTCCGGCCCTTTCGTCCATCCATGCCAGGGCCAGCAGGCGCAGCCAGTCCCCCGCTTTGTCCGCGGGCTTGAAAAGGGCCTCAATATATAGCCATGCGCGCTTTTTTATTATTAGGCGCAGGGCGTCCAGGCCCACCAATACTTCCAGCGGTTTATAGTATCCTCCGGCCTCTAGCCAGGCGGCGTTCCTCTCGGGCGTTTGTGCGGATCTTGGAACGTGCAAAAGACAGATTGCCCAGGCGTTTGGTCCGGTCCATGTTTCAAGCAATTCCCCGCGCAGCAGCTTTCCGCCGTCCAAGGTCTGGGCAATTTTCGCCCAGCGCGGGTATTCTGTTTCGAGTTCGGCAAAGTCCTTTGCGCTCCCCATGCCGAATACGGAAAAAACGTTGAAATCCCAACCGGACAAAATCCCTTTTGATGCGTCATGGGCTATTGTGGTTTTGAAACGCGCCGAAAAGGCGTCCTGGGCGGCGCGGTTCAGGCGCCGTTCCACCTTGTCCGCGTCCACCAGATCCCAGCCACCCTTCCCCAGCCATTCGGCCAATCCTTCGGCGTTGGCGTCTTCGGTCCACCGGCGCAGGGCTTCGGCCACTTCGCCCCCCATCTTGGCGGCGTTCTTTTCAACCAGATCCGACAGGATGGCGCGCAGTTGGGCGGTTGCGTTTTCGGGGTCCCCTTGCTGTACTGCCCCCCATAGCTCCCCTAATTCCGGTCCGTCTTCGTCGGGAGGCTGCTTGCAACATACCTCATATGGGCCTGTACTTGTCGGCGCTATAAATTCATGCACAAGCATCCCCAGGACGTCCCCGTCTTCCCCGTCGAAATCGTCTTCCAGGTCCAGGTCTTCGGGCGTTTCCATGGCCTATTCCTCCCAGCCAATGGCGGCCTGTTTGGGCGTTCCTCCGTCATGCAGCGCGCGGCCCCTGGGCGTGTACCATGCGACCTTGCTTTCCCCAGGCGGTTGCGGCATTTGTCCGTGTTCCGATTCATAGAACATTTGCCCGCGGGTTTTCGTGAAAGACAGCAGGCGGGCAACGCCATTCTCTGGATCCGTGTCCCCCGGTTCAAAGGCGGCAGCGGGTTTTCCTCCGATTGACTTCCATATGGTGACGGCAGCATGGGCCATGCGTTCCAGATCGGCCCCGGCGTATGAAGTCCCGGCCAGGGCGTTCCCATCGTTGCGGGCGGCCTTGTTCACCTGGGAAAGCAGCACCAGGACGGCGCCGCACTCCCCGGCGGCTTTCGCCAAACGACTGGCGGCCTTTTCCAGCACTTCAAACCGGGCATCCCTGGCGGTCCGGTCTTCCACCGTCAGCAGCTGGGCATAATCCACCACCACCAGGCCGCGGACGGCGTGGGCGCCGGTTTGGCGGACCTTGCGCGCCTGGGATTCCATGGATCGAATTATGTTTTCCACGTGGGCAGCTTCGGGGGTGTCGCACTTCGGCAGCGTCAACAGATCCGCCCAGGCTTCGGGCAGATCGTGGTTGGCCTTGGAACGCCAGGCGGTTTTTGCGTACTTCGGCCCCACCTGGCACAGCATATTTTCCAGGGTTTCTTCCCTGGAAAGTTCCAGCTGCCAAAACAGGACGGGGCACCCGGCGGCCATGGCGTCAACGGCTATGGTTGCGCCCAGCGTGGTTTTTCCGCCACCAGGGCCACCCCCCACCAGCAGCAGGCGCCCAGGTTCCAGTCCGCCACGCGGCCCCAGGTTCCGGTTGAACCAGTCCGCCCAGGCGCCGCGGGCCTTGTCCAGCATAACGGCATCCTTCGGCCCAGCTTCGTTTTTCTCGAAACGGGTTTTCCTGTAGGCGTTCCACGCTTCGGCCAGGGGCACGGCGTCGGCGCGTTCGGCGGCTTCCAAGGATTGCACGGCGGCGGCCAGATCCGCGCGCCGGTCCTGGGGCTTTTGGGCGGCCTTGGCGCGTTCCAGCAGCGCCGCGGCTTCCCGTATGCGTTGCAGGTCCGCGGCCTTGTCCGTAGTGGCCAGTACAGCGGCGTAGGCTTCGGCCAGGTCTTCGGGGTCTTGTCCATGGGCAGGATCCAGCAGCGGGGCGGCCTGGGCGGCGTCGAGTTCGGCGGCGCAGGATTCCAGGGCGGGGCGTTTCAGCAGCGCGCCCAGGTCCGACAGCTGCATCCCCGGCGCGGCACGAAACGCGGCGGCCAGGTCTTTGGCCAGCAGCACCAATTCCCAGGGGCGCAGGGCTTCGGCGGCTTCGGCGCGTTCATTCTCTGGCAGATTGAACAGGTGGCGCAGGGCCATGGCTTCCATTCGCAGGCGTTCGGCGCGTTCGTCGTCTGGCGGATTGTAGGCGGTTTTCTTTTCGGCGGTCTTGCTCATGGCAGGCATCCTTTCAGTTTGGCGGCGTCCCCCAGGTCTTTGCAATCGGGCGGCAGATCGGGCAGCAGGTCTTCCATTGTCGAAACTTCGGCCAGCGCGCACCCGGCGGCGCGCAGCCATCCCACCAGGCGGGCGGCCAGGGCCAGGCCAGTTTCCCCTTTTTCGCCTGGGTCATTGTCCGGCACCACCCGCACCCGGCGGCGGCAAAGTTCGGGCAGGTGGGCTTCCAGCATACGGGCACAGGCCCCGGTCCAGTCCTTCCAATGCCTGGCCTGGGGGCGCATGGAAAAGGCCAGCGCGGGCCACCCCAGCACGGCGGCGCCCAGGGCGTCCAGCGTCCCTTCCACCACCAGCACTTCCCCGGCCTTGTCCCGGTCCGGCTTCCATGAAACACACGGCGGGCGGTACAGGGTGGGCAGGCCAAAGGGCCAGCGGACGGCGCCGCGGCTGTAGGTTTGTTGCAGATACTTCCCAAACAGATCCCCCGGCTTGAATCCCAGGCGCCTGGCGATAAAGGCCACCGGGCGCCCACGTGGATCCAGGTGGGCCAGCAGGCAGCAGTCCCCGGCCCATGCCCCCCATTGTAGGCGTAGCGGCTTCCCATCTTCGGCGGGTTTCAGCAGTCCGGCGGCCAGCAGCAGGTCCGCGGCGTCCCCCTTACATATGCGGGCCAGCATGGCTTCGGCCTTTTCCGCGGGCAGATCGTAGGCGCAGGGCGGCAGTCCGGCGGCCAGCGTCCCCCGGCTTTCCAGGTAGGCGTCCCCCAGCGCCTGGGCTTCGGGGTGGACGGCCAGCAGATTGTCCAGGTAGATCCGGCAGGCCAGCGCCTGGTCTTCCGGCGGCAGCGTAGGCGGCTCTATGCGCGGCGGTGTTTTCGGGGGGTGTTGGGATATGGCTTGCCCCCCTGGAAGCGTTCCTGGGGCATCCTGGGCGGCCTTTCCGTCCAGCTTGTCCAGCAGATCCCAGGTTTTCACGCAATCGGGCACCCGTCCGGCCATTTTCGCCATGTAGCGGACGGCGGGCTGCCATTCCATCCCAGCTACGTCCAGCAGAAACCCCAGGGAGTCCCCGCCCTTGTCCGTCCCGAAATCGTGCCAGGTCCAGCCCTTGCCCCCTTGCTTGCCCACGTTCGGCGGGTAGAAGTAGCAGCTTGCGTCCTGTTCGTTTCGTATGGATCCGCGGTAGGCGGTCCCGCTTTTCTTGACGGCCACCCCCAGGGCGGACAGGACGGCCAGGAAGTCCACCTGGGCGCAAAGGTCCCGGCGTTCGGCATCCGACAGGGGCGGCGGCTTTGGGCGTAGTTCGGCCATGGGGCGGGTTCCTATGTCCTACAAGGTGAGTTATCGGACATAGACAGGGCCAGCAGGCGTTCGGCGCCTGGGGTCACTTGGCGGCCTTCCGTTCCTTCCGTTGCTTCGGCGGGCGTCCAGGGTTTCGGCGTATGGTGGGCGGTTCATGGGAAACATTCAGCAGCAGCTTTTCGGGGCGGGGGTCCCCCTTGGTTTCCACGGTGTCCACGTAGGCGCGCACGGCGTCCCGCACTACCCATTGAACCGGGCGGCCATACTCCTGGGCATGGGATTCCAGGCGGGCGCGTTCCTCGGGCAGCATAGTCACCAGGATGGCGGTTGTCTTCCGTCCCGGCGTTGTCTTCGGCATTTGTTTTTCTTCCATGGCGTGTTTCCTTTCAATCTTCCAGCGTTTTGGCTTCGGCCTTGGCTTCGGGCATATAGGCGGCCAGCGTTTTGGCCACCCCCAGGGCGCGGCGCAGGCCGGGCAGGCGCACCCCCTCGGGCAGATCGGATTCCAGAAAGGCGTCCAGGGCCTTGTCCAACCTGGCCACCATTCCCGAAAACGTGCCCACCTGGGCACCTTTTCCACCGGCAGGCATACGGCCCAGCATCCGGCGGGCGGTGTTCTTTGACACTCCCAGCACCATTTCCAAGGCGGGGCGCAGGGCCTTTTCCCCGCGGCGGGGGCGTCCGCCGGTTTCCCGGTATCCAGCAGCGCGCAGGCGTTGGGCCAGGGCTTGCACTTCGGCGGGGGTATAATCCTTGCGGGCGGTGTTTTCGGCAGCTTCGGCGGCCAGCGCCGCGGCGGGGTCCCGTTCGGCATCCAGATCCACCAGCACCCGGCAGGGCACCTTCCCGGCGGCCAGCGGTCCTTCCAGATCCTTGGGGGCGGGCAGTACGGCCACGCGGTCCGCGGTTTCCTCGGGGTCCAGGCGGTCCCCGCCATCCATGGCCAGCAGGTATTCCAGGCGCCGGTCCCTGGGCAGCAGCAGCAGGCGGCACCCTTCCAGCCTATGCAATCCGGCCACCAGGCGGCGGGCGTTGTCTATGGCGGGGGGTTGCAGCAGCCCAACGGCGGCCACGCTTTCCGCCACTTCCAGCACGTGTTCGGCGCGGGCGGGGCGGCTATCGGCGGCGCGGGGGCGTATGGCGTCCGCGGGCACCAGTTCCAGCACCCGGTCCAGCTTGGATTCAGCGGCCAGGCGGCGGTCCGCTTTGGCCTGTTCTTTCCCGTAGGCGATACCGCGCAGCAGTCCGGCGGCAGCGGTTTCTTGTGCCTTACTCATGGCAGCAGCTTCCCTTCCCGCCGGGCGGCGGCTTGTTCCTTCCAGTCTTCCAGCGTCTTTTCGTCCACCGGCCCCAGGTGGGTTTCCGGCGTACAGTTGCACAGTTCGGGCCACCCCTTCCCCCCTGGGCAGTCAGGGTCATGGGCGATATGCAGCACCGTCACAGATCCAGGGAAGACGGCGTGGGGCGTTCCGTCCGGTCCCCGGCCTACAAGCAGCGGGGCAATCACGACGGCACCCCCTCGGCGGTTTCCTCTGGTAAATAGCTTTCGGCGGTCTTGGCGGCCCCCAGCAGCAGGCGCGGGCTTTTCAGCAGGTGGGCCAGCATCCAGGCCAGGCCATGGAAAAATTGAACCTGGGGCTTTTCCTCGGGTTTCAAGTCTTCCCCTATGGTGGCGGCCATGGCGGCGGCGGCTTTGGCCAGGCGGTCTTTTTGCGTTTCGTTCATTCGTTCCCCCTTCGGGTTGCTTGCTTGTCTATCCAGGCGGCTACGGCTTCCAGGTCTTCGGCAGCCCGTCCATGGGCTGGGGGCACCTTCCCGGCGTTCAATGCGGCGGCCAGGGCGGCGTCCTGGTGGACGGCCAGCACCGGCACCCCAAAGGCGGCGGCCAGCAGATCGGGGGCGCCACGGTCCAGGCCCCGGCGTGAATCCACCCTGGAAAGCACAATGGCGCAGCGCGGCGCAGGGCGGCGGCTTCGGGCTTCATCCAGTACGCGGGCAGTCCCGGCCACGGCCATGGCGTGGGGTTCGGCGGCCACCAGCACAACGTCCGCGGCTTCCATGGCCAGGGCGCCAAGGGTGGAATGTCCTGGGGGCGTGTCCACCAGCACCAGGTCCGCGTCCAGGTCTTCCAGCACGGCGCGCAGGGGGCGGGGGGCGTCCAGGTGTTCCAGATCCGGCCCACCGGGCAGCAGGGACAGCAGATCCCAAACGGGCACCGGATCCGGCGGGGTCTTCCCTTCCAGCACTTCGGCCAGGTGTTCGGCAGCTTCACCGGCACCGGCGGCCAGGGTTGCGCTTGCCTGGGGGTCCAGATCCACCAGCAGCACCCGGCGGCCTTGGCGGGCGTAGTGGGCGGCCAGGCCCAGGGCGCAGGTTGTTTTCCCCACCCCACCCTTTCGGGCCACAACGGAAATCCAGCGGCGTGTCTTCATGCGTGGGGGTTCCTTTTCATCCAAGGCGGCGGCGGTCTAGGTCCATGGTTGCAGTCAGTCCGCGCAGCACCCGCCCCTTTTGTACTCGGGCGTAGGCGCGCAGGGTTGTTTTCGGGTCCGCGTGTCCGGCCAGGGTTTGGGCGGCTTCCAGTCCCTGGGCGTCAAAGGCGCACGTGATACCGGACCGGCGCAGACTGTGGGCGGAATAGATCCCAGGGCGTTCTATCTTGCCAGCAGGATCCCGGCGGATATGTCCGGCGGATTCCATAAGGCCCACCACCACCCGGCGCAGGCTTCGGGTTGTCATTCTACGGCCCCCAGCGCGGTTTCCCACAGCGGCAAACAGGGGCGCGTCCAGGGGCAGGTCCCCACCCGCGGCAGCGCGCCGGGCGGACAGGTAGCGGCGCAGGGCGTCCAGGGCAGACGGCGGCAGATAGGCTTTGCGGGCCTTTTGTCCGCGGTCCCCCTTGCCCCCATACACCAGGGCGCCGTCCACCAGGTCCAGGTCTTCCACGTTGGCGGCGGCGACGGATACCAGGCGGCAGGCAGTAGAGAAAAGACAATGCACCAGGGCACGGTCCCGCAGGGCGGCCAGCGTGTCCCCGTCCACCTTGTCCAGCAGCGCGGCCACGGATTCCGGCGGCAGGCAGTCCAGCGGTTCGTCTTTCCGCACCGGCAGGGCCTTCACGCTTCGGCCTATGGCGGGGTATGCGTTTTGCGTTTCGGCCCAGGCGTACAGGGACCGGACGGCGGCCAGGCGGACGTTGACGGTTGCAGGGGCGTGTCCGGCGCGCAGGTGGGCCACGTAGGCCAGCACGTGGGCGGGCGTGGGCATGGATACCGCGGCGGCGGCCAGATAGGCCAGCCATCCTTCCACGGCTTCCACGTAGGCGGCGGGCGTTCGGGCGGACAGCAGGCCAGCAGCGGCGCGGGCTTGCAGATCCACGGCCCAGGCTTCGGCCAGGCGGCGTTGATCGGCGGCCAGGTGGGGCGCAGGTACAGCGGGGCGGGCTACCAGTTCCAGGGCGTGTTCCTGTTTAATCATGGCGCCACAATAATGGGTGTGCATATTCTTGTCAATACCATTAGACGCAAAAAAGATTCTTTTTTTTCTCCTGTGGTTTGGGCGGGTTCTGGTACATGGCAGCAGGGGGCGGCGTGTCAATATATGGCCTATTATTGCACTTAAAGGCCCATCTTGTCCCCTCTTGTCCCTTTGTTTCCCCCTATAGTACCCCCTTGTATTATCGTATATACTTGTATATCCCATTCGCAACATAAGAGATATTATACGACGTTGGTCTAAATTGCCATTGTGGCGCAACGGTTTATGGCTGTGCCGTCTGTGCCGCGGTTTTACAGTTGGGCGCAATTAACCTACCAGGCCACCAGGGGGCGGTCCGGCACGGCACCAGGCCGCGGGCACCAGCGGGGGGCAAAAGGGGGGTAAGGTTTGGATAAGGGTTCCGGCGCCGAAACGTGCCCAGGTGGGCACCTTTTGGCCAGCAGGTGTTCCAGGCGTCCATCCTGCACCACCCCCACCCCAGCCAAACTATGAAAAAGGCGGCGTTTTTCAGAATGTCGGGGGGGGGTTGGTGCAGTAGATCCCGGCCAGGGCGTCCATGGTTGGGCGGCGGTCCAGGCCAGCGTCCAGCGGTTCCAGCCTGGGGGCATTGTTTCGGCCTGCGGATCTATCGGCGCCGGTCCGTCCAGATCCAGGCAAACACCAGCAGGGCGGCCAGCAGCAGCACCCCCACACCGGCCCGCACTATTGCTTCCAATGGATCCATGGCGGCCAGTATGCCAGCGCAGGCGCCTGGGGGCAATCCTGGGGGCAGGATCGGGGCGCAGCCATGCGCGCAGGCGGGCACCCTACGGGGGCGGCATCCCAGGCCCCACCCGTCCACCGGCGCCGCGGATCCGGCCCAGGGCGGCGGGGCAGGGGGGAGGGGGGAGAACAGGGGCGGGGGGTCCGGCGTATCAATATGCCCCGAAAAATTGAGCCTGTAGGATGCTACAAAAGAGCGTATGGCGGCCAGTCCAGGCGGCGGTGGCGTTGTCGTATTGCGCCGCATCAAGTTGGCAGTAAAGAACGATAACGCGCAACCCTACAGCGCGGTACGGATGGGGCGGCATGATACAAAACACGTTCAAGGGTGGGGGGTAGTCACTAAATCCGCGGAATGTCGCCACGGATGGCAGGCGGCGGGCATGGCCAGGAGGACCCGCATAGGGGGGGACCTGTGGCCAGGGTTCTGGAACAGTATCAATCTATGTTTTCGCAACTGCGCAGAATGGGGTGCCGTAGGCGCATCGCTTGGGAGCACCTTGCCGGGGGGCGGGGTCATGGCAACCCCGGCCAGCGTTCCGCGTCCGCCCTGTCCGCCGCCTCTCGGCTTGCCCTTGCTATCGCTTCCAGTTGAACACGGGCAAGGGAAGCAAGGGCCGTTGCGGTTTTTGGCGGGATCAATTGCGCCTCCGTGTCCCGCGCCACTCTCGCCAGATAATCCCGCACGGCCTCCGCCGTTGTGAGGGTCGGCACAACCGCGCCCGATAGTTGCGCCGCCCGCGCCGCGCCGCCACGGTTCCGGGCATCCGCCCTTGCCTCTCCCTGTTCCGGGTCATGCTGGTAGCAGTACGCCCGCCCGGTTTGGGCAGGGGCTCCGCATGGGCTCCCGTCTGCCCGTCTTGCTTGGCAATCACTCATGGCAACCTTTCCTTGCCCCTATGCGCGGGCGCGTGTTCATCCCGTCAACTTCCAGCCCGTCACCCTCCGCCGCTCCCATCCACACGGCCCCCAGCTTGCCCCCAGACGCGCCGCACGCCCCCGGCCCTTGTGCCGCCCCGTCTGGATACAACCCCGGCGCAAATGGCATCCTATCGGCTCCGGGCGCGGCCATCTCTTGACTATCCGCCCGCCGCGCTTTTCTTAATCCTCCGCCCTCTGTCCAGTATCGGCGGGGGTTGTGGCAGTTTCGGCACACCCCCCTAAAGGGGGAGTGTGTGCCCAAACCCCCTATGCCACTTGCGGCAAATGAGTTTTTGCCCATACTGCCCAAAGTGAAAAACCAATAGCGGCGGGGGTTTTCTGCACCCTGCCCCCTTTGGCCCTTTGGCGTATCGGGCCGAATAGCCCCGTTGCCTAGAGTGCCCAACCCCGTCCCTATTGGTTCCGCCCTCACTTTGGCCCCCTTCCCTTGCGTGCCGCTTTGCTTCCCGCATCCATCGGCAAAGACGGGTTGCGATAGGCGGCAATCTGCTCCGGCGTTCCTATCAGCACCCCACCGCCCGGTTCCCGCGCCCGGCCAGTCTTGGCAATAACTCCGGCAAAGAGGCAATCCGCCACAAGTGCCCGAACCCTCTTTTCCCCTATGCCACCGGGCACGGCCTCGGCAATCTTGGCATGGAGTACCCCGGAGGGCATAGGCTTCCCGGCCTTGTTCAAGACTTCCAGCACATGAGGGCGGAACGTGTCCAGCGGCGGGGCGGGTTTGCGTCCGCCCCCTTTGCCATTGGCCCGCGCCGATAGTTCGCCCTTCCATGCGTCAAAGTCGAATCCATCTTCCCGGCTGTATGTCATCGTGTCCGGGTCTAGGCTCACGGCAAAGGGCGGAAACTTCGGCGCGTCATTACTCTTTGCATGGACACACACAAGGCGGGGGTTTTCTTCCTCATCGCCGGGGGCGAGGTTCCAGACGCAGCGGGCGGCGGAATACAGGGCTTTGCTCCCCTTCCCGAAGTTGGCCGAATCGTAGCCCACCGCCTGTGCAATGTTCCGCGCCCCTGTCCGGGCATGGGCAAGAATCCCCATCCCCGCCTCCGGGCTCACCTTTCGCAAGAGTCGGCGGAGGGCGGAGAGGGTTTGGCGTGTGTCTTCATCGCTGTTTGCCTCGCCGTCCAGAATGTCGCCCCACGGGTCAACCCATAGGCAATCCGGGGGGAATCCTTCCAGCGTCACCCTCCACCGCTCTACGTTGCGCGGGGATGCAAGGGATATGTGGCAATCCTCCGGCCCTTCAAGCGTTGCAAGGCGGATATGCTCCCCCAGCGTTGCAATTTGTTCCGGGGAAAGTCCCGCGTTCATCTTCCGCACATCGTTTTGCAAACGGTGGATGCTGTTTTCGCTTCCCATCATCAAATGCCGCAAGGGGCGCGGCGCGGTAGGTATCCCGGCAAATGGAATCCCCAACACTTGATTGCGGGCCAGGTTCAAGGCAAAGCGGGATTTTCCAAGCCCTCCCTGCCCGAATATCACGCATGACCCGCCCAGCGCAAAACCGCCCCAAACGATCTCCGGCGGGGTTAGGTTCATCCGGGCCAGTTCATCCCATGCGCGGGTTGAATACGGGCGGATGATTTCCGCACCTTCCGGCGTTGCCGCCTGTTCGGTTGTCAATTCTTCGGCCATGTAGTCAACGGGATTCATCGGGCACATCCTTCCGGGTTCAAGTAGAGCAATCGTTGCCATGCGTTTTTCTCCCTGCGGAAATGTCCGGGGAGGCGGGAGAGGCGGGCTTCATTCTGGCATTGCGGATCGCACCCCAGCGGACACAAGACGCGGGCAAAGAGTTTTTGCTCTATGTCCCGTTCCCATGCTTCCCGGCTGGGAGCATCCACGCGCAAGAGGGCATGGATTGATTTTCCGCCCGTGTCTATCAACGCCACGATGGGCGCGGATCGGTAGCCCCACCAGAAGGCCAGTTGCTCCGCCTTGCCCACGG
>Ga0208197_1003142_pt1 | contig 13589 bp, 8 predicted proteins | sample AD_JPNNA4_MetaG_FD_184444 | JGI IMG/M metagenome (GOLD analysis project Ga0208197, IMG submission 184444) | Active sludge microbial communities of municipal wastewater-treating anaerobic digesters from Japan - AD_JPNNA4_MetaG (SPAdes) (version 2) | ecosystem: Engineered > Bioreactor > Anaerobic >...
CAGGAAGGCCACGATAAGCGCCAGGATCAGGATGGACGCGCTGGCGAAGAGGAAAAAGACCCTCTTGATGATCAGCTCTTTGAACGATCTCGTCATGGCCCTGAAGCCCCCGGAATGGGACGGCAGGGGCCAGCCGCTTCCCGCACCGCGGGACGCGGCTGCTCCCCTGCTTGCATACCTCAAAACGCTGTTCCTGTAAACGGCCGCCGGCCTTCCGGCCCTACTGGATGGGCACGAAGCCCTCCTTCTTCACGATCTGCTGGCCCTCCTTGCCCTTGACGAAGTTGAGATAACCGGCCACGGCGCCCTTGGGCTCACCGTTGGTGTACATGTACAGGGCCCGGGCGATCGGGAAGCTGCCGTCCAGGGCGGTCTTGGCGCTTGCGGCCACGCCGTTGACCTTCACGGCCTTCACGCTCTTGTTGAGGTAGCCGATGCCGATGTAGCCGATGGCGTAGCGGTTCTTCGAGACGGCCTGCACGACGGCGCCGCTCGAGGCCTGGAGCTGGGCCCGGGGGCTCACCTTCTCCTTGTGCAGGACCTTCTCCTGCCAGCTTTCGTAGGTGCCGGAACTCGTGTCGCGGGAGACGACGACGATCTGCATGTCCTTGCCGCCCACTTCCTTCCAGTTCCGGATCTTGCCCTGGTAGATGAGGCTGAGCTGCTCGACGGTCAGGTCCGAAACGGGGTTCGAGGGGTGGACGATGGGGGTCAGGGCGTCGATGGCGACCTTGTGCATCACGGGGTTGACGCCCTTGGTCTTGGCCAGCTCGATCTCCTCCTTCTTCATCTCGCGCGACGACATCGCGATCTGGGTGGTCTTGTCGATGAGGGCCTTGATCCCGTTGCCGGAACCGCCGCCGGAGATGGAGAGGTTGACGTCGGAGTTCTTCTTCATGTACGCCTCCGCCGTGGCCTGGCCGATGGGCAGCACCGTCGTGGATCCGTTGACCACGATGGTCTCCTTCGCCAGGGCCGAAGAGCCGCCGATCAGGATCAAGGCCGCGAGGCCCGCAAAGCATATCATCAAACGCTTTATCATTCTCCTTACCTCCTCGAGTGACGATCCGAACGTTTGTCGACAATCTAATAGGGAATTGTTACAGTTTGATGACAAATGCATGAAGAGACGATGAAACGCACCCGTCGGCCTTTCTTTTCGAATTGACAGCTGCGGGGCTTTCCCTTAGTGTCGGACGCGGTGAACGCCATCGGAAAGGTTCGAGAGCATGGGGAACAAGGAATCGAAGACGGTGAATCTTGCCCTCCAGGGCGGCGGGGCCCACGGGGCCTATGCCTGGGGCGTGCTGGACCGGCTTCTCGAGGACGGCCGGATCGCGATCGAGGGGATCTCGGCGACGAGCGCGGGCTCCCTGAACGCCGTGGCCTACGGCTGGGGCGCGATGCGGGGCGGCCCCGAGGGGGCCCGGAAGGCCCTGCACGACCTGTGGTGGGAGGTGAGCAAGGCGGGCCTGTTCTTCAGCCCGGTGCGCCACTGGCCCCTAGAGAAATTCTGGCCCGGCGTCTCGGCGGCGCTCTCCGGGCTGGGCTTCCGCATCTTCGAGACCTGGACGAGGGTCCTGTCGCCCTACCAGTTCAACCCACTGGACTTCAACCCCATCCGGGAGATGCTGCGCAACTGCATCGACTTCGAGGAACTCGTCCGCTGCGACTGCGTCGACCTCTTCCTCAGCGCGACGAACGTCCGCACGGGCCAGGTCCGCGTGTTCCGCAACGAGGAGATCACCCCCGAGGTCGTCATTGCCTCGTCGTGCCTGCCCTTCCTCTTCCAGGCCGTGGAGATCGACGGCGAGCACTACTGGGACGGGGGCTACATGGGCAACCCCTCGCTGTTCCCCCTCTTCTACTACACGAAGTCCCGCGACATCGTGATCGTGCACATCAACCCCCTGCGGCGGGAGAAGATTCCCAAGACGGCCGCGGAGATCGAGAACCGCCTCAACGAGATCACCTTCAACGCCTCCCTGCTCAAGGAGTTGCGCGCGATCGCCTTCGTCGTCAAGCTGCTGGAGGAGCAGTGGCTGCGGGACGAGCGGCGGGGCGAGCTCAAGCACGTGCTGGTGCACTCCATCCGCGCCGACGAGGCGCTCAAGGACCTCGGCGTGGCCACCAAGTTCGTCAGCGACTGGGCGTTCCTCACGGACCTGCGCGACCGGGGCCGCGAGACGGCGGCGCGCTGGCTCGAGGAGAACTACGAGCACATCGGCATGCGCTCGAGCGTCGATCTGCGGACGGAGTTCCTCCAGCGCGGAGCGGACAGGCCCGTGGCGCGGACGACCTGATCCTCGTGAAACAAATCCCCCTGCATCCCCCTTTACAAAAGGGGGACCCCAGGGGGATTTTCTTGTACTTCCTTCCCTGACCCCTGCCCCCTGGACCCTTTTTCACTTTCAGGGGCTGGTCAGAAAGGGCCAGATGCAAGGCCTCCGAATCCCGAGGAGCGGAGGCGTACTTTGTGGCGTACGTCGAGCGAAGAGGGATGAGGGAACGCAGCAGATGGCCTTTTATCACCAGCCCGCTACAGCAGCCGCGCCCCCATCTCGGCCACCTGAGAGCGCTCCCCCTTGAACAGCGTGACGTGGCCGGCGATCTCCTCGTCCTTGAGGTGCTCGACGAGATAGGTCAGGCCGTTGCTGCTCGCGTCGAGGTAGGGGTGGTCGATCTGCTCGGGGTCGCCCGTGAAGACGATCTTCGTGCCCTCGCCCACGCGGGTGATGAGCGTCTTGATCATGTGCGGCGTGAGGTTCTGCGCCTCGTCGCAGATGATGAACTGCCTGGGGATGCTGCGGCCCCGGATGTAGGCGAGCGCCTCCATCTCGAGGATGCCGCGGTCCATGAGGTGCTCGATGATCCGGTGCGGCTCGGGGTTCGCGCTGAAGATGAACTCCAGGTTGTCGTAGATGGGCTGCATCCAGGGCCTGAGCTTCTCCTCCTTGGAGCCCGGGAGGAACCCCAGGTCGTTGCCCAGCGGGATGACGGGGCGGGTGATGAGCAGCCGCGAGTAACTCTTCTGCTCCATGACCTTCTCGAGCCCGACGGCGATGGCCAGCAGCGTCTTTCCCGTCCCGGCGCGGCCCACGAGGGTCACGACGCGGATCTGGTCGTTGAGCAGCAGCTCCAGGGCGAAGCGCTGCTCCTTGTTGCGGGCCTTGATGCCCTGGTTGGTGCTCTCCCCGTGGACGAGCGAACGCAGCTCGCCCCGGAAGTACCGGGCCAGCGCGGACTGGGACGACGAGGCGTGGTTCTTCAGAACGAAGAACTCGTGGGGCCTGCCGGGGCATCGGCCGTTCATCGCGACGCGGCCTTCCTTGAAGAAGGCGTCCATCTCCTCCGCCGTCACGTCCACGACGCCGGCGCCCGTGTAGAGCTCGTGGTAGTTGACCTTGTCGTTGTAGAAGTCCTGGGCCGGCACCCCCATGACGTCGGCCTTGACCCGGAGATTGAGGTCCTTCGAGACGAGGAAGACCCGCCCGGGCAGCTGGCGGTTCAGGGTGCAGGCCACGGCGAGGATGCGGTTGTCCGTCTTGTGGGGGTCGAACCCGGCGGGAAAGTCCGCCACGGCCTCCTGGTGGTTGAGCTCGATGCGCAGCCGCCCCCCCGAGGGCAGGGGCACGCCCGTGGACAGGCAGCCCGACTCGCGGAGCTTGTCGAGCTCCTGCGACACGACGCGGGCGTTGCGGCCGATCTCGTCCTGCCGCCGCTTCTGGTTGTCGATCTCCTCGATGACGGCCATGGGGATGACGATCTGGTTGTCCTCGAAGGCAAACAGGGCCCCGGGGTTGTGCAGCAGCACGTTTGTGTCCAGGATGTACGTCTTGATCATGGGTTCAGACTCCTCCGTCTCCGCGGCAAGAACATGCCCTCCCACACGCGGGGATGCCGGCACGGGCTTGCCCCGATCGGGTCATGGCAATAGCTGTCCTCTGGAATGGAACGGGTATCGGCCCGCATCGGGCCGGAAGGCAGGGTTTGTTGGGTTGATCCGATTGCAGGATGTCCTCCTGTCTGCAACGCCGGCCCGCCCGGCGCTCGGATTGTGGAGCACGACATGCCGCTGTACACTACGTCAATTTCATACCGCCTGGGCTCTTCCTTGTCAAGATTTTCCTGCCTGAGAACCCCTCGATCCCGAGGCCGCCCGGCACGCGGAACCCGGGCGCAGCCTGAGGCTGTCCGCATCAGCGGTCTGCGAATTTGTACCCTACGCCGCGGACCGTGAGGATGTAGGCGGGGCTGCTCTCGTCGCGCTCGATCTGGGACCGGAGGCGCCGGATGTGCACGTCGACGGTGCGGGGCTCGACGAAGGACTCGTCGCCCCAGACCTTGTCCAGGATCTGGTCCCGGCTGTAGACGCGGCCGGGGTTCTGTGAGAGAAACCGCAGCAGCTTGAACTCCGTGGGGCTCAGGGCCACCTTGCGGCCGTCGACGGTGACCTCGTAGGACCGCATGTCGATCCGGAGCCCCTTGAACTCGAAGATCTCGGGCTTCTCGGGCTGCCTGCCGGCCGCGGAGCGGCGCAGGACGGCCCTGATGCGCGCCACGAGTTCCTTCACGCCGAAGGGCTTGGTGATGTAGTCGTCGGCGCCGACTTCCAGCCCGATGACCCTGTCGAGTTCCTCGCCCTTGGCCGTGAGCATGATGATGGGGACGGTCGCCGTCTCGGCATCCTGGCGGAGCCGCTTGCAGACCTCGAGGCCCTGGATCCCGGGCAGCATGAGATCGAGCACGACGAGATCCGGCCTCTTCGACCGCACGAGCGCGAGGGCCTTCTCCCCGTCGAGCGCCTTGAGGACCCCGTAGCCTTCCTTCTCGAGGTTGTAGGCCACGAGGTCAACGATGTCTTTCTCGTCGTCCACGATGAGGATTCGGGGACCCATGGGCCATCCTCTCCGTTCGATGCGGGGCGCTTCCTATCCTAAAAGATCTGCTCCATCAAGCCGCGGAGGTGGTCGACCCGGACGAGTTCGATGCCCTCATCGGTTGCCGCGCCGCCCCGGAACTGCGTCCGCGGCAGGACGCAGCGCGCAAACCCCATGCGCGCCGCCTCGCGGATGCGGACCTCCATCCGGTTGATCCCGCGGATTTCACCCGTGAGACCCACCTCCCCGAAGACGACCGTCTTCGGGTCCACGGGCCGGTCGAGGAAGCTCGACGCGATGGCCGCCACGATCCCCATGTCCGCGGCCGGCTCGGCGAGCCGCACCCCGCCGGCCACGTTGACGAAGATGTCGTGGTTGCCCAGGTGCAGGCCGCCGATCTTGTCCAGAACTGCCACCAGCAGCGAGACGCGGTTCGCGTCGACGCCGATGGCCGTCCGACGGGGCATGCCGAAGCTCGTTCCCGTCACGAGGGCCTGGATCTCCACGAGGATGGGGCGGGTGCCCTCGATGGCCGCCACGACGACGGAGCCGGCCATGCCCTCGGGCCGCTCCGTGAGGAAATACTCCGAGGGGTTCGACACCTCCACGAGCCCCCGGTCGCGCATCTCGAAGACGCCGATCTCGTTGGTGGGGCCGAAGCGGTTCTTGATCCCCCGGATGATGCGGTAGGAGTGCCCCGTGTCGCCCTCGAAGTAGAGCACCGTGTCGACCATGTGCTCGAGGACCTTGGGGCCCGCGATGGAGCCGTCCTTCGTGACGTGCCCCACGAGAAAGACGGGGATGCCCGTCTTCTTGGAAAGGATGATGAGGCGCTCCGAGGACTCCCGGACCTGCCCCACGCTGCCCGGCGCCGAGGAGAGCAGCGAGCTGTGCACGGTCTGGATGGAGTCGATGACGATGGCCTCGGGGGCCACGTCCCTGACGTAGCGGAGGATGTTCTCCAGGGCGACCTCCACGAGGACATAGAGGTTCTTCGAGGCGGCCCCGATCCGGTCGGCCCTCAGCCGGATCTGGCTGGCCGACTCCTCGCCCGAGACGTAGAGGACCCGTCGCCCCCCCTCGGCGAGTCGGTGCAGGGCCTGCAGCAGCAGCGTCGACTTGCCGATGCCCGGGTCTCCCCCCACGAGGATGGCCGAGCCGGCCACGATGCCCCCGCCGAGGACCCGGTCCATCTCCGCGATGCCCGTCTTGATGCGGGCCTTTTCGTCGGCCTCCACCGTGTCGATCGGCCGGGGCTTCTCGCCCAGCTGATACTCCGGCGGCACCCGGGGGTCTTTCGTTCCCGTCGGCTCCTCGGCGAAGCGGTTCCACTCGCCGCAGCCGGGGCACTTCCCGACCCACTTGGGCGACTCGTAGCCGCAGTTCTGGCAGAAGAAGGCGGTTTTCTGCTGTTTTTTCATAGCCATAGGCTAGGCTTAGGGCTCGAGGCATGAGAACAGGCGTCTCGGCCGGTTCCTGACTTTCGAACTTTTGCCTTTCGCCCTTTGCCTGTCTCTCGTATAGTTTTTTCCCCTTCCCGTCAACCAGAAAGGCCCTGAAACCGGGCTGACGCGCCTTTGAAATTGCTTGTCTCTTTCAGCATTTTCTGGTAAGAGCATTTTTTCGATTTTCGATGAAAAGGTGATACCCGATGCCACACAACCCCAACTTCAGCTCCGGCCCCTGCAGCAAGAGACCCGGTTGGAATCTCGACGGGTTGAAAGACGCCGCCCTCGGACGCTCCCACCGCTCCGCGCTGGGCAAGGCCAAACTGGGCGAGGCGATCGCCCGCAGCAAGAAACTCCTCGGCGTCCCCGACGACTACCTGCTCGGGATCATGCCGGGCTCCGACACGGGCGCCTTCGAGGCGGCCATGTGGACGATGCTCGGCCCCCGGCCGGTCACCGTTCTCGTATGGGAAAGCTTCAGCGGCGAGTGGGCCAAGGACGTCCAGAAGGAACTGAAACTCAAGCCCACTGTCCTCGAGGCCCCCTACGGGAAGCTGCCCGACCTCAAGGCCGTGGACTGGTCAAACGACGTGGTCTTCGTCGCCAACGGCACGACGAGCGGCGTGAAGATCCCCAACTGGGAATGGATCCCGGCCGACCGCGAAGGGCTCTCCCTGTGCGACGCCACGAGCGCCGTCTTCGCCATGCCCGTGGACTGGTCCAAGGTGGACGTGCTGACCTATTCCTGGCAGAAGTGCCTGGGCGGCGAGGCGGCCCACGGGGTGCTCGTGCTGAGCCCGCGCGCCGTGGAGAGGATCGCAAGCTACGACCCGCCCTGGCCCCTGCCGAAGGTCTTCCGCCTGAAGAAGAAGGGCGCCGTGGACAGGGCCATCTTCGACGGCGATACGATCAACACGCCCTCGATGCTGTGCGTCGAGGACTACCTGGACGCCCTGAAGTGGGCCGAGTCGATCGGCCTCGAGGGCCTCTTCAAGCGCAGCGAGGCGAACCTGAAGGTCGTCGAGGACTGGGTCGCGAAACGCGACTGGATCGACTTCCTCGCCGAAAACAAGGCCACGCGCTCCAGCACGTCGGTCTGCCTCAAGGTCGTCAGCCCGGCGTTCCAGGCCATGGGCCAGAAGGAGCAGGGCGACTTCATCAAGGCCGTGGCGGGCCAGCTCAGCAAGGAAGGCGCGGCCCACGACGTGAGCGCCTACCGCGATGCGCCCCCGGGGTTCCGCTTCTGGTGCGGGCCCACGATCGAGCCGGAGGACATCCGGCAGGCCCTCGACGCCCTGGAGCGGGTCTACCTGCAGAAGATGAAGTGATCCGCCGCGGACTGCGGCGCTGTCCCGCGAGGAACAACTGATGACGGCACAACGGAAAGGAAAGCAGACCATGAACGTGAAGAGGGTACTGATCAGCGATACGCTCTCCCCGGAGGGGATTGAGATATTGAAGAACACGCCCGGCATCGAGGTGGACGTGCAGACGAGCCTCACGCCCGACGAGCTCAAGGGCATCATCAAGGACTACGACGGCCTCGCGATCCGCAGCGCCACGAAGGTCACCAAGGAGATCATCGAGAGGGCCGACAGGCTGAAGGTCGTGGGCCGCGCCGGCATCGGGGTGGACAACGTGGACGTCAACGCGGCGAGCAAGCGCGGCATCGTCGTCATGAACACCCCCGGCGGCAACACGATCACCACGGGCGAGCACACGATCGCCATGATGTTCGCCCTGGCGCGGCAGATCCCGCAGGCCACGGCCTCCATGAAGAGCGGCAAGTGGGACAAGAAGACGTTCATGGGCGCCGAGATCTACAACAAGACCCTCGGCATCATCGGCATCGGGCGGGTGGGCACCATCGTGGCCGACCGCGCCCAGGGCCTCAAGATGAACGTCATCGCCTACGACCCCTTCCTGGCCCCCGAGACGGCCGAGAAGATGGGCGTCACGCTGGTCTCCCTGGACGAGCTGCTGAAGCGCTCGCACTTCATCTCCGTCCACACGCCGCTCACGAAGGACACGAAGAACCTGCTCAACGCCGCGGCCATCGCGAAGATGCGCGACGGCGTCTTCATCATCAACTGCGCCCGCGGCGGGATCGTCAACGAGAAGGACCTGCTCGACGCGCTCAACTCGGGCAAGGTGGCCGGCGCGGCCCTCGACGTCTTCGAGGAGGAGCCCACGAAGAACCGGGAGCTGGTCAACCACCCCAACGTCATCTGCACGCCCCATCTCGGGGCGGCCACCGACGAGGCCCAGCGCAACGTGGCGATCGCCATCGCCGAGCAGATCGCCGACTTCCTGACGAAGGGCGAGATCCGCAACGCGATCAACTTCCCCTCGGTGAGCGCGGAGCTGCTCACGCACATCCAGCCCTACCTGACGCTCGCCGAGAAGCTGGGCACCTTCGAGGCCCAGATCGTCAAGGGGGGCATCGAGGAGGTGGCCGTCGAGTACGCCGGCGACATCGTCAACTACAACGTGGCGCCGCTGACGATCGCGCTGCTCAAGGGGCTGCTCACGCCGATCCTGAACGCCAACATCAACTTCATCAACGCGCCCTTCATCGCCAAGGAGCGCAACATCAAGGTCGTCGAGTCCAAGTCCAGCGAGGTGAAGGACTTCACGAGCATGATCTCCGTCACGATCCGGACGACGGAGGAGAAGAGCTTCGCCGCCGGGGCCATCTTCGGCAAGCAGGACCCGCGCATCGTCCGGATCGAGAAGTTCTCCATGGAGGTGATCCCCGAGGGGCACATGATCGTGCTCTACAACAACGACAAGCCCGGCGTCATCGGCAACATCGGCACCACCCTCGGCAACAACGGGATCAACATCGCCCGTTTCCAGCTGAGCCGCGAGCACGTGGACGGCAAGGCCCTCGTCGTGCTCTCCACGGACACCGTGGTGCCGCCCGACATCCTGAAGAAGCTGCGGGAGCTTCCCAACGTCCTGTCTTTGACCCAGCTGGAGATGTGACCCGGCACGGAGGCGGCCTATGTCAAGCGTGATCGTCGTAGGGACCCAGTGGGGCGATGAAGGCAAGGGCAAGATCGTCGACCTGTACGCGGAAGACGCCGACGCCGTCGTGCGCTTCCAGGGCGGCAACAACGCGGGTCACACGATCGTGGTCAAGGGCAAGCAGACCATCCTGCACCTGATCCCGTCGGGAATCCTCCACGACCACAAGCTCTGCATCCTGGGCAACGGCATGGTGATCGACCCGAAGGTGCTGATCGAGGAGATCCAGTACCTGAAGCAGGAAAACGCCTTCCCGCCCCACACGAAGCTCGTGATCAGCGACCGGGCGCAGCTGATCATGCCCTACCACCGCCGCATCGACGCGGCGCGCGAGGCGGCCAAGGGCGCGGGCAAGATCGGGACGACCCAGCGGGGCATCGGGCCGGCCTACGAGGACAAGGTGGCCCGCACGGGCATCCGCATCTGCGACCTGCTCAACCGCGAGGTCTTCGCCGAGAAGCTCCGGCGCAGCCTCGAGGAGAAGAACTTCCTTCTCGCGAAGCTCTACGGCGAGCCGCCCGTGGACGAAAAGCCCATCCTCGACGAGTACGCGGGCTACGCCGAGATCCTGCGGCCCCACGTGGCGGACATCTCGCTGCTGCTCGACGAGGCGATCCGGCAGAAGAAAAAGATCCTCTTCGAGGGGGCCCAGGGCTGCCACCTCGACGTGGACTGCGGCACCTACCCCTTCGTCACCTCGTCGAACACCGTGGCGGGCAACGCCTGCTGCGGGGCCGGGGTGGGGCCGACGCAGATCAACGCGGTCATCGGCATCGTCAAGGCCTACACGACCCGCGTGGGCAGCGGGCCCTTCGTCACGGAGCTCACCGACGAGATCGGCGAGCGGATCCAGCGCGTCGGCCAGGAGTTCGGCGCCACGACGGGTCGCAAGCGCCGCTGCGGCTGGCTCGACATGGTGCTGGTGCGCCAGTCGGCCCGGGTCTCGGGCCTCACGGGCCTGGCCATCACGAAGCTCGACGTGCTCACGGGCATCGACAAGCTCAAGATCTGCGTGGGATACCGCACGGACAGCGGCGAGGAGTTCACCAAGTCCGTCCCGGCGGACCTGAGCGTCTTCGGCCGCTGCCGTCCCGTCTACATGGAACTCGACGGCTGGACGGAAGACATCCACGGCGCCAAGCGGCTCGAGGATCTCCCCCGCAACACCCGGCGCTACCTGGACACCCTCGAGAACCTCGCGGGGGTCAAGGTGGTCCTCGTGTCCGTCGGGGCCGACCGAAACGAGACGATCGTCACGGAGAATCCCTTCAGGCGATAGAGAAAGAGGCGTGCAGCGCGGAGGGCGAAGCGTGCGGGAAACGGCCGGGCGCCAGCGGCTCCGACCCTGCATCCTGTCCCATGGCATCTTGACGCGGCCTCGGCCGCCCGCGGGCCGTTAGCTCAGTCCGGTAGAGCAGCGGACTTTTAATCCGTTGGTCACGAGTTCGAATCTCGTACGGCCCACCAACAAATTCAAGGGTTTTCGGTATTTAGCCGAAAACCTTTTTTTTCGTTTCTCGGCAAATCTCGGCAAATCTGACCTGTTTTGCGAGCAAAATGCGAGCAGGTAAATTTAGACAGATTTTTCGTAGATGGGCAATTTTGTAAATCTCCACCACATAAATCCTACTGAAAGGAATCCAGCAACGATCCAGGCAGTATCAGCACCTAGTGCTTGTTTAAGAAACACAAAAATAATGGCGAGAATCAAAAAATATTTAAAACCGCCTGGCAAGTAAAATTGCCCCATTCCACAATTTAAAAGACAAAGGACAATTCCGAGCCATAAACGATTAGGATATTTTTTCCCTAAATAGAAGGGCAACATCGCCGAAGCAACAAGGAAAACCAAAACCGCGATAACGAGGATCTCTGGTACTCCCATATTTCTTTACCTTTCAGAGTTGTGCATTATCGCCTTTATTGCCTTTAACTATTTTTCAAATTTTATCGCTTGTGCGGTACAAGTTATACTTTCCCAGCAATTATAAGTAGTTGTTGTTCCTCTAGGGAATTCGCATTGAATATTTAAAAGCGCATCTGCTCCCATTTCGTAGGCCCAATACTTGGTTTGATTTACCGCGTCAATTTTTGTTGCAGGTGGGTCCCATGTCTTATTTTTACACGATATACCCTCAACCATACTAATTATTGTATATTTTTTACCTGCTAGTTGACTCTCGTTGTAAATTGGAATTGAAAGAACTTCTCTCCTCACGTTGAGAGGAAGTTCATCCATTTTTTTTACTGGAACTAAAGGCCCTACACATCCCCAAAGCATAACGAGTGCAATGATGCATAGAATGGATCTCCTCATAAACTCTCTCTCCCCTTTTAGAAATGTAAATTGAGAGAAGTTTTAAGTCACCTATATGAACTATTCAAGAATATTTTTTCATCGTTGGTTTTACATGGCTGAATACTTAAAAAGAACTCGGTGGAATTGTGTTATAGTCCAGCGGGAATTTTCCATCTTTCTTCAATCCGGAGATCGCTAGCTCCCTATCACTTCTAACGGATCATGCAGGGCATGGGGATCTCCAGAGAGGTCCTCATGCCATCTTTTTATATGATCTTCTAGCCCTCGAAATAGGTGAGGTCCGCCACGCCTGACAGGGTCTTATCGCTACCCGTGCCATGCTGGACGTAGAGCTCGAAATAGTCCGAGTCGCTCGTGACCTCGACCAGGGCCGATATGCCGATCCCCTGTCCTGCCGTGCCTCTCGCGGCCCCGACAATCTGCTTCAGGATCGACTCGTTCTTGTAGATCATGAGATTCAGCGACGCACCATCGGCCATCGTGGTGTAGTAGACTCCTGCGGACAGGCGATAGACGCCCTTGACCCCCGGGACCCACCGATGATTCGAGAGATTGAATTTCCCGAACGGATCGAGCGCCTTGGCCGCCCAGGTCACTTTCGTCGGCGTGCCAGTAGGGATGGTCTGGCCGGTCCCGTTCTTGTGTACTGAAAACGCGAGTTGATCGTGTCCGTAAGCCCATCGGTTCTGGTGCGTGCTCTCGTCGAGGACCTTCGTCGTTGCCATCACCTGTCCGATCAGGTTGATGCACCCGGTGGATCCGTTCCGGAACCGGATCCCCGTCGTGATCGTCCCGGGATCCCCGACCACGATCCCGAAATAGGTATCCCAGGATGCAAACGTATCGAGGCCGACCGTCATCGTGACGTCGCTCTCGGCGATGATGTGCAGGTTCCAGACGTTATTCGCGATCCCGGCCCCGGACGTCTGGCCGATCTGGATCCCGACGTTTGTCTGGTTGTGGACGAGCAGGCAATCGACCCAGTTGGAATTGAATTCCCTGCCGCCGGCAGCATCGGTGACGAGGATCCCGTTCGAGCCGCTGACGTTGTTGCCCCGGATCTCGGAGAACACGAACTTGCAGTTCGTCGTCGAGGCATAGGCCTGGTCGAAGATGACGCCGCAGGGGTTCGTCCCCCCGACCGTATCAATGAGGTCGATCTTCACGTTGCTCTGGACGATCCCGGTGACGGATTCGTGCGGGTCGGCGTTGGTCGGTTTGAACCGGACCGCCGCCGCATTGCCCCGGTAACGGATGGAGCCGTTGATGGCCAGGTTGCACCGCATGAGCGTGTCGACAAACAGACCGTCGCCCGTCACAGCGGAAGTGAAGTCGATCAGGACGCCGTGCATGACGATCGAGTGCCGGTACAGCGACGGGAGCACGAGCCCTGTCATGCAGGTGATGACGGAGTCGTCGGACCCGCCGGTCTTGACGCCGCCGCCGAAAACGAAGAGATCGCAGCCGTGGAGGCGGGCATAATTGATCGCCTCCTGGAGCCCGTCGGTTGTCGAGGAGGATATGTCGATTGCCGAGCCGTCCGGCGCATAGACGGCCCATGTGCCGGAGCCGGTCCGAACCATCTTGACGCACCCGTCCCCGGTGGCCCCGAGCCCGAGCGTCGCCCGCGCCGCGGAGGCGTCCGCGTCGTCCAGGAGCGTCCTGATGAAGCTCGAGATCGTCACGCCGGGCGGCAGGGAGAGCGTCGCCAGGTCGGGATCGAGCCCCATCGCGGCCAGCGCGTCGGCTACCGTCGTCCCGGAGGCCGCAAGGACGCCGGCCCAGTAATCGTTGACGGCCTGCATGGACAGGTCGGCCAGGTTCACGTTGTCGAACCCGTCGCCGCCGTCGTTCCACTTCAGGATCTTCCCGGGGTCCGGGGCCGGCAGCGTCAGCCCCGTCACGCTTGAG
>Ga0208197_1003148_pt1 | contig 13579 bp, 21 predicted proteins | sample AD_JPNNA4_MetaG_FD_184444 | JGI IMG/M metagenome (GOLD analysis project Ga0208197, IMG submission 184444) | Active sludge microbial communities of municipal wastewater-treating anaerobic digesters from Japan - AD_JPNNA4_MetaG (SPAdes) (version 2) | ecosystem: Engineered > Bioreactor > Anaerobic...
CCTTGATGGCCTGGATGACGGGCGCCAGGTAGGGCACGCCGCGGCTTTGCTCGGGCCGGGTGGGGCGGTAGTGGTGCAGCACGCGGCGGCGGCCGGACTGGGTGCCGAAGAACTCGACCCAGTCGCCAGCGAAGCGGTCACCACGGGTCATGGTGAGCGTGTCGCCCGGGTGGTGGCGGTAGATGTGGCAAGCCACGGGCCGACCGGTGACAGGGTGGCGACGGATGCCGCCCACGGCCAAGGCGCCGTCGGCGGCGGCCTGGCCTTCGACGGCGCCCATGGGGTTGCCGACGCGATCGGCTTCGAGCAGCTGCAGGCGCAGGCGGTAGGGCTGGGTGCTGGTGAGCTCGCCATCGGGCAGCACGGTGAAGCAGTCGCCGGATTCGAGCCGGCCCTGCAGGACGAGGGCTTGCCAGTCGTAGAAGTTGCGTTCGTTGGCGTAGTCGCACTCGGTGCTGTCGGCCCATAGGCTGAACTCGCGGCTGGCAATGGCCTTCCACTCGCTGGCTTGCTCTTCGGTCCAGCCCAGCACCTCGCGCACTGGGCTGAACACCGGCTGCAGGCCGGTGCCGACAACGCGGTTGATGTTGGTGGCGATGGCGCCCACCGCGATCGGGTTGGTGCGGGCCAGCTCGCGCGACTCGCCGCGCTGGCGGCCGAGCGAGCGCACGGTGTCGGCATCGGCACTGCGCGGCACGGCCAGCCAGCGGCCACCCATGGGCGAGAGCGGGCCGCCATCGGCACCCAGCCCCGAGAACGCGCCGAACTGCGCCTGGCCTTGCGCCTGATGCGCAGCCAGGCGGCGCTGGGAATGGGCGGGGAGTTTCATGTGGCGGGGGTGTGGGTGGGTGTGCCGCGGCGGATCAGCGCACGTACATGGGCCGGCGCCGGCCCGTGGCGGCCTGGGCATCGAGCGCGCCGATCTGCTGGTTGATCGACGCGATCTCGGCGCGGATCTCGGCCAGGTCGGCAAAGCGCAGGCGCCGGGCGGTGCTGCCGTCACCGACGGTGAACTCTTGCTTCTTCAGCACCGCCAGCTCGGCGGCCAGGTAGGCATCGAGCCGGGTTTGCAGTTGGTCGCGGGTGAGGGCCATGGTTAGCGCCTGCCGTATATCGAGGTGGCTGCGTCGATGAATAGACGCTGGAAGTTGTTCTTCACGACGGTTTCGGCAATCTTGTGAAAATCGAGAATGCGGTGATAGTCGAGTTGTTGATACTCGAAAACCAGCAGCGCCCTTAGATTGCGACCATCACGCAGCCATATTCCGGCAGGAAGGTCTTTTGTGTGATGCCGTGGCACACCCACAAATACGTCGTTCTTGCCGCGCCTAGACAAAGACTCTTTGCGCCTGAACTTAGCGGTTTCATTGGCGCGCTTGCGATCCTTGTGAAGCGCAAACCCGGCTTGCGCAAAAATGTCCGCCTGTATCTTTCGATACTGGACGCGGCTCACGTTGCCGTATTGGTCCAGCTTGATACCAGAGCCAGGCAATATCGAAGCACCACGCGGAAGCACGCCCTTCAGGCGCAGAGATTTTTCAATCCCTTTCTCGTTGCGGCGGCCACCGAACACCGCCGGCTTCAGGAACGATTCAGCAGCCACTGCGCCGCCGCTGGCCTGGTCCTTGACCGCGACACGGGCCGTCAGATCCCTGGCCGTGGCGGTCTCGATGCGCGTGGCGTTGAGCGTGTAGCGTGTGGGGCGATCGAACACCCGGGGCAGCGACGCCACGACATCGGCCTGGGCCAGCTTGGCACTCTTGGTGAGTGCGACGGCAGCCGCATAGGGGATCACACGCGCCGGCACATCACGCACCGAAGCAATCGCATCAGCGATGCGACCTGAGCGGGTGATCTGCAGCATGGAGCCCCAAGCGAGAGAGGGTGAACACGACGCGCCAAAAACAAGGCCCCGGCGGAGTGAACCACCGGGGCCTAGCGAACTTCAACGCAGGAGGAGACAAAAGAGCGATGACCCGACTTTGGCCCCGTGGCACGCCACATTTGCTGCTGACGCACCCCAGGGACTAACCGAATCAGGGGTGATTTTGGGGCGTTTTGTCTCCTGCTGGAAGGGGCTATTTTGTCTCGCCTGGGGGAGACATCTTTTCGCTTGATTGGTGCGTGTGGCTCATGGTATGAGCCTGTTTGTTATCCGCCTTGATGCCGAGCCGACAGCACACGCGGGCAGGCCTTGCGCAGGCCTTCGAGCACACCCGAAAGCCCGGCATTGCGCCACGGTGTGCCATCGATGGTGACGCGGTAGACGTCGCACCGGCGGGTGCGGTGCAGCTCGAACACGTGCCGCACTTCGGCGCCGTCGAACCGCTCGACGGTGATGCGCATGCGCAGGTCGGGCAGCTCGGCCGGGTAGGTTGGCGCAGGGCGTGCCATGCGCGCGGCGGCGCGGCCGGCTTGCATGGCAGCCTGGCAGGCAGCGGTGTACTTACGGGTGCGACGGTACATGGTGGGCTTCGTCAGAGCTTGCAAGGGTCGGATAAAACAGAGTTAGGGCACTTCAAAACAGTGCGTCCTGCACCGCGTGCTCTGGCACACAGTGCGGGCTGCACCATAGGGTTTCGCTCGCGCTGTTCTCCACGGCCTCGTCGGTGGAAGCGTAGCCCTTGCGCGCCTGCCACGTCCGCAGGCCCCAGCCATGCGCCAGCAGCTCGTCGTGCTCGCCCGCGTGGCCGCACAGCACGATGCGCAGACGCTTGTTCGTTCCGTTCTTCAGGCACCAGGCGCGCACGTCATCGGCCAACTTCCCGCCCACGCCACCGGCCGCATAGTCCATCGCGCCCTTGGTGTAGGGCGGGTCGAGAAACACTCCGGTCAGGCCGTGCCGCACGGTCACGCTTTCGGTCAGCACGCGCTGCCAATCGCCAACCGCCACGCGCACGCTGCGAGTGCGGTCCATCAGCGCGGCGAACCACTCGTAGATATACGCGCTGCGGCCCTTGCCCGCGTCGCCCAGGTGCGGCAGTTGCCGGTTCACGCCCTTGCCCGCGTCGCCCAGGTGCGGCAGTTGCCGGTTCACGCCCTGGCCCGCGTTGCCCAGGTGCGGCAGTTGCCGGCCGTCCACCAGTTTTTCGCCGTCATGAACCCACGGCCCCGTGCCGCTGCACCAGCCCGAGCCGATCCAGTTGCATAGGCCCCAGCACCACCAGCCGGCCACCTTGGCGTCGTAATACTCCGGGTCGGCGTGCAGGCGCTCAAGCAGTCCAGCCGCATGGCGCACCAGCCACGAGTGCCGCGCGAACAGGTCTGCCTCGTTCGTCGGCCAGTCCGTGTGCTTTGCCACCTCGGCAGCATCGAGCGAAACCGCGCGCCAGAAGTTCGCCACGAATCCGTCCGCATCGTTGATCGTCTCCACCTTGCCAACGTTGGGTCGCCCGAGCAGCATCGCCGCCGAGCCCGCGAACGGCTCCACGTAGTTTTCCGGGTCGCCTAACGCGGCCCACACGGTTTCACATGCCAGAGACTTCCCGCCAAAGTAGGGGAACGGTGCCGCCAGGGTGCCTGCTACCGACTTCATCTGTTCTCCACCAAGAAGTGCCCTAACACGTCATTCCAGGCGACGGCCTACGGCCGCGCCTGAATTCCAGCGTTAGCCGTCATTTCCGGCGCCGCAGCACGGCCCACAGAATCATGGCAGCAATGGCGCCGCCTGCTGGCACGGCCAGCAGTGTCAGCAGCGCCGAGAGATCACCTTCGCTCATAGCAGGCACGCGCGGCAGCGCGTCGGTTCTTCGTCGAACAGGTCGCGGTTCAGTTCCGTGTTTCTCGGAACGTCGCCGCGCTCGAAGCGCTGGCGCAAGTCCACCAGCCGCACAGGCCAGGTGTCGCGCGCCGGGCTGCGGAACGTGTGGCCGTGCTTCGCCTCCACTTCCTCGCCCTGCGCCCAAACGGCCGGGTAACGGTGCCACAGTTCCCACCAGTCGGGCAGGCTTTGGTCGTAGCACCACGCGCAATCCGTGCGCTTCGGCACCGTCACGCTGCGGCGGTGCAGGTAGTCCTTCACCTCAGCCAGCCCCCAGCCCCACTCGCGCAGCGGGTATGCCTGCGGCACCTTGTCGCCAAACAGGCCGCGCCGCTCGGGCTCGTCAGCGCGCAAGCCCACATAGGCCACGCATGGCGCATGCTTCGCGTAGAAGGCCAGCGCGGGCTGTATCTTCAGCATGCGGGTACACCATCGCGCCGCATGGCTGGGCAGCATCTGCTGCGCATCAACCAGCCCGTGCAGTCCTAGCGGGTGCTCCACGCGCTCCAGCGGCCGGCCCAGCAGTTCTCCCAATCGCTCCCAATGGTCGTGCACGTCGGGCAGTTCGTTGCGGGTTGGCGTGCAAACGTAGCGCCACGGCACATCGGGGTGCAGTTCGGCCAGCCGCAGCGCCATCGCCGTGCTGTCCTTCCCGCCGCTTACCCACACCACCCGTGTGACGGCTAACTCGGCGGTCAACCGGACAATGCCCGGCGGGTCGCCTTTGCTCGCTTCGGTTTCTTGGTCAGCGCCGTGCATTGCCGGTTACCTCTGCGTTAGGCGTCATCAATTCAGCCTTCGCCATCGTCTTCCCAGTAGCTCATTTCCTCGTCGGCCAGGTCTTCAGGCGTGTCCCACGGGCCGCCAGCAGAAACGCCTAGCCACACCACGGCATTGCCGGCGGCGCGCTCGCTGCGCTCGTACTCTTCGGCTCCTACGCGGCCCGCTTCCATGGCTGCATGCTCCGGCCATCCGGCGCGCTCCATGATCCGCGCCGCGTACCGGCGTTGCCACTCGTCGCGCGAGATGACGCCTAACCCTGCGTTCGAGCCGACTGCCGTCGGCGGGCTGCTTTGTTCCATCTTCATACTCCTGTAGCGCCGCCGTCAGCGGCTCAACTCTGCGTTAGGCGCTATGCGGCGGGGGCGGCAATGGCATCCAGTGCGTTGGCTCGCCCTCGTGAATCGCCACCTCGGTGTAGTCGTCCCAGTTGTCGATGCACTCGTACCATCCGCCATCAAGACCAACTCCATCGGCGTCTGTCTCGGCCGCCTGCTCGTCGGTCAGCCAGCGTGCCATCACGGTTCGCGGCTTGTTGTTCCGGTTCATGTAGAACAGGATCACCTTGCGCCCCGTCGCGGGCGCTGTGGCTATTGGCTGCCACGCGCCTAACAGGTCGGTCATACGGACCTCGGCCGGCACATCAGCTTGCATATCTCTACTCCTCGCGGCCTCGGCCGCATACCTTTGCGTTAGGCCCCATGAATACGGCACTCCCACAGCACGCGCGGAACACCGCCGTTGCCTACCGGGTCGCGCTTGTCCTTCAGGGCTACGCTGCTTTCGGCCCAGCTCTTACGGGCTTCCAGCGTCTTCACTTTCACCCAACCAGCCGCCCGAAGGCTCGCGCCCGTCTCGTCGGCCTGGGTGTACGTAATGCACCGCTTGTAGCCCATCGCCTTCGCCGCGCGCCACACAGCCCCGTAGAGCATGCTGTTCGCGTTCGGCGTGCCATCGGTACAGGTGCGGTTCACTTCCAGCGTCGTGCCGTCGTCGTAGTGCCTGGCCACGGGGCGCCCAGCTGTCGCAACGCCTACCAACTCGGCGCCCAGCTTCAGGCCCACCCCAAACTTCCAGCCGCGCGGCGGCTTGTTGTGGCGGTGGTGCCGGGCAATGAAGTCGCATGCCTCGCGCAGTGTCACCGGCACCACATGGGGCCTAACACTTCGCTCAACCTGACCCGCCACAGCGGGCCTGTGGTCGGGCAAGGTCGGTGCGTCCTGGGTGGCTTGGTCGGTCATCGCGCTGTGTCGGTCAGGTTAGCTCGGGCGTTAGGCCCCAGGGCGGCGGCCAGCGCATTCATGGCATCCGCAGCGCTGCCGGTGTGGCTCCAGTTCCAGCTAGGGCTATTCCACACTTGCACCACATCGGCGGCAGCAGCGCGCAGCAGCTCAAGTTCGCCCTCTGCCCTGCGGGCGCGGCGCAGGTTCTCCACGGCCCTGGTGCCTTCGCTGTCGGCCAGTTCGCTCAGGCGCCCGATTTCGGCGTTCCTGGCGCGCAAGGTGGCGTCAAGGTCATCCTCCCATCCTGCCTGCGGGCAGGTCGAGCGCGCTCGTTCGGCCTTGACGATCTCTACCGCAAAGGCGACGCAATCGAACGGCTCGCCCTGCGCCGGCAGCAGCGCATCTCGAATCTCTAAGATACGGGCAACGGTAAGTTGTTCAGTCATCGATCCTCTTCCTTTGCTTTGTCTATTCGCGCTCGCAGCCACGCCGCCCCGCCAAGCCGCTCTAGCTTTTGCCGCTGCGCTATCGTCAGCCGAATGGAAAGCGTCACCGTTTCCTGGCCTTCTTTCAGTGGCTTGCGGCCTTGGCCCCGTCCGGGACCGCCTCGCTTTGCCTCGCTCACTTCAGGCCCAGCGTGTGCGCCATTGCCGCCTTGGCAATCTGGTAAATCTCTTCTTCGCTGGCGCCCGGGAACTGCGCGCGGGCGGCGGCCACGATGGTGTTCCAGCCGTTCATCATCTCTTGCAGGTCTTGGGCGAAGGTGGCGGTTTGCATGTTGTCTCTCCGGTAGTTGCTGCGCGTCTTGCAGTGGTGTTAATGTAGTGCGAAATCAACCTTCCGTCAACAACTATTTTGTAGTGCGCAAACAATTTATCGCTTCGGCATGCTGGGGCCTAACACTTCGTTCCACGCGAGCGCCTACGGCGCCGCGTGAACTCGGGCGTTAGCCGGCACCAATACCAATGTGCCGGCGCCTGTCTTAGACGGTGTGGGTGCCTTCGACGCCGCGCGCCATGCGTGCCTTGGTGCGGCGCTGCAAAGCGGTCTGCGCCTGCTCCATGCAGACCAGCGCCTCGGCGTTGTCGGCGCTGTGGTACGGGCCAGCCTGGAAGCCGCGCATCCGGTCGCACAGGATCGCCAACAGGGCCTCATGCGTCACGCCGTTCACGCCCACCTCGTTGATCGGGCCGTTCTGAAACAGGATCAGCGTCGTGTCGGGGTCTTGGTCGTCCGGGTCCGATGGGTTCGTCGTGTTGTCAAACCCGGAAATCAGGTAGGCGTGGTTTGCCCCGCCGCTGCCAGGCTCATCAAGCACACGCACTGCCAGCGTGTCGTTTGCCGGGTTCACTTTGTGGTCGTTCAGTTCGCGCATGTTCAGCTTTCAGTTGTTCGCCAGCATGGGTCGGGTGCCGGCTAACCCGTCGCTGCACCGGACTGCCTACGGCAGCCGGTGAGCTTTTGCGTTAGGCAGCAAAGCCCAATTCTTTGGCGTGCGGCGTAAGAGCCAGCACCAGTTCGCGTGCTTGCGCGTAGTCCAAACTCAGGCAGTGGTCCATGTCGCAACTGCCGTGGCCTGGGAAATGAACGATGAACCCGTTTCCGGTGTCTTTCACTTGGCACGCAATCGAGCCGGGCCTCGCGTAGCCTGGGCCGCGAATCACGCTCGTCAAGTCGCCCAGCGTCTCCACGGTTTCCAGCAGCCCTTCGCTGTCGCGCCACAGCCGCGCGTGCCGCCTAACCCCTCGCTCAACCTGACCCAAAGGGGCAGGCTGCACCGTGGCTTCTTCATGCTTCATCTGCTGCCCCTTTGGTCAGGTTAGCTCGAACGTTAGCCGTCAACAAGTCACCTTGTGCCAGCCTCGCAGCGATGGCTTGGCACTGTGACTCGCGCTTCTCAATCAAGATCGCCCGGCGCCCGGTCTTGCGCGCTACGGCGCCAGTGGTGCCGCTGCCCGCAAAGCAGTCCACCACCAGCCCACCGGGCGGTACGCTGTACTGCAGCAGCGGGGCAACAATGTCCTCGGGCTTCTGCGTCTCGTTCGCCGCGTAGCCGTGGCAGCTTCGGGCGTAGATCACGCTGCCCATCAGCTTCGGGCCGCCGTCCTCGCTGGCGTAGCTGCTCGGGCCAATGTCGCCCCAGTGCGGCGGCCTGGCCTTGCGGCGCACCGTGCGCGCGGTGGCGTCGTTCGTGAACTGCGGCGCCTTGAACACGTCGCCCCACTCTCCTCGGTAGAAGTGCAGCGCCAGCTCGTGCAGCCTGCGGAACCTGTCGTTCGCGTTGTTGCTGCCGTTGTGCTTCTCCCAAACCACGTCTTGCGCCAGCTTCCACCGGCCGAACTGGTGGCCCTTGTCCAAGAACATGCGCGTCGAGCCGAAGCACCACACTTGGTTCGCCACCAGCGCTGCAGCGTCGGGCCAGCCATCCGGCCACACGTCCCAGTCTAGCGAGGTTTCGCCGTATGGCGGGTCCGTCACCACCGCGTCGGCCTTTGGCAGTAGCGGCAGCAGTGCCAGCGCGTCGCCGTGGTACAGGGTCACCGCCTCGTCTTCGTAGTAAGGCCGTGGCAGGGCACCAAGTTGCCGGCTAACACTTCGCTCAACCTGACCCGCCACAGCGGGCCTTGGCTGGGCGTCGGTCGGTGCGTCCTGGGTTGCTTCGGTGGTCATCGCGCTGTGTCGGTCAGGTTAGCTCGGGCGTTATGCGTCTTGCGATCAGCGAGATCCGCGCGAATCTTCAGCAGGTTCAGTCGGCCGGTCTCGGTGCGGTACTGCTCGGGGTCCATGTCCAGCAGGCGCAGCAGCGAATCTCCGTCGATGCACTCGTGTTCGAGCGTTTCGCGCACGGTCACCAGCTGGTGGCACAACTCGACCTCGCGGCGCTCCATGTGCAGCGCGGCCTGGCGGGTGGCCTCGGCACGCACGGAGTTGGCCTGCTTGTCCCATTCGGCGACGGTGCGCCGCAGGAATCCGGCGTAGCGTTGGGTCATGCTCATGGCGCCACCTGTGAGCGATGCGGCAGCGCGTCGGCCTGCCGCTGGTTGTCGGCCAGGATCTCGCGTGAGCCGATGCACACGCGCTGGCGGAAGTCGGCGAGCAGGCGATACCAGTGGGCGCGGGTGATGCCAAGTTCTTCGGCGGCCAGCTTGATGTGCTTGACGCGCCAGCGGTAGTGCAGCTCGAAGACCTTGCGGTCGAGTGCTTCTGGCGGCTGGGCGGTGATGGCCAGGTGCAGGGCCATCATCTGGGCGCTGGCGATGGCATCGGGGCCGGTGCGCTTGCTCACGGCCTTGCTGGTGAGCTTGCCGAGCACGCCGGGGGCGAGTGGCGGCGGGCCGTAGAGGCGGCGCGAGGTAGACCAGTTGGCCCAGCGCTCGCACAGCTCGTGGTCGGCGGCGATGACGGGGTGGGTGGCGTCGGCCTGGCCGGCTTGGTCGGTGGCTTCGGCATCGGTGAGCGCGCGGGCTGGTGCCGCGGCGAGCACGTTGCCAATGGTGAAGCGTTCGAGCGGGGCGCGGCTGGGGTCGACGCGGGTGCGTGTGCCGGTGGTGGTGGCTGTGGGCGTCATCGTGCGTAGCCTCGTGAGAGCACTCGGCGGGCAGCCGGTGCGGGTGGTGGTGGGGGCATGTAGGGCGGCGCGGCCGGCGGCGTGGCCGGGCGGATGGGCGCGACGGGCGCCGGTACTGGGCGGATCATCTTGTTGGCGTCGGCCGGCTGGTCTGCAGGCGCCTGGGTCGCGGCGGCCGTGGCCGGCGCATGTGGGGCAACCTCGGGTGTCGGCCGGGTCGCCCCAGCCACTTCGGGCGCGTGGGCCGCGTCCTGTGCCTGGGGTTGCTTCAGATGCGCCGGGGCCGGGTCGGGCTGGGCGGTGGGGGCGTTGGCGGCTTCGGCCAGGGCAAACATGTCGGGCGTGGCGTGGCGCGGCACGAGGTTGTCGCGCAGGCGGCGCCAGTCGGCGTCGGACCACTTGTGCAGGCCCAGGTAGTGGGCGATGGCGGTGTTGCCGACGGTGCAGTCGAGTGCCTCGTTGCGGGCGCCGTTGGGCTTAATGTACTCGCGGATGGCGCGGCCCTTGTGCCAGCGGACCTGGGGCTTTTCGACGAGCAGCTGTTCGAGGTAGTCGAGCTCGATGGACTGGTGCCAGTGCATGGCGCCGGGGCCGCTGACCATGCGCAGGCGGTTGAAGACGTAGTCCTTGGCGGTGTCGGTGCCTAGGGCCCAGAGCTTGATGCCGTCGGCGACTTTGCGGCCCTGCCAGTCGATGTCTTGCTGGGTTGGTCGGCCGGCAATGATGGGCCGGTTGCGCTGGCTCGAGCCTTTGGTGACGACGCAGCCCAGGTGCTCGCGGCCGGCGCCGTAGTTGTACACATCCTGGGTGTGGTGGCCGCCCGAGTCGATGCCGTAGGCGCTGATGCGGATGAGGGTGCCGCCAGCATGGGCGAAGGGCGTGCGGCGCAGTTCGTCGAGCTGCTGCCAGACGCTGCCTTCGGTCTCGGGCGGGACGCTGGGGTCACCGAACAGGAACTGGTGATCGACGACGAACGATTCCATGCCGGGGCCCCAGGCGGTGACAGTGGCCTCAAGGCGGTCGTCCTGCGTGTCGGCGTACATGGTGAGCACGAGGGCGCGGTCGGGCACGATGCGGGCGGGCATGCCTTCGGCCTGGGCGCGCTTTTGCAGCTCTTGCGCGGTGCTGGTAACTTCGCCGGGGTCGTGGTCGATGCCTTCGCGGGTGTTCTCGTAGACCTCCATGAGCGTGTTGTCGCCGCGCGCCTTGGCGGCCAGGGCCTGGATCAGCTCTTTGGCCAGGCGGCGCCAGGTGATGGAGCCGAGCGGGGCGTAGTACGCCGACAGGGTGAAGCTCACGGTCTCGCCGTCGCCCTGCGCGGTGGGCACCCAGCGGGCCTGGCCGCCCAGCGCCTCGTCAGCCAGGATGGTGGCCTTGTGGTGCTCGTCGATCTCGCAGCCGCAATCGGGGCAGACGAACCAGGCGCGGGTGACGGCGTCGGTGTCGGGGTCGAAGTCGTAGCGGAAGTGCTCGCGCACCAGCTCGTGCAGGTGGCCGCAGTGAGGGCAGGGCACGTGGTAGTGCTCCTGGGTGCCTTGCTCGAACAGCTCGGTGATCTTGCTGGCACCGGTCTTGGTGGGGCTGCTGACGAAGTAGGCCTTTGACATGCCTTCGAAGGTCGTCAGGCGAGCCTCGGCCATCTTGAGGCGGTCGCCTTCCGTCGCGCCCTGGCGGTAGCCTTCGCGGTTGACTTCGTCGCAGAAAAGATAGCGCGCCGGGATTTCGGCCAGGTTGGCGTCGCTGCCGGCCGTGGTGATGTAGATGGCGCCGCCGTCGTACTCTTTGCAGTCGATGGTGTTGCGTTTGTCTCGGCTGCGTGGAGCAGCGACTTTGGCCGCGACGACGTCGCATGCTTCGATGGCCTTGGACACCCGGGCGCTCAGGCGCTTGGCCAGACCGTCTGTCGGTTCGAGGGCGATGATGTTCGCGGGCGCAGCGTAGATCCAGCCCAAGGCGGCGTTGATGAACACCTGCGTCTTGAGCATCTGGCTGGCGACCTTGGCCACCACGCGGCCAGCAGGGTGCACGGGCGAGAGCACCTGCAGTAGGCGGCGGGCGTAGGGCGTGTGGGCCAGGGTGTACCGGCCACTGAACGCGGCGCCCTTGGGAATGACGACGTGTTCTTCGCTGAACTTGTCCAGATGCAGTTCAGGGTCGGGCAGCACGGCGCGGGCCGCTGCTTGCATGACTTCGGCAGTGGCGTCAGGCAGCGGCATCGACGGCCTGAGTGGTCGGTGTGGCGTTGCCCATGCGTGTGCTGAGCGATGCCAGCGTGCGGTCGTGGAAGTTGCGCAGCACCTCGCGCATGGCTTCGTCGATCAGCAGCTGGATCTCGAGCGGATCGGTCATGGTCGCCAGCTTGGCGGACAGGCGGCGGCCGAGCGGCATCGCGCCGTCGCGCAGGGTGCGGAATGCGGTGAAGATGGCTTGCGTGGCGGGCTCTTTTTCGATGAGCTTGGATTCGAGCTCAAGGCGCTTGAGCTTGGCCATGCGCGCCTCTTCGGACTCGCGCAGCGTGCGGGCGACGTGGTAGCTGGTGGGGGCGAGGTCATCATTCGCATGGGCCGGCGCAGCGGGTGCAGGCGCTGCGCTGACCGGCGCCGCGACCGTGGCCACGCCTTGCACGGCCGCTGCAGTCTTGCCGCTGGGGCGCACGCGGTCGGCCAGGGCTCGGCGAGCCAGGTCAACGTCGATCTTGCCAGCTGCATCCATGGGGATGGTGCCGGCGGCGACGTGCTTGCCGATGGCCTGGCGGCTGACGCCCAGCTCGCGCGCAAGCTCAGCTTGTGACAGGCGCCGAATGCTTGTCGATGGACTTGATGCCACTGAAAAACTCCGCGTAAAAGGCGTGCAGGTCGGCGTCGCAATGGATCGCGCTTTGTTCGATGCGCGGGTTTGTGTTGACGTTGGCGGAAGACTCGATGACGAGGTGGTAGGCCTCGGCGGCGTTATGGCACAGCGTGACCTTGCTGTGGTTCTTGGCGATCACCAGGCGGGCGCCATACGTAGCGCAGAGCTGCTGCATCTGCTCGTATTCGTCGCCGTACTGGTTGGGGAAGATTTCACCGGCGTAGAGGTCGAACTGGTCGATGCGGCCGGTGTCGAGCCAGGTCGCGATTTCTTCGATGTCGGGCTTGGCGATGCACCAGGTGGACAGCAGCACGTGGTCGAAATGCGTGGTGCCGGTGAGGGCGTGGCGCAGGTAGCTTAGGGAGTCGATGTCGCCACGGCTGATGATGTGCCAGCTCTCGCCGGGCTCGAAGCGGGCGGGGAGCAGGTCGGCCAGGGTCTTTTCGGCGTTGGCCCGGCGGGTGTGGTGGCGGCTCTTGGCCTTGGTGGCGCGGGCCTGGCCAGAGACGGCGCGGTCGGCTGCGAGGCCGGCCTGGATGGCGGCCACCTGGGCGGCGTCGAAGGAGTCGAAGAGGTCGGCGGTGTGCATGGCGGTCAGACTTTGGTGCGATCGAGCCAGTCGCGCAGGCGCTGGTGGCCGATCTGCTTGAGCTTGTCGCGCTGGGCGGGCGTGAGGCGGATGGCGACGGGGATCATGACGTCGCCTTCGGGGATGGGTTTGCGGCCACGCTTGGTGGGGGTGACCTTGGGATCGTCGCTCATGACCGGGCGACGATGCCGAAGTACATGACGCCGGAGCCTTCGCCGCCGTCGCCGTGCTGCAGAGCGAAGACCCGGGCGGGCTCGTTGTGAATGCGACCGCGGATGTCTTCGACGTCGTCCGGCAGGTTGTCGACACCGAGTTCGTAGCGGGTGCCGGGGCCGTCGTATTCGGCCAGGATGTCTTCGGCGTCTTCGTAGCCTTCGCCGTTGGCGGCGCTGGTTTGGTACTCGCCAAAGCCTGACCAGGCGGGCTGAATGGAGACCTCGAAGAACTTGGTGGCGGGCTCATGGGCGTCGCCAACCGTTTCGGCGCCGAAGGCATCTTGTTGGAGTTGCAGTTTTTCGGCCATGCTCATGGAATCGAATTCGGCACGTGTCATGGTTGCGTCGGCATCGACGTATTGGCCCCAGAGCGAGAAGTCAGCGGCGATCTGGGTGCGGGTCGGGGTGCTCATGGTTTTTGCTCCAGCGTTTCGGGCCTCACACATCGCGCTGCCCATGTCATTAATGTAATACGGCAAAGGCTTTGCGTCAAGCATTTTCGTATTGCTTTAATGTTCTGGATTGCCTGTCAACTGGTGTGTCAACCAATGCGAAAACGCAGTCACTGGCGCGAGCGGGCGCGTTCGAATCACT
>Ga0208197_1003149_pt1 | contig 13577 bp, 8 predicted proteins | sample AD_JPNNA4_MetaG_FD_184444 | JGI IMG/M metagenome (GOLD analysis project Ga0208197, IMG submission 184444) | Active sludge microbial communities of municipal wastewater-treating anaerobic digesters from Japan - AD_JPNNA4_MetaG (SPAdes) (version 2) | ecosystem: Engineered > Bioreactor > Anaerobic >...
GAAGCTAACCCTATTGGAGATGCAGGAGGTAATTGGCTGGGACAAGTTGATTGGGTTATAAGAGTTATAGAACATATAAATAATATTAATATTCAACCAGGAACCATTCAACAATCTGCTGCTCAAGAACAATTACTTCCAGATGATTTTTGTGAATCTGTGATAACTGATCCACCTTATTATGATGCATTTGGTTATAGTGACTTATCTGATTTTTTTCTTGTATGGTTAAAGCGATCTCTTCCTATATCTATTACTAATAATTTTCAACTAACATCTCAAGGATTAACTCCAAAATCATTAGAAATTATTTTAGATCCTATTCCTAAAATTGATGTTAGTAGAATACAGGATAAACAATGGTTTGAAGAGCAAATGCAAATAGCTTTAGAACAAATAAGGAAAATTCTAAAACCTGATGGTATAGGCGTAGTTGTATTTGCAAATAAAAGTACAAGTGGGTGGGAAGCATTATTAGAAGCAATATTACAAGCTGGATTAATTATAACAGCTTCTTGGCCTATAGACACAGAAAGAATAAATAGGCAGAGAGCACAGAATTCTGCTGCTTTAGGTTCATCTGTACACTTGGTATTTCGCCCTAGAAAATACCCTGATGGTACACTTAAAACTGATGTTATAGGCGACTGGCGAGACATTCTCCAAGAACTCCCTGTCCGTATACATGAATGGATGCCACACCTTGCATCAGAAGGAGTAGTGGGAGCAGATGCTATATTTGCCTGTCTCGGACCTGCTCTTGAGATATTTTCCCGTTACAGCCGCGTAGAAAAAGCAAGCGGAGAAGTGGTCACTTTAAGAGAATACCTCGAACATATCTGGGCTGCTGTATCAAAAGAAGCTCTTAATATGATTTTTAAAGATGCCGATGCATCAGGCTTTGAAGAAGACAGCCGTCTTACTGCTATGTGGCTCTGGACTCTTTCTACAGGTAATGGTAAAGTTGAATCAAATGAAGAGGAAGAAGAAAGTGAAGAGGAAGAATCCGAAGGCAGTAAAAAGAAACCTGCAGGAGGCTTCACGCTTGAATATGACACTGCAAGGAAGATTGCCCAGGGACTTGGAGCACATATGGACAAACTTTCTTCTGTTGTTGAAATAAAAGGAAATAAAGCAAGACTTCATTCTGTGTCGGAGAGGGCAAAATTTCTATTCGGCAAAAATGACAGTCTGGCTCCAAAACAAAAGAAGAAGAAAGATAAACAGATGGATCTGTTTAAAGAATTGCTGGCTGATACAGAAGAGATTAACAGAGATACAGGAGATATTTCCAGACCTGAAGCAGGAAATACGGTAATGGATCGGCTTCATCAGGCAATGCTCCTTTTTGGTGCCGGCAGAAGTGAGGCTCTGAAGAGGTTTCTTGTAGAAGATGCAGTGGGACAGGATCTTCGTTTCTGGAAACTTGCACAGGCTATGTCAGCTTTATATCCGTCTAATACTGATGAAAAGAGATGGATTGACGGGGTAATGACACGGAAGAAAGGACTTGGATTTTAGGTTTGTATAAATATGAAATAATTATTTACTGGAGCGAAGAAGATAATTCTTATATAGTTGAAGTGCCGGAATTACCGGGATGTATGGCTGATGGTAAAACATATGATGAAGTTATGAAAAATGTACAGGTAGTTATGACAGAATGGATAGAAACCGATACAGAACTTGGAAGAGAGATCCCACAACCAAAGGGAAAACTTATGTATGCATGATTTTTATTAAAAATACAGTAAATAAAGGAAATATTTATGATTGATAAGAAAGTTGAAAAATCTACTCCTGCTGAACTGTATAGGATTATGAGACCAGAGTACTTCTCAGATACAGAAATTATTAGAGAAATTTTTCTACCGAGAGAAGTATTATCTCTGGAATTAGAAAATATAACGACTAACCAAAAAGAAAATGAGTTTGAGACCTTATGTCGACGGCTTTCTGAGAAGTTTATTACTCCTAATTTGATACCTCAAGTAGGGCCCACAGGTGGAGGAGATGGCAAGACAGATTCTGATACATATCCAATATCAACTTTTATATCTGATAGGTGGTTTACTCCTGAAGCTGGGTGGGAGAAGGATGAAAAATGGGCATTTGCTTTTAGTGCTAAAAAAAAATGGAAAGATAAAGTTAAAAGTGATGTCGAAAAAGTAGTTCTTACCAAGCGTGGCTACACTAAAATCTTTTATATTACAAATCAAATGATCTCAAGTAAAAAGAAAAAAGAAACACAAGATGATTTAAAAAAGGATTTCGATATTGAAGTCACAATTCTTGATGGGGAATGGATAATTGAAAAAATATATAATAACGATCTTATCGATTTAGCAGTTGATTGTTTAAATTTAACACAGACTTATAAAAATGAAAAAAGAATTATTGGTAAAAATGATAGTCAAAGGATAAATAGATTAAAAGAGTTAGAAAATAATATAAACAATCCCAAAAGATATTTTGAATATGACTATCAAATTGTTGAAGATGCACTTGAGGCTGCTATTATTTCTAGAATGCTAGAGAGACCTAGAGATGAAGTAGAGGGGAAATTCGATAGAGCATTAAGATTCTGTAAAAAAGTAAATTTTGATAAGCAATGGATAAGACTTCACTACCAACGAGCATGGACCTATTTGCATTGGTATAATGATTATTCTTTGTTTATTGATGAATATAGAAAATTTAAGGTATATACTTTAAAGTCTACAGATATTTCAGATGTAGACTTATTCTTTAATCTTTATAATCTCTTAATAGGAATATCATCAACTATAAACTTAGAAGATTATCAAATAAATATAAAGGAAGAAAAACATGAATTAATAAAACTACTTGATATTTTTGAAAATAATGTAGAAAGGCCATGCTCATCATTAATTTCAAAAACGCAAAAAGTGATGATTGAACTTTTTGAGTGTATAAAAAATAAAAGCGATCCATCTTTATTGTTAAAGGAATTAACTTATATAATTGACAAAAGCCAGGGTTTATTAGAGTATCCGTTTGAAAGTTACAAGGAAATAATTGAAAAATTATTAGGAAGCCTTTTTACTAATGAAATTGAATTTGATAATTTAATTGACAAAATTGCTTTTATTTCTGAAATACGAAACTCACAAAAATCTGCTGGTGAAGTATTCTTTAATAGAGGGGTACAAAAACTAGAAAGTGAAAACTATAAAGACAGTGTGATATACTTCGGTAAGGCTGTAGTAAAATTAGCTAAGGAAGAAAGTCAAAAATGGATGTTTCTTTCCTTAATCGGGTTAGGGCATGCATATAGGAATCTGGGTTTAATATGGGCTTCAAATAATTGTTTTATTTCAGCAGCTTTTATTTCTCTTAAATCGTGGTTTGCATCTCTTAAACTTACAACTCGTGCAATAAAATGCATAAAACAACTAGCAGAACAGGAATTATTCATTGGAAGGATTCCTGTTTTTTTTGCATGGTACGAAATGTATTCTATATTATCCAAGCAGGTTGATATTCAAAATTCCGAAACTGATATATCCATTGATGCACTTTGGGATGGATGTTTAGGAACAAGATTACTAAATACAGACTTCAATGAAGTAAGTAAACAAACATTTCTTCCAGATGTATTAGATAAACTCGGATTATGGATGTCAAGAAAAAGCCTTTTATATTTATTAGGATATACTGATATTCTGACAACAGAAAATAAAAAAGAAGGTCTTTTCAAAGATAAAAATTTTGAAGAATTTTTTATTAATTGGGCCAATCAACCATTTAAAAATCAAATAATATATAGAACAGACTTTCTTTATGGTGAAAAAATTAAGCTATCTTCAAAAATTCTGGGCTGTGAAATAGTAATCTTAACAAAACGTAGTGTAGAATTTATATTAGCTGCTGAAACATTGCTTTCATTTTTGGAAGGTTTTCTTGCAACATGTTTGGAAGGAGTATATCCGACAACAGAAACATTAATTATTAATATTCTTAAAAATGAAAAAGATAATTCGTTTTTGTTCAAAAAAGATGAAAATAATATTTATAATTTATTTATAAAGGATTTTAAACTTAAAGATAATGCTCATGAGATTATATGGCAATTTCTTATGGAATTTACAATTACTATTTTAGTAAATCACTTTTATATTGATAAGCCATTAGAATATATAAAAGGATTGTTTGAGAAAGAAGAATTACATGAAAGATTATCTCTTATATTGAATCATAGAGATTTTACAATTAATATTTTGGGAGAAAATCCTAAATTTTTTATTGAGAATTGGATTTCTAAATTAGGTGTTGCTGAATATCCTTTAATACGTATAAAAGCACCACATTTGAAAAGAAATAATTTAGAGGAAGAGGAAGATTATTATAAAAGTAAATTAAAGTTATCTACATTGGGACATAATAAAAGAACGGTTATTTCATTAATAGATGATAATTTATGGAATAAAGCCGAATATATTGGGTTTGGTTTTTTTATTGCTTTTAATTATGATTTAGGTTTAACACTGTGTTTTAAGGATGGTAATGCTGGTAAAAGTATTTTCAAAAACTGGATTCAACGAGTAGGAAATGATGATAGAGATGAGCTTATTAGAATTTCAATCATAAAAGGAGTAAATAAAAATTATCCACATTGGTATAGAGTTCACATTACCGCAAATATAAGCAAAATGGACTTACAAGAAACCAGCTTCTTTCAAGTAACATCAAGAACCCATGAAATGAATGCAAATAATTCAGAAAATTTAGATAGGATTATAGGAACTTATAATATCAAAAAAAATTATAAACTTTTTCCTGCACAGATAATTGATGGGAAAATAGAACCTTTTTTTGATTTATTTATATCTAAAAGAGAATTAAATATAGTAAATGCATGGGAAATAGATGAACATGATTTAGAATCTACAGCAATTAAAAAAAATGATGAACCTTTTATACCTGATAATGTTACTGATGCGCCTGTAAATAAAGTTCTTAACAGGAAATGTTTATAAAACTTTATTTAATAAGAACAATTTTTAGAGGTTATATAGTTATGTTGTAGTTCAGAATAAATAATAACTTTATTTGTTGAGTGAAAGGAGTCCCTTTATATGTCCAAATTAAAACCCTGGTACAAAGTAGTTACGCCGAGAGAAGATTTAAGAGAAGGTAAGCCTCTTGATGCATCTGAATTTGCAGTTCATCTGGATCAGGTTCGTGATGGGAGAGCACCTGAAGATTATCAAAATCCTGAGCGATTTTTTGAACGAACTTATATAACACAGAATATAATGTCTCTTGCTTCTGAAGTATTACGCCGGCTGAACGGCATAAAAATGGAATCTTCTCCTATATTTAACCTGTCCACTCAATTCGGAGGCGGTAAATCTCATACACTTACCCTTCTTTATCACCTGGCCAATAACGGTGATAAAGCAAAAAACTGGAGCGGTGTAAACAGATTGATGGAAAAAGCCGGTGTAACTAAAGTACCACAGGCAAATATAGCTGTATTTGTGGGTACTGAGTTTGATTCTATTACAGGCCGGGGTGGAACTGATGGTGCTCCTGTCCGCAAAACTCCCTGGGGAGAGATTGCCTATCAATTATCAGGTAAAGAGGGATTGAATTTACTAGCTGAACATGAGAAACAAATGATGGCTCCTGCCGGAGATGTTATCAGGCAGATACTTCCTAAAAATAAGCCATGCCTTATCCTTATAGATGAACTTATGAATTATGTAAGCAGAAATCGTAAAAGCGGTCTTGCTGCTCAATTATATAATTTTATGCAAAATCTCTCCGAAGTTGCCAGAGGAGAGGATAATGTAGTTTTAGCTGTTTCTATACCTGCTTCTGAAATGGAAATGACAGGTGAAGATCAGGCTGATTTCAACAGATTAAAAAAACTTATGGATAGACTTGGGAAAGCAGTATTTATGTCTGCAGAGTCAGAAACATCTGAAATTATCAGAAGAAGATTATTCGAATGGAATTTAAAGGCTATAGCTTCCAATGGAAAAGTTAATATCAGTAAAGATGCTATGGAAGTCTGTAAGGTTTATGGAGACTGGATAGTTGAACACCGTCAGGAAGTTCCCGGATGGTTTCCTGTAGATAATGCCCGTGAAGTTTTCGCCAATACTTATCCATTTCATCCTATGGTTTTATCTGTTTTTGAAAGAAAATGGCAGGGACTTCCCAGATTTCAACAAACAAGAGGAGTATTAAGATTACTTGCTCTCTGGGTTTCAAAAGCCTATCAGGAAGGCTATAAAGGTGCTCATAAAGATCTTCTTATAAGTCCTGGAACAGCTCCTTTAGATGATCCGTTATTCAGAGCTCCCGTATTTGAGCAGTTAGGAGAGAACAGACTTGAATCTGCAATTACTACTGATATATGTGGTAAGGCAGAGGCACACTCTATAAGACTTGATAATGAAGCTGTAAAGGAAATAAAAGAGTCCAGGCTTCACAGAAAGATAGCTACTGTTATATTTTTTGAGTCCAATGGAGGGCAGGTTAAAGAAGGTGAAGCGACAGTGCCGGAAATAAGGCTTGCTGTTGCAGAACCATTCCTTAATTCAGGTAATATTGAACCAGCACTGGAGGCTTTAAGTTCTTCCTGTTATTATCTATCAAATGAAAAGAACAGGTTTAAATTCAGTATAAGACCAAATTTAAACAAGCTCCTGTCGGACCGGCGTGCCAGTATTAAGCCGGAGAAGATTACAGAGAGAGTAAAAGAAGAAATAAAGAAAGTATTTGAAGCAGGCGGCGGGATAGATAAAATTTATTTCCCTGAAAAAAGTAAAGAAATACAGGATAGACCTGCTCTAGCTCTTATTATTTTATCACCTGAGTATTCCATAGAAGATAAAAATCTTATGTCTATGATTGAAACTATGACCAGGGAGCATGGAACATCTGCCAGAACGTTTAAAAGTGCTCTTATATGGGCTGTTGCGGAACAGGAAAGCAATCTTAAGGAAGAGGCCCGTAAAGTGCTTGCCTGGCAGGAGATAGAGGATGAAGCTGAAGAACTGCGTCTTGATGAGTCTCAGAAAAAGCAGCTTTCTGAAAGTCTAAAGAAATCTTTACGTGATCTGAAAGAATGTGTCTGGAGATCTTATAAAAACATTATACTTCTTGGCAAGAATAATACATTAAGAGTTGTAGATCTGGGCCTGGTTCATTCCAGTGCTGCTCCTAATATGACAGGGCTAATTATAAACAGATTAAAACAGGATGGAGATATTGAGGATGCCATAGGGGCTAATTTCCTTGTTCGCAACTGGCCTCCTGCATTTATTGAGTGGAGCACTAAATCTGTAAGGGATGCTTTTTTTGCTTCTCCTCAGTTTCCGCGTCTGTTACATCCTGAAAATTTGAAAGATACTATTGCAAGAGGAGTTATGAATAAAGTTATAGGTTATGTAGGGAAAACTCCTGATGGCAGGTATGAGCCTTTTTATTTTGATGAGAGTTTATCTGTTTCTGATATAGAGATATCTGAGGATATGTTTATAGTTACTGCTGAGACGGCAATAAAAAAGATAGAACCGCCCAGGCTGGAAAGTCTGGTTATATGGCCGGAAAACGTAAAGCTTGAGTTCAGAGAGAAAAGAAGTTTTACAGTTAAAGGATTTGATCAGGATAATAATTCTTTTGACGTTGATAATGTTGTATGGGATGCTACAGGTGGAACGATAGATGAAAGTGGATTATATGAGGCCGGAGATGTGCCGGGGAGTTTTATTGTTACTGCTAAATGTGGCGATATATCACAGAGTTTATATATTAATATTACGAAAAAACCGGATGAATTGGAAAATGGTGAGGGAGAGGGAAAGGGAAAGGGAGATTTTCCGCCTCCACCACCTCCGGCAAAAAAAATTATGTGGCAGGGGACTATTACTCCTCAGAAGTGGATGAATTTTTATTCTAAAGTACTGACGAAACATCATGCTAATAAGAGTCTTAAGATATCTGTGAGTTTTGAGTTTGAGCCTGATGGCGGTGTAAATACTCAGAATGTAGAGGAGATCCGGGTGGCTTTGAGGGAGCTCGGTTTGAAGGATAATGTTGATGCAATCTGAAGTCAAATTTTTGCCTTTAAAAAATTCTTGATAGTTTCAGTCAGTTATTTTCGTAAAAGCCTTGATTTTACTGGTTTTTTCGTAGTTTATAAAGAATGAATTTTTTATAATTTATTGGATTGCAAGAAACCCTTGCAATTACAGGGTTTTAATTTTCCGAAATGTCGTTAAAGTAGCATTTAACGACGTTATTATAAATAAAAGTTCATAATCAATGGAATTATCGTTTTTTATAAATATCTCCCCTGGGGCCTACGGCTACAACAACTAAAGTTTTATTCTCAAAATCTACTCCGATTAAAACCCTTCTGCCACCTATTCTTTTACTCCATTCTGGACGGCCTTTCAATTTTTTGATCTTTCCTCTCGATAGTCCATTTGCCAGTTCCTTGACTTTTGTTTTTATTCTGGCTGCTTCTTTAGGAGGTAGCTTTGTTAGCTGCCTTTCGATCCTGTCAGGTATAAAAACTTTCCAATCACTCATTATCAGTTAAATACCTTCCTTTGCCTTCTAAATACTCTTTCCAGCTTGCTTCACTTTCTTTGATTTCATCTTCTGATAAAGGTTCTTCATCGTAAGGAGCATTTTTTAGAATATCTAAAATGGATATCTTATTTTTTTTCTCATATTTATCAAGATAATCTTTTATAATCTGATTGGTAAGCTCCCTTATTTCCATATCTCTTATTGTTGCTAAAAGCTTTAGTCTTTTGTGGTTATCATAAGAGATCCTTAAGATTTTATCTTCTTTTTCTTTGGTTTTAGTTCTTGGCATTTTTAACACCGCCTTTATAATATATTATGATATTATTATACAGAAAAAAACGTTATAAATCAATATATTTTTGTAAAAAGTATTGATTTTTTTTAATAATCATGTTAAAATTAGAAGTATAAAAGGAGGTGAAAAAGTGAGTAAAATAGCGAGTTTAATCTTAAAAAGAACATGAAAGAGGGTATAAAGCAAGAAGAGAGTTAGTCTTCAAGTTTTGCGGCTAGAAACTAACCCTCCTCGGTAAATCCATTCTACCATGAAATACCCCTTTCAATCAAGAAAGGAGCAAAAATCATGTTAGCAGTAAAAGAGACAAGGGAGAAGAAAGAGACTTCAAGAGAAGAGGAACAACAAAAGAGGTTTTTCAATTACCAGAAAGACGGGGATTCTTTACAGGTGAGCCAGTTGGAAGAAGAAGGAACATTCAGAGTAGATAATTCAATAAATTAAACCACCCTTAACCAGCTTCTTTTATTCACTTCGGCCAGTAAGAGACGAAATTTAAAAGAGTAGCCGAACAGGTTATTTTTTTTCGCTCCGCCAGTCCGGCAGAACCCACACTCACAGGGCTTTGAAAAACGTTTTGCATGCTTTGCTTTTTTGCCTTCTTAACCAGCCCTCTTTGGGTAGGAAACTGTCAATATGGAGATAAAAAATTTTTTACTGAAAATTTTTTATACTATATTGACAGTTTCGGGTAGGTTAAGATTATGAAAGAAGGCAAAAAAGCCCCCGGTCAATATTCGAATTTCGTCTATGGCGGGCGGGTGGGGATCGGGTCACTATTCTTAAACTTTATTTCCTGCAAATCAGCATCTACCTGCCGGCTCTTGCCAGCTCTGCCGGCCTTGCTACTAACCCGTATATCTCCTGCAGTAAAAGCATAGCTGCTCCCGGCTCTGTCTGCTGCGTGCTGCATTTCTCTCATGCTCTGCACTGTTTATGCTCTTTTACCTGCGTGCTATGTGCAAGCTCTGCAGGCTGCAGCTCCTATCTTTCAAAGGTCGGATCTGATTTCTCCGGATTTTATCTGCCTGGTGCAAGCAAGCTATACCTGCTTGATTTGCCGGGCCTGTCTGCGAATTGCCGGTTAAATCGGCAAATAAAAATGTACCGGCTGCGGCAATCAGAAAAGTACCACCATCTCTGCTAAATTCAGATCTGCTCTTTTTCGCTCTGCAAAGTTGCAAAATATACCTCTGCTGTGCCGGCTGCTGCAAAAGCTATGCTGTTTTCTGCTTGCAATTTCATTTAAGTTTTTTATGTCGGTTGGAAGAGAAACGGATCGATAAGCGTCTGACTGGCTCCGGGCTGGCATGGGGCAGGGGAGTCAGGCAGTTATTTATGGACATAGCTTTAAACCCAATACTATTGCCAATTAAAAGGAACATCTATAAATTCTATATTTATCGATAATGGCTACTAATAAGGCCTGGGAGTATAAACATGGGGAAAGATAAATATTACCTTTTGAGTTAATTTTAATATCATATGGAGTAGGATCATCTATAGTAATTGTTTTTAAAAGTTTTCCTTCACAATTATATTTATATATTATAGAATTTTGTTGAACAGTAATTACATCACCATCAAATACGATGACTCCAGGTATTTTGCCTTTCTCTGAAGTGAGTTTTCTTAATTCTTCACAAAAATAAAGGTTATTTTCATCATCTATACCAAAAAAACTTAAACAATTTCTATCATGTTTTTTACTTAATGAAAATAATTGATTTAACTTGTTGTCGTTATAAAAATACATTTCATAATTATCGTCTTTAGTTCGAGATAAGAAATATATTATTCCATCTTTGTTTACTGACCAATCCCATATCATTTTATCAATAATAAATTCTTTATTATATTTTTTATCTTTAGAGATTTTTTTTATAACATAGGTTTGCTCTTTATAAGGCTCCTTATATTTTAGAAAATATATATTTTGCTCTTTATCAGTTTCTATTTTCTGGCTTGGTAGATTGGTATTACTGGTGGTAGACAGATAATCTGATAAGATATTTCCATAACTATCATACTTAAAGACCTTTTGTTTACAAGGCAAATTAAAGATAACATATAGATTATTATTATTATCAACATGAATACTTCCATAATACCCGTTTTCATGCCCATAAGAATAAGTTCTACATAATGTTTGGTTCTTAAATTTGATTACTCTATTATTATAACAATCAAATATATAAATACATTCATTTTTATCTATACAAAAATCAGATGGTCCATAATGTCCACCTAAGGAATTAGCAATTTTTTCTTTACTATATCCTTTTTCATAGCCAATCTGCCCATTGTCATTGCCCCAATTTAAGGTTAAAATTTCCTTTAAAACATTTTCCTTTTGTCCTTTTGCAATTAATAGTCTAATATTTGAAAACAGTAAAAATAAAAATATAATCAACATAAAGCTATATACAATATTTCTCATTTTAGTACCTCTGTAATATAGTCTTGACATTAAACTTAAATAAATGAATAAAGCTTAATAAAAATAACTATATAACTATTCTTTTTCATCTAGGATTTTCGTTAAGATATATATTCCATTCATCCCAAGTAAATTTCATTACTTTTTCATAACGAAAGCTTGCTGCTACAACTTCTGTTGGAGTTCCTGTATAAGGATCAATTTTAGTTACTATTGCTGAATGATCAGGTTCCGGGTTATCTCCGTGTGCCACGAATAATACGTCACCAACTTGATATCTCGGTATAGATAAATTATTATCTGTATAATCTTTATGTTTGTAATATTTAGTATGAAGATTTCCATCTTTAAAAAATTGTTCCCAATTTTGAACACGTCTTAATAAGTTATTGTCTCCAGAAGGATTGCCGTCTCTAGGGAAAAAGTCATAGGCATTAGGATTTTTAAATGCAGCTTTTTGCATTGCTCCTGTTATATCTATTTGACTTTGATAAGCATCATGAGGAACATCTATACATACATAACCTTTTGAACGATCGAACTTACCCTTTTCTGATACATATTGGTCATTAAGAGCCAATTTTAAAGCTCTATTTGCTATAGCCTTTACATCAACTTGCTTCCCATCTATATTAAGAATAGGATATTCAGGATAACGTGGAGGTGTAGGTGTAGGGATAGGAATATCATTTTTTGTTTTTGAAGTAGGATCAGGTATGGGGGCTGGTTGTGGAGTAGGTGCATAATTTTGTAATGAATTACCAAAACCTAGAAGATTTATAGAAAAATTATTAGAATTATTTTGTTCATCGTGACCAGAAAAATTTATATAATCAGATATGTTTATTATATCGTTAATTTCACCAGATAATTCTGTATTTAATAAATTCTGTCTATTGAAAATATTTTGTCTATTTAAAACATTTCCAATGCCAAAATTTATTCTCTGATTGAAAGGTATGTATTGCCATGAACTACTAATAGGCATTTCATAAGCCTGAACATCTGCTTCTTCTTGTACTTTTACCTTCAATATATGATGGAGTATAAAAGAAATATCTTTAATATTTTCTGGATTAATTTCTTTAATTTTAATTTTTCCGATATTCTTATAAAGTTCTGTCTTTTGATTGTTACTCAATTTATGCTGTTCTATAAATTCTTTTGGAGTTAGATAAATATAAGTATGGTCATAGACAATTTCTTTTCCGATATAATTACTATCGTTATCTAATATAGAATTAGAATGTATTTTGTTTATTTCATAACTACTAAGTTTATAGATATCAAAATCTGAATTTAAAGAGTAAACATTTTCTTCTAAATCAAGAGCGTATTTATATTTTTGCATTTATGTAATCCTTTCTCTGTTTATTACATTATAAGCTCTTTACCTACAAGTATATAAAACTATTACAGTATGGTCAAGTGACTATTATTGGTAATTCTGCTAGCAAAACGGTTAACTGCAAACTCCATTAAAAGTATAACTGAACGGTTGAAAGGGTGGAGTTGGGGCAGGCCGTCAGTTTCAAAGGTTTTGCTGCTCATTTTGGATATCTCCTGCAGCAGATCTTTTATCATGCTCTGCACGCTGCAAAGCACTGCTTATGCTATTTTTTTCTGCAGCAGCTCCTATTTTTGCAATGGCTCGGCTCTGCGGAGATGTGCCGGAAAAACCTGCTTCTCCTGGGTTATATCGGACCGGTGCAGGGAGAAGTCTTCGTCGGTCTGAGATGGAAGATCTTAAAAGAGAGCAACAGCAAGTTTTCTCACTGAGTCTGGCTGGAGCGAGATCGCCGGGGTCTGATGGGCGGGGGCAATGAATTTAATTTGCTCTTTTTATTCATGTGAAGGATTTTTTTTTTTTATAGGGAATTAAAATTCTATAAGTTAGAGAAAGAGAAAGGGAAAGAGAAATTGATTATTCAATTCCTGTTTATTAATAAAATCGAATAAATAAACAAAAGCCCTATGAAGGGCCCCTGTTTTTTACCTGTTCGGTATTGAAGAACTGTATTCCAGTTTATAATCTTAACTTAGCACTTAAATTATAAACTGGAATACAGAAAAAATCAAGACTGAATCTGAGTAATAAACAAAAGAACCCTTCAAAAGGCAAAAATTTGTATTTTGGAGGAAGTTTCTTATGAGTAGTATAGATAAGGGAAATGACAATAACACAATAAATTCTGAGGGTTCAATAAAAAATGTTTTCAAAGAAAAATTAGGAGAATTTACTTCTCTTGATATAAATAAAATTAATAT
>Ga0208197_1003173_pt1 | contig 13511 bp, 11 predicted proteins | sample AD_JPNNA4_MetaG_FD_184444 | JGI IMG/M metagenome (GOLD analysis project Ga0208197, IMG submission 184444) | Active sludge microbial communities of municipal wastewater-treating anaerobic digesters from Japan - AD_JPNNA4_MetaG (SPAdes) (version 2) | ecosystem: Engineered > Bioreactor > Anaerobic...
AGATCCTGAACAAGATCGAGGTCAACAACGACGACTTCCTGGATGCCCTGCGGGAGATGGAGCCCTCCGCCATGAGGGAGGTTATGGTGGAGTCGCCAAATGTGAAGTGGGATGAGATCGGAGGTCTCGCCGATGTCAAGCAGCAGCTTGTCGAGAGTGTGGAGTGGCCCCTGACCTACGCCAAGCTCTTCACCCATATGGATGCCAAAGCGCCCAAGGGGATACTGCTCTATGGCCCGCCGGGCACGGGCAAGACCATGCTGGCCAAGGCCGTGGCCACGGAGAGCCAGGCCAACTTCATCTCCATCAAGGGCCCGGAGTTCCTGAGCAAGTGGGTGGGCGAGTCGGAGAAGGCGGTGCGGGAGACATTCAGAAAAGCCCGCCAGGCGGCACCGTCGGTGATCTTCCTGGATGAGATCGACTCCATCGTCCCCGCCCGGGGCGGCTCAACCTCGGACTCCCACGTAACCGAGCGGGTCATATCCCAGATCCTGACTGAGCTTGATGGCCTGGAATCCCTGAACAGCGTCATAGTCATAGCGGCCACAAACCGGCCGGACATCATTGATCCCGCTTTGCTCCGGCCGGGGCGGTTCGACAGGCTGATTGAGATCGGCCTGCCCGATGAGCTGGCGCGCCAGGACATACTCAAGATCCACACCGCCAAGAAGCCCCTGGCGGAGGATGTCAAGATCGAGGAGCTGGCTCAGCGGACGGACAAGTTCTCCGGAGCAGATCTCGGAGCGCTGGTGAGTGAAGCAGTGATGCTGTCTATCAGGGAGTGCGTCCTGGCAGGAAAGGGCAAGGAAGAGGCTCAGGTCTGCGAGTATAAGCTGGAGGCCAAGCACTTCGAGGAGGCGCTGAAAAAGGTCAAGCCCACCGCCTCGGAGGAGGAGATCCACAAGAGATTTGCTCAGGCTAAAGCGGCTTAATTAAAACAATTGTATCTGCAGGCCGGAGATATCCGGCTTCTGATCCCTTTTTCAGGCCGGCAGGTTTATTTTGGCGGAGTTATTTCCGGCTCTTCTAATCAACAAGAAATCCAGATCCTGCAGACCTGGCTCTCTCAAAGGGGGCTTCTATAAATTGGGGCCAGATGACTTTAGATGGTCTTGGGATAATCAAGGATTAAATGATGATTGATTTGCGCTCTATATCTTTAGGGTGCAGGCCCATAAATTCAATTCGATTTTCAATCCTGCCGTCAAGCGGACCGAGATCAACGATCATTATTCTGTCTTCATCATGTTTTATGATCTCGGTCAATGCTACCATAAGCTCAACCTTGCCTTTATCCGTCAGGTTGCATCTGAACACGGAATAATGGATTGGCTCTCCAAAGCCTTTCATGGTTTTATGGACGGTGTGCAGTCGCCTGGGATCCATGATGTCATAGCTGACTATATAGCATTTCATCTCGCCCATTTTGATTCACCTCGGTTATCTGGTGCAGAAGGGAGGATATTCCCGTATCTCGCCTGAGACGGCCCGGGCCAGAAGGCGGGATTGGACCTCCAGCACCCTCCGATAGCTTACTTTGTAGCCGAAGATGGGATGGACGATCTCTGTTCCCATGCGGCGCTCATAGCCCGCCAGGAGAGTCTTCTTGCCCTCGACGGTTAAGGTGACTCCTGTTGGGGTTTTGATAAAGTCCTTTTTGGAGAGCTCCTGGTTATTTAGCATGGTTATGGCAGTGGAATCGGCAATGATAGGCCGGTACTCCTCCATCATATCCAGGGCCAGGGCAGGCCGGCCGTATCTGGGCCGATGGTAGAATCCAAGATATGGATCGAATCCCACCGCCAAAAGGGCTACGAACAGCTCTTTGACCAGGACTCCATAGAGGTAGGAGAGCACGGCATTTACGGGATCTCTTGGCGGTCTCCTGTTTCGATCTTTAAATGAGAAGTCCCGGCCGGCATCTTTCAGCATACCGGCGAACTCTGAGAAGTAGCATTCAGCTGCTGCACCTTCGATACCCAGGAGGCTCATCGAATCGGAGGCTCTTTCCGCCTGGAAGGCCAGTTTGGCCATGAGGCTTAGAGAGCTGCCTTTGGATCGGGGATTATTCCGACGCATTAGAGTCCTACAGTTCTTGATCTTGCCGGACACTATCTTTTGGGCCAGAGACAACGACCTATCTGGACTCATGGCGCACTGGAATTGCTTAATTCTCAACTCCACGTTTTTATGGGTATTTCCCAGGCAGATTCCCTGGAACCAGCCTCCGTGAGTATGGTGTATTACGGGCACTCCCCTCTGCATAAGCTCGACCATGGCCGGGGTGGTTATCTCCACGCCTCCGTAAAGGGAGAGCTGAGATATCTCCCTCAGCCTGACCTCGCTCTGCTTGCCCTCTCGGGACCAGATCTCAAGCAGATCCCCCTTCTTTCTCACCGTATTTCCCTGGCCCACGACATAGACCGGCAGGGCATCATCTCGAGCGGGAAGCAGCCTTCTGATAATTCCTGCCGCAGGGGATGTCACTTCCTCAGGCTTCTCCTCAAGATCTCCTTTTGCCTTTTCCTGATCCGATCCGGCCTCTTCACATTCAAGCCCCTTCAGGAGGGTGACCTCATCGGGAAGGCAGATGCCGGCCAAGGAGCACCGAACGCATTTGGCACTGTTTTGAAGCGGTGGGGGCATTATTCCATTGCCGGCCACCTCTCTCAGATCGGCGATGAGCTGCTTAGTTCGGCCCACCAGGCCCTGATCAAATGGAATGGTCACCCTTTTCTTGGATTTGGCAAAATAGATGATTCCCTCCTGGCAGAGGTATCCGTTCTCCATAAGCACCAGTCCCTGGGCGCAGAGCTGCACTCTCTCCGGCTCATAGGCACCTTCCGGGATGCCTGGAGCCTCTCCCCTTTTGTAGTCCACTGGGGTGACCTGGCTGCCATCGCTCTCCAGAAGATCAATCCGGCAGGTGATGCCCGCACCGGAGAGGTAAACCGATCGGGCGTGAAATGTCTCCAGGTTGTCGGAAAGCTTGCCTGAGCCTGCATCAACGCGACGGTGCTGGAATCTGCCGTCTACGGTATCGGCGCTGTCCAGGAATTCTCCCTGCACCCATTCGATATAGCAGAGACGGGGACAGTAGGCGAACTCATTGAGCATACGGGCGGGGATCAGCTCCGGAGAGCTCTGGACGGACACTTGGGCATTGGAGGCCATTATATCACCATAATGGTTTTAGTATTCATAATTAATAAAGATATTTATTAGTAGATGACATCCTTAAATAGATTCGTTCGAATGTCACTGACCTAATTTGGATTTATTTATTCAAAATAATAGAAAAAGAAATTACAATAGAGCTGATGCTTTAAATGCTGCCATGACCAATCAGTTTTGGAGAGAAATGACAGAGTCAGTAGACCTCATCGTGAGTTCCAATGGCTTCCAGCAGGATGATCTCTTCTTGGGTATCTCTATCCTTCACGAACTCAAAGACAATTCGATATTCAAAATCGACTTTGCAAGCCCAGGAGCCCGCCAAATTCCCTTTCAATTTATGAGTATGAAGAATCGGATGATATGCATCCTGGGAGAGCTGCTTGAGCGCAGCAGTGATCTTGTCTTCCAGGTCAGGTCTGCGCTTTATTGAACGGCTGAAGGCTCTTTTAAAGCCAGGGCTCCAGACAAGGGTGTTCAAGCTTTCAGATCCTTAATCAGGTCTTCAAAGCTACCTTGCTTGACTTCACCTCTGCTAAAGGCATCTCTTGCCTCCTGGACCTCAGCTAGCAGTTCAGCCCGCCGCTTCTCTTGGATGCGTTTGTTGATCAGGTTGACCAGCATGGCTTGATCATCCAGAGGCATGGTCTCCACAGCTTCAATTAGATCCTGAAAGCTCATCGACTGGGCGCTACCGCTCATCAGATTCACCTGCCTTATTCTTTTACTGCTATCAAAGCATTTAACCTTTGAGTCCGCTTGCGGCTTCAACGACTTTGCAGCCGTGGAAATATTGCGCCTTGATCTCTTCTGTGGATTTCCCATTAACTTGCTTCAATGGGGCCACGACTTTTCAGCCGTGGAAATGTCAGCCGATCGTCATCATTGGCGCAGGCACCATTCAGGCTTCAATGGGGCCACGACTTTTCAGCCGTGGAAATATGCAGCAAGATGGATTAAGCTGCATCCAGAAGAGGTCGCTTCAATGGGGCCACGACTTTTCAGCCGTGGAAATTTATCGATCCGGTCGATACCTGTACCCCACCGTCGCAGATGCTTCAATGGGGCCACGACTTTTCAGCCGTGGAAATGATAGGCAATGTTACATTCATTAACAACAAAGTTACGCTTCAATGGGGCCACGACTTTTCAGCCGTGGAAATAATGCCTGAGCAGTCTTGAGCAGAATTCCTTATCCGGCTTCAATGGGGCCACGACTTTTCAGCCGTGGAAATTTTAATGCCGGTGGTTAGGACAGCACCTCCTCCATCGGCTTCAATGGGGCCACGACTTTTCAGCCGTGGAAATCATAAGAGGTCTTGAACTTCTCATCCTGGTAATACTGGCTTCAATGGGGCCACGACTTTTCAGCCGTGGAAATGGTATAGCCGATAGATGCAGAGTGGAGCCCCGGATATTTGGCTTCAATGGGGCCACGACTTTTCAGCCGTGGAAATTGTGGTGGTGCTGGAGGAAATTGTTGGATATGACTTCTGCTTCAATGGGGCCACGACTTTTCAGCCGTGGAAATTCAAAAGAAAATTACTCTCAAGTCCTATGGTGACGCCGCTTCAATGGGGCCACGACTTTTCAGCCGTGGAAATGCTGTCAACGGCGAGCGTTTTCATGGCGGATATACCGGCTTCAATGGGGCCACGACTTTTCAGCCGTGGAAATCATATCACCGTGGTCCTCGGAACGGGGGGCGCGTCGGTGCTTCAATGGGGCCACGACTTTTCAGCCGTGGAAATCCTGGAAATCTGCGCCGCCTCGCTCCCCCAGATCCAGAGCTTCAATGGGGCCACGACTTTTCAGCCGTGGAAATTGGGTGGCGCGTTGCCCGTGGTGGCCCCCAGGGCAATGGCTTCAATGGGGCCACGACTTTTCAGCCGTGGAAATGCTGCCCACTGCGCCAAAGAGGCCCGGGCAATCATCTGGCTTCAATGGGGCCACGACTTTTCAGCCGTGGAAATTATGGGCCTGGATTCGCCCAAAGCTATCACAGATCGGGCTTCAATGGGGCCACGACTTTTCAGCCGTGGAAATGCCAGCAGGTGGCCACAAGGCCAGATGATCAGCAGATCGCTTCAATGGGGCCACGACTTTTCAGCCGTGGAAATGGCCCGCAAAAGAGACGGCCTAACTCCAAGTGATTCCGCTTCAATGGGGCCACGACTTTTCAGCCGTGGAAATTCTGCTCTTTCTCTTCTTCTGAGATCTCAATATCCCTGCTTCAATGGGGCCACGACTTTTCAGCCGTGGAAATGTTGCCTATGGGATGGGCAGACATTGGAGAAACATCAGCTTCAATGGGGCCACGACTTTTCAGCCGTGGAAATGACTGATAGTGAATGGTCTGAAACCCGATTGGTTGCGCTTCAATGGGGCCACGACTTTTCAGCCGTGGAAATTGCATACGATGCCGCCAAATCGGCTGCTCCCGCTGGTGCGCTTCAATGGGGCCACGACTTTTCAGCCGTGGAAATGCTACAAATCAACAGCAAGCAAGTTTCACGGCTACAACGCTTCAATGGGGCCACGACTTTTCAGCCGTGGAAATAACATGTTCATGCAGGCAACCCGGTAGCCGTAGCCGGTGCTTCAATGGGGCCACGACTTTTCAGCCGTGGAAATCGTAAGAGTCCAGTCTATCCATTCAGCCTTGACTCCTGGCGAGCTTCAATGGGGCCACGACTTTTCAGCCGTGGAAATTCCCCGTAATCTTGATGCTCCCAGATGTCGATGCATTGCTTCAATGGGGCCACGACTTTTCAGCCGTGGAAATACAAAAGATCCAAAAACTTCTCTTGAAAATGCAAAAATGCTTCAATGGGGCCACGACTTTTCAGCCGTGGAAATGGCGGCCTTTTTTCGCCCTCTATTGGCATCGAAAAATGGGCCGTTTTCGAGAGGTTCGGCAAATATACTGCTTGCCTCTTTAATGCGCCAACGTCTTCACGGGAGTATTCGCAATACGAAGACGCTTCGAGCGCCTCCCGGCCCTCCCGGAACCACATAACCTCTCGAAGAAGCAGGTAATCAATTATTTAGCTTTCGGGTGGGCGATTGGGGAAGCGAAATTATTCAGCGGGCCCCGCGCGCGGTGATACGCGCGGAAGGGGTGACGGGGCTCCCCTCAGCGCCGGGGAGGCTTGGATACCTGTCTCATCCTTGAGCACGTCGGGGCGAGCCTGCGGCCAGGCAGGCCCCCTTGACGGGAGGCAGCATGCGTGCAAGGGCTGCGGCTGCGAGAGGTAGGAGAGCAGGGTCAAGGCTGCTCGGGGACGAAGAGGCCGAGGCCGAAATAGCTTAATGATAGCATCCTAGCTATCTAAGTCAATCACTTTCAGCCGCAAAAAGACCAACTCCGTAGAAGCGACCACCTCCAATGCAAATTGGCCCAGAGATCCTCACTGGATTCTTATTTTCATCTCGCCATTGAATTCTAACATGATATTTTGATAGGTGCTTGAGATGCTGAGGTACTCGGTACTTGTCGGCTAATTCGGTGCCCGCCCAAAACCCAATCTTACGCCATTCTAAAGTTGCATTGTCTGCAAGTTCCTTGGAAAAACCTGCTTGAGTAATTGCCTTCCTCAGAAGGCTATCAATGCGATTATCGAGTCGTGTCAATAGCCGCTTCTGTTCATCCGCATCTATCTGACGCTTCAATCGCTTACGTAAATGAGCAGGATCATCATAGCCCGGCAGTATCACAGGAGTAACAGTAGACCATGACGCAGCAGATCTGGTATAGTACTGAACCACCTTCTCATTTGAGGGAATCGGAGAGAGCATAGAGACGGATTCTTTCCTTTTTTCATCGACCAAATCTTGACCTGATAGAGCCCTTCGAGCCCAGCTTATTCTTGAATCCCCTACATCGGCAAAAGAAGTAATGAGGACTCGCCGGATGTTGCCTACCACGCGAGTTTTGCCATCTCTCCGAGATTCAATGCTTGGAAGTGGCAAGTAGGCAAACCGTTTAGGTCCGACCGGAATATGCCCTTCAGCATTTTTCGATTCTCCATGACCAAGAACGAATGTATTGATATCGAACTTGGACCAACCAGCTCTCTCAGCTGCAAGGCTGGTCGCATGCCGCATCATACCTGAGACTACAGATAACATCTGAATCGCATCAAATGCTCGAAAACCACTTGCATCTGGCTTAAGAAAGGAGAATGCAGCCACTTCCCGAGGCATTGGATCGGTTGTCTGCCGGTACTCAACTCTTGTGTATGTAGACAAAGGTGATGGAGGGACAAATCCATTTGAATCCATGCGTTTTAGGAAATTTTCATGTCTCTGTAATAGGGCATCGAGCGTCCCATTAACAGGCATGCGCAAACCTCGGCCAACAGTATCGGTTGAGGGAATCCATCTCTCTCCTTGAAGTTCATTAGCCTGCTCTTCAGATAAGACCCTCCCGTCAGCTACAGCCATATCCAAGCCCCAGCCTAATGCAACGACGCTTTTCGCTACCTCTGACAGCTTATTAATATTACCCGAGATGTCATCATTGCCCTCATCTGAAAGAAACCAGAGGTAATGAACTGAAAAACTATCTGGCAGGAGTATTGGGCGAACGGTTTTCATTGTTCTATGTGTTGCAGGATTAGCGTCTCCGTGATTGGAATAATTTCCTCGGCACCAAGCCTTTGCCACAATATCCATGGAATTATTGGGAACTGAGAGACAATATCCTGGCGCAAGGTCTGGAGTGGACATCTGTTCAGGTGCGATTATAATTGGAGCAGCTTGTTGTTCTAGCCACCTCAAAGCTGGACCAATCACCTCAATGCTTCGCCTAGCTGCTGCTGCAGCAATAAGAGACTGAAACACGCGCAACGGTGATGGCGGCCATTCATTCCGTCTTTCATCCGCTAATCCATGAAAAGCGGAATCGAGAAAGTGGAATGATATACAATAATATGATGACATAACCTTTATCACCATGAGGCCACCTAGGCGCGCGATCTCTTGCTCTTCGATTTGCTTTCTCCAGCGCCTTCATCGATATCTTTTTTTGCTAGCTCTTTGCTGAATTGAACTTCTCGGCCAGAATCAATTCCAAATTTTTTGGCAGCCTCTTTTGCATATAACAGAGCATCTTCATTTGAAAGCTCAATATTATCACGACGACCATCGCTGAAAACCAACCTACAATCACGAGGCTGTTGAGGATCAAGTACGATGTTGCAGCCCTGACGGAGGTAGGTTTCAGTCGTTGCCGTAACCGCAATCAATGCGAGGCCGAGAATATATCTGCGCAGTGCCAATGTTTTATTTTCATCATTGACCACTCCACGCAAGCGCAGCGCGGCAAGGTGTAGGGCAGCATCTCGGCGAATGCCCCCATCAGCGATCACACCGCCGTGAGTTCCAGTGGATAGTGCATGTAGCCACCCCCGAGCAGAGTATGCATCTTTTTTCTTTTTATCTCCTTCATGATCTGGGATGTTTCCAGCTGCGATATGATCCACGGGTGGAATGTATGTGGCCGATCTCGTCAGCGGGCGGACGTTGAATGCACGAATGGTAGATGATATCAAGCGGGGCAGCTTTGCCTGAGTATCACGAGAATCCCATGCACCGAAAACAATAGACGTAGGGGCTAGCTTGGCCATAGGTTCGTCATTGCTGTTCTGAACTTCAAGAAAAGCATTCCTCAGTTCCTCTTTAAGATCGGAACATCGGAACATAGCGTCTCCGGCACGATGGCCGGCCTCAAGAAGATTTACCCTTTTGTCGCCTGCTAAAACAGTGAATTGAGGCATTAGCTTGGCATTCTCTCCTTTCATGAATATGGGTTCTATCCTGTTCGCCTGGCTGCCCACACTGTCTATCAGGCAGACGTTTGTTCCGTCCGGGAAGGTGTCTATATTATATCCTCCTTTAAAAACTCCATCTTGACTAGCGGCATAGGTGGCTGGGAATATTATGCCATCTTTGCCTTCCACTGGCATCAAATATTCCCTGATCACAAGAGCGCTCGGTCCATTGTCGTTTAACCATGCATCGTATTTTTCTAACAGCTTGTCATCTGACATTCCAATTCACTCCACTACGTTTATTCAGCTTCAATTTCGTTATCATGGCGCGAGCTTTTTTTTCGAATCAAATCCACCTAGCTGGAAGAAAGCTCTTAAGATATTTAGTGCGGTAAAGAAGTCGAAATTCGAGTCTTTTTAAATTCCTCATTCCAAGCAAGCCACAAGCAGCCACAGATGCTACTTCGGGGATCAAAGGAGTAAACCAAATTGAATACATGAAACAATTCCTTGCTTCATCAAATGATGGACGAAAGCGCTGCAATCCGATAAAAGCAAGGATTTCGATAATTGGCCGAATCTGGACACGGATTTTTAGCGGATCGAAACTGAATCCTACATCTAGATCCGAACCGACTCCGCCAAGATCAGAGTCAAAATTAAAAGGAACTGAATCGCTATTCTTGGTCCAGAAAAGCAACTCCTCATGCGGAATTCGATTCAAGTCACACTCTTGGACAAGTCGCTTCATATTGCTTGCTATGTCTAAGACAGATTGCTGCCCTGCCCAAGTCTTGAAAGCATTGCCGCCAGATCTGTCGTCGAAAAACCAGTCCACCCTTAGATCAAAGGGCTCATGAAGGAGTATTGGTGCTGCTCGCCGTATTTCCTCAAGTCGCTTTTTTTCTGCTTCGATAATAGATGATTTTGAGATTTCCTTTTTAGATTTTTTTGACAAATTCTCTAAACGCTTAAGTTCCATCTCAGTCATTGTATTCGTGATATTGCATTTAATAAGAGCCTCAATCAGTTTAACAATATCAGCACCTTGAACCATATCAGTTGTTTTTATGAGAAATAATTTTGTATCTTCATTGAAGAATCCTACCGATTCACCCCATAGTTGATTAGCTAGTTCAAGCAAACCGCAACATGCAAAGAACTGCCCAGGATTTGTCGGATCTACGCGAAGGCGAATTGCGGACCCTCGTTCCTGTATCATCATTGTCCCTCCATTGCCGAGATACCAGCACTCTCGATTATTTTTGCTGTGTCATTTGAATGTGATGCTAGAGCATCTGCAGCACGTACCAATGATTCAAGATAAGCGAGACCCCATCGACCATATTTTCGCTGGAGTCTGCCAAAGCGACGAGGTACTTCGCAGTCGATTTTGTCAGATTCAATGTCCACATAATTGTGATCAAATGCTTCCTCTGATGGGAAGTGAGGCCTCGCCCGACCATGATGAGCAGCAATCAGATGCATGATGAGATCTTTCACTCTTGGTTCAAGCTCCTGAAACTCATGAAGGCTCACAACATCAAGAAGAGACCCGAATTCATGACGAAAATTGCCAAGGTCCCCCGGATTCATCTTTCCTCCGGACTTAGCAAGTACTTTCTCAGGGTAATCAAGGTTCCCTATCGACTTCTGCCAGATTCTTCTAGCCTTGCCAAGATCATGCCAACGTGCTGCAAGCACCACAGCGGTTGCTTCTGCGTCCAGCAATTTTAGTTTAGCTACAATTGAGCATGCGAATGTCTCGGCTGATTCAAGATGCAAACTTAGATCTTGTTTTTGGCTGGTAGTTCGCGAACTGTCATCATCCGATGATTGAGATTTAACATACCAGTACCAGAAACGCTTGCTTGACCGTTGTTCAGCATCTTCATCTTCTTCTGGATTAAGTAATGTGTCGATGATCGGAGGGATGAGCCGCATGTCTGTGAGTGGTTTATCATCGTCCCATAGGCGACAGCGCAATTGATTTTTTCCTTTTTGATCGAACAATTGATCAGATACATCGTATTTAATGCCGTGGTCGAACTCTTCATCACCTTGCAGAAAGCCTTTTGCTAATCCTCCTGCTTCTGGTGGCAATAAAACTGTGCAATTGGCAAGATTCTCTATAGGTTTTTTCTGCCTGTTCCTCTGCACTAATGACTTTAATGTAATAACTTTTATACCACCATTCGGCTGAATCAACCATGTATTTAGATTCGGACATTTTAATGAAATTTTTTCTATATTTTCGAAGACTCTATCCGTTCGGTCTCGGAGTAACTCATGAGCTTTCAGAGGATACCTCTCAAGCAGGTCTGAAGGTTTGTATCTTTCCAGCAAATCGCCGGATATAACAGAGACCTCCTCACGCCAGGCTACATGTGTTTCTGGTGGTTCCCATTCGTCGTCGGCTATTCCATGCAGCCAGTCCGCGACAGCAGGACGGCCTGGTAGCACCTGACGAACCGAAGTAAGCGACCATGAATCGAAAAGGATATCGCTTGTTGGGAGTATTATTGGGGAGGGTGTGAATGCTGCAAGTCGTTCAAGTGCAGGCAAACCACTCAATGCGGCAGCGCTTGCATTATAACGACCATCATCATATAAAGGAAGTTTCTGCAAAAGATGTAATGTTTTCATGCAGGCTAGATTGAATGGCGAATCCTTTTTAGCCTTATTTTTCGCATCTTTTTTGCTTTCTTCGCCATTTGAATTATCCTGGCTTAAATTATCCTGAGGGGGTACTACCTTTTTTTCTTCTGGTTTGGTTTCCTGCATTGAATTGGCGAAAACGATATCAATCCTAGAATCCTCATTTCCAAATCGATTTACGCGGCCGAATCGCTGAGCCATGCTATCAAAGGGGGTCAGATCACAGACCAGGTGGTCGCCTGATATGTTTACACCAACCTCACCAGCAGATGTGCAGATGAGATATACAGTTCCGGGCTGAGGTATAGCAGTCGATGAGGTATTTTTAGAAGTTGGCATGAAACGCCTGAAGATCGAATCGTTCTTTGCCAACTCATCTCTTTCCAATCCTCGCAAGGTTCCGGTTAGCTTTTGCACCTGCAAAACGTTTTTACTTAACTGTTTTTCAATTTCTGTAACATCTTTTACCTTTCGCGTATAAATAAGAATGGCTTTTCCGCTATCCTTATATTCTATGGCAAGATTTGCGATTTCGCCGGCAATTTTCTTTTCATCAACGGGGTGAAAACCAATGCGCTTCTTTGCATTGAAGCGCCTGTCCACAACAACATGCTCTCGATCCTTGTCAGTAAAAAGAGGCTGATCGGCATCCCCATCTGAACGTGCCGTCGCAGTCATTGCCATTACTCGCATTCTCAGAAAGTCTTTGCATCGCTCTTGTTCCTTCGTAATCGCTTCAATAAGCTCCTGGAACGCGGGCTCCAGATGGGCCTCATCATGCACTAAAAGTGAATCCTGGCCTAGAAATGCTGCGTGAAGAGGGCGAGTTCTGAAACCGCGACCGTAGCCTGAAAAAAGCAGACGACTTCCGATCATATCCACCGTTCCCACGATTACTGCTGGCCGGGCAGGATCGTCTCTCCATTCGCCGTTATCCGCCATTTCTCCACGCAAAGTGCTTATTGCAAGTGGATTATCCCAGTTTAGAGCCCCCAGGGATAGCAGAGCATCCTTCATTCCTTTGAGTCTATCGTCTTTTTCAAGAGCCTCTCTCATATTTTCGGCTTCGAGAGTAGATTGGTCTACAACGGTTCTGCGGTTGACCACGTAAACCAACCGTCGAGGAAAATCATAATGTGTTCCCTGGCTGGCGTGATGCGCCAGCGCCAATAGCCAAACGGCAATAACCGCGGTCTTACCCAACCCCGATGGAATATCGCAGGTTGATCTAAATCGCTTCTGCACGAATTCTTCGAATAATTTTTCCTGCCAGGGGAAGGGCGTTTGTGAATCTTCAAGTTTTGTCAATGCCTTGAAGCATTCATTGAAATCAATCTCAAGCATAAGGAATATCCCTCCTAAAGCCTACAGCGCCCGGCGTCCTCATAGGCAGGCAGTACACCAGCCGCCGGGGCGTGGCTGCCCTCTTCTCCGGCCCGGCAAAGCGCCTGCGCCACAGCCACGCTAAAACCACCGCATCGGTCTTGCCCAGGCCGGTGGGAATGTCGATCAGCTCCGGCAGCTCATCAGCTAGAGCCAGCCTGATTTGAAAAGGATAGGGCTTATGCCCTTCCTGACTTTCTTCTTCCCGCGTGGCTGTCTTGAAAAACGCTCTGAATTTCTCCTCTCTTCCAGATTCTTCCCCCGCCAATTGCTCTACCCTCCACCTCATGAGCCTCGCCCGGAGATTCCCATCCCCCTGGCCAAAGCCGAAAAAAGATTCAACTGGCTGAAGATAAAGGTATTCTGTGTAAGGAGAAACTGATCGATCTTTCTCGCCTGCAACTATGAAGCCGGTCAAGTCTGTGCAGCGATGGCAATCTCGGCATTAATCTCATCTCTCCGAGCAGCGTCGCCCTCTCCAAAATGCTCCCCCTATAACGCATCCCTGGCGCACGGATGATC
>Ga0208197_1003176_pt1 | contig 13499 bp, 13 predicted proteins | sample AD_JPNNA4_MetaG_FD_184444 | JGI IMG/M metagenome (GOLD analysis project Ga0208197, IMG submission 184444) | Active sludge microbial communities of municipal wastewater-treating anaerobic digesters from Japan - AD_JPNNA4_MetaG (SPAdes) (version 2) | ecosystem: Engineered > Bioreactor > Anaerobic...
AAGAGAGGCATTATAATGTAATAAGATTGATGGTGAGTATTTATTTTTACCGTTTAAAGCTGAATTTGCAGCAATTCTTTTTTCCCGTTTCTAAGAATTTCAATATGTAATAGATTACCTATTTCGAGCTGATTGAGTCGCGACATATAATCGTAAATGTTTTTTACAAGCTTCCCATCCATACCGATAATAATATCGCCTTTTAAAAGTCCTGCTTTATCGGCATAGCCACCGGCTTTTACTCCTTCAACCAATAAACCTTCGGTAGTGCCTGCTACATCAGGAATAATCCCAAGGGTTATCTTTGTGTCTCTGTAGCTTTGTTCTTGTTGGCTTCGGGTTTCTTTAAATTCAATATTCATTGGGTAATTAGCAATAACATAAAGTAATTGTTCGGTAAAATCAACAATTTGAACCATACGTTTGTAGTTAATTTTTTCTCTATCGTCCATTGGAGTATGATAATCTGTATGTATGCCACTGTTAATGAATAAAACAGGGATATTTTTGCTGTAAAATGACGCATGGTCAGAAGGTCCATAGCCATCGGGATTTAATTTTACTGAAAACGGTTCAAGTTTAGAAAGGCTATCCAGTATCGATTGAAAAACATGTCCGGTTCCCGTTCCGCTAATAGAAAGGCGAGGAGTGCTGTCGTTCATACGACCAATCATATCGAGATTTATCATTGCTTTTATTTTGCTTAACTCTACGGGTGGATTTTTAACAAACTCTTTGGAGCCGAGCAAGCCCATTTCTTCGCCGGTAAATGCAACCCAAATAATACTTCGTTTTGGTTTTTGTTTTGAATTTTCGACTAAACGCATCAGTTCCAAAATACCCGCTACACCCGAAGCATTATCGTCTGCTCCATTATGTACGGCTATAGAATCGGGTTTGCGAGAGCCGCTTCCTTCGCCTCCCATTCCAAGATGATCAAAATGAGCTCCAACAACCACATACTCATCTTTCAATTTAGCATCAGAACCGACTGTTATCGCCATTATGTTGTTGGATGTAGCATATACAGGTTTTAAATTGGTTTTAGCTTTTATAAGGGTATTAAAACTAACGGGAGTATAAAATTTATGTGACGAAGCATTTGCTATTAGCGTATCTGCATTGAAATGATCTACGCTGCATAATTGATTAAAAACATCTCTGTTAATGTATATTACGGGTATTCCAGAGTTAGAAGACACTTTATCGTATTGCTGTTCGGGAATATTCGGTTTATTTACCAATATCAACACACCGGCTGCACCTTTGTCTTTGGCTGTCAATACTTTTGAGCGGTCGCGAAGTTCGCGTTTTGATATTTTCATTGATTTGGGAGCATCTTGAAGCAAAATAACCCACTTCCCTTCAACGTTTTTTTGAAAATAATGATCAAAAATTGTTGAATCTCCATTTTTTAAGTATAAACCATAACCTGCAAAAATGGCGGTACTTTCTATGGTTTGAGAAGATGAAAAAAGAGCAGGAACAAAATCTCTTCGTAATTGCATTTCATCGTTTCCGATTTTCAGAGTATTATCAGGCAATATTTCAATGGTACTAATAAAAGATACCGGCTGTAATCCTTTTTGGTTAAGAAGTTTAGCTGATGATAATTTTATTTGGTTGAGAATATATTGCTGTGATAAGCTATCGCCTTTGGTGGCAGGCTTTCTACCCAAAAAAGAATCGGCTGCTAATGTGTAAACATCTTTTTTTAAGCGGTTAATATCGGCTTGAGCGGAAAGTTTTATTGTAGTACAAAAAACAACTACAACCGCTATCGTTAAGATTAATTTATTTTTCATAGTTTCTTATTATCATAACTTCGTAATCACCGAGGTCTTTAAAGCCGTATTTTAAATATAAATTTTTAGCTTTTTCGTTCGTTGCATGCACTTCGAGTTTCATTTGCAGTCCCATTTTTTTGCCTATTTCAACAGAAGCTTGAGCCAACAGATGAGATAACTTTTTGCCCTGAAAGTCAGGATCTATTCCAAAATGATGAAGGTATAATCTTCGGTGATCATTTGTAATCCATGCTGAACCAACAATACGTTTTAAGGGGAGATATTCTAAAACAAGAAAAAAACCACCTTGTTGTATGGTATTTTCAATGATGTTTAAATCGTCGCCGCGATGTGCACCACCTAAACCGGTTTTCTCCCACAAATTTATTATAGCATCATAATCGTTTTTTTTAAAATGTCGTACTATAAAATCATCCTTTTTTAATTCTTCTAACATATGCCTGATTATTTAAAAACTTAACAACTTCTATAGATTCGTTCATTTCAATCAATCCATCTTCAGAAACCGCTTCGTACCAACTGCCCTCAACCTCAATTTTTCCCGAAGGACGTAATGTGGTTGCAGCAATGCCTCTCTTGCCAACTATTTGAGCTATAGATGTTTCAACACCAATATAACCTTCATCAACTTGCTGGGTTGTATTTAATGCCAAATGTTTAAAGCGACCTTGGTTAGTAAATAATTTTTGCGAAAGATATAGTGAAAGAAAGAAAGAACATAGAAAAGAAAAAATAACAATAGAAAAAGCTTTGCCTAAAACCGGAAAAAGTGCTCCATCTATAGTAAAAACAATATTATCAATCATACTAAGCGTTAACCCGACAATAACAGCTATAATCCCCATCGTACCTATAACACCGAAGCCGGGCGTAACAAATATTTCTACAATCAGTAATCCAATACCTATTATAAATAATAAAATTTCCCAATGCTCGGCAAGTCCTTCCAAATAGAGCGGGGCAAAATAAAGCACAGCACCTACAATGGCTGCAATAAGCGGAAATCCAACTCCGGGAGTTTGAAGTTCGAAGTATATACCACCTACAATTAGCATAATAAGCAGCCCTTGAATGATTGGGTTCATTAAAAAGAAAATAATTTTGTCAATGAAGGTTGGTTCATATTCTATTAGTTCTGCGTTTTTTAATTGAGCTTTTTCTAATACTTCATTTATATTTTCTGCTATACCTTCGCAATAACCATGCTTAATGGCTTCGTTGGCCGTAAATGAAAGAACTTTTCCGGAATCAATAATGCCGTCAATTCTGATACTTGGATCTACCATCGCTTCGGCAATTCGAGGATCGCGAATCCAAACCTCCGTCTGTGAACTATCGTTCATTTTTTTGCCATGCGACTCCGCAGTAGCTCTCATAATGCTTCGCATGTACGATTGGTACTTGTCTGGTGCAACTTTACCTTCCTGATCTACTACAGTGGCAGCACCTATGGTCGCCCCCTTACGCATAAATATTTTATTGCAGGCAATTGAAATAAGTGCACCTGCCGAAGCAGCATTATTATTAATAAAAACATAAACCGGAATAGACGAGTTCATTATTTTGGTACGAATGGAGTCAGCTATATCAACCATACCACCGTATGTATTAAGTTCAAGAATGATATAATCTGCCTTTTTTGCTCGTGCAAAATCAAACACTTTTTGTGTTAACCGCCACGCCGGTGGTTCAATGTTTTGCTTAATATCATATTTTATTATTTTTACTTTTGCGGTATCGGCAAATAACCATTGCAACGACCCTATCGTTATAACAATAATGGTCGTTAAAATCCATTTATACATAAAATATTACTCTTTATTCAGTAGAAAGTGCTTTACTAACGAGGGAGTCTCGAGTTCATCGTTGCGAGGAACTTTAAATTTAAGAGTAAACGCTTTATATCCATCGGCTTTGGTCGAAACTTCGTAACGTTTATCTGAAGGCAGGGTAATAAAATACTCGCCGTTTTCGTTCGACTCGGTTACGTAAGTTTTATTATCTATCACGTCTTTAAAAGTAAGAACAGCTTTAATAGGTTTACTGTCATTTGCATCACTAACTTTACCTTTCATAATGGTAAGAGTAGAGCCGGTAATAGCCAATGAAACATTGGTAGGAATATCTTTGTTGGTTTTGAAATAATTGGTCATATCTACTTTAAAAATATCGTAATCGCCAATGCTGCCTTCTCTGTTGGTCGAAATATAAGCAGTGCGTTTATCGGTCGATAGCACAAAGTGAATTTCTTCGCGAGGAGTATTGATGGGGTATCCCAAATTGATGGGTTCCGACCACTTACCATTTTCGAAATACGACATAAAAATATCGTGTCCACCCATGGTTTTATGACCATTGGAACTAAAGAACAAGGTTTTGCCGTCGGGATGAATGTAAACACCGATTTCGTCGTATGGAGTATTGATGCTAGGACCAAGGTTAACGGGAATGCCCCAATTGTTACCTTCTTTTTTTACCATATAAATATCGCCATGTCCGTATCCTTCTTTTTCACGTTCACTAACAAAAAACATTGTGTTGCCATCGGCTGTAATACATGCAGAACTTTCAAAGTAACTGGAGTTAATAAGCTTATTTAGAATGGGTTTAGGTTCACTCCATTCTCCGGTTGGAGATTTAGTAGAAAAGTAAATATCGCCGCTTTGCGTAATTCCTTCAATGTTTTTATAAATAAAAATAGTGTTGCCATCGGGCGAAATGCTCATATTGGCATCGTGAAAATCGGTATTGATGGGAGCTCCAATGTTTTTGGAGGGTGCCCAATCTTGTTTTTGATCATCCCATTTTGAAATATAAATATCGTCGTAATAGCATTCTGCATTAAAATCAAACTTGCCGCCAACGTTATCGGGACGACGACTGGTATAAATCAATGTTTTGCCATCGGCTGTAATGGAGGGACTTGCATCGGTATAAGTAGAATTAATGGAAGGCCCAAGATTTTCGACTTTAACTTGAACCGGATTTGCCATAAGTTCTTTTGCAGTAAGACATTGCTGAATAAGAGTATTGACATAATCGCGCTCAGCTTGTTTGGGGCTTAATTTACTTTTATATTTGTAATAATATTCTAATGCTTTGTCAATTTCACTGTTAAACTGATAGGCTTGCCCTAAAAGTAAATTTGCCTCTTTTTTTATGGTAGTATCTAGTTCTACTGCATTTTTTAAGTATATAAGTGCACTATCCATCATTCTTAACTCACTGTAACACTGACCCATACGGAAATTAAGCATGGCATGCGAGCTGTTGTTTTTATATAATTCGCGATAAATACGCAATGCCCCTCTGTAATCTTCGTCATTAAAGACTATCCAAGCCTGAGCATATTTCAATTTAAAGTTTTCGTTCTCTTTTTGCGATAAAACCAATTTTGGAAACAATGCTAAAAAAGCAATAAAAACAACTACTATCTTATTTTTAAAATTCATCATTGTATGGATTAAATAATTGGAGCGAAAGATAACGAAAGTCTGTTAAATAAAGAAATTTTTTTTTGAAAAATTTATTCTTCGCACTAAAAGCAATCATAGTAAGCTTTTAAACCTCAATAAACAGTTAACCCCTCGTCGTAAAACGATGGTTGATGAAGTTTTACTGCTTCAGTTTCAATATAAGTTGAAGGATATCAACCTCCTTTTTTGTTTATTTTTGGGGAGACTATTTTTATTTCAATAATTTAAAAACTATTAAAAGAAATTACAATTATGATACAAAAAAGACAACTTACACAAAACTTCTCCTTATTGCAACATGTTTATTTTGGCTCTTAAATATAAATAATATCAACAAATTGCTATAATAAGACATCTTAATTAAAGCTACATTCATTTTCATTTCCCAAAATAGAAAAAGATTGATTAAAAGTTGAATTACTGCAAATTGAATATTTTGCCCGGCTTTTAAAAAGGGCAGATAAGTCTATCTTGCAAGTGTCGAAACTACTTAATTCAAAATAACATCTTTCGATATGACTTGCATCAATATTCGAATAATTAGACAAACATTTTAAAAGAGTTGAATTATAAATATTCGATTCAACTAAACAAATTCTATAAGCTTTTAAATTATAACCTTCTACATTAGATAATGTACATCTTGATAATTTACAATTAGTTAATTTGCTGTTTGTAATCCACGAAGAACGAATGTGAAATCCGGATAAATTAATATCAGTCAAATATGCAAGGTAAATAAAATGAATGCTTGATATGTTTATTATTATACCAAAATTTTCTTTATCACACTCAAATTTTTTGCCTATAAAAATTAATCTTTTACTAATTATTTTTTCCAAAATGATTAATGGAAATGAAATAATTGTTTTGACATATATTAAATATATTAAATTAAATTTATTTTTTTTACTTGAGGTGTTCATAGATTAAAGTCTTTAAATGTTTTCATATACATAAATACGAAAAACTGCATTAAAAATTGTCAAAATTTTGATTTTTTTTTAGTTCAACTAGTACGTGCAACTTTTTTAATCGGTTGATATAGTTTACGAAGTTTAAATATTTTTTCAGGAAAGAGCAGAGAAAAATCCCTGCTTTACTTTCTCTTAAAGGTATAAACTGCTTTTTTTCGCCTCTTAAATCTTTAAATTTTAATCTAGTTTTTGAACGATATATACCATTTGTAAGCAAACAAATTAATGACTTACCCAGAAAAAAATTAAACTATTTTTCACCTTATGAAATATTTCATGAATTTACAGCATAAAAGTTGCACTTATAACTTGAATCTACCTTTAAAAGCAAATGTGCAATATGTTTTTTGCAAAAAACATCATTTACTAATCAATAAAAAGGGTATAAAAAAAATTTTTTCAACAAATGTTTGTTAATTCAAAATTATTCAGTAACTTTACTGCTGAATAGTATACAAGGTACTTATATACATGGCAGCAAATGATGATTATAAGTTACAAAGACTAACAAACTGGGATGAGAACCTTAAATACTGGGAAAGTAAGGTGTCCGAAAAATAGTATTTAACAGCTAAATGATGAAAAATGATGGCATATACCGAACAAGAAACGAAGAAATTTTTTTACGATGCGTTACAAAATAATATTTTACAGTTATACAATAATGAATGCATTAATTGGAGTGGGCAAACTAAAGACACCAATAAATTATACTCTGAGATTATCGCATCTGAGTTGCTTAAGAACTTAAAAGAATTTAATAAAATCAGCACATTAACCCGGTCAAGTTCATACAAAATAAATAGTCACGCCAAGGTAAGGATGGATTTAAGAAAAAGTAACCGGAATGAAGAGAATTTTGCAAAGCGATTATACGGTTTGAATTTTGATAAAATGGGGAAAATTCTCGATTATCAAACTCCTCTTAAAGGCACATCAAAAGATAAAGGAATTGGGAAAATTGATTTAATATCCCATAATGATACTGAGCAATGCCTGTATCTAATTGAGTTAAAATTTGGAGGAAATAATGATACTTTATTACGAGCTATTCTTGAAAGTTATACATATTATAAAATTATTGACCATAATAAACTGATTTCGGATTTTTGTCTCCAAGTGAACAAGGTTAAAATTTTACCATCTGTTATGATTGTCTCAACTGCAAACAAATTATGCAAATCTTTCATTGAGCTTTATGAGATGGAAAGCGGGAAAAGACCCAAGTTAAAGGAATTAGCCCAAAATCTTGGGACGAAATTCTTCAGTTGTAAATTGAATGGGATTTTTACTAATAGTTGCCTGTAATAAATGAAATTGACCATTTACAGAGGCACAAACGAAATCGGCGGAACATGTATTGAGCTTCAGTTAGGTTCAAGTCGCATCCTGCTTGATTTTGGAATGCCTCTGGTGAACAAGTCAGGGAATAGCTTTAACTTTTCAAATTATAAAAACTTATCAGTTGCAAAACTGATAAATCAGGGTGTTTTGCCCAATGTTCAGGGTGCTTATTCGAATAACCCTGAAATAGATGGAGTGATAATTTCACATCCCCATCAAGATCATTACGGATTGCTAAACTACATTAATTCAGATATCCAATTTTACATGGGCGAAGCAACCCATAAAATAATTCAAATAAATAATTTATTTACCCATCAAGACATCCGCTTGAAAAACACGAACTATTTTGAAAAGGGAAAAACTTTTCAGGTAGGAGATATTTCCATTACGCCTTTTTGGGCTGATCATTCCGCTTTTGATGCGTATTCATTTTTAGTTGAAGCGGAAGGTAAAAGCATGTTTTATTCAGGTGATTTTAGAAACCACGGCAGAAAAGCAAACGCTTTTAAATGGTTTACTCATAATGCACCTCAAAATGTGGATTATTTGCTTCTGGAAGGCACGACCATTGGAAGAGAAAGCAAACCATTTAAAACAGAAACGGAAATTGAGAATGACTTAATGGCAGTTTTTCAACAGCAGAATAAAATCAATTTAATCTACACCTCAGGTCAAAATATTGATAGAATTGTTTCAATTTATCGGGCATGTAAAAGTACCAATAAAATTTTTGTCGTTGATGTTTATTTAGCAACGATTTTGAAAGAATTATCAAAATTTGCCAAAATCCCATTCCCTTCAAAAGAATTTGAAAATCTGAAAGTAATGTTTCCTTATTACACAAGCAGACGGTTGAAAAATGAAGGACACGAACAAATTTTGTATCAATTCAAAAATTACAAAATCACCAAAAAAGAAATAAGCAATCAATCAGGCAAGATTGTAATGATAGTAAGGCCATCTATGCAAAAAGACTTAGAAAACATAAATGAAATTGATGGCGGAAACTTAATATATTCAATGTGGGAAGGGTATTTGCAAAAGTCAGATACAAAGAAATTCCATGACTATTTGACAAATCGCAATTTTACAATACATAAAATTCATACAAGCGGACACGCAGACACAGAAACATTAAAACAAATGGTTGAAGCAATAAAACCAAAAAATATTGTTCCAATTCATACTTTTAGCGGAAGCAAATATAACAAGATTTTTAAAACACCAATAGTTGAAATGAACGATGGAGAAACAAAAGAAATATAATGAAAAGCCCACAGCACATAACCAGCTCGAACTTTGCCGACACTAAAAAACTAAATCTTTAAAGACAGAAAAAAAGGAATGACGGAATTAGAAAAATATCTCAAACCATTGACAGACAAGAATCCCCTGTTGCTAACAAATTATATTTGCCATAAGGGTTTCATTTCTTTACGAACCTCAGAAGTCCGCTTTAACTTTTCGTATAGTTTAATAGAAAAAATCCGCCATCTCCTATGGAACAATTACACTCTACCATTAGCCGTCATAACAAATCGAAAAACAACACCATAGCAATAGAAATAAAAATTTTAAAATAAATAAAATTATGAGACATTTATTAAGTGATTATTTTTTGCACTCATATGGTTGCTCAACATGTTACAAGTTTTTTTACCTTACAGAATCGTTTTTACAACATGCTTTAGACCGACAACACAAACACAACTGCCACGTACATTGTTTAAATTTATTTTCTGAACATTTACGATACACAAATAAACTGACAGAAAAGCCAATTCTTGAAAATTACTTGGTCAATTTTCAGCGAAATTTATTTTCGTATCTTCCAAATTTATTTTTGCCTTTATCATATTTTGAACTGTTAAGTTATAGAAAATATATTGAATATAAATACATAATACCTTGTTTTGGTCAGTTACAATTGGTTGATGCAGTTGTTTTTGTTCCTAAAAAAGATATGAAAAAAATTAAAACTCGTATTATTGTTAAAGGTGGGCACGGGATTGACAATGGTGGCGATAACTATCCGTCAAGCTTGATAGATCCAATGGCTGAGGAATTGAAAGATAGAGAATTTTGGAACAAAGAAAAGGTTGAAAACAGAGAATATGATAACAATGAACCGCAATTTAATGAACCAAAAGAAAATGAAAATAATGGAAAAATTGTTGTCGGTGGTAAAATTGTTGGTACAAAAACCTGGGTAGAAACAATGTCTCTACTTGGATGCAGTTGTAAAATGACATTGAATAAATTACACAATGAAATATCAAAATTAAAATCAAATAATGTGATTTATGTAGATAATAATCAAATAACTGAAAAAGATTTAAAAAATAACGGAGATGATTATTTAAACGTAATTTTTCTTTGCGAAGAAACATTAAAAGAATTGGGAAATTCAATGATTAAGAATAAGAAACGAACTAAATACAAAAAAGAAATGAGCAATCGATTTAATGTGAACATTTTGGATGGTTATTTTACTTACGAAAATGCACTTAAACTAACCTTTGCTCATGAAGTTGGACATATTCTTTGGGGTCATCTTAAAAAAACAACAAAAATGCTTATTAATTGTGAAACACAAGCCAACTTTATGGCAAGTTTGATGCTTAACGACAAAATTGATTCAATTTATATGCAGTACAAAACAAATTTTCAACCGATAGAATATCAAAGAACAATGTTGTTTCATAACGATTTCAATTCAACAAATTTTACAAAAGCATTATTAAAAGTATTAAAATTAAAATAAGGGGGGATGTATTAATATTAGAAACCACTGAAAGCAGAATTAAAAAGATTTCAAAATCAGAAAATAAATACGACTTTTTGTGAAATCCTAAGTTCAACGAGTACGTGCAACTTTCTTAATCGGTTGATATTGTTTACGTAGTTTAAATATTTTTTAAGGAAAGAGCAGAGAAAAATCCCTGCTTCTTTCTCTGAATGGTAAAAAATGCTTTTTTCGCCTCCTAAATCTTTAAATTTCAATCTCGTTTTTGAACAATATATACAATTTGTAGGCAAAAATTAATGACAGAACCGAAAAAAAATTAAACTATTATTCACCTTACGAAATATTTCATGAATTTACAGCATAAAAAGTTGCACGTCTAACTTGAATCTACCTAATGATATTTTCAATTCCTTCCATTTTTTCATTAAGTTGTAACTAATTAAAAAATTCGTACATTTGCATAAATAGGACGGCGGTATATACCAACGTCCACCCCTCTGACCGGTAGGGCATAACCGGTCATTTTTTTATATAATAATTTTATTCCCATTAATTACACAACTCTATAACATTCATGTTTATAATGCATTCTTTGTTTTTTATATGGTTTAAATCAATTTTTCTTTCTTCATTAAATCTCAAAACATAATTAAGCATGACTTCATTTTTTAATTACCCCTCTTTTTTCTAAATATTTCGCTACTTTTACAAGGTTATCTTGCCTGATTTTTAAAGGCAAACCTATATTTCAAAACAGGTCATCCAAATATTTATCAGATACCATAAAATGTTTAATATTTCTTACGTGATTTTGCTGCAATAACGGTTTGTTTTTTAAAAGCGGATAAACGTGTTCATCCCCTTAAAATCCTTGCCAATGTTGTATTACATGACAAATATCATTGTATGAATAAAATTAATGCCGTTTGTTTACGACATTAATCATTTATAGAATAAAGAAAAGATAACAAATGAGTAATCACGAGCTTTTCAAAAACAAAGGTTTTATTAGTTCCGGTTTTTTAAACCTATCGCCCGGTGAAGCTTACGAATTAGCCATAAATGGTGCTGCTATTGTGGACGTAAGAGAAGAATTTCTTACCGGATATAAACAATTTTTAGTCCCACGTGTAATATATTTACCCAATAGTCAAATACAGTTAAAATACAAAGAGCTCCCTCAAGACATTCCACTAATTATAGCCGACTCTGTGGGACTAAGAAGTCGCGAATCCATGCAATTTTTACTAAGTGTAGGATTTAAAAATATTGCCAATCTTGCCGGTGGAATAATAGAATGGGAACAAAACGGTTTCCCTCTTAGGAAAAATCTAAGCGAACAACTTGACGGTTCTTGTATGTGCCAACTCAGACCCAGAATGAAATAATTAATACTACTCCCCCTAAAAATTTTGTAAAAACAAATAACTGAACATTTCTACATTCATTTATCCCGGAACTGACATTCTTTTCATCCACTAATTGATGGCAAACAACTTTTTTTGGAGAGATGACACTTAGTAAGCGAATTGTTTTTATCAGTAAAGAATTTAAGTGCAAATATATTATGTTTAATATTTTATAAGCTCATGTTTATAAGGCTTTCAATTATACTGCCATAGGTGTTCTAAAGTATAGACTACCTGATTCTTCCCATGAAAAACTTTCTTACTTTGCGTATTTTAGGAGCAACAAGATATAAAATCATCGCATCATTAAACCGTTAAGAATTCCATCTTGTCGTAAATCAGTAACAACAATATGTGTTAATTTATGTTAATTTTTTGGGTTTATAAAAACATTGACGTATGTTTGCGTCATTAAACACATGAACAATGAAAAGCAAAGCAGATAAATTCAATAAGCAACAAAAAGAACTGGCTGAATTTGCAAAAGCACTTTCGACTTCATCACGTTTAAGAGTTAATACATAGATATTCAACGTCTTACATTTTTAGTTAGGCACTACGAACATTTTTTTACGTTGAAATTATGTAATCATAGATATTTTTAACATCATAAACCATATAAGAGGAAAAATCACAGAAAAACTAAACCACATGCAACAAAAAAAGTTTACAAAAAATAAATTTTTCATTTGATGACTATTAAAATATTTTTGTATTTTAGCACCCGACTTCATCACTTTTAAGAGTTAAAACAAAGATATTCAACGGCTTACATTTTTTGTTAGGCACTACGAATATCTTTATTTTATGTTGAAATCATGTAATCATATACGGCGTATCTGACCATTTTTTACCAAAAAGTTGGAATATTTTTTTCCCGTCTTGTGTAGCTTTGGATGGGATTGCATATTGATGACCCGTTTTATAATCGTTGAGGATAGAGATTTGCATTTTTTGCAGTTCGTTGCGTATAGCGGCAGGACTCATTTTTTTATACTGTAAACTTACTTTATGTTCCATAATGCGCACACATACCAATGCCATGTAGCAGATAGCTATATGTGCTTTAATTCGTTGTGGTTTCCAGTGAAAGATTGGACGCATACGTAAATCGTGTTTAGAGATACGAAAGGTTTCTTCGACCTGCCATAAACCTCTGTATTCGACTATCTGAACCGCTGTCTTTGGCGAATTTGGTGTTGTTTTTTCACGGATAAACATGTACAAAGATAAGGATATTAATATTACGGCGTATGTTGTTATAAAAAAGTTATCAACTATACGTCGTTAATTAGGCACTACATTTTAAAATAAAATTATTGCCATTGATTATCAGATAGTTATGAAATTTTAAGCCGTTTTTGTGATGAAGTCGGGAATATGTGTTAATTTATGTTAATTTTTTGGGTTATTAAAAACATTGACGTATGTTTGCGTCATTATACACATGAACAATGAAAAGCAAAGCAGATAAATTCAATAAGCAACAAAAAGAACTGGCTGAATTTGCAAAAGCACTTTCGACTTCATCACGTTTAAGAGTTAATACATAGATATTCAACGTCTTACATTTTTAGTTAGGCACTACGAACATTTTTTTACGTTGAAATTATGTAATCATAGATATTTTTAACATCATAAACCATATAAGAGGAAAAATCACAGAAAAACTAAACCACATGCAACAAAAAAAGTTTACAAAAAATAAATTTTTCATTTGATGACTATTCAAA
>Ga0208197_1003178_pt1 | contig 13494 bp, 13 predicted proteins | sample AD_JPNNA4_MetaG_FD_184444 | JGI IMG/M metagenome (GOLD analysis project Ga0208197, IMG submission 184444) | Active sludge microbial communities of municipal wastewater-treating anaerobic digesters from Japan - AD_JPNNA4_MetaG (SPAdes) (version 2) | ecosystem: Engineered > Bioreactor > Anaerobic...
AGATAAAACTCATCTTCGAGACCTATTTGATAGAACTAAATTTCAAAATGACAAAGAACGTTTTAGGCTTAATGAGCCAAATTTGTTTAATTTTTAATAACGTCCCGATTTTAATGGGACACTAGTGTTGTATTTTATAAAAAAAACACTTACTTTTACTTTTATTAATTAGCATTACTATTCAACCATTTATTATTAGACATGAAAAACTCCAAGATTTTATTGATTGCTTTAACAATAGGGACATTTCAAATTGTTAGTAGCTGCCGCTCTTGCAATAAAGATGTTGCTAACCAAGAGGTTGCTGTAGAAGTTGATGAAGAGATTGCCGAAAATATCAATCAAGCCAAGAAAATATTCTATTCGCTCCCTTCGCCGCTCGAAACTGCAATGCTCATTAAAACTGCCGGAGCTACATATAACGAAAGGTTATTAAACCCGCTAAGTAACGTTTCGAATTATACCACTAACAAAAGTATGGCCCTTAACCTCGGTGTTTACACTACAGACCTTAGTTTTGCAAGCCTTTTCGATCAAACCCAGACAGCAATAGACTATATGCAGGCTGCAAAAAAAATGGCCGATGGATTAGGGATATTAGATGCAATTAATAGTAATACCATTCAACGTTTGGAGGAAAACATCAATAACCGCGATGTGATTATGGATATTATTTCTGAAACATTTATGGCTTCAAGCAGCTTTTTAAAAGAAAATGACCGCACAGCTGTTGCTTCAATTGTTTTGGTTGGAGGTTGGGTTGAAGGGTTATATATTGCTACATCTTTAGTCAACCCTGATAATTTTAAAAACAGTAAACTTGTAGAACGGATTGTTGACCAGAAATTATCTTTTGATATTGTATTAAAGCTTCTTGACGAAAACAAAGACAATCCTGATGTTGCTTCACTTATAGTAGAAATGAACGAACTAAAGAAATCTTTTGATAAAATAGAAATTAAATCATCAAAGATAGAAGCGGTAAAAAACTCCAGTACAAATGTTACAACATTAAAATCTGAAACGTCTTCAAATATTAATCAAGCGGTATTTAAAGAGTTGACTGATAAAGTAAAAACTATACGAAGTAATTTTATATTATAAGAAAATTAGGAAACTAACTACGAGCATGATTCGTTAAACACAATAAGGATAAAAATTCATCATGCGAGTTTTATCCGACCTTATTAAAAAATTATTTACGGATGAAAAAATATATATCAATCATTGCTATCTTATTGATATCTTTTGGAAGCATTCAAAACAACCAAGCCCAATGCAAAGGATTTGCCAAAAAAGTATGTAAAGTAGAATTAAATCCATATACTCATGATGGTAATTTCCATGCTGCTATTCTTACCGAAGGTGAAGAAGCTGAACTGTATAAAACATTTTACTCTGACACTGAATACCGAATTGCAGTCTGTGGCTCTGAGCAATTGCCAACAATAGAATTTAAAGTTCTCGACCCGGACAATAAAGTCCTTTATTCTAACAAAGAGAATAACTTTGCCAGAACTTGGGATTTTAAATTACAATCAAGTCAGCAACTTAAAATTGTTGTAAAAGTACACCCTTCAGGCAAAAATGTAGAAAATGTACAAAGTGGCTGTGTATCAATCATGTTTGGCTTTAAAGAAGCTAAATAAAAACTAATTATTTCTTCCCCCAATTATGAAAAAATACTTAACCCTGCTGATTGCTGTATTTACAATTACACTTTCAGCCCAAGACTTTGAGTTTCAATTATCTTCATTTTATTATTTTTTACCTAACCAATCTCAATATTATTCAAACCCGATAGATCGCAACATTACCAAGCAGCAACTGGAATACAAAGAAAAACCAGGCATTGCTTTGAGTGCTTTTTATAAACTTACACTTATCAATAAAAATGACTTTTCGATTGGGTTAGGTGTTAACTGGCATTCGTACAATCTCAAATATTTCGAAAGAAATGTGGAACAAGGTGATATAAACCCTCTGATAACAAACAATTCATTTGTCATTGAAACTGGGGCTATCAATCCTACTTGTGCCGCAAATCTTGTATGGTTAAATATTCCGGCTGTTTACCATTATGAAATTATTGACAATTTAAATATTGACGGAGGCGTTCAGTTGTCAGCACTTTTATATAACAATCAGGAATATAAATATTACATACAAAAAAATAACACGCTTGCCATCAATAATAAAGATTATCAAAAGGGCTTGTCAAAATATATGGCTTCATTGGTTTTTGGAGGAGAATACAGGATTATTAAAGAATTGTCGGTTTTGTTGCATTATCATTTTTCTCTCACTTCGTTATACGAAAAAGAATATCAATATATTGACAATTCACGTTTGCAAGGTATTTCTTTAGGGGTCAAATACCACCTAAGTTTATAAATAAAGCCTATTGCAAGTTTTCTGTGAGGTTTAAGATTGCGTCCACCATATTGTGCCACGAAAAACGATATTGCTCCATTGCTACATTGGCGCTCATCTCTTCTTCCCTATGATTGAGGTAAAAATCAGAAATTGATAAAGCAATTGACTCTGCATTTACCTCTGTTACATAACCAGTATGGTTGTGGAATACTATTTCTGCCAAGCCTCCTACATTAGTCACCAACATAGGCCGCTCAAAATTATAGGCTATTTGCGTTACACCACTTTGTGTAGCGTCTGAGTATGGCTGAACTATCATATCTGATGCACAGAAGTAGTATTTTACTTCAGAGGTAGGTATATACCTATCAGTAAAAACAACATTGGATTCAATATTCAATGTCTTCACCAAATCATAATAAAACTGCTTGTTATCGTAAAATTCCCCGGCAACAATCAACTTTAGGTTCAAATCTCTTACGGAAGGATTGGCCATTGCATTCAATAACAGCTCAAGCCCTTTGTATTTTCTGATAATACCAAAAAAACAAATGACCCTTTCCTGTAAACCAATGGAAAGATACTTCCTGGCCTCATTTTTAGGGACTTTATCACCAAAAATATCATACACAGGATGAGGCGTGAATATTTTATTGGGATTAACAGTAAACTCGTCAAGGTCTTTCAACACAGATTTAGAAAGACATATATAACCATGACAAACATTCAGGAAATATTTGGTAAGCATTGTTGCCCCAGGTTGTTTTTCATGAGGCTTGGCATTATGTACAATAGCTATTACTTTAGGCGCCCTTTTACGCCTAATCAATCTAAGTACACTGCCCAATGCAGGTGCCATAAAAGGCATCCAATATTGGACAATAATTACATCCGGATTCTCCTGCTCAATGTATCTGGCAGTTTTATACCACGATATCGGATTTATAGAACTAAGTATTGATTTTATCTCAATGAAATGTGCCGGTTTATTTTTTGTAAACTGGGTTTTGCCCGGAAAAAGAAACGATGGATATTGGAAATAAAAAGATACAATATGAGTATCTATCGAATTTTTGATAAAAGCAACTGCCAATGACTCGTTAAAGTTGGCAATGCCCCCTCTTAATGGATAAGCCGGACCTAACAACAATGCTTTCATCAATCAATTGATTTATCTATCAGGTAGGTATTCCTGTCTGCTGAAGAACGAACAATCAATTCGGCAAGAAACCCGGCAAGAAACAGTTGAGTGCCAATAATCATGGCAGCCAAAGCTAAATAGAAATAGGGGCTCTGAGTTAATAATTTAGCCGGCAAATTGTGGCTTACAGCATAAAGTTTATCTATTCCTAAAAATGCAGCCCAGGATAAACCAGCAATAAACATCAGCGAGCCTAATACCCCAAAAAGGTGCATAGGGCGTTTACCAAACTTTGTAACAAATACCAGCGACATCAAATCAAGAAAGCCTGTAACAAAACGCTGCCAGCCGTATTTTGAGTATCCGTATTTGCGCTTTTGATGTTGCACAACTTTTTCCCCAATTTTTTTAAAACCTGCCTGATATGCCAGGTATGGGATGTTGCGGTGCATATCTCCATAAACCTCAATACTTTTTACCACACGACTTTTATATGCTTTTAGCCCACAATTAAAGTCGTGAAGTTTAATCCCTGTCACCATGCGGGCTACAGCATTGTATATTTTACTTGGCAAACGTTTTGCAAGAGGATCATACCGTTTTTGTTTCCAGCCAGATACCATATCGTACCCATCTCTGGTTATCATCTTGTACAAATCGGGAATTTCGTCAGGGCTGTCTTGAAGGTCTGCATCCATGGTAATCACCACATCTCCCTTTGCAGCCTGAAAACCACATTGCAAGGCCGGAGATTTGCCATAGTTGCGTCTAAACTTAATCGCCCTGATGTTTTTATTTGCCTGGGCAACAGATTCTATCAACTCCCATGAATTATCAGTACTCCCATCATCAATCATTACCACTTCATAAGAAAGATGGTTGGCTAATGCTACTCTGTCAATCCAGGCAACCAACTCAGGAATAGACTCTTCCTCGTTATATACAGGAACAATTATTGATAAATCCATTGCTTAAAACTAAATGATACAAATTTTGAAAAAAAATTAATTACTACTGTTCTTTTTCAAAATAGCTGAAGTAATTAATGAAATGATTGCAGCCCAAAAAGTAAAAGACAATATTGACACAATGAATAACATTGCAGGCGTCATCATTTTTTTTGCCATTTGAATCCCCATTTCAACTTGTTCTTCGCTGATCCCTTTTGCAAGCATCTTTTCCCGCTGGATATCCAACTGTTTTTCAACTATAGTAGGGTCTATAAAAGTAACTTCAATATAAGAGAAAAATGACAACAAAATAGCAGCAAACACCCCTATCAAAATGCCTAATTGAAAGGCCTTGCCAAAACTGATAAAACCTTCGTTTTGTTTATCCCTATATTGCTTGGTAAAGATGAAAATACAGGCAGCCATAATTACAATTGTCAGGTACCCAAAATATTGGTTTAAATGTAAACCAATAATATAAAGCAAAAGAGAATACACTATAACGATTAATCCTGTTATTAAACCATAATTCATAGTTGCTTTGAGCAACGAACCATTATTGTTTTCCATAGTTTTTAGTTTTTAGATTCACAAAGATATAGGTTTTTTCAATATATAAAAGGTAAACCACAAAAGCTTTGTATTTTTGAAAGTGTTCTTTAAATTCATTTTTAACCGTTGATTTGCATTCGGACATCATAAAAAAGCTGACATCCGATTAATTTTTTTGTGAAGTAATGAATTGGATAAAAACAACTAATTAACTATTATGAGCCTTTAAAGCATTTTTTTTTTTAAATTCAACATGCATCTAATGAATACCATTATTTTTGCTGAAAAAACATATTCTTTCAGATGAAACACCTATCCCGGTTATTGGAAAGGGGTTGCTTCTACACACTAAATATCAAACACGACAGCTTAAATAACTGTATTTCAATAAATTAAAATTTTACACAAATGAAACAAGTATTACTTTATAATAGAAACACACAACATATTGAATCTGAAAAGACTTATCAGGCAGATGGCTTGGCATTTTTGTACAAAACAAAAATTGGGAAAACCCTGATCCACAGTATCCTCAATAAGAAGATGGTGTCAAAAATATACGGGCAAGCTGTTAAAAGTCGTCAAAGCCGGTATTTAATTAAAAAATTTATCCATCATTACAACATAGATACTTCTGAAATAAAGCAGCCCATTGAATCATTCAGGAATTTTAATGCTTTCTTTATTCGGGAGTTAGTGCCAGGGGCTCGTCCTGTTGATGAAACACCTTCTCATCTTATATCTCCAGCCGACTCAAGACTTATGGTATTCGACTTAGCCAATACTGGAGCTTTGCCGGTAAAAGGTTATTGGTACTCACTGTTAGACTTGGTAAAGGATAAGAAGATAGCTCAGGAATACCATGATGGCTGGTGTTTTGTTTATCGTCTCGCCCCTTCTGATTATCACAGGTTTTGTTATATAGACAATGGTACACAAACTGGAGTAAAACGCTTACGAGGAGTTTTGCATTCGGTAAACCCTATTGCCCTTTCAGCTACAAAAAATTTGTTATCTAAAAATTATCGTGAACTCACAGTTTTAGAAACAGAAAATTTCGAGAAAGTTGTTCAATTGGAAGTTGGGGCATTATTGGTAGGTAAAATTGTCCAAAGGAAACGTCACGCCCATACTTTCCGCAGAGGCGAAGAAAAAGGATGGTTTGAATATGGTGGTTCTACTATTATACAGCTATTTAAGAAACAATACATCACTCCCGACCCGGATATTTTGGAACATTCTGTAAAAGGAATTGAAACGCTTGTAAAAATGGGCGAAAAAACCGGGGCTAAACTGTAATATAAGTCGGGGTAGGGCGACTCGAACGCCCGGCCTCCACGTCCCGAACGTGGCGCGCTACCAACTGCGCTATACCCCGATTATCTTTTACCTTTTACGTGGCGTCCTGCCCCAGGCGGGACTATACCCCGATTAGCTATTAGATGCTACAAAGATAAAGAAAAATGCAAATTTCTAATGCAAATATTTTCTAACTTCTCTTTCTAATTGTGCTTTATCAACAGGAACAACGCCTACTTTCTCGCAAACAAGGCCTCCCGAAAGATTAGACACCTCAGCAACTTCCTTTAAATCGAGATTGCAAGCTATGCCTAATGTTGCAACACTGATAACAGTATCTCCAGCACCAGACACATCTGCAATATCTCTCACATGGGCAGGTATATGATGAAAGTTTTCTGTAGTACAAATCATTACCCCTTTTTCAGACATGGTTAATAATAGTATCTTGATATTATGGGAATTTAGAAAATCTTTGGCAACAGTATATACATCTTGCAAATTTTCTTTTGAAAGTTCTACTTTCAAACCCTCACAAAACTCCTTAAAATTTGGTTTAAACAAGGTTGCCCCATGATAAGCATGAAAATTGCGCTTTTTAGGGTCAACCAATACCGGAATATCTTTTTTATTGGCAAAATGAATTACTTCATTAATTAAAGCAGGTGTCAATAAACCTTTATCGTAATCTTGGAAAATAATAGCATCTACTTTTAATTCATTGATCAGATCGAACAAGTGTTGTGAAAAGTTAACTATTTCAGCGCCTTCCAAAGGTTGGGTTGTTTCGTCATCAATACGGAGCAAATGTTGGTTTCCCCCGATGATACGGGTTTTAATTGTTGTCTTTCGTCCTTTTACTATACAGATACCGGCATTAGACAGATGATTATCCTGCATCAACTTTAGGAACAAAGTCCCTTTATCATCATTTCCAATAATACCGCAAAGGATAGGGTTTGCACCCATAGCAGCAATATTGATAGCAACATTGGCAGCTCCTCCAAGCCTGTTATCTTGTTTTGTACAGGTAACAACCGGAACCGGAGCTTCAGGAGAAATCCTGTCTACTTTGCCCCACATATAAGCATCTATCATGACATCGCCAATAATAAGTATTCGCTTTGATGTCAGGTCTTTGAAAAAAGTCTTTAAATTATCGGAAACCACTTTGAAAAATTTTTCACAATGTTAAACATTTTGCCCGTTATGATGCAATTTAGGCGGCAAAACTTTTTTACATCGGGTCAACGTCAATAGTAACGCGCACTGCCTTAAAGTTAGCCATAGATACTGCAATAATGTGGCTTATTTCGAGTTTTATTTTTGCCAAATCGAGTGTTCGCTCCAGCTTTATCACGATGCCCACAATATATTGGTTCTGGATGCGTCCAACCAATGGACGAGCCGGGCCAGCAACCCTGTTGCCAAGCTTTTGTTTCAATAGTTTTGCAAGGACATTGGCCGCATCCCAAGTTAGCTTCTCGTCCACATGCTTGAGCATAAGGTGAATTATACGGGTATAAGGCGGATATAAAAATTCCTTTCGTTCTGTTATTTGGAATTGATAATGAGCCTGATAATCATTTTTTAAAACAAACCGGATTTCGGGGTTAGCGGGCGAATAGGTTTGAATAACCACCAGCCCTTGCTTGCCTTTTCGACCAGCACGGCCGCTCACTTGCTGCATAAGTTGAAAACTGCGTTCATAAGCCCTGAAATCAGGATAATTGAGCAAGCTATCTGCATTGAGAATACCCACTAATCCTACATGTTGAAAATCTAATCCTTTAGTAACCATTTGTGTACCAACCAGAATGTCCACATTGCCATTCTCAAAGTCTGCAATGATATGCTCATGAGCAAACTTACCCCGGATTGAATCCAGGTCCATACGGGCCACACGATATTGAGGAAACATCAACTTCAGCTCGTCTTCAACCTTTTCGGTGCCCAAACCCATAGTTTTTATGTCTGTTCCACCACATTCAATGCACTTATCGGGTACATTGGCTACAAAGTTGCAATAATGGCAAACAAGCTTGTTCTGGTTTTTATAATATGTCAAAGTCACGTCACAGTGCCTACAGCGAGGTATCCAACTACAAGCGCATTGTAAATAAGGCGAAAAACCCCTCCTGTTCTGAAATAATATCACCTGACGCTGATCTGCAATGGTTTCATCAATGGCTTGCAACAACCTGTTGGAGAAATACGAAGTGGTATTGCCTTTTTTCTTTGCAATCCTGAGGTTAACGAGTTCTACCTTAGGTAATTCAAGACCTGAAAAGCGCTCATTAAGGTTTACTAATCCATATTTGCCTGATGTAGCATGAAAATATGTTTCTACCGATGGGGTTGCAGACCCCAGAAGGACTTTGGCATTGTACATCTGGGCAAGTACCATGGCTGCATCCCTGGCATGATAACGAGGGGCAGGGTCATTCTGCTTGTAAGTGTTTTCGTGCTCTTCATCAACAATTACCAGGCCGAGGTTCTGAAATGGCAGAAATACCGAGCTTCTGACACCAAGAATAATTTGTATGCCTTCAGCATTGCTTTCCATAAGGCGTTTCCACACTTCTACCCTCTCACTGTCAGAATATTTCGAGTGAAACACTCCTACTTTATTCTTAAAATACCGTTGCATACGGTTTATCATCTGCGAGGTTATGGCAATCTCTGGCAAAAGAAAGAGAACTTGTTTGCCTTTTTCGAGAACATCTTTAATAAGGTGAAAATATATCTCTGTTTTGCCACTCGAGGTAATACCGTGGAGCAATACAATATTTTTATCTTCGAAATACTTTTCTATTGCTGACTTTGCAATATTCTGAGCTGCTGAAAGCTCAACCAACGTTTCGTTTTCATTAGTCGATTCTTTGAAACGCGACATTTCGCGGCTATAAACAGAAAGTAACCCTTTCTTTTCGAGCGTTTTTACTACCGAACTGCTGAAGCCTTCAGAATCGAGCAAAAGCTTTTGAGAAACACCGATTTCGACATCTGCATTGGTAGTATCAATAAGTTGCAGCAACCTTTCGTATAACTGTTGTTGCTTGGGCCATTTGGCAAGCATTTTCATAGTCTCGTCAAATGTAGCATCTGTATTACAAGGTCTTACGTAAGTCTGTTGCTTTGGCTGGTATTTTTCAACTATTTTTTCATCAATAAAAATGGCCTTTTGCTCGTACAATTTCTTTACAACACTAACAACACGGGGAATTTTCACCGATTTATAAACGTCTTCGAGCGTAATGCGCTTTTTGCTTTGAATAAAGCCATATACAGTGCTTTCTTGCTCGCTAAGCTCATCAATGCCATCAAACTGACCGTTTGCAACAACAAACGACTCGCTCTCGAGTTTCAGCCCTGCAGGCAATGCAGCCCGCATCACCTCGCCCGGAGAACACATGTAATACGAGGCCATCCACTGCCAAAACCTCAGCTGGTACTCACTAATGACAGGCTTGTTATCAACAACCGAAACAATGCTTTTGAGTTCAATTTGCGAATTGACAGCCTGGTTTTCGTATAGCGATGCTACAATACCGGTGTAAAACTTACTTTTGCCGAAAGGCACAATAACACGCACTCCCATAACTACCTGCGTGCAAAGCTCAACAGGAACAGTATAGGTAAAATATTGTTGTAACGGAAACGGCAGTATTATGTCGGCATAAAGCATTTAATCGACAGCTCATTTAATTTGAGCTATAAAAGTAGCAACTTTTTCCATTAACCACATGGGCGTAGAAGTTGCACCACAAATGCCGACTGTTTGTTTATTGACAAACCAATTGCTCTGAATATCGGCTATATCCGAAACAAAGTGCGTATTAGCATTGACCTGTCTGCATTCTTCGTACAACACCTTGCCATTGGAGCTATCTCGGCCACTGACAAAGATGATAACATCATTATCCTTTGAAAACTGGCGAAGATGAGGTGCACGATTGGAAACCTGCCTGCATATTGTATCATGTATATACAATGCCACCGTCTCCTTACCCTGAGCCTGCTGCATACGCTGCCTTATTTTATCGGCCAATTGTTGAAAGCCTTCAATACTCATTGTGGTTTGCGAGTACAAATGAGCCGGCTTAGTATAGTCTATATTTTCTAAATCAGCATCACTGCTTACTACAATAGCATCTCCTCCTGTCTGTCCAATTAGACCGTTTACTTCAGCATGGCCCTTCTTCCCGTAAATAACAATCTGGGCTTTCTCAACAGTATTATTGTACTCATTCCTAATACGCTCCTGAAGTTTCAACACTACTTTGCACGAAGCGTCTATCAATTCAATGTTGTTCTGCTTTGCTATCTGGTATGTCAGAGGTGGCTCACCATGCGCGCGGATAAGCACTTTACAATCCTTTAATTGCTTAAATTGTTCGTAGTTAATTGTTTCAAGGCCCATTTTTTCGAGCCTTTCCACTTCTACATTATTGTGCACAATCTGCCCAAGGCAGTATAAATGCCCGCTTTTTTTCAACTCTTCTTCTACGTGGCTTATTGCAATTACAACGCCATTGCAAAAACCAGACTTTTCGTCAATGGTAACCTTCATTTTGTTTTATCCAGAAATTAGCGAATGCCACGAGCATTCAGGTAATCACCGTATTTCTTATCCACCTGCATAATATGGTTGGTAAGCCATGTTTTTAAAAAACTGGCCACTTCGAGGGTAAGGATGAGCTTTCCGGACTTGTACCTTTCTTCCATGTCGTGAACTTTATCTATAAATGCCTGATGCTCTTTTTTATGCTTTTCAAAATCCGGATAGGCATTTTGCTGCATAAGTTTCTCTTCTGCATTAAAATGAAAAAACGTATAATCTTTCATGGCCTTTATCACTTCAAGGGTTTTTTCCTTGCTATTATTGCTCCCCATGCTGCTATAAAAGTCGTTTATAACTTCTATCAGTTTTTTGTGCTGGGTATCCATCAGCCCTACCTGGACACTCATCTTCTCATCCCATACAATATGTGCCATAATTCTACTATTTAGATTAAAAACTATCCTTTTGATTTAACCAGTTCTAAAAACCAATCCACCTGTTCCTGTGGAGTTAACAGGGTGTTGTCAAGTACTATTGCATCATCGGCTTTAGTCAATGGACTTTCTGCGCGTGTAGTATCTAAATGGTCTCTGTCTATTATATTTTGATAAACTTCGTCGAATGAAGCAGGCATATTTTTTGCTATCAGCTCGTCGTAACGACGTTGTGCCCTGACTTTTGGGTCGGCTGTCATAAATATCTTTATTTCGGCATCAGGAAAAACAACTGTTCCTATGTCCCTGCCATCAAGCACTACCCTTTTTTGTTTACCCATCGACCGCTGTAGTTCTACCATCTTCTGTCTCACTTCCTTTATGGCGCTTATAGCACTTACGTTTTTTGACACTTCAAGATTTCTGATGGTTTCAGAAACATCCTCACCATTGAGTATAGTTTTTACCTGGCCATCCGTTTCTCTTTCGAACCTAACATTTATTTTTGGCAAATGTTCGATTACCGCTTCCTTATTTGCAACACCATTTGTAATTAACTTATTATTTAGGGCATACAGCGTTACAGCCCTGTACATTGCCCCGGTATCAATATATATATACTGCAGAAGGGCTGCAATAGCTTTTGCAAAAGTACTTTTGCCACAAGAAGAATAGCCATCAATGGCTATGACATAATTTGGAGTATTGTTCATGTAAAAACCTTTATAATACTTACAAAGATATTGTAAATATTGAAAAACAACGAATGGTAAGGCTTGTAAAAAGCTAAGAAACCGGCATATCTTTTTCAAAATATAATTTACCATCCATGATAGCTTCAATGGCTGTTAATATCTCGCTAAAGAAGCTGGCTTTAAATACACATCCTTTGAAACCTGCCTCAATAAGCTGAAGCAAAAAGGCTTTGTCTGTAAACATTGTAATGGCCAACACCTTGGTATGTGGATACCTCAGGCACCATTCTTTTGTAGCGCTTATTCCATCCATGTCGGGCATCTGGATATCCATCAGCACTATGTCAACATCCAGATTTTTTATCATTTTAAGAAACTCCCTACCTGTAGCTGCTTCTCCTACGATCTCACAGTTTAGTTCGTTGGTCAAAAACATAGCTGCCGCACTCCTAAATGAAGAACTGTCATCAACTATCAGTATTTTTAAGCGTTTCCCCTTCATGCCCTTATCTTTTTGACCTATCTAAAGATAATATTTTTTTACCTAATATTTGAATAATAAATGCTAAATATTTGTTATTACTTTCATCTTGAATCCATGCCCCGGCCTGCTTTCTATAGTTATCTTTCCTCCCATGCTGGCAATACGGTTTTTGATATTGATAAGCCCCTGTCCATTGCCATCAGATTTTAAAGTTGAATAATCAAAACCTTTTCCATCATCCTCATAATCAACAAATAGTTGCTGCTCAAACACATTGAGCCTTATGTAAATTTTTTTTGCCTCGGCATATTTTATAGTATTATTAATACATTCAAGGATTATCCGGTATAAGGTGACTTCTATTTCAGACGAGAGCCTGATTTTGAGGTTTGATTCGTAATTAATAACAATGTTACAAGATTCTTTTAGTTTATCAATATATTCTTTCAGGCCATGTTCTAACCCAAAATTCGTAACAATGTAAGGACTAAGCTTTTGTGATATTTCTTTTATGGCAGATATTGTTTCTGCAACTGTTTTGTTGGCATTGTTTACAATTTCTTCTTTTGGGGTTTGAAGTTCTGGCTTGTTAAGCCATTCAATATAAAGTTTAATAGTAGACAGTAATGGGCCTATTCCATCGTGTAATTCTCTGGCAATATGGGCTCTTTCTTTCTCTTCTGCTTCAATAGTAGCATTAAGAATTTTGCGCTCAGTTTCTTTTAAAGCTATTTCAGCCATTTTTCGGTCTGTAATATCTGCTATCAGGCCGTCATAGCCTATCATTTCGCCCTGTTCGTTGCGCCTGATAACAGGGGTATTGCGTACCCATTTTATTATACCCGATTTGTGGATAATCCTGTGCTCGATTGATGATGGCTCAATATTCTGCATAAGAATTTTGGCCTGGTTTATGACTGCATCTCTGTCTTCTTCGTGAATAATATTGAACCACAGGTATTGATCACTAATAAATTCTTCTTGCGAATAACCGGTAAC
>Ga0208197_1003182_pt1 | contig 13485 bp, 11 predicted proteins | sample AD_JPNNA4_MetaG_FD_184444 | JGI IMG/M metagenome (GOLD analysis project Ga0208197, IMG submission 184444) | Active sludge microbial communities of municipal wastewater-treating anaerobic digesters from Japan - AD_JPNNA4_MetaG (SPAdes) (version 2) | ecosystem: Engineered > Bioreactor > Anaerobic...
GGGTTCCGATTTTGGTGCTTCACCCAGTCCTGCAGCTTTCTCACCGCCCGGCCGGAGTCGATGATCTCGCTCGCCTTCTCCACGGCCTCTGGCAGATCCGCAGCTTGGCCGGCCATGCAGAGCAATGGGGCGGCATTGAGGCAGACTATCTCCCTTCTGCTGCCAGTCTCTCCGCCGCATAAAAGCCGCAGCAGGCTTTGAGCCTCTTCTTTTCTGCCGCCCCTATGCAGAAGCTCCCCCTCTTCCGCCGTTCCTATTCCCAGATCCTGGGGCATCAGGGAATACTCGATGATGCTTGCATCCTCTGTTATCTCTGCTACATAGGATCGGCCCAATGAGGATAGCTCGTCCATCCCCCGATTGCCGTCTTGGCTCCTGCCATGGACCACAAAGGCTCTCTTGTAGCCGATCTCTTTCATGGCCTGAGCAATGGGCCTGAGCATCTCCCGGGAGTAGACTCCCCTCAGGGCATAGTCCGGGCGGGCGGGATTGGCCAGGGAGCCGGCCACATTGAGAACTGTTCCGAATCTGATCTGGGATAGGATCCGGTAGAGGGCGGAAGGATGGACCCTGGGGCTCATGCCGTTGAATATGCCTATGCCCGCTCGCTCGATGCTTTTCTTCACCACTTCCACATCGCATTCCACATCCACGCCCAAGGCCTCCAGGATGTCCACCGCTCCGCACCGGGAGGTAATGGCTCGGGAGCCGTGCTTGGCCATATTTATGCCCTCTGCCGCCGCCACCAGTGAGGCGGCAGTGCTGATGTTGAATGTCTTGATGCCGTCCATACCCGTGCCGCAGTTTTCCACCAGGGGTCCGCAGACCTCCGGGCGAACCTTGACCGTATCTATGTCATAAATGGCCTCCCAGATCCCGGCGATCTCCCCTGCGCTGGCTCCTTTGGCGGTGATGGCCGCAAGAAATGCCCCCTGTTGCAGATCAGGCTGCTCATTATTTAGGATCTGCCGGAAAAGGAAGTTAGCCTCTTCTCGGCTCAGATCCATTCCTCGGATCAGTCTGTCCACCCGGCTGCCGAAGTACCTCAGACTCTCCTCCACTCTATTCACCCCAATACAATCCAATGTCAGAAGCATACTACCGATTTCATGCCTGCTCTCCGGGAAGAATGATCCAATGCTTGATTTATTTGAGACAGCGGAGCTCTCCTGGTGATGAGCCAGTCAGCCCTGATCCGATGCGAGAGCAGGATCCGGACGGCCTGGCTGTTCTGGAGACTGGTGCAGCCGTAGGACCCCGATAGGGAGATTTCATGATAGTGCATCCGGCGCAGGTTCATCTTTTTATGGCCCTGGCCGGCAAGAGGCCCGGAGAAGACGCAGGCCCTTCCGCCAGGAGAGAGCAGATGGAGAGCTTCTTGGTCTATAGGCATCTCGGGAGTGGCGGAGATGATGACATCGGCACCCTGGCCTTCCGTCTCCGCGGCCAGGAGATCCTGCAGCGGCTCGTCAGCCGGATCGAATACAACAGCATCAGTATTCTCTCTCAAAAGACGGATTCTCTCCGGCAGCTTTTCTGCTACCATCACCTTTTCCGCGCCCCTAAAGCGGGCCAGGAGGGCATGCATGGCCCCGATGGGGCCGCCGCCTAAAATGAGGACAAAATCGTCCTGACTGATGCTGCAGTGGCTCTGGCCGTTCAGGCAGCAGGCCAGAGGCTCGGAGAGGGCTAGAAGAGAGCAGTCGGCGTTTGCGGGCAATGGATTGCACCCGCAAGACAGGCTCTCTGCCGGCAGGGCCAAGAGCTCGGCAAATCCGCCCTGGGAGTTGAAGCCCATGATTCTGATATCCCGGCAGAGGTTGTCCCTGCCCCTCCCGCAGGATCGGCATTTTCCGCAGGCGATGCCCGGCCAGATCTGGACCAGATCTCCCTCCGCCGGGCCAGTACTGCATCCGTCCAACTCCCGTATCCTTCCCACTATCTCATGGCCCAGAATCCGGGGATAAACCAGATCCCTGTGGCCTTGATGGATTATCTTGATATCTGTGCCGCAGACAGCACAGGCCTTGATCTCCAGCAGGGCCCCGCCTTCCGGCACTGCGGGATCGGGGATGCTTTGCAGCTCCAGCCGGCCGGGGGATAGGAGCCTAGCTGCCCTCATCTTTTAGGCAGCTCCACAGTCAAGAGCACCCTGTCCGTCTCCTCCACCAGCTGCCTCTGGGAGACGCCATAGATCCCGGCCAGAAGTGATGCTCCTCCCATGCCCACTCCTTCCTTAACATAGCCCTGGGAATAGATCTGAACCGGAGGTATCCTGGATCTCTCCAGCCCCGGATCAGCATAATAGTAAGGCCGACCTGCTGCCTCCACTATCTCTTTGAAGCCCGCCGTTCTGTCTTCCATGATGTATTTGGTGGTGGCAATGGAGACTTCTCCGCCGATGTCCAGGGCCTTGGCCAGGGCCAGGACGGCGGCCATCTGGGTTCCGCCAGCCAGGACGGTACGGCAGCCATCCAGGCCCCGCATCAGGCCCAGAGCCGCCGGCATCATTGGGTCGCCCACCTCCTGCACCGCCCGAAGGGGCTGGTCCTTGAGTTCTCCCTCCTTAATCCCTGCCCGGGAGAACGCCTGGGCCACCACCTCTTCCTTGAGGGCGGTGGGATTGGACTGGAAGCTGCTGCTGACGCCGGCCTGATAGCCCAGGGCACGCAGCACGGCCAGAGCGGTGGTGGTTCCTCCTGCTATGGACTCGCCAATGAAGACGCAGTCGGAGAGCCGGGAGAGCTTGCGCCCCAGGAGAGAGGCATTCTCGAAGATGGCGCGGGCGGCGGGCACTGCCGGCCCCACTCGGATATCGCATCCCGCTTCTCCTCCCAGCTCGGCATAGGGCACAGCCGGCTTCTGCCGCAGGCCGGAGGCCACGAACATGCTGGGAACGCCGGTCAGGTTCAGGGCGGCTCGGGTCACAATGGCCGGGGTGGGTGAGCCTCCTGGGGCCTCGGGCAGCTCGGGCATGGTGATGATGCGATTGGTCTCCACCAGCTCGGCATCGGCTCCCGGGGTGTAGTCGGTCAGCTTCGGGCTGGTTCCAGCCGCTGAGAGTCCGGGAATCTTGCCGGTGTCGGTGTTGGATATGATGCAGAGAAAGAGGGGCCTTTTTGGAATAGGCTTGAAATCAGGGTAAATCCATTCTGGCATGATACTCACCCTGGCCTGCATATATATCAAACCAACGCTAGTAAGCTTAATTTAACTTAAATTGTCTTGATTAGCTGACAAACAGACTTTGTTTGGGTAGGAAGTCTCGGATTCTCGACCAAAAAAAAGCGGGCGTTATGGCGGTACTATAGAATCTTCGGGTGGTACAAGAATAGTGGTGCAATCGTGGTGGTAACTGCGATTCACGTCCTAAAGGCGTGTTACTGAAGTCAAGTTTGAAAAATGAATTTTTAATTAACTCCCTTGAATACTGATTAGACAAAAGAGTTATAAACTTCATTTATGTACCAATTAATATGAGCCAAGCCTCAAATGAGCTAACAGCTACTGACCTAAGCACGGCAAGCGCGCCGGGCATAGATTTGAAAAGGGAGGCAAGGTTCACCTTAAACATAACTGTGGTATTGGTCTTGGATGCAATCCCATCGTTGATAATATTGGTTGTGTTAGATCTCCTAAATAGAGCAATTGCTTTCTTGGGGCTGCCAGACGGGAATATGCTTCATATGATACTGCAATATTCGCACTTACTTATATTAGGAATTTATTTAGTCTATGCAATTATTCATGCTACTGTAATATTCAAAGATAGATTAAAAGCTAAATGAGTAGTCTTATTAATAAGAAGATCTCTAATAGCAGTTTGAGGTGAGATGATGTCGGAGTGTGATTCTTGCAGGTTGCACGGGCGAAAATGCGTTGCTGCACAGATATTGGGGAGAGCTGCGGCATTATCGATCTATGGATTAGTCTTGGCACTAATCGGAGGCACAATCATCTGGGCTAGTATTAGCATGGGGGCCTCAAACGGCATTGCATTGCTCGCTGCTGCCGTGTTCCTTGGAATGGAATTGGTTCTCTTTATGCAAGGAGGGCAATACGCGCTAGGCTTATTAATCACGGCCATTTTGTTTGGTCCGTTGATCCAATGGATCAAGCGGCAAGCCTCCTATAGTCCTATATCCAAAACAGGAAGCCAGATCATCAGAGATGCCCTTCTGGTAAGAAATGCGGCGGTTTAAAATTTTTTATTATTTCGTCGAGTGCTTGCCTTTTGTGGATAGAAAATAATGAGAAAACGATGCACGAACTTTAAATATGCGTATCAAGAATTGGCTGGCTAATGCCAAAAAGAGATCCCCCCGTAGAGTTGCAGCCAACAGTCTACGAAGACTGGCTTTTAGAAAATCCCAAGATGGTCGATGGGGGCCCTGTTATATTAGAAGATGATCCTGATATCGAAGATGATAATGCGGTCATTTTACCGTCGCGCCATGTGAATTCCGCAATACTTCCTAAAGATTATGCAGATATTACTATAATATTTAGTCAATATTCCGATTTTGATGGAATACAGTTTTATGTGGTTCCTAATGGATTCGATTATCTTATAAGGGCAGATCAGACACATCACAATGGAACATTTAAAACTGTAGAAGGATACGAATATGGCGATTATCCACATTTTCATGAATTAGATTATTATAGACGTGAATGGAACGGCAAAAAGCCCGGAACTCGGAGAAGAGTATCTGAACTTTTGCGCGAAAACATATCTCCGTCGGATTTGCTCGACGCTTTTATGTCTTATTATTATATCCACGATGGTCGTACAGAACCGATTCAACCGCCAAAGAAGAAAGGAAAGCAGAGGGGGTTGGATGAATTTGGTAAATGATATTCAATTGCATCTGTACAAGAAGATAAAAACCGAAATATGTGATAGCGTAAGCTATGATATTGCAGGGAGAAACGCAATAGAGGTTTTAACTCCATTCTTGGATTGGAAGGGCGCTCCTGTATCATTCTACATTACTGAAGATGGTAAAATCACAGACGGTGGGCGGATTTTAAGTCAATTGAAGTCGTTGAGGGCTATTGAAGATTTTAATAACTGGCCATTCAGAACAAGTTTTTTCAAACAATCCTGTATCGAAGAAATCCGAGGCCGTTTGGTTCCTATAAATGACGATCCCAAGAACGTCCTAAGCTATATCCAGGGAATCACCCGACTACCCAATTATTTTGAGCCAAAACCGATTTACTCGACTGTCGATAGATACCCCGATCGAGTAAGAAGCATTACAATTGGTGCGTTGTTGCCATTTGCGCCTTCTGGTTTTCCCGAAGTGGAACGCTTGCGTTGGGCGTCAGAATTTACAAAAGACCGATCGATACCATTGCTAAATGGCATTGAAGTTCATAGCGATATGTCACCCAGACGATATTTTAGGATAGTCCAAATCATTAGCCATGCTACTTCTGGATCTACAGACAAAAAGCAGCACGTTGAAGCGAAGATATTGCATCCCGTGCTATGGAAACGAGAGGAACCGAAGGTCGAAATGTATGCCATAGTAGAGACATTAGATGCATATGCTTCTGAATCACGGGCACTTTTGAGACAAGAGTCTGGCGGAAATATAATTGAGACTTGCGAGAGCGGTGCGGATAAGGAAATTGCCAGGCTTTTACTTGAAGAGCCGCCCGTGGTTGCATCTGCCTGAAACGCTAAAATTATTTTCTATTGAAGTTTTCGATACATGCGCATATAGTAATATGTATTTTGCTATATGTAGAGCACCCCGCAACAGCTGCACCGCCACAAACGAACACCCAAGAATGCAACAGTACCGCTATGGCGCAAAGTTAAATCCATGTTAGAGGCAAGGATTGCACTGATCATATTGACTGAAGAATTCATGGCAAAAGCGGCAATAGAGGCGGCACTATTCGCCTCGGGCAGAACTGTCAGCTTGAAAGAGCTTGCTGATCTCTCCGGCCGCCCAAATGAGCAGGCGGAGAGGCTGGCGGAGGAGCTGGCTGCAGAGTATGCCGCACGCCAATCGGGACTGGAGATCAGGAGAATCGGGGATGGCTATTCCATGCAGGTTCGCTACGCACTGGCGGGGCGAATCATCTCTTTTGCCCCCAAGGAGATCGCCGCCCCGTTGATCAGGACCCTGGCCATCATCGCCTACAAGCAGCCCATCAAGCAGAGCCAACTGGTGGAAATCCGGGGCAACAAGAGCTACGATCATGTCAAAGAGCTGGAGAAGAGAGGGCTGATCAATGCCGAGAAGAGCGGCCATACCAAGCTGCTCTCCACCACCCGCGGCTTTGCCGATTACTTCGGCATCTCCTCCGATAGCCCCCAGGAGATCAGGAGGGCCCTGCTTCGGGATCGCAAGCTCTTAGGGGTAACGCCCATGTACGAGAGCCTGGCCTTGCGGCTGGGCCTGGATTATGTGCTGGTCAATCCCTACCAGCCGGAGGCGGGGGACCTGGAGCGGCTGAAAGAGATAGATCTCCTGGTGCTGGCACCGGGCTACAGGGAACGGGTGGGGAAGATCTACTCCGGTCCTATGCTGGAGGCAGGGGTCCGCAGCCTCACCCAGCTCAAGGTGAGCGCCGAGAGGATCTGCCTGGAGGCGGGAGCGGGAGATGTCGAGCCCCTGGCTGCGGAGATCGACTCGCTTTTGGCACGGTTCCGGCAGAGGGCGGCTGCCGCCAGGCCGGTGCACCCCCTCACTCCCATGATCGAGGAGCTGGCTCAGGATCTGCACCTGAATACATCGGATGACGGCCTGACCGCTGCTCCTGAAACAGCGGGAATGGAGGCAGATATACTGGTGCCCGTGCACCAGAGCTATGATATGGATATACTGGAGCGCATTGTGCAGCGCTGCGAGAAGATGCTGAGCCGCCTGGCAGCCTCGGAAAGATAGATAAGAGCTCAAAGCAATACCCACGGTCAAGAAGGCGAGTCGTGCTTTATGCTTTCTTCTGGCGCAGTAGCGGTGATCAGCGGTTTGGGAAGGATAAGAAGCTGAGGCAGAGCATATGGGTGAAGAAACAGTCTATTACATTACCAAGGGCCCTATCAGAGGAGCTTGCGAGCATAAGCACCGAAATGTCGACTATGCCTATCACTGCTTGAGGCATGATATAAGAGCCGCCGAAAAAGAGGGGGCCATCTCCGACAGAAGGATCCTGGCAGTGGATAGTGGTCTGGAGAGAGAGTTGGCCGAGCGCGAGATCTTCGAATTGGACTATGCCAGAAGGACGGCTCTGAAAAAGACTGTACTCAAGCAGGAGCAGAGAAAATTGAATAATGGATTAGGTAGATGAGCCGAAAAGCCCGCCTTTCCTTTAAGTGACCCCGCATGGCTGAGAGCTATCCAAATTTGCATTAATTCTATAAGGGCTGGAAAATTATATCAATCAATAGAGGAGCGTATTGTATCAACCGGGAGATAATGAGATGTATTCAATAATAGAGATAGTTGGAAAGGATCCCATGGGATGGGAATATGCGGTTAAAAATGCCATAGATGAGGCCTCGGAGAACCTCAGAGATCTCCGGATTGCGGCGGTCAAGGAGCTGGACATAAAGATAGATAATGGTAAGATTTCGGAATACAGAGTCAAGATAGATCTGTCTTTTAAAGACGAGAAATGAGGATATGCAAAAGCCTGTTTTGACCCGATCCCGGTTCTGCGAAGATCCTGGCCAGGCTCTGAAATCCTGAGGGGATCTCTGATTCTCAATACTTTTTCTGATGCAACGGGCAGTAATAGCTGGTCCTGCCTGCGATCTTGATCCTCCCCAGAGCAGTGCTATCCCAGGGGCAGGTCCCTCCCGGACGGCGATGGGGCAGCAGGTAGGAGTCGGGGAGCTTTTCAAAATCGGCACTAGAGGCAAGGGATGTCATCAACACTTCCTGGATGGCGGAATAAAGAGCCTCCAGACGCTCCTGCTTTAGGCTGCGGGCCTGGGGGCAGATGCCGGACTGGAAAAGGGCCTCATCGGCATAGAGGTTGCCTAGGCCGGCTATCAGGCCCTGATCCAAAAGAGCCGGCTTGATTTTCCCCTTTCTGCCGCTCATGGCTGCCAGGAAAGCCTCTCTTTCCATCTGCAGGGCATCCGGACCGATGCCCCGCCGGGCCAGGAATTCCTGCGGACCTTCTGTCAGCCCCACCTCCCCGAAGATGCGGAGGTCGTCGAATGCCAGGGCTGTCCCGCCCTCAAAGTCGATCCGAAGACGGGTGTGGCGGGGCTCTGCGTCGCCCTTTTCCAGGAAAACCGGCCAGCCGGTCAGGCCCAGGTGGAGAGCAAGCCATAGTCCGGAGTCGATCTGCAAAAAGAGCCTCTTGCCGTGGCGCAGGGCAGAGCACAGCTGCCTCCCGGACAGAGCGCCTTCCAGGTCCTGAGCGGAGACGGAATTGAGGATGCGCGAGTCTCTGACAGCTATGGCTCTGATCCTCTTATGCAGGGCTCCGGCCTGCAGCAGCCTTCGGGCCATCTCCACCTCGGGAAGCTCAGGCACGGATGATCGCCTTCAAATCTTTCCCGCCTTTCTCCCGGCAGCTAAATCCGGGCATCATGGAGAGCACTGCCGCAGGAGCAGGGCCTCTCGGCAGGAAGCATCTGCGCCGTCTGCTGCACAATCTCCAGGACCGCATCGTGGCATTTTTCCATCAGATCGGAGATGCCGGAGAGTGCCAGGCTGCCCTCTGTCGCCATTCCTGCGGCGGGATTGGTGACCACACAGAGGGAGGCATAGCACAGCCCCGCCTCCCTGGCCAAGACCACCTCGGGATAGCCGGTCATTCCCACCACATCCCCAAACTGGCCCATCATCCTGATCTGTGCCGGCGACTCCAGGTGAGGGCCCTGGGCGCAGACATAGATCCCTTCCGCTGCCTGCCGGCCTGCGGCCTCTGCCGCCTGGATCAGAGCGGCGCGAAGATGGGGGCAGTAGGGCTGGCTCATGTCCACGTGCACCGCCCGGTCGTCAAAGAAGGTATTGGAGCGGCAGGAGGTGAACTCCACAAAGTCGGAGGGGATGAAGATGCTGCCGGGAGGATGGCCGGCCATGCTGCCCACGCTGTTGATGGAGATGACCGCTCCGGCTCCCGATTTTTTAGCGGCGCAGATTAGGGCCCGGTAGTTGACCCGATGGGGGGGAAGGTGGCTCTCTCCATGGCGGGGGAGGAAGGCTACCTTGATTGTCTTCATCCTGGTGCGTACGATGGGAACCCTGCCATAGGGCGTATCCACCTCGTCCTTCAGGCCCTCCAGGGAGAAGCCCAGGCCGCCGATGACCGCCAGATCGAAGTCCATGAGGGAAAATTGGCAGGCGGATTAAAACACTTATCGATGATGCCTTCTGCCCGCTCACACCAGCGGCATCAGCGGCGGGCGGAAGACCCCCTTCTCGGTGATGATGCCGCTCACCAATTCCAGAGGCGTGGCATCAAAGGCCGGATTGTAGGCCTCTATTCCCTGCGGAGCCAGCCGCTTTCCGTTCAGCATGCATATCTCCTCGGGATCGCGCTCCTCAATGGTGATATCCGCTTCCTCATGGCCGGGATCGAATGTGGAAAGCGGCGCCGCCACATAGAAGGGTATGCCGTGATGCCTGGCCAGGACGGCGTGGCTGTAGGTTCCGATCTTGTTGAAGACGGCATCTTTGGTGATTCTGTCCGCCCCCACTATGACCCTGTCTATCCTGCCCTTTCTCATCAGGCTGCCGGACATGCTATCGCAGATGAGTGTCACCGGTATCCCGTCCTCGGTCAGCTCCCAGGCAGTTAGGCGAGAGCCCTGATGCAGAGGCCGGGTCTCGCAAGCATAGACGTGGATCTTCTTGCCTTCGGCAATAGCAGAGCGCACCACTCCCAAAGCCGTGCCCCAACCCACGCAGGCCAGCCTCCCGGCATTGCAGTGGGTGAGGACATTGTCCCCATCCCGGAGCAGCCTGGCCCCGAATTTTCCCAGGAGCTGATTGACCCGAATATCCTCCGTCGCAATCTCCTCCGCCTCGGCAAGAGACTTCTCTCGGATCTCCTCCCGGCTCTCGCCACAGGCGGCAGCCTTCATGGCCCGGTCCACCCCCCAGGAGAGGTTGACCGCCGTGGGCCGGGCTGACCGGATCATCCCGGCGGCAGTCTCCAGCTCGGCCATCATCTCCGGAGCGCTTGCCGCCCTGCACAGCTGGGCAGCCAAGGCTATTCCATAGGCACCGGCAGCTCCGAGCGCCGGTGCACCCCGGACCCGAAGAGACTTGATAGCTTCCAAGAGCTGCATGATGCTGTTGATCTTCAGAGGATGCATCTCTTCCGGCAGAAGGGTTTGATCTATCAGCCATAGGCCTTGGTCCCACCAGATGGTCCTTGACCGGCTATCGTTCATAGGAGAATCACTCTTAAGGACATAGGAATTGGGCCGGCATTATTAATTTTCGCCTGCACCTGCACTTCCTGAAGAGAGCTTTTTATAGTTAGAGCCCACTAAGAACATATTAATTTAAAGGGTTGATTGTGATATTTAATTGTATATCTTACCGGCAGAATCTTTAATTCTCTGGAGAGGAGAGGGAGGTCATCGCCGGACAATGATGGAATTTGGAGACTGCAATCCGTGTCTGCCGTTATGAATAATACGGGCTTATACAACATTTTACGCCAGGCATTGTGCCTGATCATCCTGGCAGTTATCTGGATCATACCAGCATTGGCTGATGACAACGAACCTTTTATCCTCCTGCTCTTCTCCTATTCTCCCGACCACCCCTGGGTGCAGGAGGAGAAGGACGCTTTTATGATCAATTTCCAGCAGGACAATACTGACTCTCCGCCTCCTCTGGTCGAGCATATGGATTGCGGGCTCTGGCCAGATGAGATTTATGAAAAGCGGATCCTGGATCTCTATAGCTACAAGTATTCCCGGCAGAGGCTCAACCGGTCCATAGACCTGGTCGTAGCCTTTGATATACCGGCCTGCACCCTGGCCCTGGCTCACAAAGATGAGCTTTTTCCTGACGCCTATCTTATCCTGGCCGGTATGACGGCCCCAGAATGCAGCCTTAGCCGCGCCAATCCCAGAATCGAGAGGACCACCTTGATCCAGCTTAATGCAGATCTCTCCGGCACACTAGAGGCGATGCATAAGCTGCATCCTCAAGCGGGTGAGATTCTGGTGCTTTTAGATGATACCGCGGAGTGCCGCTGTTTGGCGGAAGAGCTGTCTGATCTGGCACCCGAGTTCAGCCGCCGATTCAATTTGTCCCTGGTCGAGATAGCCCCGGACAGAGGGAGCTTGAACCGTACAGCCGGCCAGGAAGCGGCTCATGAGAGTGGCATTCTCCTCCTCTGCGGCCTGTTCTCCGGGCAGGAGGCTGATTTTAATTGCAGTCAAGCGAAAAGCATAATCAGCTCCATTTCCAGGACTCCTGTTTACGGCCTCTGGGACTTCCAGCTGGGGCAGGGGATTGTAGGAGGGAGCCTTGCCTCAGGCAGAGATCTGGGAGAGAGGGCGGCATCAGCTGCATCCGCGGCCAGGCGGGGAGAGGTACTGCCCCAAAACCAGAATGTTTCAGCCATTCTCAGATTTGACCGGGAGCAGATGGCAATCCATAGCATAGGCGAACCTTCTCTGCCGAAAGACGCAATCGTCACCATATCCGGCCTGCCGATCCCGGAGAGGCATGAATCATTGATGCCTACCCTGGCCACTATGCTTCTCTCCATCGTTCTGGGCCTGGTCATAATCTCCGTCCTGAACATCAGGATGCGATCGGGAATAGAGCGGGAGCTGAAGGAGAGCGAGGGCAAGTACAGGGACCTCTCCCTTCAACTGCCACAGACGGCATTCGAGATGGATGGAAAGGGCAATCTGTTTTTCATAAACCGTTTCGGCAGCCAGGCCCTAGGCTATACCCATGAGGACCTCCAGGCAGGTCTGAATGTGCTCCAGATTGTGTCTCAAGAGGATAGAACGAGGATCAATGAGGACATATGCCAGGCAATTCAGGGCAATCCCCAGGTCAGAGAGATCGCTCTGGTCAGAAAGGATGCAAGTACATTTCCAGCCATTGCTTACATCATACCGGCGGAGAAGAGCGGCCGGATAGTTGGGCTGCGGGGAATATTCCTGGATATATCGGAACGCAAAAAGACTGAGATGGCCCTGCGGGAATCAGAGAGCAAGTTCAGGGTACTCACGGAGAAGTCTCTGGTGGGGGTTTATATCGTCCAGGATTGGATTTTCAAGTATGTCAATCCCAGATTTGCAGAGATCTTCGGATACAGCGTCCCGGAGATGATAGGCCAGATGGGACCAAGAGACCTGGAAGCAGCTCCCGGAGAGCTGGAGAAGATAGCTGATGGACTGTCAAATGCGTCGGCGGGGGCGAGCGGATCCAGGAACGGTGCTGATTACTATGAGCTCAGAGGCGTCACCAAGAACGGGAATATCGTGGACGTACAGGTCTTCGGAGCCGTTGCCACATACGAATCCAGGGAGGCGGTGGTTGGAACTGCCCTGGATATAACGGCCAGAAAGCGGATAGAAGAGGATCTGAAGAGGGCCAGGGACGAGGCTGAGGCTGCGGCAAAAGCCAAGTCTGAGTTCCTGGCTAATATGAGCCATGAGATCAGGACGCCCATGAATGTAGTCATTGGAATGACCAGCCTGGTCTTGGGCACCGAGCTTAGCCCGGAACAGAGGGAGTATCTGGTGACCATCAGGAAGAGCGGCGAGTCGCTACTCTCCATCATAAACGATATCCTAGACTTCTCCCGGATTGAGAGGGGGAAGATAGATCTGGAGAGGCGTCCCTTCAATCTGGAATCCTGCATCAGGGATGCTATGGGCCTTATATCCAGCCTGGCTCAGGACAAAGGCCTGGAACTCTCTTATCGTGCCGAGGATGGTTTTTCTGAGACCATCGAGGCAGATGAGACCAGGGTGCGGCAGGTTCTGGTCAATCTGCTCTCCAATGCGGTGAAGTTCACCGAGAGGGGAGGAATAGAGGTCAGGTCTCAGGCATCGGAAAGAGGCGAGGGAAGATATGAGATTCACATTCAGGTCCGGGACAGCGGCATAGGCATATCTGAAGAGGCCATGGGCCGTCTCTTTAAGCCTTTCTCCCAGGCCGATGCCTCCACCTCCCGCAAATACGGCGGAAACGGCCTGGGCCTGGCCATAAGCAAGAGGCTGGTGGAGCTGATGGAGGGCAGGATCTGGGCCGAGAGCACTCCGGGAAAAGGCAGCACATTTCACTTTACATTCGTAGCCCATAGATCGCTCCAGCCGGCTAGAAAGCAGCAGGCTATCGTTCCAGCCGAGGAGCAACCGGAAAAGATGGACAGCAGGTCCATACTACTGGCAGAGGACAATCCGGTCAACCAGAAGATGGCTCTGCTCATGCTCAAGAAGCTGGGATATGATGCAGACAAAGCCGCCAACGGCAGGGAGGTGCTGGCTGCCCTGGAGGCGAAATCCTATGACCTGATATT
>Ga0208197_1003190_pt1 | contig 13428 bp, 13 predicted proteins | sample AD_JPNNA4_MetaG_FD_184444 | JGI IMG/M metagenome (GOLD analysis project Ga0208197, IMG submission 184444) | Active sludge microbial communities of municipal wastewater-treating anaerobic digesters from Japan - AD_JPNNA4_MetaG (SPAdes) (version 2) | ecosystem: Engineered > Bioreactor > Anaerobic...
TGGAGCTGGAAATGGTACATTTGGTTCAACTAAAGGTAGCGGCTCTGAGATTTCGACTTATACTGATCATTTAGGAAAATTTTCAGTTTCAATTAAAGGAGAAAATCTTTTTCTATACCTAAAAAAAGATAAATATAGATACGATGAGGAAATTTTTGGGGCTTATAAATCATATACAGCAGGCAAAGATTACTTAAATGAAATATTAAAGTTTAAAGCTAAACCTTTTTTTAATCCTGTTTTTATTTTTAAGTCTTGTAAAATTACTGACTCAATATATTTAAATATAGGATCATCTATACCAAATGCTTATCAAAAAACAATTTATCTAAATTATGGAGAAAAGCCTTTTCAACCATTTGGGGGCATTGGTATGTTAGTTATAGGAGATTTCTTTAACCCTTATTGGATTAAATATCAAATTGATGGTCAATGGAAAGAAAAGATAGATAGTGTGTATGTAAAATCGTTTGAGACTTTTACTGATACTATTTATTACTAAGTTTAATTTAGCAAGAACTTCAGGCATGGGGTTCCTGCATAAAACAATAGCAAAATGAAAATAAAAATAAAAGGAATTTTAATAGCATTAATAATTGCTTTTTTCGGTGTTGGGCTCAAAGCCATGGGTTCAGATACTTCTTTTGTTAATCAAAAAATAACTTTAGGTCAGGACACAAATTGTAACAAGAAGAACCCTTATTTGTCCTGTATCCTTTCTGCTGTATTGCCTGGGACTGGCCAATTGTATAATGGACAATATGATAAAGGTATTGCTATGCTTATATTTGAGATTGGCGGTGGAGCAATGACTATTTACGGTTTAGAACATATTATTAAAAGTGGAGATATTTTTTTGGGCGGGTTATTAATTCTAAGCGTTAATACAATATGGTCTGCTATTGATGCCCCAAAAAGCTCAATAAAAATTAATGAAAAAAATGGGTTATGTTATGAATTAAACAATAAAATGCATATTGGGCTTAAGCCTAATTTATTTTCATTTAGGCAATATAATAAAGTTTCAAGAGTAGAATTGATATTTTCTATTGATTTGAATCGGCTATGGCCCCTGTTAAGCTGAGGCTGTAAAAAATAGGAAAGTTCGGAGGATGGCTATGCCTCCGTCGAACCTATCAAAACAGGCTGTAGCCTGTATAAAAAAATTAAAAGATGAAACAATTAATTACAGGTCTGTTATCTTTCTGCAAAGAAACCGCAACTACGTTGCTTTTCAATTTGTTAAAGCAGGATTATTTTCAAGCCTCAAGGATATTTATAATTTTTATCTGCATAAATATTTACGATTGTTGTGTAACCAATAGATAAACAACACAATAGGGGCGAGTAAAAATATTGTTAATACGCAATAGCTTATGAATAAATTGATTATTTTTGCCGCTCAAATTAAAAAACAATGTTAGTCAAGAAATATCAAACCGCTACGGCTGAAGAAGCTGTGAAAATTGTAAAATCAGGTGACCATGTGCATTTCAGCAGTGTGGCTTCTGCTCCTCAAAGCCTTATCAATGCTTTGATTGAGCGTGGAAGGAGAGGCGAATTGCGTGATGTTACCATACACCATTTACATACCGAAGGCCCTGCGCCTTATGCTGCTAAAGAATTTGAAGGGATTTTCCAGCATGATGCCTTTTTTGTCGGTGCCAACGTAAGGGCTGCTGTACAATCTGGCTATGCCGATTATATTCCAGTATTTTTGGGCGAAACACAGCGTTTGTATCGCGAAGGTTACTTGCCATGCGATGTTTGTATGTTGCAGGTTTGTCCTCCTGATGAACACGGGTTTGTTTCTATGGGGACTTCTGTAGATGCTACCCTTGCTGCAGTTGAAAATGCCAAAACTGTTATTGCAGTTATCAACCCTAATGTACCACGTTCTTTTGGTGATGCACTTATTCACATGGATATGATAGATATCTTTGTTGAAGATGGTACGCCTCTTGAGCCGGGTCATTTTTCAGCACCCGATGAAATAGAAACCGCCATTGGAAAAAACTGTGCTGCCCTTATCGAAGATGGCGCTTGCCTTCAAATGGGTATTGGTTCTATTCCTAATGCCGTGTTGTCTCAGCTTGGTAACCACAAAAATCTCGGGATACATACCGAAATGTTTGCCGATGGAGTTTTACCATTGGTGGAAAAAGGTGTCATCAATGGCTCCAACAAGACTACAGATATGGGTAAAATCGTTGCAACCTTCCTTTTAGGTTCACAAAAAGTTTACGATTTTATCGATAACAACCCCGAAGTGCTGATGATGGACGTAGGTTATACCAACGACCCTTTTATCATTTCTAAAAATGAAAAAGTTACTGCTATCAACTCGGCATTGCAAATTGATTTGACAGGTCAGGTTTGTGCCGATTCTATTGGTACAAAGCATTACTCAGGTGTTGGTGGCCAAATAGACTTTGTTTACGGTGCTTCACGCTCAAAAGGTGGTAAAGCCATCATTGCCATGCCTTCTGTTACTAACAAAGGTGTAAGCAAAATTGCCCCAACTTTATTAAATGGCGCCGGCGTGGTTACTTCACGTTTCCATGTGCATTGGGTAGTAACTGAATATGGTGCTGTAAACCTTTATGGCAAATCAATGCAACAACGTGCCAAACTGCTTACCAGCATTGCACACCCCGACCATAGAGAAGAGCTTGATAAAGCTGCATTTGAAAGGTTTGGCCCACACTTTCATTATATCAAGAAACATTAGAAAATATGGAATATATGAAAAGCCTTGGCAATTTGCCAGGGTTTTTTTATGTCCAAAAGTATAGTCAATTTTTTTTTCAAATCTTTTAGGGGTTTTGTCCTCAATTTTTGTTTTGATGAAAAGAAACCAATTTTTCAACAAAATTTTTAAAAAATGAAAAACATAAACTTTTGTATTTTGATGTCGATTTTCGGCCTTTTTTCGTGCGAAAATGATGTGACAATCCATGTTGGTGATACCAAAAATATTGTAGGTAATGGCGAATTGATTGAGCACCGGCTTGATGTAGAAAAGTTCTCAAAAGTCTCAGTTACCGGGCAGGCTAAATTGGATGTAGTGTATGGCGATACTTTTATGGTAAAAGTCAGGGCACAGCAAAACATTTATGAAATGCTGGATTTGAAGGTTATAAACGGCAATTTTACCATAGGGGTAAAGGAAAACAAAAGCATTAGCACCAACAAAGGTATATATATTGATATTGTAACGCCATCAGCTATTGAAGATGTAATAATTACCGGAGCCGGAACTGTTTCTTTTTCAAAAGGCAAACAACAAAAGCTCAATATATCCATTGCCGGGACGGCTACTATCAACGCTTTTAACCTCGAAGCTGAAAATGTAAAAGTGACGATTGCCGGTTCGGCCCAATGTGAGGTGCTGGCCACGAAAAAACTCGATGTTTCTATTAGCGGCACTGGCACCGTAAAATACAAAGGCCGGCCGTCTATAAGCCAGTCAATAGCCGGTTTGGGTAGTGTGGTAAGTGAAAATTAAATAAACGATATATCATGCAAGACGTTGTTGCTCTTTTGTATAAACCCAAATTAGGCGTTAAAATTGCTTAATCCGTGTGTCTCGTATTGACCTGACTTAATCATATACTTCGGCTTTAAAAAGCCTCTTATAATTAATTAGGGTTTAATCCCGGCGAAGCGAAGGCCACTGTTTGGACAAAGCGGGTTGTTGCAAGCGGACATAAATCTTTTTTGCCCAATTTCAGTAAGCCTTCATTTTTTAATACCTTTGCTTAAGATTAAAAGTTACGAATATCTGCAAATGTTATATAGTTGGCATTTTTTTTAAATTTAAAAATGGGATACATCAATGTAAACTCTGACAAATGCACCAAATGCAATACTTGTATTGCATCTTGCCCTGTAGCGTGTATTTCAAGTGATAGCGCAAGTAAGCTACCTGTTGTAAAGACAGAAAAAGAAGCTTTGTGTGTTTATTGCGGCCATTGCGAATCGATATGTCCTGAAGGGGCACTCGTGCATTCTCTTTCTCAGCAGGCTTTACAAAGTGCAAAAGAACAGAGTAAACTTGTTAATGCAGCTGATTTGGCTCTTTATTTTAAACAACGCCGCTCTATTCGTAATTTTAAGAAGGAGGTTGTAGATAAGCAATTGCTCGAACAGGCTTTTGACGTGGTGCGTTTCGCCCCGACAGGCCATAACCGACAAAAAAACCAGTGGATTGTTGTGTATAATACAAAAGTCGTTGAAGCTATTGCTGCTGCTACCATTGATTGGATGCGGGGAGTTGTAAAAGCCAATCCAGAAATAGGCACCCGCTACGGATTTCCAGGATTGGTTATTGCTTTTGACCGTGGTCGAAACCTTATTAGCCGCAATGCCCCACATTTGATTATCTGTTATACGCCCGCTTCACATCCTGTAGGGCCTAAAGATGCTGTTATAGCTACAACTCAAATGGACCTTTATCTGCCATCATTGGGAGTTGGCACTTGCTGGGCCGGGTTTATCTATATGGCACTTCAGCAATCGGACGAGTTGAAAAAAATTGTTGGACTGGACGAAAACTCTGCTGTACATGCTGCTTTGTTGACAGGATATCCGAAATACAACTACCACAAAATCCCTCACCGCAAAGCGGCAGATGTAAGGTGGATATAACCTAATTCAGGATGATGTGTTGAAGCAAAGCGTGGTTTTTATTTATGCTTTCTAAATCAAGAAAATAAAAATCATCTTCTTCTTCAAATGAATAGGCTGCCATTACACTTACACTTTTGTTTTCTTCTGTTTTCATCCTTGTTTGTGATTAACGATCATGCTCGTGATTAATAATGCCAATTGAGGTTTAGTTCCTGGAAAATGAGATTGAACTTTTTGTAAAAATCTTTTTCTAATAAATGGGAGTCTTGGTTTTCATTTTTGAAAAGATTCCTTTGCCTGTTCTTTTTGGTTTCTTTTTTCATCATATTTCTTTTTTAATTTTTAATGGAATGATAGCTTGTCCCGTCTTTGGCGGGAGAACACCCGCATCATCTTAATAAATCATGGGTATTTCATCCCGTTAAATCTGCAACAAACATAGAACGTTCATATTATCAAATTATTACATGAGTATTAATTGTCTGTAAACAAAACTTGTCTTTTAAAAAGACAATAGATAATGACATTACCCCCCAATGAAATATTTCACTTCATAAAACAATTTGTTGATATACATTAGTATATATCAAAGTCTGTCAATTTGTTATATGAAAATTGTGGACAAAGGTTTTTATGCTGTTGCGTCAACACATCCCTGTTTGCTATAAACGAAAAATTATATATAAACAACAGTTTGACAATGAATTAACTTTACAGGTTAAAAGTATGAATATAAAATAAAGTTTATAATTTGTTAAAATTAAATATAATATACGATTAAAAGTCTAAAAGATGATAAAATAGTTATTATTTTAAATCTGTCTGGTTCTTGATTGGGGTCAAATGCTAAGCGTTTTTCAAAAACGCTTAGCATTTTTGCTTAAAAATTACCTATTAACAGGGTTACTTTTTTATCTTTAGTGACATTAATACTTGATAATGTTTTTATTAACCTTTAAAAACCATTTTATAATTACCAAAAAAATGTTACAAGATTTTGGATTTCGGATTTCGGATTTCGGATTTCGGGTTATTAACCTTATGTATTATAGTATTTAGTGCTTTTTCGGCATTTGCAGGGGCGCAAACTTGCAGCTCTCCATTTGTTTGTGGTTCAAACCCTAATTGTACTGGAGGGCAGCAAGCAGACTTAAAACTAAACGGGCAAGGTGGTTTGCAGACTTTTGCAACATTCAGTTATTGTGACGGAATTAAATTTTTCAAAAATCTTTCTGTAAATGCTACTATTACAGCTACTAATTTTGTTGGCAATGGCGCTAACCTAACCAATGCAGCCGGTTGGGTAAAAAGTGGTTCTAATATTTTTACAAGTGGCAGCGTGGCTATTGGGTGTTCAAGTTTTCCAAGCGGAGTGATGCTTGCTGTGAATGGGAAAATCCAGGCCAGTGAATTTGAAATAAAAACTACGCCTTGTTCTGATTTTGTATTTGAAAAGGGATATAAATTACGTTCTTTAAAAGAAGTAGAACAATTTGTTACAGAAAACATGCATCTTCCCGAGATACCTTCGGCTAAAGAATTTAAAGAAGCTGGGAGCTACAAAGTGGCCGAGATGGACGACCTGCTACTGCGTAAAGTAGAGGAGCTTACTCTTTATACCATTGAGCTCAACAAGCAGGTTGAGGCTCTTAAAGCTGAATTGGCAAAGGTAAAGGGAGGGGAGTAAGATGAAATGCCTATCCCCCAACCCCTTTCCGAAGGAAAGGGGAGCAAAGACAATACTGCTTGTACTTTGCATATTAGTTTTGTGCATCATAAAGATGCAAGCCCAGGAAGAAGAAACCTACAGCGATGAAGATACGGCAAGTGTGATTACTAAAGATGTGTATAAACAAAACCCCGGCTGGTACCTGCGAAATATAGATAGTGCAAAAATTCCGACAGGGATATTGATTGATCGTGTGAAGTTTAAAAACGATATGGGTTTATTCAATGGCAAAAGCAGGGTGAAGACTTGTGATTATGCAGTTTTTAGACGAGTTGTTAAGCATTTGCAAAAAGCTGCCAATGATTCAGTTTATTTTCCTAACCTTGATAGTGTGTATGAATTTGCGTACCATAAAATGCGATGGGAACAAATATATCCAATTGCCATCATGGATTATTCATACAATAAGGTACGTAAAAAAGCTTTTTTGAGTAAATTAGCTGAATTAACTGATACTGCTATGACCTTGACCTCCGGATATGACAGCATTTTTGCCACCCGTCGTTGCTTTTTGGCAAGCCCTTTTAATATTCGTATGCATGGTGACAATATTCAGGTTGCTTTTTACAGGAATATGTTTTTCACTAATTCTAATGATTCTGTTATAAAAATAGAAGCGAACTTTGGCAATGGTTGGAAAACTTTTGACTGGGACGAACCTCAATCCATTAGTTTTAGTGCAAAAACACAATATGTTGAAGCTAAGGTAAGGCTGACCTATGTGAAAAATGGTGAAAACAAACAAAGAAAGGTTATTTCGCATTTTACAGTCTTGCATAGTGGCTCAGACCTCGTGCCTCAGGCTTCTGATGTTAAAACCAGTAAATTAAAAAGCACATCTGTTGAGCCAAGTTATAAAATTTTTTTTCCAAGTTCTAAAGTAATAACAGCAGGATATCACTGTTTGATGACAATTAATGGGTTGTGTCAAAAATGGCAAACATTATATGATTATTCAAATTGTGATATTGAAGCTAGCATTTTGTTTGCCCCTTCAAATAAAACCGGAAAATTGCGAAAGCCTATTATTGTTTGTGATGGTTTTGATCCGGGAGATAAGAGGGATTTTATTCAGACCTATATTGAGAAACTTGATGAGCAGCTTACTTATTCAAAGGATACTCGGGGTATTTATGAGCTTGTAAATGGTGACCCTTCACCATGGTACAATAGTGAAGAATTTCCTGAATATCAAAGCAAAAGTGCCGGACTTGTAAGTACTCTACAAGCAAGTAATTACGATTTGGTTATCGTCAACTTTTTGAAAGGGGCCGGTGATATAAGGACTAATGCATATTGGTTTAGACGATTCTTGAAAGAAGTGATTAATAGTGGATCATTAAGGGATAACCAAACGGAAGAAAATGTTATTATTGGCCCCAGCATGGGAGGAATAATTACCCGTATTGCTTTGGATTCTGCTGAAATATTGGGTGATGAACCTCTTGTTCGGGAATGGTTTTCGTTTGATTCTCCACAAGAAGGAGCCTACATACCTTTAAGTTTGCAATGGGCTATACATTACCTTGACGACCTCTCAAATCATGAAAATGGAAGTTTGCTAGCTAGCTTAGGTGCATTAAACAGCCCTGCTGCAAAGCAAATGTTATTGCTGCATTATCAATCAATGGTAGCACAAGGCCATACTGGTACTCCAAACCCATTGTACAATTTCTATCAATTGTACAACACTTTACACAGCTTAAAATATCCAAAATTATCGCGGAATATAGCTATCTCTAATGGTGGAAATACTAACTTGTATTCAGATAATATTAAAGAAATTGCTTACCTCAGGGCTGTGGGGGCTTCTGCTTTGTTTGGTGCAATTGAATGGGACGTGCGTATTTGGCTAAACAATAATAACAATGTCAATAACAATTCATATTGCGCTCTTTTTAAAGGAGAAGTAGATGATTATAACTCAGATGATGATTATACTCTCTATACCAATTATCAAATAGGTTATGAAAATTCACCTGGCGGTTGGCATTCGGCATTGTATGATTTTAATATGAATGCTGATAACGAAAACAAACCTGATATTATTGCTAATACACAAAACAGGTGGGCTACTTTTATGCCTACATGCTCTGCCTTTGGAATTGTGCCCGACCAATACAATGTACATCGCACAGGGAGCGACCTTAAAGTAACCTACAAAAGCCAGATCCCTTTTGACGATACTTACAGCATGGCTGGTGCAAACGAGGAGCATGTGAGGATTAGTAAAAGTACGGGGGAAAAAGTAACTCAGTATTTAAATGAATGGGATTTAGATACTATTCAACGGCCAAGGCTCAGACCCAACCAAAACAATTCTCAATCAATTTCAGGCTCTGTGAAAATTAAGGCAACCAATTGGATAAAGCTGGGCAGTAAAAACGGCAAAAACAACATTGCTTTTAACTCTGGTGCTGACGTAAATTTAAGTGCGACTAACAGTGTCAAGTTCTTGCCGGGTGCTAAGGCTGTAAAAGGTGCAAAAATAAAGGTAAAAGTTGGGGCATCTGTTTCTAAAAAGTCTGAACTTGCCCAAGTACAGCCCAAACCAGTATCCTATCCTATTACTTCTCCTTTTGTTGGTAAAGTATTTTCGTATGATGATAATCAGGAAAAGCCAACTGAAATAAATATATTCAAGCAGTTAGACAAAAATGTAAGCATTTTTCCTAATCCATCTGGTGGAACTATAAATATTGTTGTAACTGGCGAAAATGTTATTGAAGGTATGTTTATTGTAACGAATGTTTTTGGCAATAAAGTAATGTCAAATAAGGTAAATTCAGAAAAAGAAATACTTGATTTGACAAATTTGGCCAATGGTATTTATTTTGTTGCTGTTAGCATTAATGGGGTTAGTTATAATGAAAAGATAATTCTTAATAAATAGATTTGTATGAAATGGATTTCAATTTTTCTTGTTATTTTTTGCTTAATAGGGTTTGGCTGTGAACCAGAAGAGTCTCTTCCACATACTGTTGCCAGTGGGCATGTATTTAGCACAGGTTCAGGCAGACCTCTAGCTGGTGTATGGATATATATGTATGATGGTTTACCTTATAGCAATAAAGGCAGTGACCGGAGGGACTCTATAATAACTGATTCAAGTGGGTATTTTCATATTGAACTTGATGGCAAGGAGCCTGTAATATTCCCTTATAAGGTAGGCTATTCATTTTCCTACGTAGTGGGAGGTGCTACAATTGGTATTATGCCTCTTGATGCAGGTTCAAAAAATGAGAATTTAGAAATTCGTCTTGATGGGGAAGCCTATTTTAATCCAATTTTAATGAATAAAGTGAATTTTCTTTCTGAAGATAAAGTAACAGTATATATATATTCAAAATGGGATAATCCATCTCCTCCTTCAAGCTATTTGGGAAACGGGCCACATATTTATTCGTGGTCATTACCTGATGGTATTACTGTATTAGGTGATTCCTATGTAAGGTATAAACTTGAAATAACAAAAAGCAATTTGATGAATACGGTTATAGATAGTGTATATATAGCGCAGGGTACTGTTTATAGGGATACTATATGGTATTAGAATATAAGCGGGGTTGTAAAGCCCCGCTTGTTTATTACAACTGAAACAGAAATGAAAACTTGTTTATTTATTAGCTTTTTACTACTAATATTATATAGTTGCGAGCCTGAAAAGAACTCTCCAAATACTATTGCAGAGGGTTATATATATCACTCTGGCACAAAGAAACCACTCAAAGGTGTAACAGTTTATATTTATGATGGCTTGCCCGGTAGCAGCAAAGGAAGTAACCGGATAGATTCTACTCATACCGATGCATTTGGATTCTTTCATGTAGAATTAAGTGCAGAAGAGCCTGTTTTAGACCTGTATAAAGAAAATTATGATTTTGAATATACAGTTGAAGGTGCAGTTATTGGAATTGTGCCTTTGAATGTTGGAAATAATCTGAACTTAAAGTTTGAATTAGATGCTTATGCATATTTTAAGCCATATTGTCTTCAAGGACGAAACTGTAATGAAAATGACACTGTTTGGTATGGTTTTGGAAGGTATATCAATGTTCCTTATGCGGGAAATTATTTAGGGAACGGGCCACATACCTTAAATACATGGCCCGGAGATAAAGGACGACTCGTAAAAGGGGATAAATATGCATACTATTGGCTTAAGTATCAAATCAAAGGCGAATGGCACGAAAGGATAGATAGCGTATATGTACCTTCTTTTACAACATGGGCAGATACTATTTTTTACTAAAATTAAAACAGGTTGGGATTTTTATGCTCCAACCTGTTTAATAAAAAACAGAATGAAAACCAGAAATTTAATTTTAGTACTTTTTCTTTTCTTGTTTATTGGGTGCCAAAAAGAAGAAAACACTTTGCCACATACTACCGTTAGTGGGCATGTGTATAGCACAGGTTCAGGAAGTCCTGTAGAAGGCGTAACAGTTTATATGTACGATGGCCTGCCATATAGCAGAGGTGGGAGCAATAGGATTGACTCAGCTAAAACTGATGCTAATGGCTACTTTCATGTAGAACTGGATGGCAAAGAGCCTGTTTTAGACTTTTTCAAGGAGAATTACGATTTCGAGTATACTGTAGGAGGTGCTGGTATTGGCATTATGCCAGTTGACCCTGGCTCGAATCAGATAGATGTGAAAGTCCAATTAGACGGTATAGCTCATTTTAGCCCTGTTTTGATGAATAAATTTCCTCAAAATGATGAAGATACAGTAATATTGTATATTACAAATAGTAAATACAATATAGATAATGATATATTAGATGGAAAAGGTAACGGTCCTCATTATTTTTGGGATGCTGGATTAAAAGACGGTTTTTTCTATTCTTGGCGATCATTATCAGAAATATAAAGTTAAATATGAAAGGAATAATCAATGGAATGCAAACGTTGATAGTGTCTATGTTGCGGTAGGTACGGTGTACAGGGATATTATATGGTACTAATAGATAAGCTGGGTGTAACAGCCCTGCTTATTTTTAAAAATTATTAGAATATAAATTCTGCAAAAGTTGTAAAATGAAGAAAATTATATTGTTTTACATTTTGATATTTCAAGTAAGCTATCTTTTAGCTAATGATAGCATTAAGTATTCAACATCTTTAAAAATGGGGCCTACAATAGTACCCAAAAATAGTGAACTTGAAAAAGGAAAATATGGATTCAATGCCGGCTATTGCTTTGGAAGACATTTTAATAATGTTCTGTTAATTACCACAATAAATTATTCGTTATGTACATTACTTGAACCAGATTGGTTTCAGGATAAATATACTGAAGATGTTGTTAATGCTGATTTAATGATTGGATATAAGTATCAGGAAAGTAAGGTTTTGATACAGTTTAGTGCTGGCGTATCATACTTATTTGGTAATAAACATGGTAAATATATCCCTCCACATGGTTTATTTGGAAGTAGAGGGTATGAAAATATCTGATTCAGTGGCTATGGATGGCCTATAGATTTTAGCATGGCTTATTTTATTAGAGATGAAGTATTGTTGGGGTTGGGATATTATCTAAATACTAATAAAAACTATACTTATCATAGTCCATATTTAATTTGTACTGTAAATTTATGATATAGTTAGTTTTATATAGGATTACGTTGGGCAATTGATTTTAAAAGGATACAATAGTAAAAAACGCTTTGCATTTCAAAAATACAAGGCGTTTTTTTATCAATTCTTAATTTTTCATTTTTAATTGTCACGGAACCGGGTCGTATCCACTACCCCCCCAAGGGTTGCAGGATAAAATACGCTTAGTAGCCAGGTAAAGACCTTTAATTGGCCCGTGTTTCTTCAATGCTTCAATGGCATAAGCCGAACAGCTTGGTGTATATCGGCAAGACATTGGCAATATAGGCGATATCGTATATTGATAAATCTTAACTGGTATAATCAGCAAGAAAACAATAAACTTTGTTATGTAATGCAGTATTTTCATTTTTTCAAATAAAAATTACAAATCTATGCCATTAAATTTAGAAAACATCCTTTCCTGTTTTAAGCGGGACTCAGGATAACAGTCACCCTGAGCGGAGTCGAAGGGTCTTTTGTGATGTGATTATAAAAAATATTGTATTGACTAAACATTGAATTATAAATTATTGAGGTGTTTCCCTCCTTTAAAAGGAGAGCTTGTCCTGCCTCAGGCAGGAGGTAGGGGTGGTTATGATATCTTTTTTAATCTTTTCCAATCCTTTGGCCATTTGTTCAGAAACTTGGGTATATGCAGGCAATTCAGTCGAAACACAAGTAACAGCAATGAGCAGTGTAGCATGTATTTCTTCAACGCCATTGAGTATATCTTTGTTCAAACGAAATGCTTCGCGGCAAAGTCGTTTGATACGGTTACGTTCAACTGCCGTTTTATAGCGTTTTTTAGAGGCCGTAATTAGCACTTTATACCCGAAGGGATCGGTTGTCTCACTTTTAATTGTTTTATAAGAAAAACGGAGCGGATAAGACAAAAACGATTTTGACTGGTCATAAACCTGCTCAATTTCCTTTTTTTTATACAACCGTTCTTCCTTGCAAAAAGTATTGGCCATGAATGATATTTGATGAACAAAGATAATGGAAATAAGTTTATGGGTCGAAGAAGCTGGAAAACGAGGCAGTACAAAATGTTAGAATCTATGTTAGTTCAATATAATAAAAAAGCTTACTTATTCGATATTTAGAGGCATTCCTAACTTTTGCCTTGAAGCAAAAGTTACAAAAATTCAAGGCTTGCCGTAAAATGGTTAAAAAAAGCTTTATCGACGGCTCCGGGCAACAACTCGCTTCACTCAAACAGTTGCCCTCGCTTCGCCGATAAAGCTTTTTTCTTAACACCATTTACGTCAGGCCAAATGCAGAAAGTTTCAATGAAAAAGGCGAAGCCTTAAAAGAAAAAATTCCTTTTCATCGCCCGACTTTGTCGGTATTTAGCACCAACCCTTTCTGAAAGCCGCAAAAAGTCTGTAAAGTTTTTATAAATGGCTTTGTAGTGCCTGAATTTAAAAATCTGTAAATCAATGATATAACATTCATTTAA
>Ga0208197_1003194_pt1 | contig 13417 bp, 11 predicted proteins | sample AD_JPNNA4_MetaG_FD_184444 | JGI IMG/M metagenome (GOLD analysis project Ga0208197, IMG submission 184444) | Active sludge microbial communities of municipal wastewater-treating anaerobic digesters from Japan - AD_JPNNA4_MetaG (SPAdes) (version 2) | ecosystem: Engineered > Bioreactor > Anaerobic...
TGGGTGCTTCAAGCTTGTTCTGAGTTCATTTGTACATTTTTGTAGACAATCTATGCTTGTCTGTGCTATAAGTTTTGATTACGAGACTGAATTTCGGAAACTCACTGGAAAATAAGCGAACCAAGAGTTATTTCTGTTTGTCTGCAACACCATTTTTCTTAGAATTCAACAGCGGCGTAAGGTGGTAAAAATGAGCGAGTCTTACAATGTTGCTATGCCCGACAACTTTCCGAGTCACATTCACCAGGCCCTAAAGTCCTGGCACAAGCCCCATGCGGAAGATGAGTTGGACACACTCCTTCTCACCCGCCAGATGCGCGCGAAACGCGACTCGGTTTCGCCTCGCCTCGTCAGCAATCAAATCCTCATCGAAGGCCTTGATTACCTGAAACCCGTAAACCCAGAAGCTTTTGATCTCCTCCAACGACGTTTTCTTAACAAGGAGACGGCGCGTGAAATTGCATATCGCTTTAATGTGGGCGAAGACGTAATTTACCAACGCCAGCGCGCGGCGATTGAGCAGTTGTCCCAAGTGATATGGCAACAAGAAATGGAACTGCGCCAGCATCAGGCGCAGCGCATTGCGACCCGTCTCGAGCCACCGACATACACGAAACTCTTCGGTATGACCCAGGCCATCTCCGAAGTGCGCGCAAAACTTGAGCATCGCGCAGCGCCGTGGATACTCGCGCTTGAGGGGATGGGGGGCATCGGCAAAACTTCGCTCGCCGACGCTTTGGCAAGGGAACTGGCCTATAGTGTTCATTTTCAGGATATTGCTTGGGTCAGTGTGCGCCAACGACTTTTCCGGCTCTCAGGCGCTATTGAATCGCTACCCAAGGCACCAAATTTGACTTTGGCGATGTTAGTTGATCAGCTTATTGATCAATTTGAGCTTGGCGATCTCAAACGGCAGACTGATGCCGCAAAACTTATCGGCGTTCAAGCATACCTCAAAGCCCGGCCCAACCTGGTGATCGTGGATAATTTGGAAACGGTTGACGATTATCGCGCCCTGGTCATGCGGTTGAGAGAGTTGATGAACCCAAGCAAGTTTTTGATCACAACGCGTTATTCATTGCGAGGAGAGAGCGATGTCTATATAGTACCGTTACAGGGACTATCATTCGAGAACACGGTGCAGCTTGTGCGTTACGAAGCTGAGACTCAGGGTTTGCTCGAATTAGCGACTGCTCCTGATGCTATGTTGGAACCTATTTATACGTTAACGCACGGCAATCCTTTGGCAACGAAACTTGTCGTTGGACAAGTCCATACCTTTGCCTTATCAGCGGTGCTAGAGCGTCTACGCGAGGTTGCCGATCAACCGACCTCCGAGCTTCTGGACTTCCTGTATGCCGATGCATGGCGTATCCTCGATCAAAAGCAACGCCAGGTGCTGCAGGCGATGTTGTTGACGCCAGAAAGCGGTGGGCACATCGAACAAATTTCCGCTGCATCCGGCCTGGATATGGGAGAAACGGCGAGCTGTCTGCATCGTTTGGCTACGTTATCATTGGTCAACGTTACCGGCGGGTTGAATGAGCGCCGGTATGTGCTGCATCATCTGACGCACACTTTTGTCGCGCACCAATCCCACGTTGAGTTCTAATTTGGAAACCATCATCGTCGCCAACGCGCAATATTGGCTGGATTATTTGCGCCGGATGTCTCAGGATAGTACGCTCTCCGATGCGGACCTGGAGGGTGCTGCCAGAGCGTTGGATACAGCTGCTGCGACGCCAGAAGCCTGGCCTTTGATCCACCCCTTGGCAACATTGTTACATCCGTATATGAAACGCCGTGGACCGTGGACAGGCTGGGATACGTTTTTGCACTATCTGCTATATTACGCTCAACAACACGCCGACCAGGAAGCCCAACTGGCTTTCTTGACGCAGTTGGGGAATATTCAACATCAACGCGGAGAGAATCAAACCGCTCTCGACTCTTACCGGCGCGCGTGGCGTCTTTGTCGCCAGATCGGCGATCGGTTTTGGCAAGCCATCACTTTCTCCAACTTAGGCGACCTCTATCGCATCCAAGGCGACTTCTGGCGCGCTGAAGTGCTCTGTAGTAACGCGCGCGACCTGTTTGCTATACTCGGAGATCTCACGCGGTTGGCCTATACCGAGAACCATCTGGGTTTGATCAATCTTTACCAGCGCCGCTGGGATACAGCACTTTCTCACTTCCAGAGTGCTGAGAGACTCTTCGAGCAAGTCAAAGATGAATATGGCCTGGCAATGCTGTGGCAGAACCTGAGTATACTCTATAACTATATCCAGCAACCGCGCGAAGCATTGGATTATCTGTCGCAAGCTCTGCACTACTATGAAAAAGTAGGGGATGAATATAGCACTGCCAACATCAATCTCAATATCGGCAACACTTGCCTGACCCACGGTGATTTTGAACGCGCCGAACAGACTTCGCTTCAAGCCGAGGCTATGTTCATGCAGCTAAAGGATTATCCGAATTTAGCCCGCGTACGCCATAACTTGGGGATGATTTACACGCATACCGCCAATTGGGAAAAAGCCGAACGTTGTTTTCTCTGGGCTGTAGAACAGTGGCAAAGTCAACAGGATACCTGGAATTTAGCCAATACCATGGGTGAATTTGCTGCTATGTATATTGCCTGGGGGCGACGGCAACAAGCACAATACTATCTTGATGCTGTTGAACAATGTATCGCGCATCACGACGAGTCGTCTTACCAGGGATTGCATCGTGAGTTAGCCGAGCGCCGAGAAAAAATAACTCTGCTTACAAAGCCTCTAGCCGGCAAAAGCTAGAGGCTTTGCATCACGTTTGCAACAATGGATGGTAGATATTCTTGAGATATTAGCCGCTCGGGCAGCCGCTACCGGCGATGTTACAGCCTTCTGCTAAGACGACGGTTGTTGCCCCAGGCGACAGTGGCGCGATTGCAATCACAACGGCCAGCAATATGGCTACAATCAAGGTTTTGAAAGATTTTCCGGACATCTGCGTCTCCTTTCTCTGAAATAGACAACGAACAAGACGCGGGGCCCCCCAGTGCGTGACTGGCTTCGAAGACATCCGGTTTTTTTAATGAACTTCTGACTAGCGCGCTTTCATTAACTAATGTAACCGAAATTGGGTATATTTGCTATAGTAACACTCTGAAAGTACCCTGATCCGATACTGAAACCCGCTGAAGATTTTATCAGTGTGCATAGTTGCAGAGGATATCAAGAACATAATTGGGGGGTGTGACTTCATCTCAACACCTGCACGCGCCCGCAATACTTTTTTCGGCCGCAGGTAAACTAATGTAGAGAATCTGAGTTGCAGGTTTTCTGGGAGTACCGGTAATGTCAGAATGAGCGCAAGTTGGTAATGAAAAGGGCAAAAAAGCGTGGCGGGTGTGAACCCGCCACGCTTTTTCAATATGAAATACTAACCACCACTATTGCCGTAATAGGTCCCGTTGCCATAAACTCCTTGTTCAATCCAGGGGTAGGAATGTTGAACACAACCAATACCCCATCCACCGAAGCAAAGGCGGAAGTCTCCTTGTGTCCAGGCGATGAAAGACCATTGTCCAGTCCCGCCCCTTGTCCACCCCCCTGTATGACCCGCGAACTGCCAGAGAGGTGCATAAACTTCACCCCAACGATTCTGGCGATATGCAGTGGTCAGTTTTGACCCATTCCAGCACCGATAGACCTGCTGGTTATACCGCCACAATTTGAGGCCGACGGCGCTATAACCTGTCCTGCTGGTTGTGAGAGTACCGCACCCACTTCCATTAGGCAAAATCTTTGCAACAGCCGGATTGTCTGTCGTCTGAGTCTCCACATGCGCTACTGTCAAAGCTGTCAAGAGTGTCTCTTGGGCTTCAGGAGGCAGTTTCTTGAAGTATTCTTGAGCTTGTGATCCGGCATTCTGTAACTCGTTCAGCAACGATTGTATTACCTGTGGATCGGAATAATCAGGGCCGGGGCGTTGTGCGCCAACAGGAGTAAACACAGTCAGTACAAGTATTCCAGCCAACAACACCGAGAGCAATTTTCGCTTAAACATAGTAACCTCCTTTGAACTAACTCGACTAGATTAATGTTTAACTACCTAACTACTAATGTAGCCGAAATCGGGTATACTTGCTATAGTAACACGTTGAAAATATCCTGATCCAATGCTGAAATTAGCTGAAAATGGAGAATCAACCCTCTCAAACCGCGTTTCCGATGACATATCGCCAGACTGAAATACAACGCCTGACGCGCTGGATCGTATCCGGGCAAAGCGGTTCAGTCATCGGATTGCCCGGCTGCGGGCGTTCAAACTTGCTGGAGTTTTTGTGCGCGCAACCGGAATTATTGTGGGCGCAACAGCCGATGCTCAATGCGCACGTTGTGTTAGTTCCTGTCAACCTGTTTATACTGCCGGCCAGCGACCTTGCCACGTTTTATCGGGTATTGTTGCGCGCTTTCTATCACGCCTCGCGGTACTTTGTCCCCGCCCTACAGGAAACGGCGACGCGTCTTTATCGCGAAAACATCGAAGCGCAAGATCCTTTTTTGCCCCAAAGCGCGCTCCAGGAACTGCTTTTCCTTTTCCAGGATAGTCATACGCGCGTCGTTGTGGTGCTCAACCATTTCGATTCTTTTCTACTGGAAGCTACTCCCAAGATGATAAATACCTTGCGCGGTCTGCGCGATGGTTTCAAGCATACCCTATGCTTTATCGTGGGGATGCAACAAGAAGTGGCTTATCTGCCCAACCCCGAGCTGTTGGGAGAGATGTACGAATTGCTGGATAGAAATGTGTGTTGGGTAGGCGCAATGGACGATCAGGACGCGCAAAACGTGATTGCGCAGACAACGCGCACTGCGATAGCGCCGCCAACGGCGGCTGAGATTGACGCTATGTTGCGGTTGTCGGGTAACTTTCCAGCGCTTCTGCAACTTATTGCCTACTGGTGGTCCAGTGTTTCTCCAAGACCGCCCGTCAAGCGATGGCAGGCATCGCTTATGGCAGAAAACAACATCCGCCGTCGCTTAGCTAAAATGTGGGATGGCTTGACGCAGGAAGAGCAATTCGTCCTCTCTGAGATTGCCGGGCTGCAGAATCGTTTCTCTGAAGAAAACGGGAATGTTCAAGACTCACAGGTTGTAAAGGAAAGAGTCGGGCAACGACACGAGGATCTGCTGATCCGCCTGGCTCAAAAGGGGGCTTGTGTGCAGACATCAGAGGGCTGGAAGGTTCGCGGGGATTTGTTGGCAACTTACGTTAAGGAAGTTGGTGCCTCTAGTCGTGGGCGGATCTGGTTGGATAAGGAAACCCAAGAGATTAGCCAGGGTTTCACGCGGATTGACGATTTGACGCCGTTGGAGAGAAGATTGCTTCAGCACTTTATTACGCATCCCTATAAACTGCACGAAAGCGAGGCGTTGATCGCCTACATTTGGGAGGATAAATCCGGGGATATGGTGGATAACGATCTCCAACAATTGGTCTATCGGCTGCGGAAAAAGATAGATGCGATCCCGCCACAGTATATTGTCACCTGGAAGGGCCGCCCCGGCGGTTACCAATTCTATCCCGAGGGCCGACCGAAATAAACGGAGTGATTCTATGCTTCCGAGAATTGATATTGAAGGGACACTTCAGTTGCCTGAAAACGGGCCGGCTATGCTGCAAACGCTGTTTGCCGAGCACCGACGTGTCATCGTCAAAAAAGAATTCACCGGCAACCTCAGCGGCAGTCGGGTCTTTTTAGTCCAGCCAATTGCAGAACGGGGAGCGGAATATCCTACCGTCGTCAAATTTGCTGCCCTGAGTCTGATCGAGAAAGAATGGCGCGCTTACCAACAAGTGCGGCAGATGCTCTACGGGATGGTTCAGGCGCGGGATAGCGTTCTGCCAACCGACGGCGATTGGGGCGCATTGAGCTATCCCCTGCAAGGCGGCGGTACATTCGAAATCGAAAACCTGTGGGATTATTATCGGAATCATTCTGTTCACGAGACTCTGGCGACATTCCGCAGAGTCTTTAAGACCCTCGAGAGTATCCACAATCAAAGCCGTGCCGCCCCAGGATTCTTTTGGCGGGCCAGTTACGATCAACTTTTGCCTGTAAACTTGCTCATTGCTACCGGCGCCCCGCCACTGGACGCACTTGTCCACATTCTGGATGCTGCGGATGTGGGCGCTCAGAATGTGCAACCGGGCGATTGGGTACGATTGCAGGGTTTCGCCGTGACCAAGGTGGACTTACGCGACCACACTGTAACCCTGAACCTACCTTACCAACCTGAGCACCCCGACTCGTTTTGTGTACGGCTAAAGGTCACAGAAAACCCCACCGCCTATCGTGAACATCAAATCGCGCCGTTGCTCGAAGGCCGGGTCACAGCAACCCGCCAGAGCCAGTTGCAGACCTACATTCAGTCCCTGCTTGGCAACGAAGCCGCCGGCACTACCGCACCCCTGATTTCTGTTGACGGTGTGTCTTTTCCTAACCCATTCCTGTCGTTAGCGGCGATTCTTAACCAATACCGTGATGTGCGCACGGCGCTGATTCATGGCGACCTGAATTTGCACAACATCCTGGTGGATGTGGATACCGGTCACATCAGTCTTATTGACATTGCCGAAGCACGCGAAGACCACATTTTACACGACTTCCTGCGCATGGAAACGGAAGTCGTGACCAAGTTACTCCCCGACGTATTGAACGCGAACGCTCTGCCAACGGCCCAAACGATGTTTGAATTTTACCAGGCCCTGCACTGCGCGACATTCGAATTGCACACCCTCCACGATCACCGCGTCCCTTCGGATTTAGAGAAGCCCTTTGAAGCCATCCGAGCAATCCGCCAAGCGGCCTTGCGGCATTTCTACAGCGATGATCCTGCCGAATACTATCAGGGTCTGTTACTCTATCTTGTCGGATCGCTCAAATTCGGCAACCTAGATCACCACCCGACCGCACCGCTCCCCAAGCAAGCGGCGCTATGGGGTGCAGCCACAGTAGCATGGATATTGGAATCTGTCCCCTCCTGCAAACCATTCTCTGCCCCAATGCCGGGCATATATCCACCCGTAGCGTTGCTGATTGATTACACGCCTGAGGTCAAAGTTTTGCGCAAGGATACTGAATGTTTCGTTCCAGCCTCGCGCGGCATCCCGCTTTATCAAGGCGATATCGTCAGCACCTTCACCGGGGCCGAAGCCCTGGTGTATTGTCAGAGTGGCCCGCTCTTCACGATACCGGACGAACGCAATCAGCGTATTGACGACTCCCACATCCCGCATGAACGTATCCGCGTCCGACTCGAGATGTATGATACGGCCCGCTGGCCTTATCTCGTCAACCATTTTTCGTCCAATATCGCACTTCCATCAGAAGCCACATCCCCTTTGTTACTCACGCCGCGCCAAACGCGACTTCACAATGCCCGTCCTACATTTTGTTGGCGCGCAGTTGCCGGCGCAACCGGATACCGTTTATCCCTCCGTATGCCCGGTGGAATCACCTGGCAGCGTGAAACGCATTTGACCCGATTCCCTTATCCCGCTGATGCGCCCGCGCTTGCTCCTGGCAGCGGCAACACGGTAATTGTGGAGGCTTTAAACACGCCTTTCCAACCTGAAATCGTCTACCTGGAAATGCTCAATAATGAAGAGCTGACCACAGTTCAGACGCAAGAAAACATAATTCGGGACTTATACCTCGGCGAAGCTGCTGAATGTTATCTGCTGGCGTTGTTGTACCACCGCTGGAAACTGTGGGATGCGGCAATCCGGCAGTTAGAACAACTCACGCGCGTAACGCAGCCGCTTTCATCCACGCTCTGGCTTCACCTGGGGGAACTTTGTCTGCGTGTGGGACTGTACCCTCAATCTGAAGAGCACTATCTTCAAGCACTGACTGTCGCAAAAGCCGATAAAGACTTGCCGACTCAGACCATTGCCCATATTGGGTTGGCATGTGTAGCCAACGTTCAATCTCACCCTTCCCAGGCAGGCGAATATCTTGAAATCGTAACTTCTGGAGAGTATGCGACAGTTGCGCAGTTCCTCCAACGCCAATTGGACGTGGTTTCCCGTACAAACTATCGAAAAACGCCGAATCTTTCAAGTCTGTTTGCCTACGCGCGATTTTTAGCTGAACAGATTGCCGGTCATCTGAGCGATGAAATACGCCAGATTCCAGACCGGTTCCTGGAACAACTGCGGACAATGTCTACATACACACTGAAACCCACCGCCGGAGCATGGAGCACGCTTGGATCCAATAAATTTGCGGCACCGGAGATGCTGGCAGCAACCTACATCACCACGCGCACACTTGTGGAAACATTCTCACGCGCAGAGATTGAACAACAGATTCAAACTGGACAGTTGCAGCATATGCTGGAAAACCATGCTCACCACATCGCTCAAATGACGCTTGGATTCCCCCCGGCATGGGCAGAAGATTTTGCCAGACGCTACGCCGTTCTTGTGGGGAATGATCCCGACGTATTCCAACAGTTAATGGAATTCAAGGAGCCATAAATGGCCTTCGTTGGCGCATTTTGGGACGCACTGATCGGGCAGCAGCGCAATCCAGTTGCTTTCCTGCGAAGTATGCGCAGGTATCATCGCCGGCTGTGGTGGCCCGCCTGGGGTATACGCGCGATAATATGGGCGACTTCGTTGATAACGTTGCGTATCGTGGCGTGGCTAACACACACAGATTGGAAGCCCATGCTTGCGCCAGTTTTCCTCTTGCCGCTGGTAGCGCAAATGCTTTGCAGTGTGCCCATCATACTCCTGGGCGAAGCGCAGTTTTGGTTTCTTTACGCCTATTCGCCTCTGCTCATTCTGACGGCCTGGTTGTGGGGACTGGGATCGCTATTGCCATTGGGCACGGCGCTTGGATTGCAAATAGGATTTAACTTTTTCGTGGGAAAACTACTTACCGATGGCTGCGCAATGTGGGTTCATCAACGACTGGAAAAAGCGCGGGATGAGCAGCAGCGACGGCGCGGGGATTACCTGCCCACCGCTTCACTAGCGATGGCTTTGTGGTGGCGTACGCGGCGAATACGGTTATGGGCTGCGCTTATCCTGGGTGGTGTGATCATCTTCTGCTATCACGCACTGCCGGCGCAAAGTCTGTTCGGATACCGTGCTCTTGGTGAAGGGGTACGTCTATTGCACGCCGCCATTTCTGTCAGCGCTGGGGTAGCCGGATGTCTGGGGCTTGACGCAACACTGCTGGCAATCCTGATGGGAATCCCTCCGGTGCGTTTTACCGACCAACAATGGCAAGCCACGTATAGTGGCCGCGCGGCGCTGTGGTTACCGGCACAGCATATCCGCCGTCTCTGTACGCCGGAACACCCGCTGTTCGACCAAAGCCGCGCTATCTGCTTATTGCTCACACAAGGGTGTCTCGGCCCGGTTGTGCGCCGGGCTTGTAGCGCATCGTCTTTGATGCACTTGCAACAACTCCTCCTTTCGCTCAGTCTTCAGGAAGGCGGCGGAGCTGCGATTCGCTATCTCCGACCCATTTTGCCTCTCCCGCTACAACCTGTAGGTTTATTTTACGCGAGCCTGGCGGACGAGGCGGCGAAACCACTGGATTTGCAGCGTTGGATTCACGTATTGACGACTCAATTCCCTACAACAGTACAGTATGACGGTTTTGAGGCCTCTACTATTCTGATACTCTCTCAAGTCCGCGATGCTTTATTGACGGTCAAAGTGACACCTGCAATCACACAAGTTCTCCAAGGTTTGCGCCAACTCAGCGCAGAATCACACTTTACTCTGCCATCGCCGGGAACGACACCGGCAATGGCTTGGCCCTTTATGTTGTTGTGGCATCTCGAACAACGCCAGGAACGGTTGCAAACACTGTGAGGTCACACCGATGACAACGCTCGCCCCCACCCCTCCTATCGTTGTATTTGACATCCTGGTCGTGCGCCTGACACGCCAGATTTACTATCAGGATGACAGCACCTTCCAGCTAGAAGTACGCCAAACGCCAGCCCCTTTACCTGGCGGCGCATTCCGCACGGATATTGAAGCGCAGTTGGAGCGTTTCCACGCCCTTTTCGCCCAACAGATGACCCTCAATCAATTCTTCAGTCGCTTTGAAACCCCCACTGCGCCATCCAAAAACTTCCAGGATATACAGGAATTAGGGCAACAGTTGTACGCGCTCTTGCCGTTGGCTTTTCAGCAAGCCTTTCAGCGCGTGGTTCAAGGCGTCTTTGAAAAAGGGCATGGATTGCGTTTCATCCTTGAAGCCCGTGCGGGCGACAAAGCGGATCGCTTGTTGAGTTTACCGTGGGAATTGCTCTTCTTCGAGACTACAGGCGTATTCCTGGCGCGCTCGCCGCGCGTATTGATTGTGCGCCGCCTGCTCGAAGCGTTACGCCGCAGTCCATTACAGATGCTGCCGCCATTTAACATCGTCCACGTCATCGCGGCCAGTGACGCGGCTTCTCCGGCCTATGGAATTGATGAAACTTTACAAGCCACCGAACGGGATACCATTCGCCAAGCGGTACAGCCGGGAGTATATCGTTTGGTCGAAAAACCCGGTGCAGTCGAGACAATGCTTGCCGCATTGCGCGAGGACACTTACCAAATTGTTCACTTCTTGGGTCATGGTGAGATTGTAGAGCATAGGGCTGAGCCTTCGCTTCACATACAACGTGGCTACTTGCGTTTCGTCGCTGCGGACGATACTACCCAATGGGTGACCGGAGAACAACTGCAACATTTCCTCGAGTTTACGCCCACCGTGCAGTTGGTAGTTCTCAATGCTTGCCACGGCGGGACCAATGTCGCCAGGAGCGTGGCCCTGGAGTTAGTTTACAATGGATTGCCTTATGTCGTTGCCATTCAAGGCGATATATTGCAAGAATCCGCAAAACACTTCATCGAAGTATTTTATACAGAATTGCAGCGTGGCAGCGATATGGCGTATGCCGTCGCGGTTGGTCGCGCCGCCATCGCCGCGCACATCCCGCAAACTCTGGATTGGTGTATGCCGGTGCTCTATACGAATGTCGGCCTCGATGAAGCCTCTACTGGCGTCAAACGCGCCGAACGGTTCTGGCAGTGGATGAGCGCGCCGCAAGCCCGCCGACGGCTTGGATTAGGCAACCTGATTCTAGGAGGATTGCATTTGCTGGTGGGCTTGTTGCTCATTATTAGCCAATATACGATGACCTTGCCGCAAGCCCCATTTGGCAATAGGATCACGGTTGCACTCGCCACCTTACCAATATTGACAACGCTGCTTTTCTATCGCCATACAGCTTCTTCGTTACCGAAATATTGGTCATCCACCACCCGGTTAGCTCTAGTAGCGCGCATCTTCAACGCTGCATCCTTGGGCTTTGGACTACCTTTATGCTATACCTGGTTCACCTGGTTGTTAGTCATAGCTGTTGGTTTGTGGAATATCCTTAATCCTCTTGCCCAAGGAATCCTGTCAAGTCTAGTTTTTTTGTCTGGAATATTGTTAGGGGGTTGGCTGAGTTATTCACAAATGCTAGGGCATACCCGCGTCTTTATTTCCAACGCGCAAGTAGAAACACCGGTTTTCACATGGAGTGAACTTGCCATCGCGTTTGGCGGGTATATCTTGCTGCTCCTGCCGTGGCTTGCCTATACTTTTGGCAAGATTTTTGCCACCCCACCGTGGGGAAATTTATGGGTTGGCTTTTTATTATTAGGGATTGGTTATGCGTTGTACAAAGATGATCTTTTGACAGAAAACATCTCGTGACCCGTTCTCGACAGAAAAATCAGCATCGCGACCATCGTCAACCTTTTTAAGGAAAAAGCCCGTATATCACGCGGGGCTTTTTCCTATATCCTGAGAACCCGCCTGGAACGGCAGTGCCGTCTCCAAACCCTACAGCATTACCGCACGTCGCAGGTCAATGTAGGTGACCAGCGGAACCCAGACCGCAATTACCAACGCCAACGTTGTGCCAAATGGCACAACGCCTTGGGATTATGTAAATATCTCTTGTACGGCTGTCGTGACTTATCACGAGAAAACGACTTGATTTTGCTATGTCCAGCATGATATAATAGATATATAGCGGTGCATAAACATCGCGAAAAGGTCTGGGGCTAAACGCTCCGAACCGCAGGAAGCCTTCAAGCCTGCGGCGTCCGGGTCAGGGAAACTGGCCTGGAAACAAAAGGGGAGGACTTGGAACTTCGGTTCCAGGTCCTCCCCTTTTTTATTTCATACCGAGGGGAGAAATCCAAAAATGACAAAAGCGAAAACTGAAACACAACATACGGGCGACCGTTCTGCCCGCCAAGACACAATCAACGGCCCCCTACCCTACGATCCGGTAGTGGAAGCGATCCGCATCCTTGCCCGTCGCGGACAACAACTTCGGGAGGCCGAAGAACGAGCGGCACAGGCGGCAGCAAGTAGGGCAGATGATGAGTCACCAGCGGATACACACAAAAACCAGAACTGATCCGACATAGAGTTTCGGGAGTCTTCCCACTACGGGAACTTGCCAACGCGCGTCCTTTGACAATTGAATATCTGCACGGCGGCTCTTGCGCCCTCTTGACAATGGGTGTATAATAGACATGTAACGACAACGGGGATACACTGTGGTAAAGAAAGACGACGAAATCAGATTTCGGGTTGATGCAAAGACGGCAGAGGCAGCCAAAGAAAAGGCGGCGCGGCTAGATATTCCGCTAAGCCATATCCTGCGCCAACTTCTGCGGGATTGGATTTTAGAAGATGACAATCAGTCGAAGGAAGCATTATTAGGCAATCAATAAACGTCTGCTAGAACGTAATCGAGCCGTGCAGGTGTTGGTAGCACCCACACGGCTCTAACCCAGCTGTTGAGCGAGCAACAGCAAGGCTACCCGCATTATACGCGGGGAACGCTTTTCTACAAGTCAAACGGCTTGTCTGTCGCTCTATCAACAGCGCTGACAAGCCGTTTTTGCGTTTCAGAGAAGAAATCAGGGAGGTGCAAATGACAAACCTGGCGGAAGAGCAGTCTCAATGGACGTTGACCTACGACTACGGAGGCGGGCAGCTTACGTGGAACACCGAAATTCCACTGTGGGAAGCTACGGCGATGCTCGAAGGTGTTTTCCGTGGCATAGACGTTGCCGGAGCAGACATCCCAACATACATCAGCCGGAACTACGAACAGCGGGTGACAGTTCGGTGCGGTGAGATGACGTATTACGAAGGGATGCTCGGCAGCCTGGCGCGGATTGCGCTGGATGAATTGGGGGATGAAGAACTATCTGTAGTTTCGCCAAATTCGCAAGATAGCGGTTTTCCCATAAAATACCAGGCATCATTCAGAGTGCGCAGGAGGGAATGAATGCTGCCGATCATTGAACATCCCGTGGCCTTGCTAACCTTTGTGAC
>Ga0208197_1003195_pt1 | contig 13416 bp, 13 predicted proteins | sample AD_JPNNA4_MetaG_FD_184444 | JGI IMG/M metagenome (GOLD analysis project Ga0208197, IMG submission 184444) | Active sludge microbial communities of municipal wastewater-treating anaerobic digesters from Japan - AD_JPNNA4_MetaG (SPAdes) (version 2) | ecosystem: Engineered > Bioreactor > Anaerobic...
TTCGCCCGCGTCGTCGGTTTCTGCTGAAACCGCGCGCGGGCCCCGCTCGGCGCCGTCGCGCCTGCGCGTTCGAATCCGTCTGCCGTTGCATTTTAATTGTATAATAATACCCGCCCTTTGGGCGGGTTAGAGGTAAAACATTGAGACGGATTCGCCCGCGTCGTCGGTTTCTGCTGAAACCGCGCGCGGGCCCCGCTCGGCGCCGTCGCGCCTGCGCGTTCGAATCCGTCTGCCGTTGCATTTTAATTGTATAATAATACCCGCCCTTTGGGCGGGTATTATTATACAAATGAGCCGGCAGACGGATTCGAACCCCCGACCTACTGTTTACAAAACAGTTGCTCTACCACTGAGCTATGCCGGCGGAAGATTTATTTTATCGCTTTCTTCTTTTTCTATTTTTGATTGAAGCTCTTCTAATTCTTTATCTAATTCTATGTTTTTATCTAGATTATCATTATTCTTATTTTCTATATTATTTAATGCTGAAAATTGATTACTTTTATCAGAAATATTTTTTTCTTTGGAAGGGATTTTCTTTTTTAAACCTTTCTTAATATCTTTCCAATAATCGTCTAATTCATCTTTGCCTTTGTCGGTTTTTTTCCTTAATTTTAATAACCAATCCAACATTTTATTATCAACCTTTACAATAAAATCACGAATTTTATAAATTACATTTTGTAAAAAAGTATAAAAATTAGGAACTTTACTTTTCCAGTAAAGAATGGTTTTTTTCTTAATATTATTTTTAATTTTTTTGATTGGCAAAAAATATTCTCGAGGAGGCAAGGTTTTAAGTTCTGGAATTTTTTTCAAAACTAGCCAAATAATTATTAAAAAACTTACAACAAGAATTATTCCTGCAATAATTTCAAAATTCATAAATGACGAATTTTTTTACTAAAATATTCTCTCCTAATTTAGCTATGGCTTCATTAATCAAATCTTTAATAGTTTTACTATCGTCTTTTACCCATGCCTGCGACATTAAACAATTTTCCTTTTTAAATTTTTCTAATTTTCCTTTTACAATACCCTCAGCAACTTCTTTAGATTTACCCATTGCCTGCGCTTGTTCTGTAAAAATATTATTTAATCTTTCCAATTCCTCAGTAGGGATATCTTCCTCCTTAACATAAATTGGCTTCATTGAAGCAATCTGCAAACAAATTTCATGAGCTAATAATTGAAAATCATCAGAACGGCTTACAAAATCTGTTTCACAAGCTAATTGAATCATCACTCCTAATCTTTTGTTAGAATGAACATAAGTATCAATAATGCCCGCCGTAGTTTCCCTATCTGCTTTTTTTACCGCTGCAGCGGCTCCCTTTTTTTGCAAAATCTCTTTAGCTTTTTCTAAATCTCCAGCCGATTCCTCTAATGCTTTTTTACATTCTCCTAAAGAAATGGAGGTTTCTTCGCGAAGTTGTTTAAGAAGTTCTAAATTTATTTCCATAATCATTATATAATCCGTTTAAGCTTAAACTAAATAATAAATTTATACAAAATAACAAAAACGAATTAAAATTATATATTTTATAATTTTTTATTCTCCTAAAAGTGCTTCTTGAATTTTATTTAAAACATATTGAACCGCGGTATAAGCATCATCATTGCCCGGAATAGGATAATCAATTAAAGTTGGGTCAATATTAGTATCTACAATAGCAATTGTTTTAACCCCCACTTGATTGGCCTCTCTCACGGCAATAATATCTCTCTGCACATCTGCCACAAATAATGCCCCGGGTAATTCTTCCATGTCTTTAATGCCTTGAAATTTAATTCTTAATCTTTCCAATTCTTTAGCAATGGCTAATCTTTCCTTTTTAACATATTTTTGTTCAAAATTAATTTCTTGGGTTTTTGCTTCCAATTCCTTAAAATAATTAATTCTTTTTCGTATCTCCTTAAAATTTGTAAAAGTGCCGCCTATCCACCGTTCTTTAACATAAGGAGATTTAGTTTCTTGAGCAACTTTTTCAATTAAACCACGGGTTGCTGCTTTAGTGCCTACAAATAATATTTTTTTGCCAACTATTCTATTTTGTTGGACAAAATCTAAAGCTTGCTCAAGTTTTTCAGCGGTTTGTTCTAAATCAATAATATATACTCTATCTTTTGATTTTACAATATATGGCTTCATCTTAGGATGCAGTTTTGACTTTTCGTGGCCAAAACCAAGACCAGCCCCAATTAAATCATCTACTATGATATTGTATTTGGTCTTTTGGTCAGTTTTTGTTTCTTCCATTTATTATTATTTTATTATATTTATTATTTTATTATACTGCTAAAACTTTTAACATTTATGGTATTTTAATTTTTTCTAAAATTAAATACCAACTCTATTTTTAATATAAACAATATATAACATAAATAAAAACATAAGGCAATAGAATGCCGGCTAAAATATAGATTCTTAAAGATTGGCTTATATTAAACTAATAACAAATATCTTTAAAGCTAATAGCTAATAATAAATATCTAAAATTTAAAGCGGCTTTTTATATCTTTAGAAATATTAAGATATTTACATTTTTAGCAAAAAACGCCAATGACGATGACTCCAATAAGGGCCAGCATAATCAATACCAATTCTTTTTGTGGCTATAATCTGAGATGGCTCAATTTTTAATCCCCTATCTTCCAGCCAAATCCTTTTACTTTTCGTTAAATCTTCAGCATAAAAAGATTTATCTAATTTTAACCATTGACATAATTTTCCCGGTCCATTTGTCAAATTTAATAATTTTAAGTCCATTGGTTCTATTGCTCGAATAAGCACGCATTCGGGTTGTCCTTCTTTGGCTGTCGTAATGTTCAACTGCCAATACATTCCATAAACTAAATAAATATAAATATGTCCACCAATACGATATTCTATCTGATTGCGAGGAGTAATTTTACCTTTATAAGCATGCGAGGCTTTATCTTGAGGTCCAATATAGGCCTCGGTTTCTATAATTTTACCTTCTATTTTTTTGTTGCCAACTTTCCTAACAATATATTTTCCTAAAAGATCTTTCGCCACTTTTAGGGTTGGCTGAATATAAAAATCTCTCTTTAGCTTTTTTATTTTTGCTGATTTTGTATTTACCAATTCCATTGTTAGTTATGAAATTATTATATAATATTGTATAAATATTTTATAATTTTGAAATTTATTTTATTGCATATTATCATTATTTTCCAAAACGAACAAATTGCAGCCCTTGATTTTAAACAAGTTTTTTGATAGTATCTATTTACAATATGAAAAAAGATATACACCCAAAATATTTTGAAAAAGCTAAAATTCGCTGCGCTTGCGGAGTGGTTTATGAAGTTGGCTCTACGGTTGAAAATATGGAGGTAGAAATTTGCGCAAATTGCCATCCATTTTATACCGGCAAAGAAAGAAGTTCTGACAAAATTGGCCGAGTCCAAAAATTCAAGGAAAGACTTTCTAAAAAATCTGCAAAGCCAACCAAAAAGGTTAGAGCTAAAAAATCTCGCTCAACTGCCTTAAATTCATCTTTAGAAAAATAGCTTTATCCTCTACCCTTCCGCGCTTCTGCGGCAAGGGTATCTTTATTTAAATTTAATATTTAATTATGTCTGACGAAAACCAAAAAATTAACGCAGTAATTATGGAAATAAGGGCTGGTGTGGGGGGCGAAGAAGCCGCTTTATTTGCCAACGACTTGTATAGGATGTATACTCGTTACGCTCAAAATCAGGGCTGGAGTGTTGAAACTTTTGACCTAAAACAAACTGACATTAATGGAATTAAAGAAGTTATTTTTGAAATAAAAGGCGATGATGTTTATAATAAACTCAAAAATGAAGCTGGTGTGCATCGGGTTCAAAGAGTGCCTAAAACTGAAAAATCTGGTCGCGTCCACACAAGTACTGCTACAGTAGCTGTACTTGCTAAACCAAAAAGCACAGAGATAAATATTCGGCCTCAAGATATTAGACAAGAAACTTGTAAATCCGGAGGAGCCGGAGGACAATATGTCAATAAAAGAATGACGGCTATTCGTTTGGTCCATATCCCAACAGGCATAGTTGTAGAATCGCAATCTGAAAGAAGTTTACAGCAAAATAGAGAAAACGCGCTTTCGGTTTTGGCAGCGCGATTACTGAAAAAACAGCAGGAACAGTTAGAGCAACAAGTAATCGGAACAAGACGCCAACAAATTGGAACTGCGGGCCGAGAAGAAAAAATTAGAACTTATAATTTTCCCCAAGACCGAATTACTGACCATCGCTTAAATAAAAGTTGGCACGATATTGAAGCAATGATGGACGGAAAAATAGACAAAATGATTGATAAGGTTTCAGAAGGATTAAAATAAACAAAAGCTTTTGCTTTTGTTTTTTATATATTGCCTTAAATTAAAAATGCGCTAAAAGTTTTTTAGCCCATTAAAAATTGGACAAGGAGATAAAAAATGAATAATTTTAAAAAACAGACAGTTGTCTGTTTTTAATTATTACAAAAATAATTTTACTCCCAAAAAATAAATTAAACTATTCTCCTGCTTTCTTTAAGACATCTAAATCTTGCTGATATTGAGCCGCTTGCGCCAATACTTGTTTAGCATAACCCAACCCAGCGCTGCTGCAAGAGCCAGCGTAATAACGACAAGCCGCTGAACGTTCATCGGTTAAAGCGCCATTATCTTTTAAGAATAAGGCGGCACCCAAAAAAGCATCTTTAATAGACCACGGATTAGCAGGTTTGCCTGTAATTGCAGATATTTTATCTGTATAAACATTCCAAGTTGATGGAATAAATTGAGCTGGCCCCATGGCTCCTCCCCAACCATACGGCACTCCCTTAGAATACATTGGTATCCAGCAAGAAACAGGCGTTTTGTCTGGTTCAAGTCCTAATTTTTGGACAATTTTAATAAATAAAGGCACATGCGTTGGGTTCATTACTCTAATTTTTGGATTGCCTTTTAAGTCAGTGCCGCTGCCAGTATTAAAATTAGTTACATAACATTGTCCAACATTTCCGCCAAAAACTCCGTTACGAAAAGATTCTGTATGAATGATAGCCAACAAAAACGCAGCGCGCACTCCAGTTTGAGTTTCAATTTGTCTTGCTAATTGCGCAGCTTCTCCAAACTCAATCCCATTATTTTGAACACCTATTAATTCAAACAAGCGCTTGCTGATTTCTGCTGCCTTTTTTTCTATATCCTCTTTTTCTTTAAGCTGAGCTTGATATTGCGCTTCGGTTAAGCCAAGATAATATTCTCTCTCTTGTTTTGTTTGCGCGCTCGTATTTTTCTGCATAGATTGCACAATAACCAAATTTTGCAATTCGGTTGTTTCCTGCTCTAAATTTGTCTTTTTGCTTTCTAAGCTCTTTTGTAAATCTATATAGTTTGCTAAAACCTCGTTATTTTTCGCATCTAATGTTTCTAAATAAAGAAGATTGTCAAAAAAATCAGACAAGGTTTCGCTCGTTACCATTATTTCTACAAAAGATTTTTTATCCTCGGTTTGAACTGTTCTTAAAATTTCCGCCATTTTTTTCTTTTGCGCTTCAATGTCAGCCATAGTCTTAGTAATTGATTGTTCGGTGTCATTTATTTGAAAACCCAAACTTTTAATAGAAAGCTGAGATTGTTTAATTTGATAATCTAAATCTTTAATTTTTTTATTAATAGAATTAATCTGGGCTTGCAAAGTTTTCTTTGCTGCGCCGGTTTGATTTAAATCATTTTGAATTTTAGCGCTTTGTTCGTTAAAATATTGTAAACACTGATTACATAAATTTTGACATTCTTCTTGACTCAATTTATCACATTCGGTTTGCCACTCTCCCGAATCACAAATTGTATTAAGGTCATAAGCATGCGCAAAAATAGCAGGCAAAAATATCCCTGCTATTAAAAGGCTTAAAAATAATTTTTGATTTAATTTGTTAAAAATGCGAAACTGCATTTTGAAAAAATAGAAAATTATTATTTATTATTTTCCGTCTTTTCAGGTTCTTCTTTGTTTTCTCCAGCAACGGTAGTTATTGGTTCTTCAATTTTTCCTTCAATTGGTTTAGCTAGTTCTTCTTCAACTTTTTCTGGCTCAGTAACTTGGACAACAGTTTCCTCTGGGTCATTTAATATCTTTACTCCGGCTGGTGTTTTAATGTCGCGAATTAAAATATGGTCTTCAAAAGTATTTAATCCGCTTACATCAACCTCTAATGAGGCTGGAATATCTTTCGGCAAAGCTTTAATGCTTACTTCTTTTAAATTAGTAATTAATGTTCCTCCTAAATTTTTAACAGCCGGAGCCTCGCCTTTTATTTCTAATTCAACCTCGGTTTCTACTTCTTCTAAAAGATTAGGCTGATAAAAATCTATATGAATATAATCTAATGTTAAAGGGTCTTGTTCAGTATCATATATCATTACTGAATATTTTTTCCCTTCCACATCTAAATCTATTAAAGCTTCTCCTACTTCATTATAAATTTTCACAAAATCTTTTAGATTAATGGCTAATTTAACATTTTCTAAACCAGGACCATAAAGAATGGCTGGAATTTCTCCGGGTTCTACTTTTTTCCCTGTTCTATTTTTTGCTTTTAAGCTAATCATATTTTTAAAAAATTAACTTTAATTTATCTGGAATTCCGCGTATTTATATTATACTTATTTCTTTTTATTTTTCAACCCCCGCTGTATAATAATTATCGAAGCAAATGATGGAAGTGATGTTTGGGGGTCTGACCCCGTAAACATCACAACCTCAAAATACCGCCATTAAAAAATATCGCAAGCTTAAAAATTCACATTATTTTTATTTGAATCAAAAAAATTAAATTTATTCAGTGGTTTTGCCGTCAAATTCGTCTGTTGTATCAGCTTGGGCAGCGGCTTTTGTGGGATGGACAACTTGGTCGCGATGTTCGGCTGGAGAATAAATTGTATATAGTTTCATTTTCTCTGTTTCTGAGTCGTTAATAATGTTGTGGGTAGTGCCGGCCGGAATTACAATTGCCGAACCGTCAGCAATATCATAAGTAATACCATCTAAAATAGCCCGCCCCTGCCCTCTTTCAAGGCGAATAAATTGGTCTAAGGTATGAACCTCTTCTCCAATTTCTTCTTTGGGCAATAATGACATTAAAACTAATTGGCTGTGAGGAGCCGTATATAAAACTTTGCGAAAATTATCATTTTCCAAAGTTTCTTTTTCTATGTTGACAATATATCCTTTCATATTTTTTTATTTATTATTATTTTTTATTATTATGATTATTTTATCATCTAAATTTAATTATAAATTTAATTCACGGACCTGTACTTTAATTTTTTCTTTTTCCACTAAATAATTATCCTTCTTCATTAGTAAGCCAGTAGTTGCTCCTCGAGTTTTAATCGCATATTTAGAATTAGTTAAACCTAAACAAATACAAGAAACAATGTCGCTTTTTTGAATTAAGCCAGATATAAAGCCAGAACCAAAAGCATCGCCAGCGCCAGTTTCATCAATCACCTTAAATGGTTTTAATTTTGCTTCATAAACTTTTCCATCTGCTATTACTATAACGCCATCTGCGCCCTTAGTCATTACATTAATGCCTTGCTTGTGTTTATTCGCTAAAGCTTCAATAATTTTTTCTTCTTTTTTATAATCAATTCCTGTAAAAAAAGAGGCCTCTTCTTTATTTAAGATTAAAACATCAATTTTTTCTAACAGTGGTTTCATTTTTTTCATTCGTAACTGTGAATTTCCAAAATTAACGGCTGTTTTAATATTATTTTCTTTTGCTAAATCAAGGATATTTTGAGTTAAATGGCTTAACTTTCCTGACAGGGGTGCTAAATAATACCATTTGGCTTGCAACTGATAAGGTAAATTTTCTTCGCTTAATAATTCGGACGCTCCGCGGTAAGCTAAAACTGTTCGGTCTGTCTTAGAATTATCTAAAATAACAGAATGATTAGTATATTTTCCCAGAACCTGAATTTTTTGAACTAAATGAACATCAATGCCTTGTTTGTCTAAAAATTCAATTATCTCTCGTCCCGGAATATCATCACCAATAGCCCCGCAATAGGCCACTTCAAAACCTTGATTCTTAAAAGCAATGGCTGTATTAAGCCCTCCCCCTCCAAAACCAAAATAAATGTCCTTTAGGTCTATTTTTGAACCTGCCTTAATTACATATTTTTTCTGAGAAGTTGTTTTGCGAGGACAAACAATAAGCTCATCCGGCATCATCACGGAAAGGTCTAAAGTGGCAGAACCAAATGTAATAACATCATACATATTTTTATTATAACTAATTTATTTTAATTTGGAAAGATTAAAAATTGTTTTAATCACTGTATCAGGATTAAGAGAAATGCTTTCAATTCCCTCTTCTATTAAAAATTCAGCAAAATCTAAATAATCAGAGGGAGCTTGACCGCATATCCCACAATATTTGCCTCGCTTCTTGCAAGTAGCTATCACTTGTTTAATCATTTTTTTTACGGATTCATCTTTTTCGTTGCCAACATAAGCAATCTCGCCATTATCTCGGTCTAGCCCCAACATTAATTGAGTTAAATCATTAGACCCAATACTCATTCCGTCAAAAATATCTAAAAATTCATCAGCTAAAACAACATTACTTGGAATTTCGCACATTACATAAACTTTTAATTGATTGCCTAAACCATTATCGCGGATAAGCTGACGCACTTTTTCACCCTCTTCTAAGGTTCGGCAAAACGGCACCATTACTGCAATGTTTGTTAATCCAAACTCATCACGAGCTTTTTTAATAGCTTGGCATTCTAATTCAAAAGCCGGCTGAAAAATAGGATTAATATAACGGCAAGCGCCTCTAAATCCAATCATTGGATTAGATTCTTCTTTCTCAAATAATCGACCGCCTAATAAATTTTTATATTCGTTTGTCTTAAAATCTGAAAATCTCACTATTACGGGACGAGGATAAAAAGCCGCTCCAATTTGAGAAATTCCTTCTGCTAATTCATCAATATAATATTGTTTTTTATCTTTATAACCAAAAGTTAATTCTTCTATTGAATCTATCTCGCTTTTAGTTAACTCTTTTTTCTTTTTTAATTGCTCAAAATGGTAAAGCGTTAAAGGGTGAATTTTAATTTTATCAGCAATAATAAATTCCTCCCGCGCAAGACCAACCCCAGCTACCGGCAAAAAGGAAGACTTAAAAGCTATTTCCGGCGTGCCTATATTGACCATTATTTTTACTGGCAAATCCGGCACTTTATCTAAATTATATTTTTTAACTTCAAAATCTACTTTGCCATTATAAACATAGCCCTCCGAGCCCTGCGAACAATCTATTGTAATTGGCATTCCGGTTTTTATTTTTTGCGTAGCTTCTTTGGCTCCCACAATGCACGGCACTCCCAACTCACGAGAAATAATAGCTGAGTGGCAAGTTTTTCCGCCCTCATCAGTAATAATTGCAGAAGCCATGGCCATTAAATTATTCCAATCCGGGTCAGTCATTTTAGTAACTAAAATCTCGCCTTGTTTAAATTCATTCATCTTTTTAATATCAGTAATAACTCGCGCCTTGCCAAAACCAATTTTTTGCCCAATGGCAATTCCTTTAAGAACAGGTTTATTTTTTCCTTGAGGAATATATTCTTCATAAACTCTTTCGGTTTTAACAGTGTGAACTGTCTCGGGGCGAGATTGTACAATAAATAATTTTTGGCTCTGCCCATCTTTAGCCCACTCAATATCTTGCGGACGGCCATAATATTCTTCAATTAAACAAGCCCATTTTGCTAATGTCAAAATATCTTCATCATTGATAGAAAATTGTTCCATTTCTTTTTTAGGCACTGGCACTTCTTTTAATCCCCCTCCCATTTTATAAATATACTTGCGGTCTTTTCGTCCCATATTTCTTACAATAATCGGACGGTATCCTTTTTGAAGAGTTGGCTTAAAAACATAAAACTCATCTGGAGTAATATGTCCTTTAACAATCATTTCGCCAACACCATAAATAGAACTAATTAAAACAACTTTATCAAACCCTGTATCAGTATCTAAAGTGAACATAATTCCAGAAGACCCCAAGTCGCTTCTCACCATTTTCATAATGCCAGTGCTAATATAAACTCCTAATTGCGGAAAACCTTTTTCAAACCTATAAAAAATAGCGCGGTCCATAAATAAAGAAGCATAAGATTTCAAGAGGGCTTCCAAAACTTGTTTGTCGCCTGAGATATTTAAATAAGTTTCGTGTTGGCCGGCAAATGAAGCGGTTGGCAAATCTTCAGCTGTAGCAGAACTACGCACTGCCACATCAGGATTTTTTCCATATTCTTCCCCTAATTTATGATAAGCTTCTAAAACTTCTTCTTTTAAGTCAGCTGGTATTTTCCCGCTTAAAATTAAGCTACGCGCTTGTTTGCCAACCGACTGAACACTTTTTATTTTTTTAGGATTTAAATGGCTAAAAATTTTTTTCAATTCTTTATCAAAACCATTTTCGCGTAAATAATGAAGATAACCATCGGCCGTAATTGCAAAACCATTGGGTACATTTATTCCTTTAGGAGTTAATCGCGAATACATTTCTCCTAACGATGCGTTTTTACCGCCCACTAAAGACACATCATCTTTTGTAATTTCTTTAAACCATAAAATATAAGAATTTTTTTTCATAGCAAAATTTATTATTATTATTATTATAAAATTATTATTTGATAATTAAATTTCTAAAAGCTAAAACTGCTCTTTTGGGGTCAGTGTAATTTGGAATTTTATTTTCCTCTAAAAATTCTATCGCCTCCTTAGTTAATTTTCCTCCGGCAAAACAGCAAACTACTGGCTTGTTTGGAAAATGACGGCTTACTCTTACAATAGCTCTCGCATTCTGCATTGGCTCGGTTACTATTTGAACACCTTGCAATACTAATGCTCCATATATATCTGGCTGGATTAATAAGCTCTGCAACGCTGCCTCGTAACGGCTGCTCAAAGCATCACCCAATATATCTAAAGGATTCTTTGTTAAATTGCATCCTCTTAAAACAGATTCTTGTTTTAATGTTTGGATAGTGGTTCGTGTTAAAGCCGGCATTTTAATTCCAAATTCTTCACAAAAATCAACAGCTAAAACGCCCAGCCCTCCTCCATTAGTTAAAATACCAAGGCCATTTTGACAGCGAGGACAAAAAGATAAAACTTTAACTGTATCTAAAAGTTCATCTATTGAATCAACTTGGATAATACCGGCTTGCTTAAAAACTGCTTTATAAATTTGATAATCAGTAGAAAGCGAACCGGTATGCGTTAAGGCGGCTTTTTGGCCTGCTTCTCCTCGGCCTGCCTTAATCACTACAATTGGTTTTATTTTAGAAAGAGTTTGGGCAATTTTTAAAAATCGTGACCCATCTTTGATTGCTTCTAAATAGACAGCAATGATATTTGTTTCTTTGTCCTTTCTTAAAAATTCTAAAAAATCATTCAAGCCCAAATTTAATTCATTGCCATAAGAAATAATTTTTGAAAAACCAAAATTTTCTTCGGTTGCTCTATCTAAAATTGAATCTATCATTGCTCCCGATTGAGACAATAAAGCCACATTTCCCCGTTTAGGCATTAAGGGCGCAAAAGAAGCATTCAGATTATTAGCAGTATTAATAATGCCCAAACAATTCGGTCCAATTAAAGAAACTTCTGAATTTTGAAGCGCTTTTTGAATTTGTTTTTCTAAAACCTTGCCTTCTTCGCCTGCTTCGCCAAAATTACTAGAAATAACAATAATGCCACTCACCTTTTTTTTAATACATTCTCTGACTGCTCCCAAAACTTTATCGGCCGGAATAGCAATAATTGCTAAATCAACTTCTTCTTTAATAACAGTAATTTTAGAAAAACAATCTTGACCTAAAACTTGTTTTTGAAAAGGATTAACATAAAAAACTTTACGATTTCCAAGATTAGCATTCAGATTATTAAGAATGCCAAGCCCCACGCTATTGGGACGGTCGGTCGCGCCAATAACGGCTATATTGCGCGGATTAAATATGCGGCTTAATTTATTAACTTTAGAAAACATAAAATTTATATAAAAATTAAACAACAATACGAAAATCAACAACTAAAACTGATTTTGGATTGCCAATTACTGGATTAAAATCTATGGCTAAGATATTTTTTTCTTTTTCAGCTAAATGCGATACTTGAACTATTGTTTTAGCTAATTGATTAATATTCACTCCTTTTTGATTGCGATAACCTTGTAATAACTTAAAACCTTTAATTTCTTTAATCATTGCTAAAGCTTCTGATGTATTCAATGGTCCAACACGAAAAGCAACATCTTTTAGCACTTCTACAAAAATACCTCCCAGCCCAAACATTAAAACCGGCCCGAACTGGTCATCTTTTTTCATACCAATTACCATTTCCACCCCCTCTGCTGTTTTTTGAACTAAAATTCCTTCAATGTCTTTTATTTTAGCAAGCTCATTCCAAGCTTTAACAAATTCTTGCTCATTATTTATTCCTAATTTTACTCCCTTAACTTCAGATTTATGAAAAATTTTAGAAGAGTGTATTTTTAAAACAACCGGAAAGCCTATTTGCTTAGCAAAATTTAAGGCCTTGACCGAAGAATTAAATATCTCAGTTTCACAAAAAGGAATATTATATTTTTTCAATAATGTTTTAGTTTTTTCAAATTCCAATATTGGCATAAATAAAATAAATATTTTTACAAAATAAATAATTTTTAATTTTAATTTCGTTTTGCCACAAATTCAGCCATTTCCGCTAAACGAGTTGAATATCCCCACTCATTATCATACCAAGCCATTACTTTAACCATATTTCCATTTACCATTGTTAAGGGCAGGTCTACAATTGAAGAAAAAGGGTTGCCAATATAATCAGATGAAACCAAGGGCGCTTCTTCTACTGCTAAAATTCCTTTTAATTCTTTTTTATCCGCTCGCTTCTTAAAAATTGCCTTAACCTCTTCAGCTGTTGTTTCTCTTTTTAATTCGCAAACTAAATCAATAATTGAGCCCACTGGTGTTGGCACTCGCAAAGCCATTCCATCTAATTTTCCATATACTTCTGGAATAACTTTGCTTATCGCTTTCGCCGCGCCGGTAGTGGTAGGAATAATATTTTCTGCAGCGGTGCGCGCTCGGCGTAAATCTTTATGCGGTAAATCTAAAACTTTTTGGTCATTGGTATAAGAATGAGCAGTTGTCATATACCCTTTTACGATGCCAAATTCTTCTTCTAAAATTTTTACTACTGGCGCCAAGCAATTAGTTGTGCAAGACCCCATATCAAAGATTGGTTCACCTTTATATTTTTTTTCATTGATACCTAAAACAAAAGATGGCACTTCTTCTGATTTTGAAGGCGCTGAAATAATAACGGTTT
>Ga0208197_1003207_pt1 | contig 13380 bp, 11 predicted proteins | sample AD_JPNNA4_MetaG_FD_184444 | JGI IMG/M metagenome (GOLD analysis project Ga0208197, IMG submission 184444) | Active sludge microbial communities of municipal wastewater-treating anaerobic digesters from Japan - AD_JPNNA4_MetaG (SPAdes) (version 2) | ecosystem: Engineered > Bioreactor > Anaerobic...
TTTAGCTGCCCTGTAATAAGGAACCGCATATATCATCCCCAGGCCAAAGGTTATAATACCCAATAAAAACCATCCGAAAAAGCTGAGCCACATCTCGGCGAATCTCATCTTATGTCCTTCCATCATCTCTTTGCTTCTTCTGATAGCTTCCATAGCTCCGATTTCCGGATTATCATTCAATATATAGAAGGCCATTGAGTATTTTATCGCAGCTATTATGCCCGGTACAATAAGCAGCAGTGCCCACAGCGTCGTAAAAACCAACATCAGCAAATGCAGGACAAAATTAACCTTAAACAATCTGAAGCCTGTAAACATGTCATTGAACTCAGCCGTTTCATATCTTGCAAGCTTTAAGAAATATGATGAAACTCCAAAATAAACAGGTCCCCCCAAAATCAAGCTTACAATTGACATCATATTCTTAAATGAACTTCCCTCGGCTCTAACCCACATAGAATTTCCGTTCTCTATAATATACTTATAAGCGGCATTCCCTCCGTTACTTGATGTAAACGCATCCAGCAGCAGCCATGCTACAACAGTTACAGCAATGGCTATAAGCCACTTCCCATCAAGGTTTTCCTTGGCGGCAATCTTAAGCTCCGAAGGATTTCTAAGTCTTTTCATACTTTCCATCACAGTATAACCCCCTCTTGAAAATTATCACTAATACTATGTTCTTCAATCTCCACTATATCTAAATACTGCTAAATGCACAAAAAAGTTTCAAAAATTATTAAAAAAATGGCGTCCTGGTTTGCAATCAATCAGAACGCCCTTATTTTGTTTTGCTCCTCTATATGATTATGCATATCAAGCTGCCCCGGGTGTCGTTGACGACCTTCTGCAGTGTAAGCTGCAGCTTGTTCTGAATATCCTCAGGCATCTTGTACAGCTTGCCCTGCAGCTCCTCTTTGACCATATCGTACAAAGACTTTCCGAACATGTTGGATTCCCATATTTTCTGCGGATTATTCTCGAACTCCTCCATAAAGTACTTGATGAATTCTTCACTTTGTTTCTCTGTTCCGACTATCGGAGCAATTTCTGTTTCTATGTCAGTTTTTATTATATGCAGCGATGGAGCACTGGCTCTCAGCCTGACTCCGAATTTACTGCCCTGTTTTACTATCACAGGCTCTTCAAGCTTTATTTCTTCCACAGAAGGAGCTACCATACCATAACCGAATTCTTTGACATCTCCCAGGGCTGACTTTACTTTGTCATATTCGCGCTTTGACTGGGCCAGCTCCTTTACCAGCGCGACAAGCTGATAATCTCCTTCCAGGCTATAGCCTGAGACCTCTCCCAAAACTCTGTAGAAAAGTCCGTCGTCCAGGCTTATGGTTATGTTCACAACTCCTTCTCCCAGTCGCATATCCGATATTTCCACAGACTGAAGGTTTTCTGCACCATCAAACTTTCTTATGGCATCGTCAATATCCCTTATTCTGTTTACTTCACTCAGATTCATCCTGATGCTGTCAACTATGCCCTGTTTAAGCCAATGATCCAGTTCCAGTGTATCCATCCAGCGGGGTATATGGAAGTTTATCTCCTTGGCAGGGAATTCAAAGAGTATCTTACCCAGAATCCCTTCCAAATCATCCATTTCCATTTTTAAAGCATCTATTATCATAACCGGAGTATTATATTTCGTCTCAAGAGCTTCTCTGAGTTCAATTGTCTCCTGTGCCTTCGGCCTTGCGGAATTCAGAGCCACTATAAATGGTTTTTCAAGCTCCTTCAGCTCTTTGATAACCCTTTCCTCCGCTTCTATATAACTCCTTCTCGGAAGATCGGTTATGGATCCGTCTGTAGTTACAACAAGGCCAATTGTTGAGTGGTCTGCAATAACCTTTCTGGTTCCAATCTCAGCCGCCTCTTCAAAGGGTATCCTGTCTTCAAACCATGGAGTATTAACCATCCTTGGGCTGTTATCCTCCAAGTGGCCCATTGCACCTTCTACAAGATATCCCACACAATCTACCAGCCTGACTTTAAATTTGGCATTCTCTCTTAAAGACAGCTCAATAGGTTCATTAGGCACGAACTTAGGTTCGGTTGTCATAATTGTCTTGCCGTTGGCACTCTGGGGAAGCTCATCCCGGGTTCTTTCTCTTTTGAACTCATTGTCCATATTAGGAAGCACAAGCAAATCCATGAATCTCTTTATAAATGTTGATTTGCCTGTTCTGACCGGTCCCACAACTCCTATGTAAATACAGCCTTCAGTTCTCTCTGATATATCTTGATAAACATCGTATCCTTCCACACTCTTCCCTCCTTAATAATGTTCAAATAATTGCATAGTCCTTCTCTAAATATATATGTGCATGTGCAATTATTATTACAAAAAAAGAAGATTGCACAGCAATCTTCGAGTTTCAGAGGGATGCCCCTACCATTCAAATACTTTGCGTTCAGCTACCTCTTCCATCTCATGGGTTTTGGATCTCATGGTCAGATTCATTACCGAATTCCTTATATCCGCTTTATCAAAAAGCAGGTTATATATTTCCTGGGTAATCGGCATCTCCACCTTCTGCTTCTGTGCCAACAGGTATGCGGATTTGGTGGTTCTGATACCCTCCACTACCATTTTTGTGCTTCCAATCACTTCTTCTACTGATTTGCCCTGTCCGATGGCTATTCCTGCCCTCCTGTTCCTGCTGTACATGCTTGTACAAGTAACTATCAGGTCTCCTATACCGGACAAACCATTAAAAGTGCTCCTGCGAGCCCCCAGAGACTCTCCAAGCCTTGCCATTTCAACTATGCCCCTGGTCATAACCGCTGCTTTTGTGTTGTCACCCAATTCAAGTCCGTCAATAATCCCTGCACCAAGGGCGATTATGTTTTTTAATGCCCCGCCCAGTTCAACTCCAATAATATCCGGATTTGTATATACTCTGAATAACGGACTCATAAATATATCCTGTATATACTCAGCCACTGCTCTTTTTGGAGACGATGCAACTACAGCGGTAGGAATGCCTCTGCCCACTTCTTCCGCATGGCTGGGCCCCGAAACAACAGCCACTTCGTTTTCAGGCATAAGCTCATTTATAATCTCAGACATTCTTAGCAGGGTAAGGTTTTCAATACCCTTTGCCAGGCTGACAATAATCTGCTTCTTTGATGAGAATTCCTTTATTTTTTTGCACATATCCCTCATTGCATGGGAAGGAGAAGCGATAATGATTATTTCACTCCCGCTGCAGCAGTATTCAATGTCAGAAGATACAAAAATATTTTCCTTTAATGTCACCCCGGGCAGATAAGTTGAGTTCTCTCTTGTTTCCCTGATTTTTTCAATTAACTCATTGTCCCTTGCCCAAAGCCTGACATTAAATCCTTTTCCTGAAAGCAGCACCGCTACGGCTGTCCCCCAGCTGCCGGCACCAATTATTGAAATATTGTTGCTCATCATTTGCCCTCCTGCTCCGTTATCTTCTTTTGTCCAAATTTGGATTCCGTACCTTTAAGCAGCCTTTCAATATTTGACCTGTGTTTGAATATGGCCACTGACGACAGAACCAGACTGAAGATTATGTATTCCAACGGTTTCTGCGTTATTATCATTGCTATGGGATATATTGTCACTCCCACTATTGATGCCAGAGAAACATATCTGGTGGTGATAATAACTATAATTCCGACTATTAATATCATGACTACCATTAAAGGGTCTATAGGCAGCATCAGTCCAATTGTTGTTGCAATGCCTTTGCCGCCCTTTCCGCCCAGAAGAATGGGCCAATTGTGGCCGGCAACCACGAATATGCCCGCAAGTATTTCCCCATAGCTCCCGCCTAAATATCTTCCGATAAGTACAGCTGCAGTACCCTTAAGCACATCTCCTAAAAAAACAATAACAGCCGGCTTTGCGCCCAATACCCTGAAGACATTCGTGGATCCGGAATTTCCGCTGCCGTGCTCTCTGATGTCTATTTTCCCGAAAGCCCTTGATACCAGGTACGCCGTTGCTATATTACCCATCAGGTATGCTATTATACTCACCAATACATATTTCATATGTTATAAGTACCCCCCTTTTTTCTACTCCCTCTCCCTCAATAAAAACCTTATCGGAGTCCCTTCAAAGCTGAAGGCTTTTCTGATTTGATTCTCCAGATACCTTTGATATGAAAAGTGCATCAGGGAGGGCTCATTTACAAAAAGTGCAAAGGTTGGCGGTTTTATTGAAACCTGTGTGGCATAGTATAACTTAAGCCTTCTTCCTCCTGAAACAGCAGGCTGATTAGTCAGCACAGCTTCGTTTATCACATCATTCAGCATACCTGTGGTAATTCTCAGGGCATGCTGGTCGGATACATGATTAACCAGCTCCAGAACCTTGTTCACCCTCTGCCCTGTCAAAGCAGAGATAAAGAGAATGGGTGCATACTCCATAAAGGAAAGCTCATTTCTTATTTCCGCCTTATATTTATCTACGGTCTTGTCATCCTTTTCCACTATATCCCACTTGTTTACTATTATTACTGCAGCCTTTCCCTGATCGTGAATATAGCCTGCAATCTTGCTGTCCTGCTCACTTACGCCCTCTTTTCCGTCTATAAGCATAAGGCACACATCTGCCCTTTCAATGGCAGTGAGTGACCTGATAACGCTGTACCTCTCTATTGATTCGAACACCTTGCCCTTTTTTCTCATTCCTGCAGTATCAATAAATACATATTTGTCTTCTCCTATGGTAAAGGGAGTATCGATGGCATCCCTTGTTGTGCCGGGAATATCACTGACTATAACCCTTTGTTCTCCGAGTATCTTATTGACAAGTGAAGATTTGCCGACATTGGGCTTCCCCACGACAGCAACCTTTATTGTGTATTCATCATACATCTCTTCTTCCTCTGGGGATAGATTCTTGATTATTTCATCTAGCAGATCACCCAACCCCAAAGCCTGCCCGGAAGAAATCCCCATTGGCTCTCCCAATCCCAGGTTATAGAATTCGTATATATTGTCCTTATACTTCGGTGCATCAATCTTATTAACTGCCAGTATTATATTCTTACGGGTCCTTCGAAGTAAATTGGCCACCTCACGGTCGGAAGGGGTTATACCTTCCTGTCCGTCTACAAGGAATATGATAACTTCAGCAGTTTCTATAGCAACTTCAGCCTGCTGCTTCATCTGCTTCAGTATCAAATCCTCACTATACGGCTCAATCCCGCCTGTATCAATCAAGGTAAATTTCCTGTCCTGCCATTGGACCTCTGTATAAATTCTGTCCCTGGTTACACCGGGATGATCTTCAACTATGGAAATCCTCTTACCTGCCAATTTGTTAAAAAGGGTTGACTTTCCGACATTGGGACGCCCTACTATTGCAACGATTGACTTTGCCAATATGCCCCACCTCCTGATACTAATCCATTAAATTGATATTATTTTATTAACGAGGTCACTGCCATCTTCTCTGCATATTGTGATTTTAACGCCAAGCTTCTTTTCCATCTCTTCAACAGTAACATCGTCAAGAAATATTTTCTCATCCTTTTTCAGCATGCAATCAGTTATGAATAAATCACTTCCAACATTCTTATCCTTAAGCTGATCAATTATGTCCTTACCTGTAAGAAGGCCGGCTACCTTCACACCGGGCCCGAAAAAATCGTTATTTATTGGGAAAATGCTTATTTTGAGGCCTTCTATACAGCTCTCAATTTCTGATGCCATCATTTTAAGATTTGGAGCGGCGTATTCTCCCGTTATTATGGAAATCAGCCTCGTTTTTTTACTATAACTATCAAGCTTTTTAAGGGACTCTTCTACCTCTCTGTTAAAAAGTACAATAAGGCCTACTCCGTTTTCAAGCTGCATAAAATCTTCATACTCCTCATATCCGGGCAGTTCCTCCCCTGATATAAGGAAGAATTCATCAGACAGGAATACGAATCTTGTATTCAGTTCGGACAGATACTTATCCTGCGCTTTTCTGACCATACTTATTATCGAAGCAGCTGATGCCCCGTCATATTCCGTAAGCTCATAAAGTCCTTGCCTGTATTTGGTTATACCTACAGGAACAACTGCTACACAGCTGACCTGGGGATGCAATCCTGCAAGATCCTCTAAAGTTTTTAAGAGGTTTTCTCCATCATTCACTCCCGGGCAAAGCACTATTTGTGCCTTAACCTCTATTTTTCCTTCCTTAAGCCTTTCGAGATAATCCATCAGCTTTCCTGCATTCTTGTTATTCAGCATGGTTCTCCTGAGCTCGGGATCCGTTGTATGCACCGATACGTTTATAGGGCTTATGTGATACTTAATTATTCTGTCTATCTCTCTTTCACTGAGGTTGGTAAGAGTCACAAAATTGCCCTGCAGGAAAGACAACCTTGTATCGTCATCCTTGAAATATAAGGTTTCTCTCATCCCGGAGGGCAGCTGGTCAATAAAACAAAAGATACATTTGTTATGACAAGACTTCGGCTTGTCAATAATTCCCTCAAAGACTATTCCTATATCTTCATCATACTCTTTTTCTACCTCATAAATCCATATTTCGCCATTGCCGTGCTCTATTTCCACTTCAAGAAACTCATCTGTAGTAAGGTATTTATATTCAAGAATGTCTTTAATTCTTGCGCCGTTTATGCTTATAAGCCTGTCACCTTTTTTTATGCCCAGTTCCTCTGCTATGCTTGAAGGACGTACTTCCACTATCTCTACGCCCGGATTCGCCAAATTCTTTTCCTCCCTTACATGCAAACCCATGATTCGCCAATAATTATACATAGTATTATATCATATCAGCTTCATATTATACTATAGTGTCTGTTATGGATATTGCATAAAATGAATGATGCGCAATATCTACATGTTTGTAAAGTACTCCGACTGTAGGGGAAGTATGTTCTCCTCACCTTCCAAAGCGGGGGATGCAAGGGGGTGAAGCCCCCTGCCGATAAAGGAAGGTGCTCAGGATGCTTGCATCCGTCGAAGATATCTTCCCCACGTCGGTATTTGCATATCCTTTACATACAAGGCAGTATTCTGAAGAATGCATAACCAAGCAAGAGCTTGTATAGTATAGCAGGGCACACTTTTATGATTTTGGCAACAGGCCTCTGATATGGCTTTGGTAAAAAGTTCGTGAAGCCGGCATGGAGGCCGGCTTAGGTGTCTCGGGCCATGGAGGGCCTTTTGACACCGGTAGAACTTTTCCAAAGGTTAAGCAAACTTCAGTTATGTCGCATTCTAATTCTGATGTGCAATAAAAAGGATACTTTGCCGAAATATCCTTTTACTCATTTAAATTCACATGTTCACTTGTTACTGTATGAATGATGCGCTCACATATATTTGTCACATGATCGCATATTCTTTCAAGATACCTGCTTATAAGAAGAAAATAAATAGCCTGATGTACCGTCCTGGGATCCTCCATCATAATAAACAGTAGTTCCCTGAAAATTTGTTTATACAACCCGTCTACCTCATCATCAAGCTTTGCAACTTCACGGGCTTGAGAAGTATCCAGATGTACATATGCATCTATGGCTCCTTTTACCATTCTTACTGCAATTTCTGCCATCCTGGGTATATCTATAAGCTCTTTAATATACTTTTCATGCTGAAGCTTAATTGTTATTTTTGCAATATCCACTGCATAATCTGCTATCCGCTCAAGGTCTGTAATTATCTTAAGCGCTGTAGCAATTATCCTTAAATCCCTGGCCAGGGGGGATTGAAGTGCTATGAGTTTAATACACTTGTCCTCCACTGCATACTCCATGATATCTATTTCATCATCATCGTCAATGACCTTCTGCGCCAGCTCTGCATCCTGAGACTTAAGAGCTTTTACGGAGTTCCCAAGTATCTCCTCAACCATACTGCTCATTTTCAGGAGCGATACCTGCAGCTCCTGCAATTCCTGGTCAAAATAATTACGTGTCATTCTCACGCCTCCATTTCACTTACTCACTGTCTATCCAAATCTTCCTGTAATATAATCCTCTGTTCTCTTATCCCTTGGTTTATAGAACACGTTTTCCGTCGAATCACATTCCACTATCTCTCCATTGAGGAAAAAAGCAGTATAGTCTGAAATACGGCCTGCCTGCTGCATGTTGTGCGTTACGATTACTACTGTATAATCCTTCTTAAGCTGTTCCATCAAATCCTCAATCTTAAGAGTTGAACCCGGATCAAGAGCCGAGGTAGGCTCATCCATAAGAAGTACTTCAGGTTCTACCGCAAGCACCCTAGCAATACACAGTCTTTGCTGCTGTCCCCCTGATAGCCCCAATGCCGGCTTTTTTAGCCTGTCTTTTACTTCATCCCATATTGCAGCACTTTTAAGACTCTTTTCAACTATATTATCCAGCTTTCTCCTGTCTCTAAGCCCGTGAACCCTGGGCCCGTAGGCAACATTATCGTAAACTGACATGGGAAATGGATTGGGCTTCTGAAATACCATACCTACTCTTTTTCTTAATTCTATCACATCGTATTTCTGAATATCGGCACCATCAAGTGAAATTTTCCCGCTTATTCTTACGCCGTCAATTAGATCGTTCATCCTGTTAAGGGTCCTCAAAAATGTGGATTTACCGCAGCCTGAGGGACCTATTAAAGCCGTGACGGCATTTTGGGCTATATTTATATCAATATCTTTCAGTGCATGAAAGTCAGTATAATATAGGTTCAGCTTGCTGACCTCTATTTTGTTTCCTGCCATTTTTCTCCCCCCCTGCTAAGGCCTTACAAATTGCTTTATTAGTCTGTTGGCTGTAAAGTTTATTATAAGCACAGTAATTATTAATACAGTTGCAGTTGCATACATATTACCCTTTGATAATCCTTCGGATGCCAGTATATAAAGGTGAACCGCCATAGTCCTTCCGGGTCTCCATATTGAATCGGGCAGTCCAAGTGAGCTTCCTGCCGTGTATATCACTGCTGCCGTCTCTCCTACCACCCTGCCTATGCCCAGTATGACTCCGGTTAGAATTCCGGGAATGGCAGCAGGCAGAACCACCTTGTATATCGTCTGCCATTTTGTTGCTCCCAATGCAAGACTTCCTTCCCTATAAGATATTGGAACCATTTTTACAGACTCCTCTGCTGTTCTTATTATGGTAGGAAGTATCATAAACGTAAGTGTAAGTCCTCCGGATACCATGGAATATCTGAATTTCAAGAATACAACAAAGAAAACATACCCGAAAAGGCCAAAAATGATTGAAGGAATTCCTGCCAGTGTCTCGATACCGAACCTTATCAGACTAATAACAAGGCCCTCTTTGGCGTATTCAGTAAGGAAGACTGCTGCGCATATACCTATAGGTGCTGCAATCAGCAGAGAAAATAATGCTAAATATACCGTTGTTATTATAATGGAAAATATGCCTCCGTCCTTACCCATGTTTGCCGGCTCCTTGGTAAGGAACTCCAAACTTAAATGGTTGATTCCGTTCACCAGTACGCTTCCCACAATAACTATCAGAGCTAAAACTGTTATAGCTGCAGCTGCCCATACAAACATAAAGGCTGTCTTTTCATTCTTTCTGATTTTATTTACACTTCCTGAAGTAATGCTCGATTCTGACAATTCATTCACCAGCCTTCTTTGGGATAAGGTTTGCAGCTATGTTAAGCAGCATTACAAAAACAAAAAGTACAATACCGGTAGCAAAAAGTGCCTGCTGATGCTCTCCGCTGGCATAGCCCATTTCAATGCCTATATTGCCTGTAAGAGTTCTTACTGGTGACAATAAGCTTTCAGGAACTAACGGACTGTTGCCGGCTATCATTATTACTGCCATTGTCTCTCCTATGGCCCTGCCCATCCCGAGTATGACTGCGGCAGTAATTCCTGAATGTGCAGCAGGAACTATAACATTTTTTATGGATTGCCAGTGGGAGGATCCCAAGGATAAGGATGCTTCCTTATATTCCTTTGGAACTGATCTAATGGCACTCTCCGAAACATTGATTATTGTCGGCAGAATCATTACTGCCAATACTATGCTCCCTGCCAGAACGCTGAAGCCCTGATTATTGAACACTTTCCTTATGAAGGGAACAATTACTGTCAGTCCATACAATCCATAAATAACTGAAGGTATTCCAGCCAGTAATTCAATTCCGGGCTTTAGGATTTCTACTATTCTAGGCCTCGCCAGCTCTGCCATAAATATTGCACAGCCGATTCCTATCGGGACCCCCAGCACCAGTGCCCCAATTGTAACGAGCAGTGATCCCGCAATCATAGGATATATCCCATAAATTTCTTTTGTAGGTGCCCATTTCTGACCTGATATGAACTCCCATATACCAACCTTACGAATTACGGGATATCCTTCATTGATTATAAAATATGAAATCAATATAACTCCAAGCACGGCAATAATGGCACATATAAAAAGTATTAGCTGTATCATATGCTCACAAGCTTTCATATTTGCTCCCCTTTTCCGTCTTATTTCACAGCTTTAAGATAATTATGCCCGCTGATAACTGTTTGTCCTTCTTCACCTAATATGAAATCAAGAAATGCTTTGGCAAGCCCTGTCGGTTCTGCCTTTGTGAGCATCAGAAATGGCCTTGATATCTTGTATTCTCCGGAATATATATTTTCTTCAGTACATGCCTTTCCGTCTATACTAATCATCTTAATACCCGTACTCTCTTTTGCTGATCCAAATGAAGCATAGCCTATGGCATTGGGATCCCCTGCTATAGTTGCAATAACTGCACCTGTAGACCCCTGTGTTATTGCTGAAGCAACCGTCCTGTCACCTTCTGACTTGCTTTCAATTTTAGTAAGCTCTATAAATGCTCCTCTTGTACCCGAACCTTCTTCTCTTGTCACAACGGTTATTTCCCCTGAATCTCCGCCTACTTCCTTCCAGTCGGTAATTTCTCCGGTATATATCTTAAATATCTGCTCCGTAGAAAGGTCTTCTACTTTATTATTAGGATTCACTATTACTGCAATACCATCAACAGCTATTTTAAATTCCTTTAATGATTTTTCTTCAGGCTTTAGATCCCTCGAAGACATCCCGATATCTACTACGCCGTCAGCAGCCGATTTTATTCCTACACCTGAACCGCCGCCCTGTATATCTATCGTGGTATTCGGGTTTTTATCCTTAAATACTTTTGCAAGTTCTTCAGCCAGTGGTTGTACTGAAGTTGAACCATTCATTGTTATACTTCCGCTTACACCATCTTCTTCAGTTTTATTTCCTGCCGGAACTTTTGTTTCTGCCGGTGCGCATCCTGTAAAAGCACCTATAAGCAATACTGCTGCACAAATAAACGCAAGTATTTTCCTAATTCTCATCCTGATAAATCCTCCTTAATCATCATCGCAATATTTTCTTCTTATCACAATCAGAATATACAGCAGTACTGTTAACATTAAATAAAGGTATAGTAAAGTAAATATTAAACATATGTTAACTTTATGTAAAAAAAAACCGCAATAATTGCGGTTCCTTGATTATTTAAGCGGCAGTATTATTCTGAATTCAGTGCCTTTTCCCACTTCACTGGTTACTTCTATCTCGCCATTGAAAAGTATTACTATATGTTTCACTATTGCAAGTCCAAGTCCGGTACCTCCTATCGATCTGTATCTTGCTTTGTCCACCCTGTAAAATCTTTCAAAAAGCCTTGGTATATGCTGCTTTGGTATTCCAATACCATTATCTTTTACTTTTATAATCAGCTTGTCTAAATCAGCATCATGTGATTGCTTATATGCCTCTATACTCACTTTCCCATTTTCAGGAGTATATTTTACTGCATTGTCTATCAGGTTTATTAGCATCTGCTTGAACTTATCCCCATCACCGGAAAGGCTGTCAAGCCCCTCCCGTATCTTCACAGAAAGCCGTATATTCTTTTTGTCACTCTGGCTTTTCAGCACTGACAGCACTTCTTCTACAGCCTTTTCTATGTCTATTTTATCCCTTAAAGCCTTTGTTTTTCTCTGTTCCAGCTCGGATAAGGACAGTATATCGTTAATAAGCCTGTAAAGCCTTTCTGCTTCATCTTCAATTATATTCAAAAACCTTATTGCATCCTGCCTATCATCAAAATCAAATGATTTAAGTGTCTCTGCAAACCCCTTTATGGACGTTAATGGGGTTTTGAGTTCATGAGAAACATTGGCAATGAATTCCGTCCTGATCCTTTCCAGCTTTCTAAGCTCAGTTACGTCCTGTATGGTTATAATAATTCCTTCAATATCATTTGCACCATTCTGCTTTATCGGATTGGCATAAAGCTTCAATATTTTTTCATTGGAGTCATCAAAGTTTACCTCTGTACTAAAAAACTCTTTGTTCATTAATATTTTTTTTAGATAATTATCAATGGAATTGTTCCTTACAACCTGAAGGATATGCTTTCCTGTGACCTCTCTGTCGGTAATGCCTAGGAGGCTCTCTGCCACAGGGTTTATAAACAGTATTTCTTCTGAATTGTCTACTGCAATTATTCCATTTATCATACTGGACATAATTGACTCAAGCTTTATGTTCTTATCCTGAAGGCTTGTTATAGTTTCATTCAGCTTTGCTGCCATATCATTTATAGAATCTGCCAGAATTCCAATTTCATCCCGGTCCTTAAGGTTAATCCGTCTATCGAACTGCCCTTTTGAAATTCTTGATGCAGTATATGTAATCTCCTTAACCGGCTTAGTTATGTTCATTGCCATTTTATAACCAAGCAGTGAGGATGCGATAATACCTGTTAATACTGCAATTAATATATTGATATACAGATTATTAAGCAAATTTTTAATTTCATAGAGCGGTTTCGACATCCTGACAGCTCCAATTATGCTGTTTCCTTTCAAAATGGGCTGTGCCACATATATAAAATCCACTTTAAGAGTACTGCTGTACCTAATAGAACTTCCCGCCTCACCCTTTAAAGCTGCTGCAATCTCAGGTCTTCCGGCATGGTTTTCCATTTCTGTGTATTCCCTATCAGTATCAATAATTACATTGCCCATAGCATCTACTATTGTTATACGTGAGTCGGTAATCTGCTTTATCTTATTGACGTAAATGTCTATATTGCTGCTGTTGTTTATCAAGCTTTCCCCCAAAAGCTCTCTTATAAGGCCGGCTTCTGTTGTCAGATTCTTCTCACTATCACTGAGAAGGTTTCTTTTCACTATTCGTGCAGATAATACACCGGAAATGAATACTCCCAGAAGAAGTACAACAACAATATTAAAAAAAATCCTTCGCTGCATTATCTTTCACCTTCACTTATGAATCTATAGCCTACACCCCTTATAGTTTCAATCATCTGGCCGCTGCCTTCATCATCATTAAGCTTCTGCCTTACATGCCTTATATGAACATCAACTGT
>Ga0208197_1003218_pt1 | contig 13340 bp, 8 predicted proteins | sample AD_JPNNA4_MetaG_FD_184444 | JGI IMG/M metagenome (GOLD analysis project Ga0208197, IMG submission 184444) | Active sludge microbial communities of municipal wastewater-treating anaerobic digesters from Japan - AD_JPNNA4_MetaG (SPAdes) (version 2) | ecosystem: Engineered > Bioreactor > Anaerobic >...
AAATAAACGAGCTCAGAGAGGAAATTAACCGGCTCTCAAAAAAAGAAGATAAAGCATAACTCGTTTCTTTTTCAATTAATTGGTCTTCCTATCTGCTTACTTTGCCTTAAAGAGATATTACATGTTTAAATTTAAAAGACTGAGGAAAATTAGGCGCGGGAGGCAGATCATAAGTGTATTTGTCAAATATGGTATAGATTACCTTATCGATCAGAATAAAATCAGTCTTCTGGCGCGTATTGGGAAAAAGCAAAGAGACCATGAGAAATCCAGTGCGGCGGAAAAATTTCGTATGGCCCTGGAAGAACTGGGCCCTGCTTTTATCAAATTCGGTCAGATATTAAGCACAAGGCCTGACTTTCTGCCGCCTGCTTTCATAAAGGAATTGGAAAAACTGCAGGACCAGTCCCCGCCTTTCGACAGTAACCTTGCAATTCAGATAATAGAACGAGAACTGGGTAAACCAATTAACGGATTATTCGAAAAATTTGAAACTGAACCTATTGCCGCTGCTTCTTTGAGTCAGGTGCACAAAGCAATACTATCAGACGATGTCATTGTGGCAATAAAAATCCAGAGGCCTAATATCCATGAGACAATTGAACTCGACCTCTCCATTCTTGAGGACCTGGCCGGACTTGTAGAAAATCGTCTGCAGAATGGCTGGAATTACCACCCAAGGTTAATGGTCGAAGAATTCAAAAAAGCCATCAGAAAAGAACTGGATTTTAGCAGGGAAGCACACAATTACGAAAAATTCAGGAATAATTTCAAAAATATCAATTATATACGTGTTCCGAAAGTTTATTGGGGAATGACAACCTCTGTCGTATTGACAATGGAATTTATCGAAGGTGTAAAGATAAATGAGATAACACAGGATAAATACAAAGGTATTTATAATCCAAAGCAAGTTGCCATACATGGGGCCGAAGCAATTCTAAAACAGATTCTCGAAGACGGATTCTTTCATGCCGATCCACACCCCGCTAATCTATTCGTTCAACCGCCTGCCGATATTATCATGCTCGACGTCGGGATGGTCGGGTACCTCGACAAGAAAACCACAATTGAAGGAGCAAAATTATTAAAGGCAATTGTTGACAGAGATGCAGAAAAAACCTTCGAAATCTTCGAGAATCTGAAAATAATTGTAAAAGAAATAGACCGTAATTTGTTCTGCCAGGATCTGACTGAATTGTTCGACAGCTATCTGGGGATACCGCTAAAAAATCTGGATCTAACTAAAATAGGGCAGGATATTATGGAAATTGCAATGCGTCATAATCTGACATTCCCTTCCAATCTGGTATTGATGGTCAAAGCTCTTTCAATGGTAGAAACGATCGGGAAGAGTTTATATCCTGAGCTTGATGTACTTTCTATTGCCAAGCCTTTCGTAAGAAAAATTTCAAAAAAGAAAATCGAACCAAAAGAATTGTTCAAAAAAAGTGAAACATTATTGCAGGAGAGCCTGGAGCTTATAGAAGAATTACCACAGAGCATGAACATGATTTTCCAGAAAGTTCAGGATGGTAATCTAAAATTTATAACAGAGAATCAGGATTTGAAAAAACTTTCCGGCTCAATTGGTCACGCAGGTGGATATATATCACTCGGACTGGTCATTGCAGCGTTGATTATCGGATCCTCTCTGATTTTTATTCATCAACAATCAGGCTTTTTTATTTTCGGCTATCCAATTTTAGGATTTCTTGGCTACCTTATAGCCTTGGTCTTGTGCTTAGTACTGGTTATTTCAATATTAAGAACAGGTAAATAAGCATGAAGGTTAATTCAGCTAAGTATATTTTGCTTTCTGATCAATAAAATAAGAGTTATTGTATTGTAAAGAATTAATTTATTCTTCATAACAATGTAATCTCAATATCCCGGCCTTTCTCTTCGGCAGATACATAGCTTGCATATATTGTCGCAATTACATCTGCCGCAAGTATGCTGTTACTTTCCAGGGGTTCGTTATATACAACAGTCCTGTAAAAAGCCTCCATTTCGTGTTGATAACCGTTAAACCACGATTCATCAGGACTAACCCACGACCAGCCTTGTTTGGTTTCAGTCTTTTCAACAATATACACGTCGCTGAAATATTTCTCATCTGGTGTGTATGTCTGCATTGCATTGTTTGGGGTCATATTGCAAAGCGTGCGGTGGTTATCGGCAAACACTTCGAGCCTGTTCACAACCCCTCCGAGGACAAGCTCGCTGGCAATGATGTCGGCAAAGGTGCCGTCTTCGAATAAGACGTGCATGATGCCATAGTCTTCAATATCGCGGTAGCCTGTACGCAGATGACCCGTGTTTCTGAAGTTTTTCATCCTTGTAACCGCATGAGTTCTTGCCGATACAGAAACAGGTCTGATGGGTTTACCCGTTCTGTTTTTTCCCTCGACGTATTTCAGATAAACAGCGCCTGCCAGAGGATGGCATCCCTTACCGATAAGTGAGCCTCCGCCAGAAAATCTCCAGATGCCGTACACCGGAGAATGTGAGCCGGAGTGCGACTCTTCTCCGAGCATCCTCAACACCTGAGCGCCCGATTTTTCAATAATCTCCTTCTCTTTTTGAATGGCCGGAGCATAAATCCAGTTTTCAGCATACATTATCCTCCCTGTGCTCTTTTTTTCTGCCTCAAGCATTCGTCTCAGACTGCCGAGCGTGTGTTCCAGTCCGGCACGGCGTGGAAAAGTATCGCCGCTGAACTCTTCTGTCCCGTCTCCGAAATAGCCAGTCAGAGGTTTCTCAACAATTACATCTCTGTTACGATTAAGACATTTTATAGCAAGCTCCTCGTGTGTCGAGGGAGGAGTGCATACGTGAATCACATCGGAATTTTCAATCAGCTCATCGGCTGAACCAAAGGCTTTTATATCACGCTGAGCAGTATATTTCTCGAGTTTTTCCCTGGTTGGGGAATAAGCGCCTGTAATTTCAACATTTGCAGATGTAACTTTTTTGAGCGCTTCGTAATGAAAGCGTGCCGCATACCCTGAACCCAGTATCCCGACTCTTATAGTTTTCCCTGAAGCCATTTCAGTATGTATTAGCTTTGTTGAAAATTTTAATTGAAAACCTTATGAAAAACAAAATTAAAATTTTAATCGGATATAATATTTCATTATCATTTTAATGAAATTTCATTAACATTACACGTATTTCCTCTAATTATTTACTTTTGCGGAATAAAAAATAAATAACCTCACAATGCCATCGATATCAGAAAAAGGCAGAACAATGCCCTCGTCGCCAATCAGGAAACTGTCATCATTTGCTGATGAAGCAAAAAGAAAAGGCAGAAAGATATACCATTTGAATATAGGGCAGCCTGATATACCGACACCTGACACTGCGCTAAATAGATTAAAGAATCTCGACATAAAGGTTATTGAATACAGTCCTTCGGCAGGTAATGAATCGTACAGAAAAAAACTTGCAGAGTATTACCGCAGAATCGGCATTAACATTGATTCTAATAATATAATCATTACTACAGGCGGGTCGGAAGCTGTACTTTTTGCATTAATGGCATGCATAAATCCGGGCGAGGAAATAATAACGTCCGAACCTTTATATGCAAACTATATCGGCTTCGCAACAGAAGCAGGCGTAAAAGTAATTCCTATAACCTCATATATAGAAGAAGACTTTGCACTCCCTCCTATAAGGGAAATAGAGAAAAAAATAACACCTAATACGAAAGGCATTCTTATTTGTAATCCTAACAATCCGACCGGTTATCTTTATTCTAAAGAAGAGCTTTTGGCCCTGAGCGATATTGTTAAAGAACATGATTTATTCCTGTTCTCGGACGAGGTTTACAGGGAATTCTGTTACGACGGTGCAGAATATTTTTCTGCAATGAAACTCGAAGGGATTGATCAGAATGTAGTTATGTTCGATTCCGTTTCTAAGGGTTATAGTGAGTGCGGACTGAGAATAGGGGCTCTGGTAACGAGAAATAAACAAGTGCTTGATACTGTTATGAAGTTTGCACAGGCAAGACTCTCCCCTCCCAGCCTTGGTCAGATTGCTGCTGAAGCCTCTATAGATACCGAACCTAAATATTTCAGAGAAATAAATAAAGAATATACCGAAAGGAGGAACTATCTGGTTGAAGCTCTGAACAATATACCCGGCGTGTATTGTCCAAAACCTAAAGGCGCTTTTTATGCCATGATTTCACTTCCGGTTGACGATGCAGATAAATTTGCACAATGGCTTTTGGAAGAGTTCGAATATAAGAACCAGACTGTTATGATTGCTCCAGCTTCAGGGTTCTATTCGACACCCGGACTCGGTAAGAACCAGGCAAGAATTGCCTACGTGCTTAATATTAACGACCTCAGAAACGCAGTTGAAACACTTTCGGAAGCCTTAAAGGTTTATCCCGGCAGAACAAATTACTCTTTGTAAAGCAAATACTTTGCTCTTATCTTTTTGAATTTTTCAAGTCCCTCTTTCCATGTTTCTTTAATCTCGTTCTCACTCATTCCTTTGATAATTTGTTCTCTCAGCTCAGGGCCGCCGGCAAGTACATCAAAATAATTATTAAAGAACTTCTCCTTATCTGGAAAATCGCGGTAGGCACTTATCAACCATCCAAGATTTAAGTAAGGCGAGGGTATAATGCCTTCATTCATTGAATTTCGTAAGTCTGTTCCGTAACACACACGGCCAAGTAATGGAGGATTTGCTGCACCGGGCATACTGCGTGGTATGAAACTGAATCCCCTGTCGGGCAGGTCGGGATGTCCAAACACCTGGAATGGAAAATCAGTTCCTCTGCCACATGAAATGACAGTGCCTTCAAAAAAACAAAGCGAGGGATAAAGCAATACCGCAACCTGATTCGGAAGATTAGGTGACGGTCTTACAGGAAGGTCATAAAGCAAATTATGATTATAATTTTTGCATTTTACTACTTTAAGGTTACATCTGATGCCTCCTTTGAGCCATCCTTCACCATTTATCATCATGGCATATTCACCTATGGTCATACCATGGACAACCGGGACTGGATGCATACATACAAACGATTTCCATCCGGGATCAGGTATGTTCCCATCGAAATAGAAACCGTTAGGATTCGGACGATCGAGCACAACAAATGTTACACCATTTTCTGCACAGCTTTCCATAACATAATGCATTGTCGAAATGTATGTATAAAACCTTGCTCCAACATCCTGTAAGTCAAAAACAACCACATCAATTCCGGAAAGATGTTCAGGCGTCGGTTTATATGTTTTTCCATAAAGACTTACAACAGGAATTCCCGTTTGCGAATCTATGCTGTCGGCAATCTTATTTCCTGCATCGGCCATATTTCTGAAACCGTGTTCGGGAGCAAAAATCAGTTTAATTTTTACGCCATGCGACATAAGTTCATCAACTACATTACGATACCCTGCAACAGAAGCCTGATTGGCCACAACAGCCACGTTCTTGCCTTTAAGGTATTTCATATACTGCGAAGGCCGCATATCACCGGTGACAATGTTACTGGTCTGTGAAACGCCTGATACTGCCAGGGAAAAAAGAGCTATGCTTAAATAACTATATAAATGCATATATGAATGTATTAAGAATATTCTATCAGAAAAAACAAATCTAACGATTTTCATTTACAAGTAAAAACTCGACGTCGGATATAGAGTGCACAATCTGGCTGAGGATAAAATCGAATCCCTGTTAACCACGGGTTGCACGGAGTTGACATGGGTAGTTGCTTTAAATAATCAGTGCTAATCAGTGTCATCCGTGGTGAATTTCCTATATTTGAAAACCATATTGAACATGAACCTGCCATATTTTATAGCACAACGACTGATAAAAGAAAAACGCCAGGGAGCATCATTTTCCAGGCCGATTAATGTTATTGCCGTAACCGGTATTGCCGTTAGTCTGGCGGTAATGATCCTTGCTGTGGCAGTCCTTACTGGATTCAAACAGCAGATAACCGACAAAGTTGTTGGATTTGGTTCTCATATTCAGATAGTTAATTTTGATTCCAATATATCCTATGAAACTGCACCGATAAGCACCAATTTCGATTTCTTACCTCGATTAAAGGAACTTCCAGGTATAAAGCATATCGAAGTATATGGAACCAAAGCCGGTATAATCAAGACTGATGAAGATATACAGGGTGTGGTGCTAAAAGGTATCAGTTCCGATTTCGACTGGAGTTATTTCCGCAGTTGTATTGTCGAAGGTTCAGTTTTTACCGTAAACGATTCCACACCAACAAATAATGTAATCATTTCGAAAAAACTTGCTTCGATGCTTCGCCTGAAAACAGGTGACTCGTTCGCCATGCATTTTATCCAGGATCCGCCCCGTATGAGGAAATTCACAATAAGCGGAATATATGAAACAAGCCTCGAAGAGTTCGACAGGATATATGTATTCTGCGATATTCATCATATCCGCCGTCTCAACGGCTGGAAAGATGACGAAATAAGCGGATTCGAAATATTCATAGACGATTTCGACAAACTCGATTTGATGACCTATCTGGTGAGGGATGCAATTGGTTACAGGATAAATCCTGATGAAATCAAAGTAAAGGTTACAAATATCAGGATGAGATATCCTCAGATATTCGACTGGCTTAATTTTCAGGATACCAATGTCGTTATCATAATAGTTCTGATGCTTATTGTTGCCGGTTTCAACATGATATCCGGGCTTATCATATTGATACTCGAAAAGACAAATATGATAGGCATCTTAAAGGCATTGGGAGCTGAAGATGGAACAATCAGAAAAATATTCATGTACCAGGCCGCATGGTTGATATCCAAAGGACTTTTCTGGGGTAATATTATAGGGATCGGGCTCGGATTACTGCAACTTAAAACAGGCCTAATATCGCTCGATCCTTCTTCATATTATCTTAAAACAGTTCCTATCAACCTTGATGTCCTGAATATCATACTGCTTAATGTAGGCACTATGGCAATAATACTGTTTATTCTGCTTGTACCTGCCCATATCATCAGCCGTATAACTCCGGTAAAGGCAATAAGGTTCGACTGATTTTTTCGGCCAACTTTTATGGGAGACTGGGACAAAAGATTTGTTTTACAAAATATAAACAAACCACATACAGTCCGCTCCTGCGAAGCTCAGGAAGAAAAACGTTTTATAACCCGATGCTTACGTTCAGATTCTCTATGCCTTCCGGCTTATTCAAATCTCTCTAATTTATTTTTACTTTTTTAAAGGGTTTAAGCAATTTCATCCTTTATCTTTTCCCATTAAAAATTTCGTCAAAAATATTGCTTAGGTCTTTATCTAAAGAACCATTATATTCAACATGCTGAATTTGTAAATTTTTTAAAGCCTTTGCGAATCTCTTATAACCCTCGGCACATCGAAGTTCAATCCAGTTTATTTTTAAACTATCAAGCTGCCTTTTATTAGTCTCTGATAACTTATCAGCTACAAAAACTTTGCTATCTCTGGCAATTACAGCATCAGCACTTTCAGGATTACCTATACCCATTAACTTAACTTCACACCGATATTCATTCCCATTGTTTATCAAATAAAAGTCTATTTCTCTTTCAAAATCTTCACTCGTTGTTTTTCCCTTAATTTTGGTGATATAATTCTCATCAGGAACCTTATATAATTTACAAAGAGTTAGCATTAATGGTTTTTCAACTCTTTTACCTGCTGTACTCCACAAACCGCCTCGTAATTCCGCCCTCTTTACAGCAAGAGTATTAATAACTATCAAACTTTCACTAATGTTTAAATCTACACTCACACCTTTAAACTTTATTGTCAATGTGAGTTCTAATCCCTGTTCATGTTCAATTAATTCCTTAATATTGTTATACAAAATATCGTAATGCTCGTTTGATGCATCAATTATAATTTCTTTTGTAGAAGAATTAAACATGTTATGTATTGTTTTTTTATTCAAACCTGAATTTATTGCTATTTCTTTTGCAGAAAGCTCAGGATTCAAAAATACTTTTTTGTACCAGTCAACGGTAATGTTTTCATTTTCAAGTTTTGCATAAACAATCTTCTTAAAGAAATCTATTGCAAATTGTAAAAACTCTGCATTTATTAAGCTGACTACTTCTATTCTGTAATCCTCACCATGCAATAATTTCCGAATAATATTTTTTGTAACTTCTTTAGTTAATGTCATAATTTTATAGTATCAGAAAATTCTTTAAATGACAAAAATTTTGGAACAATTTTATTAAAAACATTACCATCAGAAAAGTTACTTTTAATTCTTTCAAAATACTTTTGGTCCTGTTCAGTCATAAAGAAGTATCTACCAAGATTAAAAGCAGCTTTACCAAGTGTACCACTTCCACCAAAAGGATCAAATATAAGGTCATTTTTGAAAGAATAAAATTTTACTACTCTGTTACAAAGTTCTATAGGGAAAACGGCTGAATGTACTTTATCAAAACAAGGATCTATAAACCAAGTATTTCTTGTTTCATAATCTCCCCGTACTTTACTTTCTTCAACTGTTTTATAATCATATTGACGAATATTCCAGTCTATTAATTTACTTGTTTTTTTCCGATAAACCATTAAATATTCTGTAACATTATTTGGCTTATAAGCCAATGGTTTTCTATGCTGTTTAAAACCCCCATTACGGTCTTTTACACTTGCCTCAGGTTTTATCCAGATAATATCGTCAATAAACTCCCACCCCATATTTACCAGGTGATAATGTATATCGAATGGAATTGGATACCGAATACTCGAATGTTGACGGCTTACTCGAGGTATTATTATTGGAGATGTGTTTAGAATAAAAAACCTTCCTTCTTTAGTTATTCTGTGAACCTCATTAAATGTTTCTGTTAAAAACTCCAAATAAGCTTTATAACTTGGATAAATTGAATAATCTCGTGCATTATAATAGGGAGGTGAGGTAAAAGTAAGGTGTACTGCTTCTTCCGGTATCAGTTTCATCGTAGAGATAGTTTCTGCATTAACCACAACATTTTTCAGAAAATCGTATGTTTCTGTATGAGGAATTGAATTGTTATTTTTAATTTCAGAAAAATATTCTTTGTAAATAACTGTCCGTATCATTTCATTTTCATGGTTAATGAGAGGCTTCAATTTTTCGTCAACACTATTATCCCCTTTAAAAACTAACAATCCTCTTATAGCCTGGCATACAACTTTTGGATCATTATCATTTAATTTCTTTATGAAAATATCCTTCAATTCAGGCCTTCTCATTCTACCTATGGAAGAAACTGCTTCTCGCCTAACATTGGTATCAGGATCCCCGTCTGCAATATCTTTCAAGTAAGTAATATAATCTACATTATTTAATTTTCCAATATTCTTTACTGCCCAATACCGAACTTGTGAATTTTTATGGTTTATTAAATCAAGTAACCATCTACCATCAAAATCATCCTGTAATTGTCCAAGATTTTCAAGAATAAAGATTATATTACCGATATCTTTTTGTTCTTTAATCAATCTTTGAAAATCTCCGTTTCTATTAGATTTCAGTTCTTTTATATATTCTTTAGTAATCATAGTCTTGTTTTTAACAAAAATAGTAAAAAAGTACAATGAAAAAATTATTTACATGTTGTAAATTATTAGTTTTTAATTAACTTTTTTGCACATGGACAGTGACGGATTTCGAAGCACTTTTTTCGTCTTTTTTCGGAATACAAATATAAAACATTGATAATCAATAATAATTTTTTTATTTTTAGTGCCCCTATTCGTTTATAAAATATTTTATCAATATCAACTACTACTATAAACTAAAGATTATCATCGGCAAACGCCCTCGGGATAAAAGCAGCATAAGCAAAATAAAATATTTAGCCCCTCAGGGCTTATAATTCCATAACCTGAGCATTATTGAATTTTTCTGAATTTGTCCGCAGGACATTAATAGAATTATGGAAAATAATATTTATCCCCTGACGGGGAAAAATATTATTTTATATATCCCTTAAGCTATTGATGTTGTTCCCCTAACGGGGAACAAAAATGTTTTTGTCAATATTTTTTATGGTTTTTGTTACCCGAGGAAGGACGAAAGTGTAAATTAACAAAATTATTTGACTTATCCGTGTATCTCATGCAAAAACCGGAAAAATTTATTTTTCAAAACATTTGCTCGCATAATGAATTTAAGCAGAAATAATTTCAGATGATTTTTATGGAAGAAAATAACAATATTCGGAATACCTTTCGAGGATTTCAGAGACAAATGCCACTGGTTCTGAACCTCTGCAGTACCCGAATTGCACAACGGGATCGTTATAGAACTGAGGATCAGACTTTTTAAGCAGGAAATACTCTACATTATTGTCCCATAAAAGAGGGTCTCTCCCATATTTTTCTGCAAGTCTCATGGCATCGAGGATATTGCCTTCACCGGCGTTATATGCCGCAAGAATAAACTTGAGCCGTTCGTTTTCGTCCGGTATTCTGTTCTCAAAAAATTTTTGCAGATATTTGAGGTAGAGCACGCCGCCTTTAATATTATTTACCGGAGAAGATGTAATATCTATTCCAAAGATTTCTCCTGTGGAAGGTAGCACCTGCATAAGACCGTATGCGCCGGCCAATGAAATGGCATCATGTCTGAACCTCGACTCCTGGTATATCAGCGAGGCAAGAAGCCGCCAATCCCACTTTAACGAGTCGCTGTAAATTTTTATATATTGATCCCATGGTGATATTTTCCCAGTATTAAGTGTATAAAAGTCACTTTTAAAAATCCTCACCAGTTCCCTATTCATAAAATATTTAGAATAGAGAATCGAATAAAGCCGGTTTTCTTTAATCAATGCGAGCCATTCGTTCAGAGCTGTAAGTAGTTTTTCCGAACCATTCTTCCTGACGCCCCATGCAAGATTGGAAGGAATGTTTAAAGCCGTTGAAACATCAACTATCGGATAATATTTCGAATTAACCAGTGCAATATTTTCGTCGCATACTGCATAATCAATTTCTCTTCTGGCAACAAGTGATATTATTTTTTCCGTCTCGAAAGGAACTTCTATGATTTCGATTCTGGAGCCAAGGGTTTCCGAAAGTTTTTGTATCTCTTTTGAAGCGTTTGAGCCTGTCTGAACATAAATTGTTTTACCTGCGAGAAGTGCAGGATTTCGAATTAAGGAATTTTCGATTTCCTCATAACTCATGGAGTTCCATCTGTTAGGCTTCCTCTGTATAAGAACCTGCCTCGAAATGCTTACAGGCGACGTAAGTCTCACCTGTGTATCCCATCCGTTATTTACTGCCAGACTGGTTGCCAGAATGTCGGCTTCTCCTTTATTCAAAAGTTCAATAGATTCATTTATATCATTACATGGAATCACTTCGATGTCAACTCCAATGTATGAGGAAAAAGATTTCAGTAGTTCATAATGAAATCCCATTGGAGTACCATGGTAAATAAAATAATTTGTTGAGTTGAAATCGGTAACTGCAACTATTTTACCTTTAATTTTGAGATCATCCAGGTCAGAAATATACTCCGGTGTGTCATTTTTAACTACCTGGCGATTATCACACGAAGCAATCAATAAAAGAACCGGGATTATTAATACTTTTATTCTTATCAATGTACCCTTTGTTAGTTAAACCCAAAATTGAGGATGCAAAGATAATAATTTTTTTTAATCATAAAATGTCCAGGCTATACCATACCTTAATGTTCTCACATTCAGAGGATAACCCGGGATCAGGAAATATTTATAGCCCGTTAAACCCGAATTGAAATGATCTATCGTAAGAAATATTCTTGTACGTCGTACTTTCAAATTAAGGAATGCATTAAGGAAAGGATAATTCCCGATAAGTTTATCGGTTTGCCGGAAAAAAGCACCGGTAGAAGGATTATAATTATACGCGTAATATGAAGTATGATAAAATAGATCTACACCAATCTGCGTATTTAAGTTTCCTCCGGTGGCAGGGAATTGAAAATTATGTTCGAAATATGCAGCAATTTTCAGGGAAGCAAGCGGCAGGTCGAGGATATCACGATTGCTTGTTTTCTGTAAAAGAACCTGGTTCGTCAGATGAAATTTCCAGACCGAAAAGTCTTTTTCGAGGAATGCCGAAGCAACTGATAATCCTCCATGGTGCTGAGATGGAAGAGTGTCCGGACCAAAATCGGTATAATTGTCAATTATACCGTAGTCGAACCTTACAGAAAATTTTCTTTCCGGATAGTGAAATTTCGTCCCTCCTTCCATTCGAAATTCCTTGAGGAAATCATTATTCCAGACAAAATGGTTGCTTCCCCATTGATAATACCAGATTGAAGGCTTTGTGGACGAAATAGAGCCGTAAATGTCCCATGAAATTGATTTATCTTTTTCTCCGAATATTTTCGTGATATTTGCTTCAACATTGAAGTCGCCTGCCCTGAAGCCTGTAAGATATAATTCCCCTTTAGCTTTCCATCGAAATTTTTTGCCTATATCGTTGAACAACAATCCTTTTAGAGCGTTATTACTTTTATGCCACACTGCCGTATCGGAGGGAGGAGAAGAAGACGACGGAACAATCTGACTATACCTGAAAATCTCGTTTGTAATTCCAGCTCCTCCACCAAGTCTGAATTTCCGGCTTGGATCCGTTGTAAAATCAAAACGAAGTGTATTTTTTACACTTCTTTCTGATAATGAATCAAATGTTGCAATGCTATTTATAAAAGCAGTATCGTAAAATCCTGATAATGGGCTATCGTCGGAATATGATCTGCGCGACTTTTCCCATACAAAAATATGAGAAAAGGTGCCGTTCAATCCTGCATTTCCTTTAGTGGCTGCTTTAAGAGTATCGCTTTGTTGTTTTCTGCTTCCTACAGTCAGTCGCTGAACGAGAAGGATGTCATTGTTTTTCAATACATTTTTTGCTTTGTTTAAAGATCCAAGCTTAACCTCCACGTCGCGTGTGGCAAAAGTTTTAAGCTGGCCTTCGTCTACAATTCCTCCGTTTTCAGAATTTTCGATATTGTTTATTCCTGCTGAGAAATAAACCTTGTATTTTTCGCCTCGGTATGATGTATGAAATGTAAACGCCTCATCATTTGTTTTCTGGTAACTATATTGACCACGACTGTTTACTATATCGTAAACAAGTCCGAAATTAAGAAGTCTGTTTACATTCTGCGTATGTCTGATACGAAAAGTCTGGTCCGCTGTTTCCCGCGCACCTGCATAGGTGAAAACCGCTTCTGTAAAAGGAACTTTTGTATCCATGAATATCGGATTAGAAGCGACATGCATATAAGGATAGTAGAACCGATAAAGGAACATATCAGGGTTGGTAAT
>Ga0208197_1003220_pt1 | contig 13323 bp, 10 predicted proteins | sample AD_JPNNA4_MetaG_FD_184444 | JGI IMG/M metagenome (GOLD analysis project Ga0208197, IMG submission 184444) | Active sludge microbial communities of municipal wastewater-treating anaerobic digesters from Japan - AD_JPNNA4_MetaG (SPAdes) (version 2) | ecosystem: Engineered > Bioreactor > Anaerobic...
TCACAGGTTGCCCGGAAAATGGTCGTCGATACCCCGGACGATATTGCCTGCACCACGTTCTCCATCCTCTTTTCCCGCTACAAGGGAGATATTACCCTCATGGCGGAGGGAGGCGCGGCCATACACCGGCTCAAGGACGGAGACCGGGTTCTCATCTCCGAAGCCTGTACCCACCATCCGCTTCTGGATGATATCGGACGAATCAAGATTCCCAAATGGCTCCGCGAATTTACCGGGCTCGATATCGCGTGCGTACACACCGCCGGGAAAGAGTATCCAACCGATCTCTCACAATTCGCGCTCATCATCCATTGCGGCGCCTGTACACTTACCCGCCGTGAAACCCTCTGGCGGATCGAACAGGCCCGTGTGGCGGGTATCCCGGTAACCAACTACGGCATCGCCATTTCAGTGCTGCAGGGTGTTGCCGAGCGCACCCTTTCACCCTTCCCTGAAGCTCTCGCAGCCTACCACGCGGTAAAAGACCGACGCACCGCAAAAGGAGCGCCTGAATGACACGCCCCGGCTTTACCGACTGTCTCGAGCGGGTACGCGAAAACCCCGACGCCGCGCAGGAAGACCTCGTTTTTTTGCTCAACAATGAAAGCCCCAAAGAAGACGCCCTTCTTTTCGCTGCGGCGGCCGATGTACGTGACCGCTACTGCGGTGCGCGCATGGTGCTCCGCGGCCTCGTGGAATTTTCCAGTTATTGCGGGAATACCTGCCATTACTGCGGACTCAACCGGGCAAACGGTAAAGCCGAACGCTACCGTCTTACTCCCGATGAAATGGTGGAAAGCGCCCGGCTCGTTTGGGACGCGGGGATACACACCATAGTTTTACAGGCGGGAGAAGACGGCATGCCGGCGGAAACACTCGCGGATGTTATCTCCCGGATCAAGAGCGAACACGACATGGCAATCACCCTTTCGGTGGGCGAACGCCCCCGTGAGGATTACGCCCTCTGGAAAGACGCCGGAGCCGACCGCTATCTCCTGCGCGTTGAAACCACCGATCCCGCGCTCTACGCCTCACTTCATGACGGGAGGACGGTTGAAACCCGGCTTGCCTGTCTCGATACCCTGCAGGAACTCGGCTACCAGACCGGAAGCGGTTTCATGGTGGGCCCACCCGGACAGACCCTCGATATAATCGCGCAGGACATCCGTTTTCTTGCCCAGCGCGAATACGACATGATCGGCATCGGTCCCTTCATTCCGCATCCGGAGACACCGCTCGCACACGCGAAAACCGGGGACCTCCGCCTCACCCTGCGGACGGTCGCGCTCATCCGTCTTACGAGCCGTAACGCATGGCTCCCGGCGACCACCGCACTCGGCAGCCTGGATCAGGATTACCGGGTGGACGCGCTTAGGGCCGGAGCGAATGTGGTCATGCCGAACTTTTCGCCTGCGGACGTAAAAAAGAAATATGAGATTTATCCCGGGAAACGGTGCGTAACCGAACAGACGGGCGCCTGCGCCGGCTGTATGGCCGGACTCGCCATGGCCGCCGGCCTCGAACTTGACTATTCCCGGGCGGACAGCCTCAAACGCGTTCCGGTGTAATACCGAGCTTTTTCATGCGGCTCTGGAGTGTCGTCGGTTTGAGTCCGAGCAGGCACGCAGCCCCGTCTTCTCCGTAGATTTTCCCGCCCGATACGGCAAGCGCCGCGCGGATATGTTCCCGTTCGGCCTCGGCGAGCGAAACGATGGACGAGGATGGTAACCCTGCGGGGGTTGTGCTCCCCGCGGGGAATGGGCTCCCCGCGTCTGTTGGTAGCCCCGGCGCAGTTGCACCGGGCGACGCTACCGATGCGGGAACGCACACACACCGCATTGCCGAGTCCGCGAAGTGATCCGCGGTCATCTCGCCGCCGCGGGTAAGGATTGCCGCACGCTCAACCGCGTTTTTCAGCTCACGGACATTTCCCGGCCACTCGCGGCACAGGAGCATGTCGAGCGCGTCGGCGGAAAACGACAGGTTTTCCCAGCCCGGTTCCTCCCGGAGACGACGCGCAAAAAACTCGGCGAGCAGGAGCACGTCGTTTCCGCGTTCACGAAGCGGGGGCAGCGACACCGGGAACACCGAAAGCCGGTAAAAGAGATCCTCCCGGAACCGGCCGTCCGCGACAGCCTTTGAAAGATCGGCGTTTGTCGCCGCGACAATCCGGACATCAACATGAACCGACCGCTCACCGCCAACCCGCTCGAAAAGTCCTTCCTGCAAAACACGAAGCAATTTTGGCTGTATTTCCTGCGGCAGGTCACCGGCTTCGTCAAGGAAGAGGGTTCCGCCGTTCGCGAGTTCGAAGCGTCCTTTCCGGAGCGCCTGTGCGCCCGTAAACGCGCCCTTCTCGTGCCCGAACAATTCACTTTCCGCAAGCGTTGCCGGAAGGGCGGAACAGTTTACCGCGACAAAGGGGCCGTCGCTTCGCGGCGAAAGCCGGTGAATGAGCCGGGCAGCTTCTTCCTTGCCGGTACCCGTTTCGCCCAGAATGAGCACGGGGGACGAGGTCGCGGACACCAAGGTCAGCATGTCCACTACCGCTTTCCATGCCGGCGATTCCCCGGCGAAGGAACGGTATGCATCCGATTTGGAAGAAAGCAGCCGGTTCCGCTCCCCGGCGAGACGTACGGTAACATCCTGCAAATCGGCTTCCCGCCGGGCCTGCTGCAGGGCAATGGCAATAAGCCGGGAAATAACCCCGATAAAATTGAGAATTTCGCGTGAAAAGATTCCGCAGCTCCGGTGATCAAGAGTCAGAAGACCGATAACCTCCCCGCCGGCAATGAGCGGGGAAACCATGCACGAATGCGCGTCGGGCAAGTCGAGGATTTTATCGTAGGTGTCAACATGGGACTCGTCTTCCGCGAACAGATGCGGTTTTTCCGCTTCCAGAAGACGGCGGATATCCGGCCGTTTGGCAAGAGAGAGTGAAAACTCCTTGAACGCGGGGCCGGAGAGCGGACCGGTCGCGGTATGAACGGACAGGGTATCCTCTCCGTCAAAATCGAGTACTACCGCAAGCTCATAGTCTACAAGCTCGTGAAGGGCCTCAAGAACAATGCTCATGGTTGCCGACTGCGACAACGAATATTCGGTGTATAACGACATATCGGTGTCAGTATAACCGAAATATCGGTGCCGTGCAAGTAGAATCCCGCCTACCACGAAGCCATGCACGGTGGCACCACTATAAAATATGCCAACCAACGTTTTATCTCTTTACCATACAAAAACTTGACTCGTTATATGTCAGAAATATTTGCATTTTTCATACCTTGGCACGAAACTTGCAAGTATACAGCCAAGCACTACTATCGTTTCAGAGGAAACGAATCATATTTTTTTCAAGGAGTTTATTATGGAAAACACAGCACAACTCGTTGCCACCCTGCCCCGTATCGGAGAAAAGGCCCCGTCATTCAAGGCGGTAACCACCCAGGGAGAAATCAATTTCCCCGAACAGTACAAGGGGTCATGGGTCATCCTTTTCAGCCACCCCGCAGACTTCACCCCGGTATGTACTTCTGAATTCATGACCTTTGCCAGTATGGAAAAACAGTTCGCCGAACTCAACTGCAAACTCGTCGGACTTTCCGTGGACGGCTTGTACAGCCACATCGCCTGGCTCCGTACCATCAAGGACAAGATTGAATACAAGGGAATGAAAGACGTGGAAGTAAAATTCCCGCTCATAGAAGACATCACCATGGAAGTGGCGAAACTCTACGGCATGATCCAGCCCGGAGAGAGCAACACCAAGGCGGTTCGGGCGGTATTCGTCATTGACCCCGAGGGCATAATCCGAACCATGATTTACTATCCCCTGAGCATGGGACGAAATTTTGACGAACTACTCCGCGTGGTTCAGGCCCTGAAGACTGCGGACGAGTTCTCCGTCGCAACCCCGGCCGACTGGCGCCCCGGAGACGACGTCATTGTCCCGACTGCCGGCTCCTGCGGTGTCGCGAAAGAGCGCATGGAAGCGAAGGACCTCAAGTGTTACGACTGGTTCTTCTGTACGAAGGAGCTCGACAAGGACACCGTCCTCAAGGCGATCAAGAAATAACTGCTACGAAAATTGTTGAAAAAAAAGGCAGCCGCTCGGCTGCCTTTTTCATGTTACCTGTACATAAAACCGTCTCGAACGCGGACCGTCGAACTCGCAGAAGTAAATCCCTTGCCAGGTTCCCAACAGGAGCCGCCCGCCCGACACGATAATCTGTTCGCTCGCACCGATCGTGCTCGACTTGAGGTGAGCGGCGGAATTTCCTTCAGCGTGCCGGAACTCCGGCCGGTCGGGATAGGTCTTCGCGAGGGCAAAGAGCAGATCGCGCACCACGTCGGGGTCGGCGTTTTCATTGATGGTAATCGCCGCGGTGGTGTGCGGGCAGAATACCGTACACACACCGTCCATAACGCCGCTGTCGCGGACCGCTTCGGCGACCTGCCGGGTGATGTTCACAAAATCCTCCCGGGAGGTCGAAAGCGAAAACTCGCGTACAGCCATTAGTCTTCCACGTCCGGCTCGTTACCGGAGAGATACGCGTTGATGCTCGCGGCAGCCTTGCGCCCCTCGCCCATGGCGAGAATGACGGTCGCGGCCCCGAGCACGATGTCGCCGCCGGCCCAGACCTTTTTGAGGCTGGTCCGCTGCTTGTCGTCTACCACAATGTTTCCCCGGTCGGTAACGCTGAGCCCTTCGGTGGTCTGGGCCATGAGGGGGTTCGACTCGTTGCCGAGCGCGATGATCATGGCGTCAACCGGGATCTCGTGCTCGGTTCCGGCTTTGGCAACCGGACGGCGCCGTCCGGAGGCATCGGGTTCGCCGAGTTCGTAGTCGAGAACCTCAACAGCGCGTACGCGGCCGGTATCGTCTCCGATAATCCGGGTGGGGTTCTGCAGGAAGCAGAACTCGACGCCTTCTTCCTCGGCATGCATGACTTCTTCCACACGCGCAGGCATTTCGGTGCGAGTGCGGCGGTAAATGCAGTACACCTTGTCCGCGCCCAGGCGCAGGGCCATGCGGCACGCATCCATGGCGACGTTTCCGCCGCCGACAACAGCCACGGTCTTCGCGGGGTACAGGGGCGTGTCCGCATGCTCGGTATCAAATGCCTTCATGAGGTTGGCCCGGGTCAAGTACTCGTTCGCGCTGAATACGCCGATAAGATTTTCACCTTCGATATTCATGAACTTGGGAAGCCCGGCGCCGGTGCCGATGAAGGCGGCATCGAAGCCTTCCCGGTCGAGAAGGTCGTAAATGGTTTCGGTGCGGCCCACGAGGAAGTTTGTCCGGAACGTAACACCCATGGCCTTGAGCGTCTCGACTTCTTTGGCGACAATCGCTTTGGGAAGGCGGAATTCGGGGATGCCATACACCATGACACCTCCGGTCTTGTGAAAGGCTTCAAATATGGTTACGTCATGGCCTTCGCGCCGTACGTCTGCGGCAACGGTGAGTCCCGCGGGACCGGATCCGATAACCGCGACCTTCTTGCCCGTAGCGGCTGCTACCGCCGGCGGTTTGATGAGACCGTTTTCCCGTTCCCAGTCAGCGACAAAGCGTTCAAGCCGGCCGATCGCGACGGCCTTGTCCACCGTCTTGAGAGACTTTCCGATAGTACAGGCACTCTGGCACTGTTTTTCCTGGGGACACACCCGGCCGCAAATGGCGGGAAGCAGGTTCGTCAACTTGATGGTCGCAACCGCTTTCGCGTAATCACCGTCCTGGATACAGGCGATAAACTCCGGAATAGGGACACCGACCGGACAGGCCGCCACGCAGGGGCGGTTCTTACAGCCGAGACAGCGGGCCGCTTCAACCTGCGCCTGTTCCTCGGTATACCCCAGGGCAACTTCGCCCATCTCACGCGCCCGTTTCACGGGATCGCGCGCGGGCATTTCCTGCACCGGAATTTCCATCCGGTCTTTGGGAGACAACGTCTTCCCTTTAATAGCATTCCATATCTTTTCTGCTTCGCGGGCAAGTTCTTCCTGTGTCTTGTGGCTCATCAGGCCCCTCCCTTCTTGTCCGGATCGCCAACACGGTTGGCTTCCATTTCCATGTGGCATTTGTGATGATCGGCGTCTTCCCGTTCCTTGTATGCCTTCATGCGCATCATCATGTTGTCAAAATCAACTTCGTGACCATCAAATTCGGGACCGTCTACACAGACGAATTTGGTCTTCCCGCCGACAGTAACGCGGCAGCCGCCGCACATGCCGGTTCCGTCGATCATGATGGTGTTGAGTGAAACAACGGTATGAACGCCGTAGGGCTTTGTAGTCGCGGCACAGAACTTCATCATTATGGGCGGGCCGATGGCAACCGCTTCTTTGGGCGGCTCGGCACTCTCACAGAGTTCCTTGAGCGGTTCGGTAACCAGCCCTTTCCGGCCGTACGATCCGTCGTCGGTTACGACAATGAGTTCGTCGGACGCGGCACGCATTTCCTCTTCAAAAATGACGAGGTCCTTGGTGCGGGCGCCTATGATGGTAATAACCTTGTTGCCGGCAGCTTTGTGCGCCTTCACTATCGGATAGAGCGGCGCGACACCGATACCGCCGCCTACACAGACCACCGTACCTTTCTTTTCAATATGGGTCGGTTTACCGAGCGGACCGAGAATCGCCTCGATCGAGTCGCCCACGTTTTTGATCGCGAGCTTGTGCGTCGTCGCCCCGACCGTCTGGAAGACGAGTGCGATCCAGCCTTCTTCGGCGTTGGCGTCTGCGATAGTCAGGGGAATGCGTTCCCCGTAATCAATATCAATCTGCACCAGAACAAATTGTCCGGCCTTGCGGTTCCGGGCAATTTCCGGCGCTTGTACGCGAAGATAAAAAACTTCTTCGGAAAATTGTTTCTTTTCCAGTATTTCGTGCATTATGCATCCCCTTTGATCATGACACTTGCGGCTTTTCTGTAATAATACAATAATTTTGCATATTTATACAATCCTGCAACGTTCCCCAGAAGCAAGGAAACTGCTATATTTCTTTTATGACGAGTACTCAATGGGGGGCGTTCTCCCGATTCAGAACAGAATTCCGCACGCACTGCGATCGATGGCTTGAAGCGGCCGGCGGAAATGACGGCTGGCTTGCCGCACTGCAAACAGAAGCGGCGGCGGCGGACGGCACTCCCGACTATCCGGTAGAGACGCCCATTGTGTACAATACCGTACTCGACACCCTCCGGCAAACGGACGATATCCGTCTCATCCTGGTGGGCGACAACCCGGGGAAAAATGAACAGCTCGCCAAAAACAGGCGCTACCTCGTGGGTCAGGCAGGAAAACTCGGCGAAGGATTCTTTCGCAAGAACCCCGACCTCGGCATCGATTTCCGCAAGCACGTCATCATTTTGAACAAGTCGCCCGTACATACGGCAAAGACCACGCAGCTTGCCCGACTCCTCCGGGAAGGCCCGGCGGAATTCGCCGCACTCTTTGACGAAACCCAGCGCTGGATGGCCCGGGAAACCGCCGCGCTTCAGCAGGCACTCGGCTGTCCGCTCTGGCTCGTGGGCTACGGAGAACTCCGCGAGAAAGGCTTGTTCTCGGTATACGCGAAAGAACTCGCGGCGGCAGCGCAGCACCCCGCGACAGTTGCGCACCCCGGCAGGGCAACCAGCACCAACGCGACAGCGCAGCACCCCGCGACAGTTGGGCACCCCGCCGGGAAGCTCTACTCGCCGCCCGTCTACCTTTTTCAACATTTTTCCATGAACCGCTTTTCAATCGATCTTCGAAGCCGGAGTGATCCGGGAAAATCGCTTGCGGAAAATCTGGCGATTATCGGAAAAGAACACCGGAAGGAAATACTTGGATGGTAAGCGCGAAACGCGGATTTTATGTCGGCCTGTTTACGCTGGCCCTGCCAATCATGGCGCAAAGTTTTATCAATTCACTCGTCAACATGGTGGATACCGTGATGATCGGCCGGCTGGGAACCGTCGAGATTGCGGCGGTCGGACTTGGAAACCAGATTTACTTTCTATTAAACATGATCTTCTTCGGCATTACGTCAGGAGGTGCCGTTTTTACCGCGCAGTTCTGGGGCAAAAAAGATCTCGCAGGAATAAAGCGGGCAACCGGTTTTTGCCTCGCCCTCGTTGTATCAATCGGATTACTGTTCACCCTTGTCTGCTTCATCTTTCCGCGATGGGTTATCGGGCTGTATTCCATCGACCCGGCGGTTATCGCTTCCGGCGCGCAGTATCTCCGCACCGTCTCGTTGAGCTTCATTCCCTTCGGCATTTCATTCGTGTTCGTCATCATTCTCCGGTCAGTCGAACGCATCCGCCTTTCCCTGTATTCCACCCTCATTTCACTCAGCCTGAACGTGGTACTGAACTACCTGTTCATCTTCGGCGCGGGACCGATCCCGGCGCTCGGCGTAACCGGCGCCGCGCTCGCGACACTCACCTCGCGGTTCGTTGAACTCTGTATTGTCCTTACCGTCTCCTACGCAAAAAAATACCCGCCGGCAGGAACGCTCAAAGAGTTCTTTTCCTTTACCACTACTTTCGCCGCGCGGTTTTCGCTCATTGCCGTTCCGGTAATAGTCAACGAACTTCTCTGGGGACTCGGCATAACACTCCAGAGCGTTATCTTCGCCCGAACCAATACCGACTCCATCGCAGCGTTCAATATTACAAACACCATCAGTAATCTCACCTGGGTCTTTTACATCGGGCTCGCGAACGGTGCGTCGGTAATGATCGGTAAAAAAATTGGCGAGGGCGATCACGACACGGCACGGAATTACGCGAGTCGCATTGTCCGCTTCGCACCGCTCACCGCGCCCGCAGTCATCGCGGTACTGTTCCTGCTCAGGCCGCTGGTTCCGTCATTTTTTAATATTTCATCCCAGGCACTCGCATACCTCAACAGCATGTTCATCTTCCTTGCGCTCGCCTATCCGTTCCGCGCGTTCAACATTTCCATGATAATCGGCGTAGGCCGCGCAGGCGGCGACACGCGCTTCACCGTACTCTATGACCTGTTTTTCATGTGGTTTTTCGCTTTACCCGCGGCCGCTCTCGCAGCCTTCATATTTGCCGCGCCGGTCTGGCTCATATACCTCCTCGTCATGAGCGAGGAAATGATCAAAGTCATTCCCGGGATGCTCCGCCTGAGAAGCGGGAAATGGCTCCATGACGTGACGGGTGAAGGGTGAGCTCATCCCCCGTGATCTCCCAGCACACGCTGCAGAGCTTCTCGCGGAACGCGCGGTCATGACTCACCACCAGAAGCGCGCCGGGATATTCCCCGAGGGCCTCCTCAATGGCCATACGCGAGGGAAGATCGAGATGATTCGTGGGTTCATCAAGAATGATGAGGGTACAGGACCGGAACAGTCCCTCTGCGAGTGCCAGCTTGCGGAATTCACCCGGACTCAGGAGTTCCGGGGAGTGCACCTGGTCGGCCTTTCCATTCAACCGGTAAAAGTGGGAAAGAAGTTCGCCGAGGTCACCACAGTTGAGTAAACCGAACCGCCCGGCAAGCGCCAGTCGTTCCAACTCACCGTACTCCTGGGCAATATGGAGCGTTTCACCGGTACGGATGCCGCCATTCGCAAACAACTTTCTGATCAGCGTGCTTTTCCCGCTCCCGTTCACTCCGAGAAGAGCAACGCGGTCGCCGGGAGCGATCACCAAATCGGGATACCGCACCGACCTGCCCGCGCCAAGCGGGAGCGTCCCCGCAGGCAGGCGCGCCAGATAGTCGCGCGAACTCACCGCGCCGTCAATGGTAATCCCCGATTTTCTGAACCGAGGTTTTTCTTTTGCAGCAGCTTCGAGTTCTGTGCGGGTTCGCTCCGCCCGACTCTGCATCTTCTTCGCAAGCGCGTCTCCGATCGTATCCTTCCCGGTCAGACGGATCCCGTTAAGCCTGGCGCGGCCGTCATGATCCTTCGGAGAAAGCGTCCTCCCGGACAAACCTTTCTTCTTTTGGGCGGAGGTTTCACGACGGGCCTGGGTCTCGCCCTTCAATTGCTCATATCGCTGTTTGAGGTTTTCATACCGGCGCTGAGCGGCAGCTTTTTCCCGGGATTCCTGTTCAAAAACTTCCTCGAGCGTTCCCGGCCGGTACCGGGCGATTCCATCACCCACAAAGAGAAACCCGGAGCAGAGCGCTCCCAGAAAATCGCGATCATGACTGACCACGAGACCCACACCGTCAAACCCTTGTAATCCTTCCTGCAACAGATTCCTGGCGTCAGCATCAAGATGATTGGTCGGTTCATCGAGCGCGAGAAGGTCAGGTTCCCGCATGAGAGCGGCCGCGAGCTGAGCCCGCTTCCGCTCGCCGTGGCTCAACGTCTCCCAACGGTACGGCCAGTCATGACCAAGAGCGAACACACTGAAAAGACGCCCCGCGGTGTTGTTGCCCTCATAGAGGGACTGGAAAAATTCGTCGAGCGAGTCCCCCGGCAATTCCGTTTCCTGCGGGCAATAGATGCGGTCCCGCACGCCGGTAATACCCCCGCCCTGCAGGTCAAGACCGCCGCATATCAGGCGGAGCAGCGTCGTCTTGCCAGCGCCATTCCCACCGATTATCCCGGTCCATCCGGCATTCAGTGAAAAGTCGAGAGCGGTAAAAAGAGGTTCTGGTGATTGTTCGTAGTGATAGCTCAGCCCGGAAACAGACAGGGTTACTATGCTCATACGTGCTCCTTGGCATGGATTTGTATGAGCGGCATGTATTTGATCAGGTGAGAAAGCGCCGCTTCGTTATCTGTTGTTTCTCCCCGATCAGTCTATCATCCCTTCGTCTGCTCCTTTGTATGATGTGATAAACCAGTACTACCAAATTTTCTTTTTTCTGTAAAGGCTTGAAGACTGCTATCAAAATTGTTGAAAAATTTTTGCCCAAAGGACTTGATTACTTGACCCTCCCTGCCCGCTACCCTTGCCCCTCTCCCCGGTTGCCGGTACTATTTGCTCCATGCGTATTGTTATACTGTTCCTGAACCTTGCCTTTGTCGCTCTCATGCTGGTATATCTGGCAGCCATGGTTCTTTCTCTTCTATCTAACAGATACCGTCTGCGGAAAGTGGCGAAGAACATTGCCAGCATGGATCTGGTTTCCCGGCCGCTCTCCGCGAAGGAAGCTGCCGCCTGCAAAAAGATCTATCCTCGTTTTGCAAAGCGCTTCCCGGCAGATGCGCGCGTTATTACCGTGAGCGGAGGCTACGGCTACACCACAATCAGCGGCAGATACGGCGCGGAATCGCGCATGCAGCACGCCATCGGCCCGCTCCCGTTTTACTTCATGCAGTGTATGGAAAGCAGTCTCAATGAAAATGAAGAAAACACCGCCGAACTGATCCTTCTTTCAAACGGAATGGCCGTTCCCGTATCAATCAACAGTAGGTGGACCGTACAACAAGAAGCCGCCGCGCGGGATGCGCTTGAAAAAGGACAATTCGCAGCGGCGGCCGCGGGCACGTCAAAACTCGTCGATCGCCATAAACCGCCAACCGCCCGTGAATACCTGATGTATCACCCTCCAATACGTTTGGCCGCGTCGGTCATCTTGCTCATCGGTATCATCCTGCTCCTGACCTGGAACCGTGAAAGCCCCATCATCCTGCTGTACGCCGGAACCGCCGTAACCGCGGCGGCCTTTCTCTGGATACTCGTTCCCGGCGGCGCCCTCGCGGCAAAAAAAACAAGCTTGGTCAGGCTTTCGGGAACCGCTGTTTTCCGCGGGAGCAGAATAATGGTCGACCGCTTTTTGCTCCAGGTCCTGCCAAAAGGATATGCACATATTGAAGACGGGAAACCGGTAGTACTGGAAGGATGGATTCATCCGAAAAAACACGACGTGTTCTGCACCGCAACAATACATACTCCCTACGGTGAAACACTGTGGTCGCTCGAAAAAAACCACTGGTCACGGAACTGGATGCGTTTTCTTATCCCGCTCATTGTAACGACGATCGCCGTGCTCATATATACTGACGTGAACGCCTCTGGTACCATCGCGAATGATTACCTCAATTGGCGTAAACATGGACAGACGGTGCGGACATTCGATTCACTTTCCCGCCTCGCGGAAGAAGTCGAAAAACCCGGCGGTATTCCTGCGGGTTCTATTCTGAATCTTGAAAACTTCGCAATCCTGCAAGACCCGTCCCGACCGGGCACGGACTATGCCTACCGGGTCACAGAGAGAAAGGCAGCTGAATCGCCGGACTTTTCGGAAGCCCGGAAACGTGCTGCGCAGCTTTCCCGCCTCATCCGCACACCGCTCGCCACCAGCATCTTTATCGGAACGAACTACCCGGAAACCCGTCTTTGGTATATCTCGCTGTACATTGACCAGTTCACCTCGAACGAATCCCCCGCAGACTTCGCGGAGATCTTTTCCGACTCTATACACTTCACGTCATTTCTCGAAGCGGCCTCGGCCTATGAAGCAGCCGGGTTTACCGGAAGCACTGACTCGCTCCTTCATTCCTGGACTGCCTTCCTCCGGGAAGAAACGGACACCATCAACGAACTTATCACGAACGAAGTAACACGGGCACTGCAAAACCAGACGGGAGTTCCAATTACCAGCGACTACTTCACTCCGGACGCATCCATATCCATTCCCTGGTCGTATCTGGAAGAAAGCCATTTTGACCCCTACCAGATCCCATCCCCGTCCCGACACAATTTTGGCCGCAGCGAACCAAGAGAATCATGGATCGCGGAGACCCCACGTTTTGAAGAAAGACTCAACGAACTGAAAGAACTGTATACGTATTTCCCAAACACGACAGACGGTAGTCCCATCGCGTTTGTTACTGGTTCCGGCAGGACAACGGACGGGGAGCCCATACTCGAGCTCTCATTCTCCCGCTACCGGGTAGAACGGGCGCAGCAGGAAAGGGAAAAGCTCATCATTCTTCTTGCTCTTACCGCATTTGGAATTGGTTTTACTTTGGGACTGCTATCAAATTTGTTGAAAAATCTTGCCCAAAAAGCCTGATTTCCTGGCCATTCTGCCCTGATTTACTCTATATACCTCTCTGAGGGGAGGTATACATGTCACAACACGGCGGACGATTGTCCGCTGGACGCCCGGTCCGTCGGCCAACGTTCTGTCCCAATCCCGACTGTCCCTTCCACAACCGGAAGCTCGCCCGGACGAGCCCCTGGTACTATCGTTATGGCTTCTTCTCATCCCTAGCCCGGGGAAGGACCCGACGATTCAGGTGCAAACACTGCGGTACGACCTCATCAACCCAGACCTTCTCCATCCACTACTGGACCCACCTTCCCATCAACCTTCGCGACCTCGACGACCGTCTCAATTC
>Ga0208197_1003223_pt1 | contig 13319 bp, 14 predicted proteins | sample AD_JPNNA4_MetaG_FD_184444 | JGI IMG/M metagenome (GOLD analysis project Ga0208197, IMG submission 184444) | Active sludge microbial communities of municipal wastewater-treating anaerobic digesters from Japan - AD_JPNNA4_MetaG (SPAdes) (version 2) | ecosystem: Engineered > Bioreactor > Anaerobic...
TTGAGGTGTTTTGGGCTATTTTGAGGTGCACAACCGGCACTTTTTCTCGTTTTTTGCTGTAGCGTCACCCCTCCGCGAGGACGTTGAGGTTTTTGGGGTGACTCCTCATTTGTTGAACGTCAGCGTTCTCCGGACGGCGCACCTTGTGCGACGTACGGAGCAACGCCTTGTTGGCCTCATTATTGATTTCCATTAAGGCTGTTAAACGATGCACTAGTAACCTGCATTTCGTCTGCATATTTCGCAGAGTCGGTGGGAGTTGGTAACTGAGGATAGTGGACGCTTATATACCTGAACATATGCGTTGATGTTGTCTAGGCTAATACAGTCAGAATAGTAGTGATAGCAATCTCCATATCGTGAAATAAATACCATCTCTTCTGATTCATATTCCGCATTGGAGCTCTCCGTCGGATTATTTCCATTGCCGCTGGAATCAGTATCGCTATCAAAAAGAGAAAGCCCCCCAATAATTAATCCCAGAATAATAACAAGCCCCAAGCAGCCGCCTTTATTGTCGTCTTTTTGGGGGATCGCCTCCGTTGTGTGAGATTTACGCTGATAGGTAACGCCTGTTGGGTCTATGTCGCGAATGCGAGTAGTTTTAGCGTTGCGGCTCCTGTTTAGTAATTCTTCCTTTTTCTTGATGGCTTTGTCTTCAAGAAGCTGCTGAATCAGAATAGATGCATCATTTTTGGTAAGGCCTTTGGAAACGCTACCGCCAAGGTCAATAATGTAATCAATCTGCTTTTGAGTAGCGGGATCAGTCATTTGCTCGTGATATATATTATATGGCCAACGTCAGGGTTCAGGCGCGACCCACGGCTGTACTGTATACGATCGCAGCGAGGAAAGGCCATCGCATAGCGACAACTTGTGGGTCGTAGACTGGAACCCCTTGTTGGAATCTTTGTTTTTCTCCGGTTTTTCGCCAATTTGGAGACTGTAAGACCGAAAATCCGTAAAAATGGCCCAAAAATCTCATTTTCGGGCTCGTAGAGCCCACTTTTACGATTTTCCGAGCTTATTTTCATATTTTAGCGGCGTAGCGCGGATTATTGCTCGTAATTGGGTGTAGGTGTCGCCGTGGTCAGATTCCGATAATTTCCCATTTTATCTCTTAATTCCAACGTCAGGGGTCAGGGGACCCGACACCTTGTGGAGGGTACCCTGGACCCGTTTGTTCGACCGAGTTTTATATTTCTGTGCCCAATCCAATGAGTAAAAGTGCCCACACGATAACTCCAAACACTAAACACACGATGTGACCAGAGGACCACTTGTAGTACTGCTGTCCCGGATTTCTCTTCTCTTCAACTGAATTAATATAGTTCTGAACGGGAGCTAGGCAGAGAAACGACGGAATGAAGGCTGCAATAATGCTGGCGATGATCTCTTCTGCACGGCCTACGATATTAGATAATATTAATAGCAAAACCCAGCCCGTGGCCAGCCCCCCAGGTGAAAATGAGGGCTGGATAAAGGCTCTAGCCTCCGTGTCACTATGAATGCGCCGAAGTAGGCTGTGGCAATAAAATATACCGAACCATCCACGCCAGAATGGACTAATGTTTAAGCCGTCACGCTCTTTAATGTATCGCCAGTTCTTATATATCCAGTAAATTTCATAGACCCCCATCGATACAATAGACAGGATGATTAGCCTGCTGGTTGGGATGTAAAGGAAAAGGGGACGATATGGGGTTGCTGGATTCGGGATGCCCGTAATTACGCTGTTAATCGGCGGCGGGCGTGAATTAAACGTTGTCTTTTGAGGTGTAAACTTGAGGGGAGGAGCAACGGCACGCCTTGGAGCCGATGCCGTCGGTACATGAATTTCGCCATTGCACGAGGGGCAGTTAATAATTTCCCCAAAATACTCGGGAGGCGCTTCAAGAGGTTGTTTGCAGTGTGGGCAATCGAACTTGAGATCAGCCATAATTTCTCCTCAATTATTCTTTCGTCGAACGTCAGCGCTCTGGGGACGCGCCACTTGTGGCGCGTACCCAGCAGCGCATTGTTCGCCTCATTCAGATTGCTCTTGCATCATTTCTGCTGTTAGCGCAAATAACTCCTTCATTTCTGATTCAGTTAAGCCAGCCATTACAATTTTGGATAGTTCGAGTCTTTCCGTATACTCATCACGCGTTAGTGAATCTGGTGATTTGTTTTGAAGAAGTAAGAATCGTTCCCTGTCTTGATCGGATAGTTTAGAAAGTGATATTGACAATATATCCTGCATGCGCGTGCGTTTATGCTCAGAAGTCATTGTCTGTATTTGTGATGTTGATTGCGGCTGTAATGATTGAAATGCCTCTTTAGCTTCTTGAGGTCTGAACAACGCATGTTCAATTGATTTTGCTCTTAACTGCAGGAATCTGTCGTTGTCGGATGCCTTTAGCTGTGAAAACCCTTTTTGAACGAGCACCATGACCTTATCTTGATCTGATGCAGAATATCCTCCGCCCTGACTAATAAGAAGATTGACCTTTGATACAAACATTTGCTCATCAGGAGACAAAGTATTTACGGCCTTCCAGTAGAAGGATTGCAACTCCTCAGTTTCTTGCTTGGATAGTAATGTCTCGCCCTCTGCCATTAGCTGCCATAACAATTCTCCTGATTGTTCAAGCGTCAATCTATTAGCACCTGCTCGCGCCTTAAACTCCGCCTTAGCCTGTTTTGATAGAGGAAACCCCGCAATCAGTTCATCTACATTAACTGTATACGATTTTGATACTGCTTGGGAACTCGCATTAGCGGAAAAAGCGTTCATTCCTGTAAGGTCTGAATATGTATCTGTATTTAATGAATCAAATATAACGGCTGAAAATGCAGCGGATATGGCAACGGCCGTAGTAGCTAATACCGCGTACTTGCGTGAATAGCATATCTTCTGGATGATATATCCGATTGGTGCACCTAGTGCATATCCGATGCCTGCAAACAAACCACTTGATGCGCGAGAGCCGCCAAAGGCAACTTCAGCAGATACCGCACATACCAATCCTAATATATTCGGCATTTTGTGCGGTGAAATGTTTTTTGTCTGGCTGAGTGGCGATTGTTGTTCTGGAATATCAACGCCTCTCCCCATTAGAATAAGATAAATGGCGGCAAATGCATCATCAGTCCACTCTTTGCGGTCATTCTTGATATAGATTGACAGAAGTTCATCTGTTGGTTTTTTGTCCAAGGCTTTTTTAATCTCAGCGTTGTCATTCATTTTATACCTCGATGGCTTGTATAGGCATTTGCATGGCGAACGTCAGCGTTCACCGGGCAGCGCACCTTGTGCGCTGTACGGTGGAACGCCTTGTTGTGCGCCATTTGTTTTCTGTTTTGATAATCCGGAAATTATGCGGCGGATGAACCCGAATATTAAAAGGGTAAAGCCTACCAGTACTGCCTGCCCCGCCATAATCCCAATAAGAGGAGCGGCGCCTTTTCGAGGCGGGCGCAAGGCGTTGGATACCTCTGAATGCTTTAGATTGTTTTCTTGAGCGATTTTGCGAATTTCGGCCAGTCCAGGTTTATCCGCGTTTTTCTTGATGTACGACTGCGACCATATCATCCCGCCATAGAGGGGGAGGCTGTAGACAAGGACTACAATCAGAAAGGCGAGCAGGTTAACGTATTTATTGCTCATAAGTATCTCATTTCGTTTTTCGCACAACGTCAGCCTTCACCGGACGGCGCACCTTGTGCGCCGTACGGTGCAAGGCATTGTTCTCTTTTCCCTCTTGTCCATTTGTTCGGGGCTGGCCCTTGATAATAATAGCGACCACGCCTAGTGCGGGCGGTTACTCTACCTACATTTTTCATACTGTAGAAAAACATCTTTCGTAGCGTGGAAAAATTACTGTAGAAGTTTCCATAACGTGGGAAACTATAGCGGCGAGGGGCATGTTCTAGCAAGCTTTTCTGCGCTTTATGTCATCTGTAATCCCCGATTTCATAGTCTAGCCATTGCGTTTTTATTCAGCCTAGCCTTGACCGCCCGTTCTCACGCATAATTAAGAGAACGTCAGCCTTCACCGGACGGCGCACCTTGTGCGCCGTACGGTGCAAGGCATTGTTCTCTTTTCCCTCTTGTCCATTTGTTCGGGGCTGGCCCTTGATAATAATAGCGACCACGCCTAGTGCGGGCGGTTACTCTACCTACATTTTTCATACTGTAGAAAAACATCTTTCGTAGCGTGGAAAAATTACTGTAGAAGTTTCCATAACGTGGGAAACTATAGCGGCGAGGGGCATGTTCTAGCAAGCTTTTCTGCGCTTTATGTCATCTGTAATCCCCGATTTCATAGTCTAGCCATTGCGTTTTTATTCAGCCTAGCCTTGACCGCCCGTTCTCACGCATAATTAAGAGAACGTCAGCGTTCTGGGGACGACCCACGGGCTGTACTCCATAGGTGTGCACCGTGCGGAAGGGTGTGCATAGCGGCAGCTTGTGGGTCGTACCCAGCAACGCCTTGTTCTGCTCTTTTTTCATTTCACATTCTGGCGCGGGGTTTCGCGCTCGTAAATCGGCGTAGAGGATCGTGCGGGCGGGGGCGTTCCCTCTGGTTTTCCATACTGTGGAAGAAAGTTTTCCATAGCGTGGAAAACGGGCTGTAGGCGTTCGATTTCATCGTCTAGCGGTTGTCGTCGCGGTAGCGCCATTCATTTTTCATCGTGTTGCGAAGCAGAACGTCTGCGTTCACCTTCGCGCCGCTTGCGGCGCGTAATGGTGGAACGCCTTGTTCGCATTATTATTCTGGCTGTTCGGCTGTTCCATCGTTCCCAGGTTCGGGCTGAAATCGCTTTGCTTCCTCACCATCCGCCGGCATCACTCGGAATCATTATTTTCTCTGCGAACGTCTGCCCTCTGCGGCGGCGCGTAGCGACGTACGCAGAAGGGCGTTGTTCGACCTTAGTCATCATTTGCCTCGAAGTTACTAACTTTGCCGTCAACAAAGAAGACCTGAAACTTGCTTCCCATCCAGTAGAATGGCAGCACATGGTAGTCCCACCCTGTGTAGGTTTCCCCCTGCCATGTTACCTTGCCGGAGCGGTCAATCATCCGTGGGGTCACGGTCCTTTCATAGCTGGGCTTGCCGAAGAGATGCCGAATCTCGTCCGGAGTCTTTCCGACAATCCCCATTTGTTCCGCCCTGTCCCGCCATCGATAGTTCATGTGAGTATCAAGCGACTCAAGGAAGATGGGCTGGTGCAATGGGTTGGCCAAAACCACAACAGGGCAGATGACTCGAAGCAGACGTTTCTCTCGCAGCCCTCGCCTGGCGAGGGCTGCCGCCGCAATCAGTGCGATGATAAATCCGGCAACGAGGATGATGTCGGCGGCGATCAGCAATAACCGTTCGGGCACCGTGTCTGGCGTCGCCGGAAGGAACATGTAGAACGAGTAGTGAACGGGCTTCACCGCCAAGGCGAGAATAGGACTCAAAGTTGCGACGGCGAACACGATCCAGAGCGTTCTGTCAGTAATCTTCATTTCTTGTGGTCGAACGTCAAGGGTGAGCGGGCGGTGAACCCGCTTCGGGTGAACCGTACGCTCGACCCGCTGGTTGGGTGTCTTCTATCTTCTTAAGCTCTGTTTCATACCAGTTGCCTTTGGGCCGTTTGTTGATCAGATAAGCAAGCCGTCCTCCGACAATGCAGTATGTGCGTTTTTGGTAAAGGTGAGTGCAGTTGGTGAATGCATACCCCCAAGGCACCGTAACGGAGGCGTACAATCCTTCACCGGCTCGCATTCCGGATGAATATGTCAGTTCAATCTTGTCCAGTTGTGGAGCAATTAGGTCATCCGTTAGCGTGGTCGGGATGCTGATAGATACTGACTTGCTGACGAAGACGAGTGATGTCAGGTGGGTTGCGCCGTTTGTGCGGCGTGCAGTTACCGTGACAGTCGTTCGTCCATGCGGTTCGGGGTAGTCAGCAGTAATGCTGTATGCGTCGGGCTTGATTCGTACTTCACGATTGCGGGCATACTCCTCTTCGGAGGCGGAGGCAGATACCGCCAAGACAAAGAGTGCTCCTAATATCAATCTCTTCATATCACCTACACCCAACGTCAGCGTTCACCCTCGCGCCACTTGTGGCGCGTAGGGGTGCAACGCCTTGTTCGGTCCTTAATTTATGAATCCCGTTTCTCTTAACTGAGACAGTCCCTCTAAAGCAGCATCGGGATTCCCATAATCACCTGCAAGTCTGAATTCACGAATTGCCGCTCCAACCCAGACGCGCGACTCACTGTCTTTTGTGTCATATTGAGATAATCTACACACATGAATCATTCCTCGCCAGAAATGGATAACTCCTTTGTCAAAATCCTCCCGCTGCAATAGCACATTGGAAAATGTCAACGCATCTTCAAATCTTCCCGTAAATGCTAATGACATTAAACGCATTTCCCATGGAAACAAAGAATCGGGAAATGTTCGAACGGCTTGAGCGGCGTTCTGATTTAACAAGTCAAATTCTTGAGCGTAATATAAGGCGTGCAGGTATAATGAACATGCAAGAGGCTTGGTCTTGTCGTTTTTCAGAATTGGAAACACATACTCGCCTGCTTTTCTCGCATGCCGTTCTGCTCCTGCTTCATTTGATAAATCATATTCCAGCTTTGCTTTTCCTATAAAGTAGTATCCGATTGCAAGATGCAGATTGACGCTATGCGGATGCGTTTTTAAAAAAGCCTTAATTTCAGATTCGCAAAGATTCAAAGATCCCTGGTCAACCAAATACATTACATATAAGGGAAACGTGACCTCGCTGGCCTTTAATTTATCTGGATCACCTGCATATGCAAATGCGAGCTTCGCATAAATCCCCCCTTCAGCGATGAGGTGAAGCAACAAATCAATGTTTTCTTCGGCATTAATTGTATCGACTGATTGGGGCAGTTCATCAAATGATGTGACGGAAGTGTTCTGAAGATATTGAGAAAACAGGCTTATGGGTGTAGCAAAGTTTATGTTTTGACTATCGACAAAGTACGACTTGGTAATTCCTATCAGTTTCCCGTTTTTGTCTGTTAGCGCACCGCCGCTGCTTCCGGGACTTATTGGCGCTGTGGTCTGAATTACTTGTCCAAGGTCACCGTTGTTGCGAATCGCGCTAATTATTCCGTCGGCAACAGTACCAGACAGTCCGCGAGGACTACCGATGGTAAAGGCTTTATCTCCGACCTTTATGCTTTTGTCATCGCCAAGTTCAATTGTTTTATATTTTCGTTTTTGCTCCAACTGGATTATTGCGATGTCATTTGTCGGATCGACATATGTAAAGCCCAATACTTTTACCTCTTTCCCGTCTGGTAGTTGTGCTTTAGCGGTTCTGGCACCATCAATCACGTGAAAGCATGTAACCGCGAGGCCGTTTGATGTGCAAACAACGGCACTGCCTGAGCCGATTTCCTGACCGGTATTGTCATACAGGATAACCGTGCAAACGGCCTTTGTAGCCTTATCAACCGTCGCATGAGCAACCAGTGTAAAGCTGAAGAGTACAGCGGTAATGATTATGTATTTCATTTTATCTCCACCGAACGTCAGCGTTCACCTTCGCGCCGCTTGCGGCGCGTAATGGTGGAACGCCTTGTTCGAAGCCTTATTATTGGCTGTTCGGCTGTTTTCCTTGTTTTCTGGTTTGGGCTGAAATCGCATTGCCGTTGGGCCTTTGCTTAGTCTGGTCCCGCAGCATTCATTTTCATCTTCGAACGTTAGCGTTCACCTTCGCGCCGCTTGCGGCGCGTAATGGTGGAACGCCTTGTTCGCATTATTATTATGGCTGTTCGGCTGTTCCATCGTTCCCAGGTTCGGGCTGAAATCGCTTTGTTTCCTCACCATCCGCCGGCATCACTCGGAATCATTATTTTCTCTGCGAACGTCAGCGCTCTGGGGACGCGCCACTTGTGGCGCGTACCCAGCAGCGCCTTGTTCAAATCGTTTTCATGTCTGTTGCTTTGCATTACTCACAAATGTGGCAAAATCTTTAGAAGTGCGAGAATTCAGTGCTGTCTGCGTGAAAACTCTTAATACGGGGTTCTGCAATCCATCTGGAGTGGTGTAAGAGTCAATCATTCGGTGCAAAGCATCGGCCACATCTACACAGCGAGACATGTTGGTTTCATGAAATAGCTTTGTGCCAAGAATGCCAAGGCGTGATTGCTTAACCATAATGCCATTCTGGGCAATGCTGATCCATATCGGCTCTCCGCTATCGAGAAGAACAGATGACCAACATGCCTTACCTGGAATATCAACATAGTCAATCATACTACTCATATTATGCCCTTCCCGTATTCTTGAGCGAATTAGCTTTAATAAGGGCTTCTTGCGCGAGCCTATTTTCTCCTAGTTTTTCATAGTCTTCGGAAATTAGTGCCCACAAGCGCCAATTCCCTGCGTTTGCCGCAATTGCGTGTTTGAATGATACAACTGCCTGTTGATGGTCTTGTTGTTTTCGATAGGCAAGGCCAAGCTTCATCCAAGCACCCCAGAAGGATGGATTAACCTCTGTGGCTTTCAGATAGCACTCCATGGCAGCATCCTCTTTGCCCTGTCTTTCATACACCACGCCAAGATTTGTCCATGCGAGATGATTATTTGGTCGGCTCGCAAGGCAATCCCGGTGTGCCTTTTCGGCCTCATCGAGCCGATTGAGTTTTTCGTAAGCGTTTCCAAGATTTGTTAGAGCCTCGGTGCGTGTAGGATCAATGCGGAGCATTTCTTCTAATAGGTTGGCAGCGCGCTGATAATCTCCCTGATCATGAGCCTGGTTGGCATCGAGCATCAGTTGAGCTGAAGTGTAGCGAGATTTGAATTTCGAAAATATAGACATTGCTATGCTCCTTTACCTGCAGCCATCTGGATTATTGCGTTAGGTATTTGATCTGCTGATTTGAACGTCAGCGTTCTGGCTGAGGCGCGCTTTGGCGCCGATAGCCAGGAACCCCTTGTTCGCCTCAGTTTTTATTGTAGCCGAATTGTCTTGAAAGCATGACATTCTTCCAATGGGACTCTCTAGCTAGAATCACTTCATCAGAGGCGTTGAATGCAAACACCTCCAGAATAGAAAACTTGAAGTTAGAAAGGGCGTAGTCGATGCCCTTTTCTTTAATTGTTTTGACCAACTCGTCATTCCAGCCATGGCCCGTATTAAGGTAGCAAGAAAGACGAGACCAGATGCCTGCATCGCCATAGGCGGAGCCCACATATGATTTCCCGTTGCTTGTGTCGAGAATCAGATAGATACCTTTCACGGCCTTTAGGGATGCCTTCCAATCCTGTTTTTCGCGCATCATAATTGGGCGTAGCGTAGCGAAAGAATGGTTAATCGCTTCATATCCGCAGAACCGCTCTCCATCATATTGCTCTGGAAGAAGGGAGTGGACTTCAAACGAATCAATCAGCGTTTCAAGGCGGAAAGCCCGCCCGCGAAGCCCCTGATAGCGGTAGAACTTGCATATCAAGCGCCCTTCCCATTTGCCGTAGGCTTCAACCTCTTGCAGAACATATTTTTTCGGAAGTCGTTCTTTGACTTCAAATACACCTCCGAATAGATATGCATTGCTGATGGGATAATACTCAATAAATGAAAAGATATATGGGCGGGTCCAGTCGTTCTTATCGCCCCGCCACTCATTCCATCGAACCCATTCACTTCTATCGGCAGCATATTCGTTTAGTGGGTGAGTGCCCTCTTCATTTGCACAGGCAAGATGAAGTTTATATTGTGATGGGTCGGGGATCGAAATGATTTCAGTTAATTTGATTAGGGTATTCATGGATCTGTATCCTCAAATATGAAATGGATGAAATGCGTGACCACCCTTTAGGTGGTCACGCTGTCACATTGGTATGATGATTATGGGTGAAACTCGTAGCCGATCATCCAATTGAGGGTGAACCAGAAATCTTTAGAGTTCAATTGCTCAATGATTGATTCAACAAGTGGGGCTTCGTTCCGCGAGCATCTTTTCAAGTCCCGGCGCATCTCAACACGCAGGGCCTCGATCAATGCCTGAGTTTTATTGTCATCCCAATATTTGTAGATATCTGCAATCAACCTTGAATCGACCCGCATGCTCATATTATCTCCTTCTGTTGTCTCTTTTTTTATTGGGCACCACATGGTGTCGCAAATCACTTGTGAAATTGTAGCTATTAGACATGCCTTTAGGCGAACGTCATCAATCAGCGGCGGTGAATCCGTAATACGGATTCACCGTACGCTGCATTGATTTGTTCGGCCTTGGTAATTATAGAGTTAGCGCAGGCATTATTCGTTGACATATAAATCGTTCCATCATGCGATGAAATCAATGTGATCAAATGGTTGTCTTCAACAATGGATTCTTCTGATGCAAGATATGGAGGCCAGTAGCGCAACTTTACACTCGCGAGAAATGTACACTTGTTGCCGAAACTAAACTTGATGGCAGAATACGCCATTGTGAAGCTTTCCAGCTCTCGATTCGACGTGCTTTTTTGTTTCCAAGGGATACCAGCAACTGTGGACGCCGTATTTCGCAAATAAAATGCGTCTGCTGCGTTGCTATAGAATCGGTAATCATTTTGAACAGTCTCAATCAACTTGATTAGCGGCGACTGACTCCATACGGCAGAGGAGTAGCCCGTTCCTGTTGTATAGGTTTTTGAAACATAACCTGCTGCTCTGTATGCGGTAAAACTAGTCATATAGGCAACAGCAAGAGCTACGGCAATTCGTGAAGCGGTTGAGTTGTTGAGGCTCACAATAAAGACACCTAAAAGAGGAGCAATAATGAGTGCCATCGGGCTTAACATGCGTTGGGAAAGCATGATGCTTACGTCGAACAATGATATGCTGAGTGCCAAAAACAACAAGTAACTAACTGTGCATAATGACAGCACCCCAATATTTGCACGCTTTGACCTGACCCCCAAAATGCAGGACAAAATGAGCACGACCATTACAGTGGTAGTTACAACATAGGCTAATATTGGGAATGCGATGTAGATTCTTTCTGGTAAAAACCATGAGAAGATGGTTGACGCTCCCTCGTTTAGCGTGTCTGCCGGAAGGCCATGATAGACTAATTCGCGATTTGTAGCAGAACCAGCCTTGAGCTTATTGAGAATGAGCAAAGCAAATAGCGGAAAAGAACCAATTGCTCCATAAACGGCAGCCGTGACCAACCTGCGCAAAGGCTTATCATTCAGAAACAGAAAAACAGACAGACAACCGGCCCCAACAAGCGATAGACCAGCGTATCTGGTTAAGCTGCTTAGAGCGAAAGCCGCCGCCGAAATGAACAGCATTATTGTTGAATGATGCTGTAATGCGCGAATAAGATATAGAATACCTATGGCAATAAGCATTAAAAATAGGGGTTCCGACATGGCCGAGGAATGAGCGACCAGCACTGGCAGGGACATACTGACCAGGAATGTGGTTATAGATGTTGACACCAGTGAAGTTCGGGGCAGTACAGAAAGAAGAAGTGTGAACAAGGTAGCAGATGTAGCAGCTGCGCAGAACATGTTTACAAGAACGGCAGCAGAAGAGAGATGCGCGCCTGCAAGAACAAGGAGGCGAAGCACAATGGGGTAAAGTATGCCATGATGAACCGGCAAATCAGATAATTCGCCGGTTGTCGGGAAGCGAAAGTAGCTGATTGTATCTGATTCCAGACCAGCACCGTGGTGACAAATAAGTAGAACAACCACTCCAGATAATAGTGCCAACAAAGTGGCGGCGATGTAGTAGATGTATTTCATATTTTCACATTCTCCTTGCCGAACGTTACGGCTCTGCGTCGGGCGACAGCCCGTACGCAGCAGCCGATGGTTCGGCTGCATCATTGTCACCGCTGCCGCACATGGCGCAGATCAGCGTGGCAAGAGACAAAGGAATCAACTCGAACCATATTCTGTATTCGTTTATCACTCCGAAAAGAAAATTATTAACGATAAAACATACAGCGATTGTTTTAAATAACAGTACATTACGCGTCCATACAGGAACAACTAACATCGCAAACAGGGTGCCTGCGTTTGCCAGAATAATTGGCTCTTGTACAAATGTTTTAATATTCCACATGAATAAGCTTTCCTCGCTGTAGAATGAATTCGTTGCAAAAGAGAACAAAGACCCTGATAAATAATAATTACTGACAGACTTGACACTCAACGCCAACAACGCAACAGCGGCGGTCAAGCCAATCCTACTTAACATCCTTCGTTCTGTGCATACAAACAGAGGGAACATGCAAAGCACCACTGATGTTTCCTTAAACGGTATAGCAATGATTATAATAGCGGACAGAATGAGTGTATTTGTCCGATTCATTTTCGTTGTGGCAAGAATAGAAGTAGCTAAAACAAAGAAGAATAGAGCTGGCATATCCCATGAATACATGCGGGAATCTAATGCTGGGGTATAACCGAATATGATCCCCGCATATGTTCCAAACATGAAAAACAACGACTTCTTATTGAATGCAACCATGTAAACAACACATATTGCGGCAAACCATCCAGCAGTCCACAGAGCGACCGCATATTGCACATGTTTATAGAAGGGCAATTCGCTTCCTGCCAACCGGAAGGCTTTGTTTATAAGTCCGACAAATATGTAACTTGACTCTATTGCGGCCACCCTAGGAGCCCATGCCCGGTAAATCACCCGAGACGAATGTATCCCATCAAGTCGCTGAAATGTTGCGTAGGTGTGGCCGTGTATCGCCGATACATACCGAGACTGGTAGAGTAGCGCAAGGGTTAGGCCGAGCATAACTGATATCAGTGCTAGATAAATGAGTAGTGTTGAAATTGAGCGGAACTTTGCTGTCATTGTATCTCCGTATTGGTTGCCGAACGTCAGCGTTCACCGGACGGCGCACATGCACAGTAGGTGGAGGCCGCGACTAGGTTGATAGTAGCAAGGCCGTGTAGTTTCGGCAACTTGTGCGCCGTACGGTGCAACGCCTTGTTCAACGGGTTTTTCTTTGTCTTTTTCATCTCTGGAAGCCAGAAAAATCAAAAATATGGCTAAAAAATCGCGTTTTGGGGCTCGTAGAGCCCATTTTCTCGATTTTTCTGGAGTTTTTCGCGGTAATTTTCATTTTTCGCGGCATAGCGCGGATTTTTTCCGTAATTATTCTCTGTAGCCGTGGTCGCCGCTATCTCACCGTAATTTCTGATATTTCGGGTCGTTGAACGTCAGCCTTCACCGGACGGCGCACCTTGTGCGCCGTACGGTGCAAGGCATTGTTCTCTTTTCCCTCTTGTCCATTTGTTCGGGGCTGGCCCTTGATAATAATAGCGACC
>Ga0208197_1003229_pt1 | contig 13303 bp, 13 predicted proteins | sample AD_JPNNA4_MetaG_FD_184444 | JGI IMG/M metagenome (GOLD analysis project Ga0208197, IMG submission 184444) | Active sludge microbial communities of municipal wastewater-treating anaerobic digesters from Japan - AD_JPNNA4_MetaG (SPAdes) (version 2) | ecosystem: Engineered > Bioreactor > Anaerobic...
GATCCGGCGCAAGCATTTTGATCAGCTAACAAAGCTCCGCCATCACCGCCGCGACGCCCGCGCCCTTCTCGAAGGCATAGCCGCATTGCGCCAATCCGGTTTCGAGCGCGCCGATCGTCGCCAGCAGGTCGCCCTGGGTGACGGCGCCCATGTGCCCGATGCGGAAATACTCCGTGCGGATCGCCGGATGCAGGCCGCCGGCCAGCATCACGCCGGCCGCCGTGACCTTCGGCAGCAGCTCCGCCGCGCCGATGCCGGCCGGGAAGCGCGGCGCCGTCATCGTGTGCGCGGCCACATCCGGGGAAAGCGGCACCTGCCCCAGACCCAACGCCGCAATCGCTGCCTGGCACGCCGCACCAATCGCCCGGTGACGTGCGAAACGCGCTTCCATGCCTTCCTTCAAAATAAGGCCCAGGCTCACGTTGAGCGCCGCCACCAGATTGACCGCGGGTGTGCCGAAGTAAGCAGGTTTGCGCGCTTCGTAGGCTTCCATCACCGGCAGCCAGTTTGTCCAATCGGCGTAGAAGTTGAGGACGGGCCTCGTGCGCGCCTTGAACGCCGCCATCGCCCGCGGCCCGGCGACGAGCAGCGCCAACCCCGGTGGCGTCCCCACCGCCTTCTGCGACGCTGTGAGTGCCACATCCACGCCCCACTCGGTCATCCGCAGATCCTCGCCCGCCACCGAGCAGACGCCATCCACGACGATGAGCGTGTCGTACTGCCGCGCCAGCGCCGCCAGGCCTTGCACATCGGTGAGCACGCCGGTCGAGGTATCCACGTGCGTCACCGTCATCAGCTTGAAGCGCGCGGTTTTGAACGCCGCCTCCACCGCTTCCAGCGTCGGGCAGCCACCGACGGGCGCGCGCACGTGCGTGACTTCCGCGCCGTAGCGTTCCAGCAGCGTGCCGTAGCGGTCGCCGAAGTAGCCGGTGTTGACCACCAGCGCCTTGTCGCCCGGCTCGATCAGGTTCGCACCGGCCAGATCCATCGCCAGCGTGCCCGATCCCGCCACAATGAAGGGCTGCCCATCGGGACTGAGAAAAACCTCGCGCATCCGCTCCAGCGCCTGCCCAAAGACCTCGATAAAGTCCGGTGCCACGTGGCTCGTCGTCGGCGCGCCCATCGCCGCCAGCACCGCAGGATCGAATTCGATAGGACCGGGGATCATCAGTAGTTTTCGATCTTTCACAGGGTTCTCCTTGAGATAGTCTGATAGTCGTTAGTCAGATAGTCGAGTTTCATTATTCCGGGATTTCATCCAGTGAATGGACCCACGGCAGGGTAGCCGCCGCATTGTACAGTCGGCGATCTGCCGTCCAGAAGTCGCACTGGAGCAACTCCGCCAGGGCCAGATAATGCGTATCATAAGCTGTCGGGCGATTAAGTTTTTCCGCCAGCAGCCAGGCGCGCTCATGCAGATCGTCAAAGTTGAGGATTTCTACTTCTAATGTAGGAGCTTTCCTCAACAAATTCCAGCCATCTTGCGTTGTGATTCGACCTCGGTACACGCTCTTGCGTAATACAGCCGTAACTTCGATTGGCAATAGAGGCGGCGCAGCAATATGAAAATCGCTTAACAACCAGGAATCCCACAGCGAATGGGCCTTGTAGCTGTCCGGCTCGCGTAGCAGAAGTTTGAGCGCCAAATTCGCGTCAACGCAGACCCATAAGTTCATCGGTGCGTTCCTCACGAAGTTCATCGAGCATCGTTTCGATGCTATCTTGCGAAGTATCGCTCATGACCAAGCGTTCACGCAGTTCCCGTACTTCATTCAATGCCTTTCGCCGTTGTTGGATATAGAACTGACGATCATTAACCTGGTCCAGCGTTTCCAGACGACGCAAATCGTCCACGCTGATCAGCGCCGCTTTTACCTTACCCCGCGAGACAAGTTCGATGCGCAGATTCCCATACGCGGCGCGGTTCACCAATTCGCCGAGGTTCTGTTTGAATTCCGTCAAGGTAACAGACTGCGTCTCCATCAATCGCTCCTTTCGTACATTTTGTCCTATAAGCTCATTATAATCGACTTTTTCACTTTGACGAACGCACGCTATTCACCTTTGACGTACAGATCGAAGAACGCCACCGAACGCCGCATCGCTGCGCTGAAGTTGCCGACGAGGTTGTGATCGTCGCCGGGGTAGATGTACAACTCGCTGGCGACGCCCTCGGCCTGCAATTGCGCGTACAGGTCTTCGGAGTATTCGACGGGGACGGAAGTGTCGCTCGTGCCGTGATGCAGTTGCAGCGGGCCGGAGAGTTCGGTGAGATAGGCCCACGGGTCAATCGAAGCCCAGAAGGCGGGGTTTTCGTCCGGCGTGCCGTAGGTGAACAGGATGTCGCCCCAACGACGCGGCGTCGGCGTCCCCGCCGCGACAGGGGTGAGGAAACGGCGCTGCCAGCGATCCATCAGCTCCGGATAATCGGCGACGACGCCGGCCCAAATCACCCCGGCCTTGATGTCGTCGCTGACCACCATCGCCCGCAGCGCGATCGTCCCGCCCATCGAGTGGCCCCACATGCCCACGCGGTCGGGATCGGCCTCCGGCAAGCGCTTCGCCGAGGCCATTGCGTTGAGCACGTCGATCGTGTAGGCCGGGGTGTCGTAGGCGTTGGCCGGCTCACCCTCCGAGTCGCCGTGCCCGCGATAGTCCGGGCGGATGACGATGTAGCCGTTGCGCGCAAAACCATCCACGTAGGCGACGTAGCGTTCGGTGGTGCGGTACTGCGCAGGCGGAATATAGCCGTGGTTGAAGACGATGATCGGCCAGCCGGTGGCAGGTTTTTCGCCGCGCGGGATCGTGAGCAGCGCGTAAATCTTCAGGCCCTCGGACAGGTACGAGACGACGTAGCGGTCGTAGTTGACGCCGGGCGACAGCGTTTGCTCGATGACGATGTCGCTGCCAGGGTAGGCTTGCTCGCGCATCACGGCGATCATCAGCGGGTGTGTGGGTGTTGGGGTTGGTGTAGGCGTGCCGGTGGCGGTCGGCGTGGCGGTGGGCGTGGCTGTGGCGGTGGGAGGCGGTGTGGCAGTTGGCGTCGCCGTTGCCGTGGGGTCGAGGGTGTGCGTGGGAAGCGGCGTAGGCGCGGGCGTGGGTGTCGTTTCTGGCGTCGTACACGACGTCCACAGGAACAGCCCGGCGACCAACAAAAGCATCAGATGCACGATTTTCATAACAGTCACCTCCTCAGATATCCAACTGTATAGGATCAAGTCTAGCATGGCGCGGTAGAACTGCAATCTATACCGGATAGAACACAGTTCACGTTTACTGGCTCTTGACAGTCCTGTGATCAGAATTACAATGTAATTACCATAAAGGAAGGAGAATCTGCTATGACCCAAAGTACCTTGCCCGCCGGAAAGCTGCATACCCGGCTTGTTCCTATCGGGAATTCGCAGGGCGTGCGCATTCCCAAACCGCTGTTGAAGCAACTCCACCTGGAAAATGAAGTCACGCTGGAAATCCAAGACGGCGCGCTCATCGTGCGACCGGCCACCCATCCGCGCGCCGGGTGGGAAGCTGCCGCGGCCACGCTGGCTACGCGTGGCGAAGATGCTTTACTCGCCCCGGAGACGCCCACTATCTGGGAAGAGGAAGAGTGGCAATGGTAACGCCGCACCGCTTTGGCGTCTATTGGGTTGATCTGGATCCCACCTGCGGCCATGAATTGCGCAAAACCCGTCCCGCCGTCGTCGTCTCGCCCGACGAACTGAACCGGCAATTGCAAACCGTCATCATCGCTCCCTTAACGACCCAAAGCCATCCCTACCCTTTTCGCCCGCCTTGCCGAATCGCCCAACGTGACAGCTACATCGTCCTGGATCAACTCCGCACCGTAGACCGTGCGCGTCTGGGTGACTCCCTGGGCGACCTGGACACGGCGACGCAAACCACACTCCTCAATGCCCTGTCCGCCCTCTTTGCACCTTAGGGTCTGTTTACCAGACACAAACCAGAGGGTTGCGCTATATTCACATCCAACTGCAATTTCCCCGAAACCGGGTATAATGATACTTCGTGTCTACGAACAACAGGTTCGTGACCATTCAGGGTCAAGCGTGCGACTTGGCTCAATACAGTCAAGGAGTACGTTTCATGAGTTTCGATCAGTTTTCTCTCGACCCGCGCATTCTTGCGGGGGTCGAAACGGCGGGGTTTACCACGCCGACGCCCATTCAAGAGCAGGCCATCCCGGAGGTGCTCGCCGGGCGCGACATCTTCGGCATCGCGCAGACCGGCACCGGCAAGACGGCGGCCTTCATCCTGCCCATTCTCCAGCGGTTGACGCGCGGCAATCTGCGCCAGATCCGCGCGTTGATCGTCGCGCCCACGCGCGAGTTGGCCGAGCAGATTTACGAGGTCAGTACGGCGTTGGGGACGCGCACGAAAGCGCGCACCGTCGCCATTTACGGCGGCGTGAGTAAAGGCCCGCAGATCGCGGCCCTGCAGCACGGCGTCGAGATCGTCGTCGCCTGCCCGGGCCGCTTGCTCGACCTGCACAACGAAGGCTACGTTGACCTGTCGCACGTCGAAGTGCTCGTGCTGGACGAGGCCGACCGGATGTGCGATATGGGCTTCCTGCCCGACATCCGCCGCATCCTCAAGCTGCTGCCTACCCAACGGCAGACACTGTTCTTCTCCGCCACCATGCCGGACGAAATCCGCGAGCTGGCGGAGTACATCCTCAAAGACCCGGTGACGGTGCAAATCGGCATCATCGCCCCGGCGGAGAGCGTGTCGCACGCCCTCTACCCCGTCCCGCGCACGCTCAAGAAAGACTTGCTGCTGGCGCTGCTCGACCGGACGGCAACCGGGCGCGTGCTCATCTTCACCCGCACCAAACACCGCGCCCGCAACCTGGCGCGCGATCTGCTGAAACAAAAATTCAACGCGGCGGCGCTGCAAGGCAACATGTCGCAGAACCAGCGCCAGAATGCCCTCGACGGTTTCCGCGACGGCAAGTTCGACGTCCTGGTAGCGACCGACGTGGCCGCGCGCGGCATCGACGTGACCGACATCACGCACGTCATCAACTTCGACATCCCCGACACGGTGGACGCCTACACGCACCGCATCGGGCGCACGGGCCGCGTGGATCAGACCGGCGAGGCGTTCACCTTCATCGAGCCGGAGGACGAGCCTATGGTGCACGACATCGAAAAAGTGTTGAAGACGCGCATCGAGCGACGGCGGCTGCCCGATTTCGACTACGGCGCTTTCGTCCCGGAGGCGCAGGGACAAGCCCCGCGTCCTCAAGAACGCCCGCAACCCTCCCAGCAACAAAGCCACCGCCGGAGAAGACCAGCGCGCCAATTTTAGATGACGCTGCGTTGAACCCTTATAGTACACGGATGAACACGGATTCCACGGATAAAGATAAAAAATCCGTGTGATCCGTGAAATCCGTGTACCAAATGCTCCCTGATTATTCAGGGCCGGCGCACACTCCGCAAATGTAACACGCTTCTACATGCTATGCCGTTAGAGTCACCGCAACTTTCCTCCTACGGCTCCCGTATCTATAGATGCCCGTGCAAAATACAGCACGGGCATTTTTCAATAAACGATACGCGAAAGGAGATATCGAAATGAGTGACGAAACAATCACCACAACTGTTCCAACCGGCAAGCTGACACGCGAGCAGATGCTTGAGGCGCTGCATACCACACGCGATCTGACCAATGCCGATCTCAGCGGCCTTGATCTGGCAGGCATAAAGTTCGCAGGCGTGAAAATGCCCGGCGTAGACTTGTCCGGCGCGAACATCCCCGGCGGCCTCTTCGCAGGCGCGGACATGCCCGAAGCCAACCTCGCCGACGCCGACCTGGTCGGCGCGAAATTCATGGGCGTCAACCTGCTCAAGGCCGTGATCACCAAAGCCAAGCTGACCGCCGCGAAGTTTATGGGCGTCAACCTCGAAAAGAGCGACCTCTCCGGCGCAGAACTGACGGACAGCGGCTTTATGGGCGTGAACCTGACAGGCAGCCAACTGCGCGGCGCGAAATTGTTCGGCGCAAAGATCACAGGCGTCAATCTCATCAACGCCGATCTGACTGAAGCCGACCTGACCGGCAGCACACTCAAGCGCGTTGACGTGACCGGCGCGGACTTCACCGGCGCGAACACCACCGGCGCGCGCGCCAGCAAAGTCAACTGGGACGCCGCCAAAACGCCGCCCGCGCAACTGCCGGAGGCCCTACCCGAACCGCCCGCCTGGCTTCCGGGTGTCGTCGCGGGTGTCGCCGTTGTGCTGATCCTTGTGGCGCTGCGCAAGAAAAAGCGCCGCAATTAGCACCCCCAAGCACAAACCACGAATCTACACGAATAGAAAGACTGGTGCAGACTCATGAAAATTCGTGGTCAAAATGGTCATTCGTGATACAATGCGTCTATACCTGACACAGAACGTTCGGACTACCAGACTGACGACTATTCGACTAATCTGCAGGAGGCATTGGATCAATGACGGAAGAAATCGAGTTCGTATCAAATTACAACGATCTGAGCAACGACCGGGGCTTTCAGTTCGAGTTTACCTGCAACCGCTGCGGCACAGGATATCGCACACCGTTCCAGGCATGGACAATGGGCACGGTGGCCTCGGCGCTGGATACGGCGAGCAGCCTGTTCGGCGGCGTCTTCGGTTCTGCGGCCAACGTCGCGGAGCGCGCGCGCTCGGCGGCCTGGCAGAAAGCGCACGATGAAGCCTTCGCTCAGGCCTCAGAGAAGATTCGCCCCAACTTCATCCAGTGTCCACGCTGCTCGACGTGGGTGTGCAAGAAAAGCTGCTGGAACACCAAGCGTGGCTTGTGCAAGAACTGCGCGCCCGATCTGGGCGTGGAAATGTCCGCCGCGCAGTCCAGCCGCTCCGTCGAAGAGGTATGGGCGCACGCTGCCATGGCCGAGGAAGACAAAAACCTCAGCGAGAAAGATTGGCGGGAAACCATCGTCGCTTCGTGTCCCAACTGCCACGCCCCATTAGCAACCAACGCCAAGTTCTGCCCGGAGTGTGGGACCAAGCTCAAGGTTGAGTTGCACTGTAAGAACTGCGGGACAAAGCTAACGCCGGGCGCGAAGTTCTGCCCGGAGTGCGGCGAGAAGGTATAACGCCAGACCCAAAAACTCCCGATGGTATCCACCATCGGGAGTTTTCTGTCAACCCATAAAGCAGCAAATTATGGCGACACGCTGGAACTGGGCGGCGTGTTTGTCGGTGTTGGCGTCTCTGTCGGAGTCTCCGTTGGCGTAGGCGTCTCCGTAGGCGTGACGGTTGGCGTCAGTGTGGGGGATGGCGTTGGCGTTATACTCGGCGTCGGGGATGGCGTGAGCGTTGCTGTAAGCGTCGGTGTGATGGTGGGCGTCCCCGTAGATGTCGGCGTGATGGTGGGCGTCCCCGTAGACGTCGGCGTCGGTGTCAACGTAGGCGTCGCCGTCATCGTGGGCGTTGACGTGGGGACGCTCAGCCGCTCCAGCCACATTTTGACCAAAGCCGCACCGCCGCTCTCATAGTATTCCACGCGCACAGTATGTTTGCCCGCACCCACCGATACATCCACTGTGTACGTCCGATCCCCCCGGCTGATGCGCCATTCATCCATAATGAGCGCCTCATCCAGAAAAATACGGATGCCATCGTCGGCAATCGCCGAGAAACGATAGATCCCCGCCGTCATATCCAAACTGCGCGTCCAGCGTGCGGAGAAGTTGTCCACCGGCAAGCCAATTGCCGGTGAGTTGTACTTCCAGTCGAACTCAATCTTAGCATCGTTGCGGATGAAAACCGGACTGCCGGTCAAAGTGGCGTTGTTCCAGTATTCGCCCTTCCAATCGGTGAACGTCGGCGTTATCTTGTCCCAAGTGAGACGCAGACGCGCTTGCCCGCTGCTCTCGTAGTAGTCCACGCGCAGGCTGTGGTCGCCAGCCGCCAGCGGCATCTCGACTGTCTTTTCGCGCTCTGAACCGTCGCGCCATTCGTCAATCACCAGTTGATTATCAATCCACAGCCGCGCCCCGTCGTCCATCAGCAGGCGGAAGCGATAGGTCGCCGCCTCGAACGTCGCCGTGCGCGTCCAGCGCGCCGAAAAGTTATCAACCGGCAGCCCCAGATTGGGCGCTGCGGTTCCCCAGTCGAAATCCAGGCTGGCGTCGTTGCGCGTCAACACCGGGTTGCCTTCCAGGGTACGATTATTCCAGTATTCGCCCTTCCAATCGGGGAAGGTGGCTTGTTTTTCCCAACGCAGGCGGATAACGCTTTGTCCGGTCGCCTCGTAGTATTCTACACGCAGGGAATGGTTGCCCGCCGTCAGCGGGACGTCAACAGTGACGGTACGCATCGCGCCGTTACGCCATTGGTCAATGATCAGATTGCCGTCAATGTAAAGGCGCGCGCCATCATCCATCGTCAAGGAGAAGCGATACGTGCCGCCTTCAAAGGCCAGCGCGCGCGTCCAGCGCGCCGAGAAATTATCCGCAGGGATTCCATCGGCAGGGGCGCCACCCGACCAATTGAAATCCACATCGGCGTCATTGCGCACTACCGCCGGCGAACCAGACAGCGTGGCATTGGCATAATATTCGCCGCGCCAGGCCGTGATGTTGGGCGTCGCCGTTGGCGATGGCGACGGCGTCGGCGTCGCGGTTGGCGTGAGCGTCGGCGTTGATGTTGGCGGCGCCGGCGTTGGGGTTGACGTTGGCGCTGGCGTCGGGGATGGCAAGGGGGTGGCAATGGTCAAAGGCGCGCTGGCGCGTGCGTTGCTGCCCGGCACCTGCCCCTGCACCTCGATGACGGCGTAACCGGCCCACGTCCCTGCCAGGGTGAAGGTTGTGGTGAAAGTGCCATCAGGCTTGACCAGCGCCGTCACTACCGGCGGCAGTTTATTCTCGCCAGTCTGCGGATCAATCAGGATGATGTCCACGGCCACATTGGGCGGCCAATCCACCCCCATAACGCTGACCGCGGCCCCAGGCGTCCCGATAGCTGGCGACACACTGAGCAATGGCGTCTTATCCAGGGGTAACGGCGTCGGCGTGGGGAGCAAACCGACGCCGCGTAAAGCCAGCGCCAACATCGCGCAGATGGCGATGAAGCCAATCCCGGCAAATCCTATGACGAAATAAAACCAGCGCGGCGCTCCCGGCGGCGGGGCTGGATTATAGAATGATTCTGGCACGTCTTCCATACAACTTTCCTCACGCAATCGAAATCCGGAGAGTAACTCTTCCATTATAATCCAGGACGTTGAATTTAACGATTTTGTTCCTCGTTCCCTCAGATTGTGCGCGAAAAATTGCTGTCGGGTACAGCAAAAACGCCGATCCTACCACTACGCCCTCAATCTGCCGACTAAAATCCGCGTTGCTTATCCACCTGATTGTGCAGTGGGAAATCGCCGCGCAGGAAGCGATCAAGGTTCTCGTAGAAGATGTTGAGGACGTATTGCGCCTCGAACTGCGTTCCACCGGCCGCATGCGGGGTGATGAGCACGTTCGGCATATCCCACAGCTCGCTCTCCGGCGGCAGCGGCTCTTGCGCGAAGACGTCCAACGCCGCGCCGCGCAAGTGACCGCTCTTGAGCGCCGCGATCAGCGCAGCTTCGTCAATAATGCGCCCGCGCGAGATGCCCACAAGAAATGCGCCAGGCTTCATCTGCGCGATCTCCGCCGCGCCGATCATCCCATCGGTTTGGGCCGTGTAGGGCACGGTGACGACGATATAATCTGACGTGCTCAACAGTTCGGGCAGGCGATCCAGCCCCCACAGCGCCTCGACGGTATCCGGCTTTGGCAGCGGCTGCACATCCACGGCGACGACGCGCATCCCGAAAGCCACCGCCCGCCGCGCCGTCGCCAGCCCCACCGTACCAAGCCCGATGATGCCCATCGTGCTGCCCGTCAACTCAAGCATCTGCGAGCGGAATTCCTGCATCGCCCATGCGTGTTGTTGTTGCTTCAGCACGAAATCCTTGATGCAGCGCGTGAACGCCAGGATCATGCCGAAGATGCTGTCGGCCAGACACGCGCTGTGCGTTCCACTCGCGCTGGTCAGGATCAAGTCGCTCGCTACCAATTCGGGGATCACCAGGTAATGGTTGACGCCCGAACTGGGTGATTGCAGCCACTTGAGCCGCTTCGCCGCGAGGAATTGAGTGCGATCCAGCCAACCCATATACACGTCAGCGTCGGCGATCATCGCCGGCATAGTATCGCGCCCGTCACAGTACGCAAATTCGATGTCGGGATATTTTGCCTTGAGGTTAGGAATCGCTGCCTCAAGTCCCATCATACTTGGACCAATTAACACTTTCATCGCACAAAACCTCCTGTAAAATAGTCGAAAGTCCAAAGTCTCAAGTCGAAGGCGCTGACTGGCGATGTCGCCAGCCTTTGTATGCCGCCTTGCCCGGCCATACCGCCGTCGCGCCCAGTTCGTCTTCGATGCTCAACAGTTGGTTGTGACCCGCCGCGCGCACCTGCCCGGCGTTGAGGCCCACGGCGAAGTCGCCGATGCTGTCCTGATCGCCGCGACTGCCGCACGGGTGCACGTTGTAGCCGTTCGCCAGCGCCAGACGACAGGCCGCCAGCGCCTCGCTCACCGTGCCCACCTGCGAAATTTTGAGCACCATCGAGTTCGCCGCGCCCGCCGCGATCCCTTGCTGCAACCGCTCGATGTTCGTGGTGAACAAGTCATCGCCCACAATTTCAATACCCAGTTCTTGCGTCGCCAGCGCGTGGCCCGCGAAATCGTCTTCGTGCAGTGGATCTTCGAGCGAGAGGATCGGGTACGTCGTCACAAAATCCTTCAGTAGCGCGATCACCTCATCGCGCGTCTTTTCGCCGGGCGAAAAGAGGCCCACGTAGCGGTCAATATCGCGCTCGTAGTAACAGTCCGCCGCGCAGTCGAAGTAGATGCCCACCTGCCCTTCGAATCCGCAGCGCGCGATGCTCGCCGTCATGATCTCCAGCAACTCGCGGTCGTGGGCGATCACGCCCGCCAGGCTGGACCCGTGATACGCCGGGAAATACGTGTCGGGATAGCGCGCCTTGAGCAGCCGTTTCGTCTCTTCGGCGCACTCCCAGCTCATCTCCAGCGCGCGCGCATAACCGCCCGCGCCGTAAGCGCAGAACTCGTAGCTCGGTTTGAACCAGCGCGAATTGCCGGGGTCGCGGTAACGCCCGCCGGTGCCGATGCCGACGATAGGGATAGGCAGCGTGCAGGCATTCGCGCCGCCGATGTAGCGATACAACGACAGATGGCTGCTTGCCGCTGCTGCTTTGAGCGCCGCCAGCGAGACGCCCACGATGGCGTTTGCGCCCAGGCGCGCCTTGTTCGGCGTCCCGTCTAACTCGATCATCGCCTGATCAATCTCGCCTTGCACGGTCACGTCCATCCCCTTGAGCGCCGGGCCGATCACGTCGTTGATCTGCGCGGCAGCCTGGCGGACGCCCAGGCCCTTGTAGCGCGGACCGCCGTCCAGCAAGAACGCTGCCTCGTGCTTGCCGGTAGAGACGCCCGACTCCGGTGTGGAAACGCCGCGCGCGCCGTCTTCGGTCACAACGGTCACTTCCAACGACAACAACCCGCGTTGCGCAAAAATTTCGCGCGCGGTGACGCTTTGGATCGCCGCGCCCATCCTAATACAGGCTCCCCTTGGCCCCCACCGCGCTGCCCTCAGCCGCACCGGTGAAGTCAATGGTGTTGAAGTCTTCCCGCGCAGCCTTCGCCATAAAGCCAAGATCGCTCGAAAGCGCCAGATATTGGAAGCCCTGGCGGATGCGCAGCGTGACCTCCGGCGCGGTGAAACAATGCTTGCCCGCCGCCTTGCCGGTCTTTTTGGCGGCGGCGAGCACAGCCTGGATCGCCGCTTCGTGGACTGTGCCGGGGCCGGTCTCGCCCGGAGACACGCCCAACGACAGCGCCAGATCGTTCGGCCCGATGAAGCAGCCGACGACGCCCTCTGTGCCCAAAATCGCTTCGGCGTTCTCCACCGCCTGCGCCGTCTCGATCATCACGATGATCGCCAGATTGTCGTCGGTCCACGTGCGGTAATCCCCGTCAATGTACGCCGCAACGCGGCTGCCCCCGAAGCTGCGCTGGCCTTTGGTCGCGTAGCGCATATTGCTCACCACGTTCCGCGCGTCCTCCGCCGTGTTGACCATCGGCACGACCAGCCCCAACGCCCCGGCATCCAGCGTGCGCTGAATCCAGATTGTGTCATTCCAGGGGACGCGCGCCATGGGCACCGCGCCGCCCAACTGCGCCGCGCGGAAACAGTTCACCATCGTCTCGAACCCCACCGGGCTGTGCTCCACATCCACCACCAGCCAGTCCCACCCCATTCCCGCCATCGTCTCCGCCGCCACGGGCGAACACAGCGAGAGCCAACTCCCCACACTCGGCTGCCCGCTGCGCAGCTTGTCCACCACCGGATTGCTCTTCATTTTGTTGATGCCGAAACTTGCCATACGCTCCTCCTTCCAACATTGTCGTGCGAGTTGGCAACTCGCACGACAAAAGTATACATCTCTTTTGATTCTTAAGCTACTGAGGAAAATGAGGATGTGGGGAGGGGATGCGGGGTAGTTGTCTTTATCCCAAAACCATGCTATTCTTAAGGCATTGCGATGCTAAAAGGTGCAATATCAAATCCGCTTACTCCTTGCTACGCACCAGTAAAGCTCTTTTGCAAGCGCCAGTTAGAATTCACCGATTGCTTACTCTGCGCCGCGTTCACAAAGCTGTGCTATGCGGGTAACTTATGGTCTTTCACTTGCTCAAGGAGGTAAGCATAGGTCCACCAAACTGAGAGAGATACCACTTCCCGGCCCAGTATGGAGTAATTACATCTGGCATCAGATCAACATTGTCGAATGCCAACAGTTCCACAAATCAGATTTCAAGTCTGAGAGGCTTGTATGGAAACCAAAAATAAACGGCTGATCATCGTGATAGCACCGTGGTTGGAGTAGGAATCCTGGGCTTCTGCGTGATTGCCGCCTTGAGTATATTCGCATTGTCCGCACCCGCGGGGCCAAAACAGCAGGGCGTATACCTTCAACAAGGCAGGAAATTCGTTACACTGGAACGTTACCGTGGCGCACCTGACCGCGCTGCTATAGCCCTTCAGAAAAGTTTTTGGACTTTTGATGTATAATATACTTGCTGTTAGGAGACTGTTGCTCACTAAGTTGTGTAACCAAGCGTGCTCCTTTCCATCCAGCCAACCGCAAATCTATGACGAGAAAGGGGGGAGAATTATGCGCATTCGCCTGAACCTTAAACCCGCAGATTATCAA
>Ga0208197_1003235_pt1 | contig 13273 bp, 8 predicted proteins | sample AD_JPNNA4_MetaG_FD_184444 | JGI IMG/M metagenome (GOLD analysis project Ga0208197, IMG submission 184444) | Active sludge microbial communities of municipal wastewater-treating anaerobic digesters from Japan - AD_JPNNA4_MetaG (SPAdes) (version 2) | ecosystem: Engineered > Bioreactor > Anaerobic >...
TTTTTTCAAGGTATTGCTGTATGGCCTCCGAATCGGCAATGAGCCGATGGCTGCTTTTCACTGCCCATCTTTCGGCATGCCTTAAAAAACGTTGAAGCAACTTGCCGTACTTGCTCCGCTTCCACTCCAGCCCGTCCATGTTGGTAACTATCAGCGATTTGCGGGGCAATAGCCAATGCCAGATGGTGCTGGTTGTGTAGCCCAATTGGAGAATGATATCGAAATCGCGCCTGCGGCTATGGAGAATACAGTTTAGGTCGTAGATAAACTGACCACTGGCACCAATATATCGCTCGGGGTCGAAGCGGTGAATGATGTTCACCCCCTGCCATTTTTTCTCCTTATGTGGATGATCGTGAGAATTGTAAACCCAAACATCGGCACCCAGCCACGCTAACCCTAACGACAGGTACTGGGCAAATTGCTCGAACCCTCCATACCGGTTTGGTACTCCACGTGTTCCAAGAATGGCTATCTTCATGCTTAACTCAAACTATTATATCAGTGCCCACGGGACATTTATGGATAAGCAAAAATAGAATAAAAATGCAACAAACGGCCATGAGTAGTCTTATCATTATTGCAAATCAACATGGTTCGCAAATTTAATACACGTCCGATGGCAGTCAATATGAAGCAAAATGTTTATTTTTGAGCCATTAATAATTTTAGTAGCCAACAAAAACCCTTGGAGAAAAGTTACCATTACTAATTGGCAAAACACTAACTAACCCAATCATGAGCAGGCAATTACGAAAGAGACAAGCGCAAAAGCAGCAGGCTGTTAAAACCGGTCGCAACTACCCATTCTACATCTTCACCATTTTTATTGTGCTATTACTGCCCGTTATCTACCATCAGGCCACCCTTGACCTGACCACGATGCCCAGAATATTTGCCCTGAGCATATTCCTCGGTTTGTTCATACTGTTTTTCTTTTACTCCAAATGGTTTAAACCCGGAATGTGGGGAGTACTAAAATATGGTATTTTCCCTGTTTTTGCGCTTTGGCTTGTGGTATCGGTGGTTACGCTGGCATTCTCCTCTAATCCCATCGAGGGCATTTTCGATATTATTAAGGTATTGTTTATCATTACCATTGCCATACTGGGGGCCATGATTTTTTCCGAAGAGGAGAATTGGCTTGATAGGCTGGCTAAGATAGTTGTCCTTTCGGCCATTATCACCTCGCTGGTGGGCTTTGTGCAGTATTACCTTTGGGTGGTCAAGGCAACTGAGCCTTTTTTGCCCGATGGGCGAAAAATTATATACAGGGTGGTTGGGGTGATGGCCCATAAAAACCTATACTCGCTTTCGCTATTCATGATGCTCCCCTTTGTAGCGTATGGAGTGGTAATGTTTAAGAAACATTGGAAAATTTTGTCAACCATTGCCTTAGTTTTTGTGTTGTTGCTAATCTTTATGCTTCAGGCCAGGGCAACCTGGGTGGGGATTATGGTTGCAGTAGCCATATCAGTGATAACGCTTATCCTTTACGGTAACAAATTTGGCTTGCCCAAAAAATGGAAAATCACCCTGATTACCCTCACCCTCATGGGTGCAGTAGCAGTTGGAGGGGTTCTCTTTTTAGTTGGGAAAGATAGCCAGAATCAGTATGTTAAGCAGTTGCAATCCATTATTAATCCCAAGTCGGCCCAAAATATCCACAGGATAAATATTTGGAAAACAACCATAGAAATGATTCAGGATAGGCCGGTATTGGGTTATGGACCCAACAATTGGAAGTTGCACGCGGGTTATTATTTCAAAGGTCGATTCTTCCTGGAGGATCAGATTAACTGGCAACGACCCCACAACGATTTTCTATGGGTCTTTGCCGAAAAGGGAATCTTTGGGATTTTGCTCTACCTCGCCATTTTTGGATTTTCATTTTACTACCTGTATAGCGTTATTGGTGCAGAAACTACACGCGAAAAGAGGCTCATGGCCCTTTTGCTTGTCTTCGGATTGGTGGGCTACCTTGCTGCATCGGTATTCGACTTCCCATACGAGAGGATTTTCCATCAGGCTTTCTTAGGGATAATATTTGCCTGTTCGGTAGCGCTATACCATAGCGTCCAACCCGCATCGGTATTAAAAATCAAAAAGCATATTCTGGTGCTTCCCCTTGTTCTTGTCTTCGTATTTGGGGCATACTACGGGTATCGTGGTACAAAGCAGGAGGTTAATCTGAACAAGGCAAGGGCCGAACTGAGGATAATTAATAGAGGTATTCTCCCGCGAATTGATTCGTTGCCCGAAAATCAGAAGAAAAATGCTATGGCCATGCTGCAACAAAAGTGGCACGAAGTGTTGAAGTACGCTTTGAATTCCAAGACCATTTTAAAAAACCTCGACCCGCAGGCAAACCCGATAGATTATTACATTGGATTGGCATACCTTAATTTGAAGGATTATCAGAACGGGCTTAAGTATTGCCTTTTGGCACACAATCAACATCCCGGCAGCATTAAGGCATTGAATAGTTTGGGTGCGATATACTACAATCTGGAGCAGTACGATATGGCAGAGGAATATCTGCAAAAATCCATTACCATCTTTCCCTCGCACGATGCGCTTCTTAACCTGTCGTCCACGTATTTCATGCAGAAAGAGTACGATAAGGCTTACGAACTGCTTTCCAATGCTCCGGAGGATATCATGTCGCCAAGGCTGGAAAATAATTTAAAGTCCATTACCATAATGAGGGAAATGGCTGCCAAGGAGGCTGAAAACTCCGATACGGGGGATGGGAAGTAGGCTTTCTGTACAGTAGATCTTTGTGAATCAATTCATAAATTAAACACCCCATGTTCACCACGCAAACCTATGGTTGGCGGTAATGGCAGGTTGCGAGATGCAAAAGTAACTCTGTGGTCTTTGCGCCTGCTCTGTGACTTCTGCGGTTAAGCGGATTGCAAGGTGCGGGGTACGAGTTACGTTTCACGCCCCCCCGTCACTGCGAGGAGCGAAGCGACAAAGCTGTCTCTCCACCGCATGCTTAAACAACCTCGAACCTCGCCTCTTTTTCTACCACGTAAACCTATGGTTGGCGGTAATGGCAGGTTGGGGATTCCGAGGGTCAAACCGATTGTCCACAATCCACAGTCCGGCAGCATAGCTGCTGATGGCAAACCCGCGTTCGTAGGCGTGGGCCATGGTGCCATCCAGCTGACCCGCCTCGGGTTCAAAAACTGCATCGGGCATACCAAGTTCCAAAAGGGGCAAAATGGCCTCTTTCCTTGCATAGAACATGGAACCGGCTACGAAAGCCATACCGTGCAGCTCACGGGTATCAACCCCAAGCCTGTGGCATAGGTAGCCAATGCCCTTTGCGTTGGCACCGTAGTACAGGCTCATGGGTACAATATGCCCCGCCGGGCCAAGGATACCGACGGAGGGGTTGCCATTGAAAATTTCAACGATTTCGTTGCGCGCTTTTACAGGAAGTAATGCGTTGAAAATCTCCTTGCGCCAAATACTTCCCGCCATGCGGTGATCCGATTTTTTGGTGTGGAGTTTCAGGATTAACCCATAACCCTGTTCAAAGGCAACGGCACAGGTCTTGAGGAATGGCAGCACATCGCGCCCGCGATTTTCATAGGCCAAAAGCTGATGGTCGGCTTGAGAATTTGAAAGCACCCCGTTGATTTCCTCTGCTTTTTCGGGAGGGTAGGTAACGAACAGTTTGACCTTTTGGTTTGATGGCTTGGCCAAATGGCGGAGTATCTCGTGTAGGATTTCCACGTGGTACACGTGCAGAATAATGGCTAGGGCATCAATGGACGATGTATCAACAGCCACCGGGGATGGTTGCCTAATTTTGCCGTGGCCAACGGGCGGCCAATGGGCGGGGTAGTCAACATCGTGTTCGTTGAATGTTATCCCCGAGAGCATATCCGCCTCTTTCCAGTTGCGGTACATCTTTGTACGGCAAAATAGGGGGCGGAAGCGGGTGAACACAAAATCTTTGATGCGTTTTCTGTCCTCGCGTTTTATTGGCAAGTGCCACCATATCAGGGTAATCAGGTGAGTGAAAAAACCTTTGATCCCTTTCGCATTGCTTTCCGGTTTCCCCATTTTTGCTGTTTATGCCAAATCAATAGCTTTACAAAAATAGGAATTGAAAATCAATATGACCTTTTTCGCGCGAATATTCTTGATGGCTTTCGCCAAAGAGATAATTTGAAAAAATAATAGTGTTAGGGGCAGGGGGTTATTCCTTTATTAGGACTAACTTTTTGGGATTCTGCCTGCAATCAAATACAAAAACGATTCTAGCAATTGGGGTTGAACAAGAGATGTATCATGCCACAGAACCTTTACTCCCATGTATCAATTTGGTTGAGAAGTTTTTGTGCTTCTGTAACTCTTTCATTTTCAAAATCGTCCTCCGATTTATCAATGATTGCATTGAATTCTTTCATTGTCATTGGACTCAACTCTTTTTCAGGTTTGGTGACAAGTTCATCGTCAGCAACTCTAAGGAACTCTTGTGTGTAGTGTATCTTTCTTGTTTGAATGTCCATTTTGTTAAATTTTTCTTTCTCTAAAGATAAGGATTAATTCATTTTAAGTAAAGTGTTCCGATTTTATGACCCTTGCCCTTAATTATAGGTATTAAATAATTTGCCCTTTTCAATTGCATTCCATAACTTCGTAGCAGAGAAATGACGTTTTTTCGAAGTTAATCGTCAAAATTAATAATAATCTGATAGTTTAACCCATTAAATCATTAGTCATGGTAAGCGATTTGAACTCTGTTTTTTCCAACTCAGCCAAGGGGATGAAGCGTTCGGTCATCCGCGAATTGCTGAAGTTGACCCAGCGAAGCGACATTATCTCCTTTGCAGGAGGGTTGCCATCGCCCGATAGCTTTCCCATCGAGCAGCTGAAGGAGATATCCTGTGAGGTGCTTGAGAAGGAGGGAGCGCAGGCATTGCAGTACGGCTCCACCGAAGGCGATAATAAGCTAAGGGAGATTCTGGTTAACCGGTACCGTAAGGATGGCGTGGATATCACCACCAACAACCTGGTGATAACCACTGCTTCGCAGCAGGCTCTCGACCTGATACCCAAAATTTTTGTAAACCCCGGCGACAAGGTTATCTGCGGGTTGCCCTCGTACCTCGGTGCCCTTTCGTCCTTTTCAACCTATGGTGCGCAAATGATTGGTATCAGGCTTGATGATAAGGGCATGCGTGCCGATTTGCTGGAGAAGGAGTTGGAGAAGATGAAGGCCAAGGGCGAGAAGCCCAAGTTTATCTACATCATCCCCGATTTTCAGAACCCTGCGGGTATCACCATGCCCGAATCGCGCAGGCTCGAAATCATTGAGATTGCCCGCAAGTACGATGTGCTCATCGTTGAGGACAGCCCCTACCGTGAGCTTCGCTTTGAGGGCGAACCCCAACGCACCATGCTGCAACTGGACGGAACGGGGCAGGTCATCCTGCTGGGAACCATGTCAAAAATATTTGTGCCCGGATTTCGCATGGGATGGGTGGTGGCTCACGAAGACATAATTGATAAGATAGTGATGGCCAAGCAGGCCACCGACCTGTGTACCTCGGCATATCTGCAAAAGATTGCTGCCGTGTATTTCGAAAAGGGCTATTTTGACCAAAACCTCAAGAAAATCATCGACAGCTACCGCATCAAGCGCGATGCCATGCTGGCTGCATTCCGCAAGTACATGCCCCAGGGGGTGAAGTGGACCGAGCCCGAAGGGGGTCTGTTCTTGTTCCTCACCCTGCCCGAGCACATGAACGCCGAGGAGTTTTTCAAAATCGCCATCGACCAGAAGGTGGCCTTCGTGTTGGGAAGCGTCTTCCACTGCGATGGAAGTGGGCACAACACCATGCGGCTGAACTTCTCATTCATGTCCAAGGAGCAGAACGAGGAGGGCGTGAAGCGCCTTGCCGCCGCCATTAAACAGCAGATGTAGTCCCGTTTGGCATGAATTGGACTATGGTTGCAATTTGAATTTGCATAACCCATTTATCACCGCATCCTTACATTTGGATGCGGTTTTTTTCTACCTTTGCCATGCCATGAAGCTGTCAGTAATCATTGTCAACTACAACGTCAAGTTTTTCCTGGAACAGTGCCTAATCTCGGTTCAGGGAGCATTAGAGGGCATTGAAAGTGAGGTGTTTGTGGTTGATAATGCTTCGGCCGATGGCTCTTGCCCCATGGTGAGGCAGCGTTTTCCGTGGGTAACGCTGATTGAGAACAAGAAGAATCATGGCTTTTCCTATGCCAACAATCAGGCCATCCGCCGGGCCAAGGGAGAGTACATCCTTTTGCTCAACCCCGATACCGTGGTTGAAGAGGATACTTTTTCCAAATGTATTGCCTTTATGGACAATCACCCCGATGCCGGGGGCCTGTCGGTGAAGATGATTGACGGCAAGGGGCGGTTCCTCCCCGAATCGAAGCGGGCATTGCCAACCCCCATGGTTTCGTTTTACAAGATATTTGGACTTTCACGCCTTTTCCCTCGGTCAAGAGTATTTGCACGGTACCACTTGGGGCATCTCGATAGCAGAAAAATTCACGAGATAGAGATTCTTCCCGGGGCTTTCATGTTCATCCGCAAGGCTGCTCTCGACAAGGTTGGGTTGTTGGATGAGGCTTTCTTCATGTATGGCGAGGATATTGATCTTTCGTATAGGATTACCAGGGGTGGTTATAAAAACTACTATTACCCCGAAACAACCATTATTCACTACAAGGGCGAAAGCACAAAGAAGGGCAGTATCAACTACGTGCTGGTTTTCTACAAAGCCATGATGATTTTTGCCCGAAAACACTTTAGCAGAAAGAATGCCTCCATATACATTGCGCTAATTTACATGGCCATATACTTCAGGGCTTTCCTAAGCATTTGCAAACGCTTCTTCCATGCCATGTGGCAACCTGTTGTCGATGCGCTGTTTATGATTATTGGCTTTATTATCATTGTCCCTTTCTGGGAACAGTATAAATTCCATGGTATTAGCACTTTTCCCGACAGGGTGGTGGTTGCTCTCTCCGCTTTGTACATCCTGATTTGGATTCTATCAAGCTGGCTGGCCGGAGCCTATGATAAGCCTCGAAAGCTGTTCTCATCGGCCAAGGGTATTGCCATTGGTACGCTTGTCATTCTGGCTATATATGCACTGCTCCCCATGGGTATGCGATATTCAAGAGCCATAATTCTTCTCACGGCTCTTTGGTCGATGGTGCTTGTGCAGGCAAGCCACCTTTTGCTTGGTTTATACAGAAAAGATTTGTATCCCGCCTTGCTGAAAAAGAAACGGATTGCCATCGTGGGTGGACCCGATGAGGTGAAGAGGGTTTTGGATATCCTGGGGCAGGCGGGAGTGGATACGGTTTTCCTTGGGGCCATTTCGCCAACACAGGAGGTGTATCACCCGGAGCAGGTTACCTCCATTGACAGGATACACGAGTTTGCCAGAATTAACGAGGTGGATGAGGTGATATTCTGTTCGGGCGACATCTCTTCGCAAGAAATCATTCGCAACATGCTCCTGCTGGTCCCTGCGGGAATTGACTACAAAATTGCTCCGCCCGACAGCATTTCCATTATTGGCAGTAACTCCATCAACACATCGGGCGACCTGTACACCATCGACATCAGCGCCATCTCCAAGCCCGCCAACAGGAGGAATAAGAGAATCTTTGATATAGCTGTTGCGCTTTTCTTCATAATCTTCTCACCCTTTGTGTTGCTGTTTGTCAGGCGCGGAGGATTTATCGTGGGCAAGGCGGTGGAGGTGCTCTTTGGCAGATTGACCTGGATAGGCTACGACGAGTCGGCCAATACATCGGGGATGCCTCCGTTGCGAAGGGGTGTTTTCACACCTTTGCCCAAATCAAAACGAACGGAGTATGATGCTGCAACTTTGGAACGCGCCAATATAATGTACGCCAAGGATTACAGCATTGTTAAGGATTTGTCCATTCTTTGGAACAACATTCGGAATCTTTAGTGGCTTTGCATTGCTTGCACATTAACCTCAAAATGAAGAGAATATGTTGAACTACAGGACCTGCACAATTATCCTGGTTACCCTTTTGTTGATTACTTCATGTTCAACACGCACAAAGCGCGAATATCGGCAAATTCGTGGATTCGCACAGGGAACCACCTTTAACATACAGTATTATCATCCTGAAAACAGGGATTTGAGCGAGCCCATTGGCCAAATCCTCGAGAGGATTGACAGTTCCATGTCAGTTTACAGGGATAATTCTATTATCAACGCATTCAATGGCAGCCAAGAGGGTATTGAAGTAGATTCGCTGCTTGCGCAGGTGGTTGAACTGTCGTTGCAATACCATCGACAAACCAACGGGGCATTCGATATCACAGTGGGACCATTGGTAAAGGCATGGGGCTTCTACGCCAGGAAGAATCAGGTACCCTCTGACGATACCATTGCCCATTTGATGGGCTTTATTGGCGATGGCATGATAGCCCTCGACGGGCTTTTCCTTGGTAAAAAACATGCTGAGGTAAAAATTGATGTGAATGCCATAGCGCCGGGTTTCACCGTTGACCGAATTGCAGCCTATTTTGAAAAAATTGGAATAAAGGACTACCTCGTTGAGGTGGGAGGGGAGTTGCGCTCGCTGGGGAACAGCCCGCGGGGAACGCCCTGGCGAGTGGGTATCGACAGGCCCGATGACAACGCTGTTTCGGGCGAGAACCTGCAGGCCATAATCGAGATTTCGGGCCAATCGCTGGTCACTTCGGGAAACTACCGTAAGTTTTTTATGAAGGATGGCGTGCGGTACAGCCATACCATCGACCCAACAACAGGCCGTCCCGTGGAGCATTCGCTGCTCAGCGCAACGGTGTTAGACAGCACGTCCGCCCGTGCCGATGCCCTAGCCACTGCCTTTATGGTGATGGGCAAGGATAAAGCCATTCAATGGTTACAGACCAATCCGGGGGTGGAGGTTTACCTTATCTATTCCGATGAAAAGGGAAATTATCAGGTTTGGATGTCGGAAGGCATTAAAAAGAGGATTGTGCAATAAGCATTTAGTTCCGATGCATAGGGACGATATTTCGTTTCACGTTTCACGTTTCACGTTTCACGAATTTTATCGCTAAGTTACGCCAAGTATCGCTAAGTTACGCAGAGAATTTCCTTAGCGGTTCTTTGCTTCTTTGCGGCTCTTTGCGGTATAGTTTATAGTACCGCTAAGTTACGCCAAGTATCGCTAAGTTACGCAGAGAATTTCCTTAGCGGTTCTTTGCTTCTTAGTGGCTCTTTGCGGTACAACTTATAGTACCGCTAAGTTACGCCAAGTATCGCAAAGTTACGCAGAGTTTTTGTTCTTAGCGGTTCTTTGCGGTACAGCTTATAGTATCGCTAAGTTACGCAGAGAATTTCCTTAGCGCTCCGATCCTTCGGAGCTTTGCTTCTTAGCGGCTCTTTGCGGTATAACTTTTAGTACCGCGAAGTTACGCCAAGTATCGCGAAGTTGCGCAGAGAATTTCCTTAGCGGTTCTTTGCTTCTTAGCGGCTCTTTGCGGTACAGCTTATAGTTACGCTAAGTTACGCCAAGTATCGCTAAGTTACGCAGAGAATTTCCTTAGCGGTTCTTTGCTTCTTAGCGGTTCTTTGCGGTACAGCTTATAGTAACGCAAAGTTACGCTAAGTATCGCAATCCCGATCCCTACTCTTCGGGATTCGGGATCGCAGAGAATTTCCTTAGCGGTTAAGCGGGTTACGGGTTGCGGGGTATGCGGCACGGGTTACGTTTCACGATTCACTCCCGACCTGTCGGGATCACGATTCACTTTTTTACCGCAGAGCGATCACATTGACGAGGTCAGGAAATCTTGTTGAATCTGGTACAATTGCCTAATGCTTGTCACCATCGTGAGTTGGTATGCCACAGGCACACCCGCATCCGCAGCCAACCGAAGGGCTTTCGGAATGGGGTGAACAATGGCTGCTCTCGCTCCGCTTGGTACGGGTGAAAGCAAAAAGAAAGAAGAGGAGTATCATGGCCATCATTCCGGCGGCAATAAGAATAAGTTTGATTGTTTCCATTGCGTTACAGTTTACGATATGAGTTTATATCGTGCTGGAAAAGTAACAACGGGAAATGGGATTTGTTCAGTTAGCCGCACACGGGCTTGCTGCACGATTTGCACCCATCGCTACTCTTGTTTTTGGTCCATTCCCTGATTTCGGTGGCGCGGGCACACGTTAATCCCCTTTTTCGCATTTCGGGATTGTGTCCCACCGATGTTTCGGGGAACTTATGGCTTTTGTGGAAAAAAATCTTAAGCCCTAACAGTAGCACAACCATGGCCAGCAACACTATCACAACCGCAATTAGAATGAAGAAGGGCATCGTTTTTTAATAAAGTATGCAATTATTTAACTGAGATTTTGCAAAATTAGCCATTTTCCCCGGTTTTATGTAGATACTGGACCGGTATCAGCTATTATTTTCTCAATAAAATCTCACACCTTCATGGCATTAAACTTTCCCAAACTATATTTGTTCTTATGTTGACGCCATTGGCGCAGGAATAGTTGACATTGACAAATTCAAAACGAATAGAGATATGGCCCGCAAATTATCGGAAGAGAAACAGTTAGACAAGAAAGAGATATTACACGATTACTACACAGCAGTTCTTAGCCGTGAAATCAGCTTATTAGGTCGGCGTGAGGTGCTCACGGGGAAAGCCAAATTTGGCATCTTTGGCGATGGGAAAGAGTTGGTACAACTGTCCATGGCCAAAACCTTTCGCGATGGCGATTGGCGTTCGGGCTATTACCGTGACCAAACGTTAATGATGGCATTGGGGCTATATAGTGCCGAAGATTTTTTTGCTCAGCTCTACGGCCAAACCGATGTGGAGTTGAACCCCGGCAATGCGGGTCGTTCGTTCAACAATCATTTCGCTACCCGGTCGCTAAACCCCGATGGGTCGTGGAAAGACCTGACGGCCATGAAGAATTCGTCGTCCGATATTTCGCCAACGGCGGGACAAATGCCCCGATTGCTGGGCTTGGCATGGGCCTCCAAACTTTTCAGAAACAACAAGGAACTACACCAATTTAAAACCCTCTCCAGGCAGGGCAACGAGGTGGCCTTTGGCACCATTGGCGATGCCAGTACCTCCGAGGGGCATTTTTTCGAAACCATGAATGCTGCCGCTGTGCTGCAGATTCCTATGGCCATGACGGTTTACGACGATGGCTACGGTATTTCCGTTCCCACTGAGTACCAAACCGCCAAGGGTAGTATTTCCCAATTGCTGTCGGGAATGGAAAAGGGGAAGAACGACAAAACGGGCATATATATATATAAGGTAAAGGGATGGGATTATGCCGCCATGATTGAGTCCTTTCAAAAGGGCGTTGAACTATGCCGCAGGGAGCATGTGCCCGTTCTGTTCCATATCACCGAGATTACCCAGCCGCAGGGGCATTCCACATCGGGTTCGCACGAAAGGTATAAATCGGCCGAGAGGTTGGAGTGGGAAAAGGAGTACGATTGCAACAGCAAGTTCAGGGAGTGGATATTGGCCAACGGTTATGCAACGGTAGCGGAGATTGAGGAGATAGAAAAAAGGGCAGCCGACGATGCCCGCGAGGCCAAAAATACCGCATGGAAGAAATACTCCGACCCCATTAAGGCTGAGCGTGATGCGCTCATTAGAATTATCGACAACCGCTCGTGCATGTGTAAGCGAGAGCATATTGATAAGGTGGGCCTGATAACCGACGAGCTGAAGAAGATAGCCAACCCCATTCGCAAGGACAACATGAGCAGTGCCAAGAGGATTCTCAGACATGTGTGTACCGATTGCACCATGCGCGAGAAACTTCAGGCCGACCTATCGAAGTGGATAGAGGATAACTACCGTGCAGGATACGATATGTATAGCAATCAGATATACTGCGAATCCGACAGGGCTGCCATAAAGGTTAAGCCCATCCCACCGGTATTCTCCGACAAATCGCCCGAGGTGAACGGGAGAGAGGTGCTTCGCGATAACTGGAAGATCCAGTTTGAGAAAAATCCGTTGTTGGTGGTTTTTGGCGAGGATGTGGGCCATATCGGGGGGGTGAACCAGACCTTTGAGGGTCTGCAGGAGCAGTTTGGCGAACTGCGGATTTCCGATACCGGAATCCGTGAGACAACCATCATAGGACAGGGTATCGGGGCTGCACTCCGCGGTTTGCGCCCCGTGGCCGAGATTCAGTATTTCGATTACCTCCTCTACGCTTTACAAACCCTGAGCGATGACTTGGCTACCCTGCGTTGGAGAACCAAAAGCGGGCAAATAGCCCCGCTAATCATCTCCACACGGGGCCACAGGCTGGAGGGGATATGGCACTCCGGCTCCCCCCTGAGCATGGTGATTAACTCCATCAGGGGTGTCTATGTTTGCGTTCCACGCAACATGACTCAGGCTGCCGGGATGTACAACACCCTCTTGCAGGCCGATGACCCTGCCCTGGTTATTGAGCCCCTCAATGGCTACAGGTTGAAAGAGCGGATGCCCGATAACATTGGCGAGTACAGGGTGCCGCTGGGGATACCCGAAATACTCAGAGAGGGTAACGATGTTACGCTGGTAACCTATGGCAGCTGCGTGCGCATTGCGCGCGATGCCGTGGATCAGCTGGCCGAATTCGGTATCTCTGTTGAACTCATAGATGTGCAAACACTATTACCGTTCGATATCCCCAATCTCATACTGGAGTCGGTTAAGAAAACCAGCCGCATTGTGTTTTTCGATGAGGATGTACCGGGGGGTGCCACGGCATTCATGATGCAGAAAGTGGTTGAGGAGCGTGGAGCATACCAGTACCTCGATTCACAGCCACGTACCATCACGGCCAAGGAACACCGCCCGGCCTACACCACCGATGGCGACTACTTTTCCAATCCCAATGCCGAGGATGTGTTTGAAACCATTTACGAAATTTTGCACGAGACCAATCCACAGCGTTTCCCCAAATTGTACTAAAAAGGAAACATTATCCTCAATTAACACGGGCGAATTGTGGTGCCTGTTAATATTATTCTTTACTATAATTTTTTATTTATTCCCTTTTTTTATACATTTCTCATTCGATTAATTTGGTTAATTAGTCGATAGGTATTACATTTGTTGGGTTTTTAATAAATCTAAATTATTTTAACCCGATAATAGCGGGTTAAATTTTAAATTGTTTCTATTGTTCTTTGCCGTATGAATTGATTTTAAGAGGCATAATGA
>Ga0208197_1003237_pt1 | contig 13266 bp, 9 predicted proteins | sample AD_JPNNA4_MetaG_FD_184444 | JGI IMG/M metagenome (GOLD analysis project Ga0208197, IMG submission 184444) | Active sludge microbial communities of municipal wastewater-treating anaerobic digesters from Japan - AD_JPNNA4_MetaG (SPAdes) (version 2) | ecosystem: Engineered > Bioreactor > Anaerobic >...
CAATTGGGTTGTTTACCCGAATTATCGGGAAAATTAGTGCATTTACAATCCTACAATATATCAACTACAAAAATAACAAACCTATTGGGCGGGTTAAATATGCACTAATTTAATTCCGCCAACGGGTTATTACAGTTTGTTGCATGTAGAATAAGAAACCGCCGTATGCCGAACGGCACGTACGGTGGTGTGAGAGGTCGGAAAATGAAAGTAGGAGGAAACGATTACATCATTTTCCTCCTACTCGATTTATAGTATTTATATCTAGTTCAAAAAAAGAAATTTTCACCTTACTCTTGCCTTACTTTGGTTTACAATTACAACGCCGGCGAAGACGCAGATAGCAGCCATAACTTTCAGAACTGTTAGGTTATCCATGCCTAAGTATATGCTCAAAATGGCCGCAACGATGGGTTGCATGTAGGAGTACATGCTTACGATGGTTGGTCTCAAAGCCTTTTGTCCGATGGGAATCAGAAAGTAGGCAATGAAAGTTGAAAAAAGAATTAGGAACAAAAGTTCCAATAAGTATTGTGTAGGCATTGCGCTATAATCGAGCCTGATTAGCTCATTTATATCCATTGGAACAGATACCAACATAGAGAAAAGAAACATCCATTTCATAAAAGTGACGACTCTATATTTTGAAATCAACGGTCTGAAAATACCCAAGTAGAGGGCAAAAAACAGACTGTTACCAATTATTAGAAGAACACCCAATGGCTGAGTTTGAGAAACTCCGGAACTGATAGATACGGAGTTGAATATCAAAATTATAACACCTGCAAAACTCAAAGCTACACCACCAGCTTTTTTCCATGTAATAGGTTCCTTCAAGTAAATAGAAGCAATGAGCATTGTCATGATGGGCGAAAAGGAGGCGATGATGGAGGTATCCAGTGCAGTCGTGATGGTGATCCCTTTCAGAAAACACATCTGGGTTAAGTAGAGCCCCAGCATGGAAGCGATGAAAATTTTGATCATGTCTCTCTTTTCAATTTTTTCTTTAGGAAGAAAGAGGGAGCAGAGCCAAAACAAAAGGGTGGCACCCATGGCACGAAAACAGAACAGACCCAAAGGTGAAATCAGTTTCAAATTTGCTATGTCCTTGCAAACTATTATATTAAGTCCAAAAATTAAGTATGCAGAGAAACAAGCTATGTGTCCGATGAATCCATTATTATTTGTCATAATCCAAATTTATTATGCGATTTTATAGTCTGATAAGTCATCTTTTTTCGCACTATAAAATTAGGTATAATAGTGTGAAGGAGATAGTTAAATCAGGTGAAAATAGGTTGAAAGTAACACAAAGAAGAAGGAAAATGCATAAGATGATTTAGAATTTTATTTTTCTGTGTTAGACAGGTATTATTGTCTCTCTATTTTTTTTCAGGGTTGAGTTAGATGTTTATTGTTTGATATTGTCATAATTAAGCAAACATCTATTTACTTTAACAAGTAATAAAAAGCAAAAATTAAAAAAACAGACTACTTTCGAACGAACATTCATTCGAATCAAATAAGAAAAAGCTATAAATAGCTATTTTAGAGATTTTATAGAACAAATCAATTGAATTATAATATGTTGATTTTTAGTAAAATATGATTAAAAATAGGAGCTTTTAACCCTCTGAGATTTGAATGAATTTTAGAATTCGATTGACAATAGGGATATGAAAGAGTCTGAAGCTGAAAACGCATAAGAAAAGATAGTTTCACTATAAGAAGAATTAGAAAAATAAAAAAGTAGAAAATCGGATTCTGAATTTAGAGAGATTGGTCGAGTCTAATTTTTTACGAAAGATAAAAAGTAACTAATGGAGATAGTGAGATGAAAAAGGTTAGGGGATCTCCAATCCAAAAATTTAGAGGGAAGAAATTTTTCAAAAATTAGAGAGGCTAAAAATGTTAATGTTTACAAAATACATATACAAATGTATTTACATATGTATATCATTTAACAAACATACACTCAATTTACAAACATAAAAGATATACATATGTAAATAAGTTAATACGAGTACAAATGTAATTCATACAATACACAAATGTAATCTATACTTTTGTAAATAGAAAAGGATTGAATATTTATGATTAAATTAGTATTAATATATTACTAATAATCAGATGTTTATATGTGTGCAAATGAAGTATTTATTTATATATATAGTTAGAGATGTATATTTTACCTACTAAAGAGGGTGTTTTGGTGTTTATAATAATGATTTTTATTTAAAAACCAATGTTTTACGATTAAAATATAAAGTAATGCTTTATTATCTTGAAAGAGATGCTTATCTAGCTGATACTCATAAAAGAAAGCCTGTTTCCTTATGTACAAATGTATAAAGAATAAATTATCTTTACATTTACAGATGTTACTTTAAATTACAAAAGTAAAACGAAGTGTTATTTTTGTGAATTTGCACAATTGTAAATTTTTAATTACATTTGTAATATGAGAGTGCATTTACAATTGTATTGCCTCTTGTTTACATTTATAATGTATGAAGAACAGGATTTCACAAATAATAGATAAGGAAAATTTGACATCAGCCAAGTTTGCCTATTATATCGGCATACAACCTTCGGCTGTATCTCATATCTTATCTGGACGAAACAATGCAAGCACAGATGTTTTGCAGAAAATCTTGCGTGCTTACCCTTCTATTAATCCAGAATGGCTACTTTTAGGAATTGGTGATATGTATAAAAAAGCACCAGAACCATTTGTTTCACAAAAAGTTGAGGTCAAAACAACGTCAAGTCAACCTCAAATGCTTTCGTTATTTGGCGACGATTTGGACCGAGAGCCAGAAATAAAGCAGGAAAATGCGTTAACTCAAGTCTCTTCTTCCGTTTCTACGCCGACAATTGAAACTCGTCGTGTGATATCTGATCCAATCTCATCACAACAGCAATCATCCATCTCTAATCCTCCGGCTGTTGTTCAAACAAGACCTACAACCGATCATGTTGCTCCAAACGAAACGGAACAGGTCTCTTTTTCTAGCCAAAATCAAAATCCGACACAAATACAACCGGCTTCGTCTCCTAAACGTTCAATTTCTAAGATCATCGTCTTTTATTCAGACGGAACTTTTGAGGAGATAGATAAACATTAGGTGATTTTAATATGTGGAGCTTGTTAGGTTGAAGATGGAATCAAAAATGATGTTCTTATATTGTCCTGAACAAAGTTGACCCCAAATAATTGGTGTCAATTCGTGGTTTGAAACTGTCCATGGACTTTTTTTTCTTGATTCCTTTAAATAGCAGAATGAACATTCGTTCGAAATGCCTTTTTTACTTAATTTTATCCCGTTTATTGTTTGATATGACTCTTTTTTAGTCGTTATAGCCAATATAATCGAAGACAAATTCTTTTCTGATTTTAAGCTGATCTAAAATAAAAAAAACAGAGCTAATTAGTTGTAAAAAAACGGCCTACGTACTTTTTCAATTGATCACGTATCTCTATCGGTTGATAACTTTTAGGAGAACGGATATTCTTTGGTTCTCTTTTTGGCAAAACTTTACTATCTTTGAGGCATAAAAAATTAAGGTAAAAGATGGAAATATCAGGTAGAATTATAGCTGTACTTCCTTTGCAGTCAGGTACAAGCGCAAGGGGTGCGTGGAAAAAGCAGGAATACGTCATTGAACACGAATTGGATTCTCAATATCCTAAGAAGATGTGTTTCAACTTATGGGGTGACAATGTAGATAAATTCAATATACAAGAGGGTCAGATGCTTACGGTTAGTTTTGATGTTGATTGCCGTGAATACAATGGTCGTTGGTTCAATGATATCCGTGCATGGAGAGTCACTCCCCAAATGCAACAAGCAGCTGCACCAGAAGGTGCTATGCCTGACTTTGGAGGTCCAGTTTCTGGTGGTGTTCCTTTCTCTGCATCAGATGCTCCAACTCCAGCAGCTGACGCTTCCAGCGATTTGCCTTTCTGATTTCAATTTCAAAAGCATATACAACCACAGACACGGATTCTTAGCGGATTAGTGTCTGTGGTTTTCTTTTATGGAGAGATCCTTTTGTTATGCGTTACTCCATTCTCCTTTATAACAATAAATCGCTAAACGCTAAACATCTGAAGCTTATGACAAAAAAAGAACGTTACGAAAAGGCCATTGCTTGGTTCCAAAAAAACATGGAGATGGCAGAGACGGAGTTGGAGTTCAGCTCTGTTTTTCAGCTTTTGGTGGCAGTCATTCTCTCTGCTCAATGTACAGACAAGCGTGTGAACATGGTTACACCGGCTCTTTTTGCACGTTTCCCTGACTCTAAATCGATGTCTAAGGGCTCTGTTGAAGAGATACTAAACCTAGTTCATAGTGTCTCTTATCCGAATAGTAAGGCTAAACATCTGCATGATATGGCCGTGATGTTGGAGAATGAGTTTGGTGGCGAGGTTCCCAGCGATATGGACCAATTGCAGCGTTTGCCTGGCGTAGGACGAAAAACCGCCAATGTGATGATGGCCGTAGCCTTTAATCAGGCTGCCATGCCGGTAGACACACACGTTTTTAGGGTCTCTAATCGAATTGGTTTTACGAATAATTCTAAAACGCCGTTGCAGACGGAGAGGGAACTGGTGCGTAATATCCCTGAAAACCTTCAATCTAAGGCTCACCATTGGATTTTGTTGCATGGTCGGTATGTTTGTACCGCCCGCAACCCCAAATGTGCCCAATGTGGCATTTCTGAGATTTGCAAACACTACCAATCCAATAAGAAAAAGCAAAAAGAGAAAGATAATTGTTAATTCCAATTTTTTCACTTTTTTACTTCTTTGCTATGTCTGATTAATTCAATTTTTTTTAGAACTTTGCAGACTAAAATAAGAAAATTAATTTTTATGAGAAAGATTACTCTTTTTATCATTTCCATTTTTTCTTTGGCCTCTCTTTGGGCTCAAGAGGAAAAGGCAAATTTTAAATTTACTCCTTACGGATTTATTCGAAATGACTTTTATTTTGATTCGCGTCAGAATTTGGAAACTGCTAATGGTCTTTTTTACTTAATGCCATTAGACAAAGCTCCGAATGGCTTAGACGAGGATGTTAACAATGTCTCTTCGTCTGGGTTTTTGGCTATAGCTACTCGCTTGGGAATCAAGATTTCAGGTCCTGATGTGTTGGGTGCAAAGTCATCCGCTCGTATCGAAACCGATTTTGCAGGTTTTGGAGCTAGCACTACCATGTTGAGAATACGTCAGGCATGGTGCAAATTGGAGTGGAACAAGGTTGATTTGCTTGCTGGACAGACTTGGCATCCAATGTTTGGAGATGTTATTCCAACTGTACAGAGTTTGGCTACAGGAAGTCCGTTCCAACCATTCAACCGTAGTCCACAGGTTCGTGTTGACTACAAATTCACACCTTCATTCAAAACTTATTTCTCTGCATTATATGAATTCCAGTATACGTCAGCAGGACCTAATGGTTCTTCTCAAGAATATCAGAAGAATGCCATCGTTCCTGAGTTGTATGTAGGTTTGGATTTCAAGAAGAACGGCTGGATTGTAGGTGCTGGTGCAGGTTTCCTTCGTCTTCGTCCAAGGGTTAAGTTTGAGAACAAGGAGACAGGTTTAACAAGAAAGGTTTCTGACAACATAAACTCTTTCTCTATGAATGCTTTCTTGCAGTACACAAATGACTTATGGGCATTTAAGGCAAAGACTATCTACGGTCAGAACATGGCTCATTTGTTGCTTATGAGCGGTTATGCAGTATCTGATGTTAATAGTGATGGTAGCTTCGATTACACTAACTTAAAGAACTCTACAAGTTGGGCTAATATAACTTACGGAAAGAAAACTCAGATCGGTTTATTTGCTGGTTATAGCAAGAACTTAGGTTCTGATGATAGATTAGAATCTCGCGATATGGTTTATGTAATGGGATTCCCTAATCTTGATAAGGTTTACAGAGTTGCTCCACAAGTTTCTTATAACTTGAAACATTGGACATTTGGCGTTGAGTACGAGCGTACAACTGCATCTTACGGAACTATAGATTTGAATGATGGAAAAGTAAAGGATACACATGATGTAACAAACAATCGTATTGTTGCTGTGATGATGTATTTGTTCTAAGAGATAAATAACTACTAAAAAAACAAAATAGGCTGCGTCATAACGATGTAGCCTATTTTGTTGAATAGATAAAACCAAGCAGAAATGCCATCGTTGTTATAGATGTAACCAAAAAAAGATAAAAAGTTTTTTATAGTATAAAACTATTTTTTTTGATAATCAAGATGTTATAAAATTTGTAGCTACAATGGTATTGTGATAGAGGCTGCATATAAAAATGCAGCCTCTATTTTAAATAGGGTTAATTCTTTTGTTGTTATTAGTAGTGTTTCAATATTCCATTATTTGCTTAGTCCTATCATCTGCTTGTATTCTGTCAGTTTTGACAAATAGCATGAATGTGATTCTATGTAGCTGTCTCGGCTTTTTTGCAGTTCTGATTGGGCATTCAGAAGGTCTGAAAGCGTGATGGTTCCTGCTTCGAAGTAATCCTTGTTCAGACGAAAATTTTCTTCTGCAACAGCTACTGATTCTTGATTAATCTTTATCTGATCGTAAGCTTCCATCAACTCGCTGTAGACTTGCGAAATCTGAATCATAAGCATCTCTTGAGCCTCTTGTCTTTGATATTCGGCCATCTGTCTTTTTGCTTTTTGTGCCCGTATGGCATGAGTGCCACCCCACCAATCGCTGATAGGAACATTTACTGTGGCGAAAAGCATTCCGAACGATTGCTCCTCTTTTGTGAAATCTTCCATTACATTGTTATGGACGAAAGTTGCACCAACGGCTACGGTGGGAAGATAACTTCCTATTTTCATCTTTTCTTGCAGATGATTTGCTTCTACATTTTTATCCAACAACTTCATTTCAATTCTGTTATTTACAGCCGCTTGTGGTTCTATAAAGACTTCCTCTGGCAAAGTTATTTGTTTTGATAGGTTTGTGTCTATCAGAAAACTGTCAGTTGAGACTTTCATTAGTTGAGCTAATAGCATTTGAAGAACCTTTTGTCCATTTAACACCTTGATTTTATTATTTTTGATTTCGTTTTGTTTTAGTTGGATGCTTAGCAAATCGCTTTTATTACATAATCCAGCATTATAGGCATTTTGAACATCATTTGCGATACTGCTCAGTTGTTCATCTAAAATGTTGAGGGTCTTGGTCTTTTCGTTGAGCGTTATCAAATTGTAATAATATTGTTCAGTTAGAAGAGACACGTCGTCAATGCTTTTCTGACGCTGAAGTTCGCTGACATCCACACCGATCTGAGCCAATTTGTTGCCATTAACTATTTGTCCACCAGCAAATATAGGTTGAGCTGCCATGGCCATTCCTACATAACCGTCTTCAATTCCAGAAACTGGTATGGGAGCAGGAAGTAATCCTGGCATGTTGATTTCGATGTCGACGAGTGGTTTATTCATTTTGAAATAGGAGCCGGTAGCACTTACGTTTGGAAAATATTTGGTGAATGCCTCCTTCTTTGTCTCTTTTGCTGCCTCTAAATTAGCTTGTGCTTGTTTTGACTTGAGGTTGTTTTGGTAAGCCAGTTCCTTACACTGTTCGAGAGTCAAAACCTCTTGAGCGAATGTGCCCGTCTGTAATAAGAGTAATGTTATTAATATCAATGATTTATGTTTCATATTTCTCTGTTTATTAGAGGGGCAAAACTGATTTTTCATTTTCAGTTTCATATTCCTTCTGTTTTTTTTATTTGAAAATCTTCCAATATATAATTGGTAATAATGTGATAATCATCAAGAAAGAGACGAATGTACCGATAAATATAACGGCACCCATAGGTTGCCACATGGAACTTCCGCCAATTACCATTGGCAACACACCCATGGAGGCAGCTGCACTAGTAAGGAAGATAGGACGCATTCTTCTTTGTGCTGCATTCTTGATGGCCTTGAATGCGGACATCTTGCTCTTTTCGCGAAAATTTTCCGCATAGTCTATCATGATGATGCCGTTACGTGTAAGGATTCCCATCAGACTGACGAGTCCAAGTACTGCCGTTAGGCTCATATCACATCCTAGAAACAGGATTCCTAAGGATCCGCCAGGAATACAGAAGAGCATGCAGCCTATGACCAGCAAGGCAAGTTTTATCTTTTTGAAATGTGCCAATAACACAAAGAAGATGATGAAAATGGCGATGATCAGTCCGCCTGCTATTTGGGGAATATTTTCAGAATCTTTCTCTTCGGCACCACCAAAACTAAGGCTTACACCATCAGGCAAATCCATGTTGTCTAAAACAGTATGAACCTCTTTTGTTGCATTTGTTATGTTTACGTTTCGTTGAACATCTGCGATGACCGAAATGGAACGAATTCCGTTTCGGTGGTTTATCTGTCCAATGTTCCATTCGGGTTTCACATCTGCCACTTGACGTAGCGGCACGCTATTGCCAGGAATGATAGATGGCACGTAGATGTTTTGGATGTCATCAACGTTCTGGTTTCCGCTCTTTTCGTTTTTCAATACAACACTGAGAGGATAATTGCCTTCCCACAGCTGAGTGATAGGAAGTTCGCTGCTGAATTGGCCAGCTAAACCGATGGAGGTCATAGCTTTGCAAATGCCTAATCTTGTAGCCTCGTCGTCGTCCATATTGATGGAGATGCTAGGTAACTCTTCGCTGATATTGGTGTGAACAAGAGCCAAATTATCCATTCTTCTTAGGCGGGCCACAATGGAATCTCCTGCAAGTCTCAGCTTGTCAAGGTCTTCACCAGAAAGGCGAACTTCTATAGGATAGGCTGCATCGCTGTACTCCAACTGTTTAAACTTGACTCTAGCTTCAGGATAATAGTCGGTATAACGAGGCGTGTAATAATCCAAAAGTTGGATGGTTGCCTCGTTATTCTCCGTGTTAACAATGAATTGTGCAAAGTTTGAACCTCCCATGCTTGGTGCGTATGCTGTATGGAAACGAGGAGATCCACATCCTATGAACGATGTGATGGATTTAACCTTCTGATCTTTCTTCAAAATTTGTTCTAGATTATCTGCCACAAGAGCAGTATTCTCAATTGCTGTACCTTCGGGCAGTGTGATCTCCACTGCAAATTGATTGCGTTCTGCTGTTGGCATTAGTTTCTGAGGTAAGAAAAGATAAAGCAAACCTCCTCCGATAATGGTCACCATACCCAAAGCAAAGGTTGTTTTTGGATATTCGAAGCATTTGTCCAACAGCTTGTTGTAACCGTTCTGCACGATATCCAAAAAAGACCTTTTTCCTTCTTCTTTTTTTATTCCCGTTTTGATGAAATAGTATTGAAGATAAGGAATAATAAGAATAGCCACCAACAATGAGATAAATAGAACAATAGTGATGGAGATTGGGAATGAGAAGACGAAATCCTTGAACATTCCCTTCATGGTGATAAGGAAAGGGAAGAAGGTAAGGCTGATGGCTAATGTTGCACTGATGATAGAGCCCAAAAACTCTTTAGCACTACTTGCTGCAGCATGCCAACGGCTCATTCCATGTTCTAGTTTTTCTACATAACAATCTATGATGACGATTGAATTATCAACGATCATTCCTAACGTCACGATTAAAGCAGCCAGCGTTACCGAATTCAGTTCCAATCCAACTATCAAGAAGGCACCCAAGGATATGAAAATGGTGATCGGAATCGAACTTGCAGCAACGGCTGCTATTTTGAACGGCATCAGAACCATGATGACTATTACTACTGCTAAAATTGCAATAAGAAGCTCTTTTAGAAAATTGACTATAGAGTCATCCACAACTTTACTTTGATCGGTTATTTTATAGACGTTGACCTCTTCTGGCAATTCATTTTTGTAGTTGTCTAGAATGGAGTTTACTCTATCACCAAATTGAACGATGTTATTTCCTGGATTCATCTCTATTGAGAGCATTACACATTTTTTACCGTTGCTTTTGATGTACGAATCAGCTTCAGGATATTCACGTACAATGCGGGCAATATCTTTTATACGAACAATGTTTCCGTTGGGGTCAGAATAGACAATCTGATTGGAAATGTCCAGTTCAGTCAGATAATTTTGTTTGATGTGAATAGGTGCCAACATCTTTTGGTTGTCCAAATTTCCGCTCATGACGGTAAAACCTTGGGCAAGAATGGATGCGTTCAGTGTACTCACATTGAGCCCGTATGTTGCTGTCTTGTTGGGGTCAAGATAAATGCTGATTTGTTCTTTTTGAACACCGTATCGACGTACATTTCCTAATTCAGGTATTGTTCTTAGACGGTCTTCCAGTTCGTCAAGGTAGCCTTCCATTTCACGATAGGTCTTCTGTTCGCTCTCAACAGCAATCAGCAGGGCAGAGGTCTCTCCGAAATCATCGTTTACCACAACGGCCAAAACACCCGAAGGTAGTTGAGATTTGAAACCGTCCATGCCGTGTTTGAATTTGCTCCAGAACTCGTCTTTTTTATTTATGTCATCATTCAGTTCGATGAAAAAGAAAGCCATACCATCCTTTGTCTGGGAATATGTTTTCTCTTTTTTTATCTCCTTGAATGTCCATAAAAAACGTTCTACAGGTTTGGTGACTTGTGCTTCCATATCTGTTGCGTTGACACCAGGATAGGCCACAACTACAACACCTTGTCTGATGGTGAAGCTCGGAAACTCATTCTTTGGAATGTTTTCCAAAGCCCATAAACCAAATACGATTAATAGTGCTGAGACCAGCAATATCAGTTGCCTGTAATGCATAGCGGTCTCTATAAAACCTTCTTTTTTCATATTCATAGCTCTTTTATTTTAGTACCTTCGCTTACTTTGTTTTGACCTTCAATGATTACTTTGTCGCCGGGTTTCAGTCCGTCAGTTATGGTCACGCCGTTGTTTGTGAGTTGGCCTATCTTAACCTCTATAATATGGGCTTTCCCATCTTGTACTACCCAAACAAAATGGCCAACTCCGCATTTTATCTCTATTGCTTGTTGTGGAATAAGTATGATGGAGTTGTTGTCTTTTGTTTGATTATTTTTTGTTACTTGGCAAACCATACCTGGTAGGAGTTCTTGTAGAGGGTTGGCTATCTTCAATTTTACGTCGTATGAGTGAGATAATGGGTTGGCAACAATTCCTTTATTGTCTACCGAAGCAGAGAATTCTTTGTTGTTTAATGCATTGACTGTAAAGCTGAGTTTTTGTCCTGTGCGTATGGATAAAACCTCTTTTTCGGGAACGGAAATCTTGACATAGACATAGTCTGTTTGTACTAGTTTTATGATAGACATTCCTGGAATAACGTTTTGTCCAGGTTTTACTGAACATTCTGAAATAAAGCCACTTGCAGGAGCGTAGAGGACGCAGTCGTCTAAATTCTTTTTGGCCATTTGTTCCATGGCTTCAGCTTGTTTCAGTTTCGTTTGGATATCCACAAATTTGATTTCTGCAAGACTACCTTTGTCATATAATCCTTTCATTCTCTTGTAGGCGTCTTGAGCTTGTAAAAGAGAAGATTGTGCGGCAGAATAGGCATTCTGATATGTAGTTGGATTGATTGTGGCCAAAACATCTCCTTGTCTTACTGATTTTCCTTCCTGTGCAGTAAGTTTCTGTAGATTTCCTGTTATAGGAAAACTGAGGGAAATGGTTGCCGATTCTTCTACAGTTCCAATAAATTTGTTTTCTTGGAAATTATTTTCTTCATTGATTGTTTGTACTTTGATAGGAACAACTCGTTCGTTTTTTACTGTTTCCTTTGAAGTACAACCAATTAAGGACAATAATGTGAACACATAAATACATTTTCTTTTCATATCTTTAATTTTTAATTCTTTGTTTTAAAAGCTGTTATAATTTTTTTACAAACTATTTTGTGTGTTTTTGGTGGATTCTTGGAGTGCATTTTGGACTGTTTTTAATAATTTCATTTTTCAGAGATAATGATGCTATCGTTATCAGAAAATCCCTAAAAATGTTTCAAAATATCATTTCAAATCATTAAAAGATAAAATTAGAACAACTACTTAATTATTTATGTCTACAAAGTTTTATAGAAAAAATGAGCGATAAAAGTTCTGATTTATGCTATCATTATTCTAAATCAAACCAAAATGTATGATTGTAAATAATTAACTATATATTTGTGGTCAAAAAGAGAACAATTCAATATAAAACAGAATAATCATGAAAGAAATGGAAGAAGAAAATGAGTTATTCATAAAACAGCAGACTATCGGAGAAACAATAAATGCTTTTGATAGAGAAGCAATGAGCATTTTTAATGATTATGCAATGCATGAAAACGACTTTATCATCACTAAAGATCTTCATTCAATTCCTGTTTTTGATTACCCTTTTCGCACCAATGTTTTTATTTTTCTTCTTTGTTTGGATGGTAGCATTGATGTGGAGATAAACTTGAAATCTTACCATCTTACTAAAAATATGGTGGTTTTTATAGAACCTCAGCAGTTGGTATCTCATCATAATCAATCAGAAGATTTCAGCGCGGCATGTAGTGTTGTTAGTCCTAATTTTATTTCTGATGTGGCTGTTGGCATAAATACGCCATTGGTGTGGTTGCAGACGCCAATAATTACTTTTAGCGAAGAGTGGAAAAATAGTTTTTCTTTCTTTTATGATCTTATTGTTTCAAAATTACAAACTTCAAGTCCCTATAAAAGAGAAATCTTGAAGTGTCTGTTTAAAGTATGTATATATGAATTTTTGGATCTTTTTGAATCTCAATCTCTTTTATTCTCAAAAACGAAAGTGAAGTCCAGAAAAGATAATATTGTTTTTTCTTTTATCAAATTGGTTCATAAGGATTTCAAGAAAGATAGAAGTGTAAATTATTATGCTGATAAGCTGTGTATTACACCAAAGCATTTGTCCAAAACAATCAAAGAGTTGCGTGGTGTCACTGCCAGTGAATATATTGATTCTTATGTCATTTTGGAAGCAAAATCTCAATTGAAATCATCTGCTCGTACGATTCAGGAAATCAGCAATGATTTGAATTTTGCCAACCAGTCATTCTTCGGAAAGTTCTTCAAGCATTACACCGGAATGTCGCCTAAAAAATACCGTCAGGAAGGGTGATCAGGATCTATGGTACTCCCCATATTTAGACAAGTGTTAATACTTGATTAATCTCTTTTTAGTTCCCCAAGGAGTTGGGGTACCCCAACTCCTTGGGGAACTAATTTTTCGCAAAGTTATAAAAAAAATCATGC
>Ga0208197_1003241_pt1 | contig 13253 bp, 9 predicted proteins | sample AD_JPNNA4_MetaG_FD_184444 | JGI IMG/M metagenome (GOLD analysis project Ga0208197, IMG submission 184444) | Active sludge microbial communities of municipal wastewater-treating anaerobic digesters from Japan - AD_JPNNA4_MetaG (SPAdes) (version 2) | ecosystem: Engineered > Bioreactor > Anaerobic >...
AGGCCGGGCGGCTGCGCCAACTCGGCACGCCGGCCGAGATCTTCCACCGCCCGATCGACACGTTCGTCGCGAACTTCATCGGCTCCGCGCCGATGACGATGCTCGATGCCGACCTCGTCCGCGGTCGACTGTACGTCGCGGGGACGACGATCGAGCAGGAAGTCGCTGTGCGGTGGTCCGGGCCGGACCCGAGCGACGGTCCGGTCGTGCTGGGCATCCGGCCTGAGTACGTCCGGGTGGGTGCCTTCGGACCGATGACGGTGCAGGCGACCATCCGCATCGTGGAGAACCTCGGTGCCACCGTCCTGCTCACCGCGGAAACGGCGTCGGGGGACCGGCTGCAGGCCTTGGTCCCCGACGGCACCCAGCCAGCCGTCGGCGCCCAGGTCGAGCTCAGCCCGGTCGCCGAACGGGTGCTGCTCTACGACGAGGAGGGCCACCTGATGACCCCTGCCACGCAAGCCGCCCCGGCGCCAGCGTGAGCGGCCGCGTCCTGCAGGTTCACAAGCACACCTGGACTCCAGCAGATCGGGCCGAACTTCAGATTCGGTCTCTGCCCGTGGACGTCCCCCGCGACGTGGAGGCCCTGCGGATCGACCTCGACGTCGCAGCCAACGTCGGATCAGTCATCGACCTCGGGGCGCAGTCTCCCCGCGGGTATGTCGGCTGGTCGGGTGGCGCACGGCGCCAGATCGTCATCAGCGCCGAGTGGTCGACGCCCGGTTACCTGCCAACACGTGGGTATGCCGGCACCTGGCAGGTTCTCCTCGGGCTGCACCGGGTGCCTGCCGACGGAGCACGAACGACGGTCACGGTGAGGGAGTCCAACGCCGGCGAGGTGGCGCGGTTGCGGGCTCTGGAGCCTGCGGACCCTCCTGTGCCACTGCGTCCGCCTCGCCGCACGCTGCCGTCCTCGAGTGGGTTGACCTGGTTGGCGGCCGACTTCCACACCCACACCGTCCACTCCGACGGCAGCCTCTCGGTCGGAGGGCTGGCCGCTCTCGCGGTGAGCCGGGGTCTGGACGTCTTGGCCATCACCGACCACAACACCACCAGCCACCACGCCGAACTCCCAGCGGCAGCCACGCGATACGGGATCCAGTTGGTCCCTGGGCAGGAGATCACCCGCGACACGGGGCACGCCAACGCCTTCGGCGACATCGGCTTCGTCGACTTCCGCACGCCGCCGGCGACGTGGGCGGCCGAGGTCGCCAAGAGGGGTGGCGTGTTCTCGATCAACCATCCGCTGGCCGGCGACTGCGCCTGGCTGGTCGACGGTCTCGTCGCCGGTTATCACGACGCTTCGGGCAACGGTTCGGGAGACGCACCGGCACGGCCACTGGCCGAGGTGTGGCACTCGTCCTGGGAGATCGACCGCACTTGGGGGGCACCGCTTGCCTGGTGGTCGGCCAGACCTGACACCGTGCCGATCGGCGGGAGCGACTTCCATCTCGTCGGCTCGGATGATCTCCCCGGAGCCCCCACGACGTGGGTGTTGTGCGACGGTGACGACGTGCTCGGTGCCCTGCGGGCCGCCCGCACGGCCGTCAGCGCCGGACGGGAGGGGCCACTGCTGTTGCGAGAGGGCGACGAGGTGGTCTGTTTCAACGCGGACGGCCTCCTACTCACGGGGCCTGGGCAGCCCCGGCGGCTGATCCATGGTGACCTGGTGACGATCCGGTGCGAGCCGGGGCCATGGTGGCTCGAGGATGGCCGCCGCGTCGTGCACGCCATGACCCGCTGACGCAGACCCGAGCAGGCGCCACGGGTCACGGGCCGTGCGCCGACGTCGAGCGTCACTGCCTCTCAAGCAGGGGCGCGGCGCCGACGTCGAGGGCGATCGTGGCGATCTCCCAGGGCCGCACCGGCACGAGGACGGCACCCTCGTCGATGACGTCGAGCACCTCACCGTGCCGGCCGAGCAGGTCGCATCGGACGGCCGCGAGCACCGGGCGGACGGCGGATGAGAGCCGCAGTGTGTCGGGTTCGTCGCACGAGTTGACGACCCGAACCTGCAGCCAGCCGTCCTCCCGGCGGCGCAGCGAGAGCAGGTCCACCTCCTTCCCATCAATCGTCAGACCCTCGACCGAGTCCGTCTCCGACCCTTCGGAAGCGCCCCCCCGAAGGACGACAACCGGGTGGAGCATCGACTCGGCCCATCGGCCGAGCCCGGCCTGAGCCCAGGACCCGTCGTGCGGCAGGACGGCAAGGTTCAGCGACCCAGGGCCGATGACATGAGCGGCCGGTGTCGGCAGTTGCGGCCCCGCCGGCTCGTTGCGGTGGGGATGCACGTTTCTGCTCAACCAGCCAACAGCGCGCAGGAGGGTTAGCGCGATTTCGGTGCCGTCCGGCCCGTCAGTGATCTCGTATTCGGTGGTCCGCGTGAGGATGGCTCCGAGGCCCCCGGCATCGATGAACCGCTCGGCAGGGAAGGTGGCCAGCGGGTACTCGCCGACCGGACCGGATTCCGGATGCCGACTGCGGGAGACCACCGCGAGTTGGCCCTGGGCGTGTGACCCTGATGCGGTGCGCGGCGTCGGCAGGTGCAGCCGCAGGCGGTGGTCACGGGTCCGGTTCTCCCAGGACACCGCCACCCGCACGAACGGCTCGTCGACCCTGACCTCCAGATGCAAGACGACAGGGGTGGCGACCACCTCGGCGGAACGACCGCCATGATCACTCGTCGCCGGCAGGGCGTAACCGCGCGTGACCGTCAGGCGTCCAAGCACGGGCCCGCGAGACCCTCCCGACTCGACGGTCACCGACAGGGGAGTGGTCACGAGTGCATCGACGCCCGGCGGCCCGTAGTTGTAGGTGTCGCCGCAGTCCCCACCGTCGACGATCCGGCCCAGGCCCGTCGCGAACGACCCGTCCGCACCGCGCACGGAGAACGTCCCGTCGTCATGGACCTCGACCCGGATGAGCCCGTTGTCCAGGGTCCGGTCCGCGCACAGGATGGGGAGAACCGACCCGCCCGGCACCAGCGGACTGGCCGCGTTGGATGGTTCGGCCACGGCCTGGCCCGGCCGGACCTGGAAGCTCGCCCAACCCAGCGCCGGCACGGGGACTTTCGCGGCCAGGGTCCGCGTAGGTGCGGCCCGAGTGACGACCTCCCACGGCGCCTGCGGAGTATGCCGCGCAGCCGCCTGTGCGAGTCGGTCGCCCGTGGCGACGCTGTCGAACCCTGGGTCTCCGGCTTCCGCGAGCGCGAACGTCACCCGTCGCTCGTCGGCGTCGATGTCGACACCCGTCAGTTGCAGGCCGAACAGTTCACGATCGTGGATGCGGTGGATCAGGCGCTGCAGGTCCGCCGATGCGACGGTCTCTCGCGCCAGCACCGGCTCCGGCCGAGACAACTCCTGGGTGGTCACGACCTGGCCCGTCGACGAGACCAACTCCACTGCGGGCCACTGCGAAGGAACCGGCAAGGTCAGCTCGATCAGGTCATCCCGAGGCGTCGGCAGCGGGTTGACGACGACGACGGAGCCCGCGGGGCTGGCCTGGGCCAGCAGGTCCAGGGCGCGGTCGCGAACGGCCTGGGCGAGGTGCCCGGCCTCCTCGAGTCGGGCCTGCACCTGAAGGGCGGTCTCGTCGACCCCGCAACCGGTGACCGAGTCATGGCACGACGCATCGACCACCCGTCGCCAGGCCAGATCGAGGTAACCCTGGGGGACCTCCCGAAGCACCAAGGCCGCCAGCGGCTCGGCATACCGGGCAAGCAGTCGCTCGCTCACCGCCATGGCCTCCTTGAGTGGCCACCGCACGGAGAGGACGCCGGGCAGGATGTTGGCACGGGCGTGACTGCGCAACTCACCAGGGACGACGGGTGAGTCGACCGGCGCGGGGATGGCGTCGAGGTATTCGGTGAGGGTGGCGACCCGGACCTCCGGCCCGTCCGACGCGTTGAGCGCCGTCACCCGGTCGAGCAGGCCTGGGAGCGGTGCGGCATGGTCGGTGCCGTACATCGCGAGGAAGCCGCCCGCGGCATACCACTGCGATTGGGTCCTGATCCTGGCGAGGAGCCGACCCGCGGTCCCCTCGGTGTCGGCGAAGAGGTCTGCGGCGTTTCCGTAGCTGTTGGCTAGGTATTCGGTGCGAATGGTCGAGCCGTCGGGGGAGCGCCAGGCGAACTCGCTGCGCTTGACACCAGCCGGGACGCCGCGCCAGACGCAGGCGCGCTCGATGCCCACGCCGAGCAGCAGTTGGGGCATCTGGGCGCAGTGCCCGAACATGTCCGGGAGATATCCCACAGGCATGCTCGGGCCGAGGCGCGCAGCGTCGGCGAGCCCGATCTCAAGGTTTCGGATCATGGTCTCGCCCGAGCAGAGGAACTCGTCCATGAGGACCCGCCAGGGGCCGATCGCCAACTGACCATGGGCGACCAGGCGACGAATCGCCTCGGTCCGCTCCGGTCGGACCTCGAGGTAGTCGTCGACGGCCGCCATCTGTCCGTCCATCGTGAACCGGAACTCGGGCTCGGCGAGGGCTCGGTCAACGACGTCGTCCATGAGGTCGACCAGACGGAGGCGGAATCGCTGGAAGGGCTCGTACCACTCGCGGTCCCAGTGGGTGTGGGGGACGAGCCAGACCGTCGTGATCGGCTCCGCGTCGTCCGTCACGCGGAGCATCTCTGGTCGGCCAGAAGGCTGTCGAGGAACTCGTAGCGGGAGAGCACGGGGGAGTCTCCCTGTTGCAGAGCGCGCGACCACCAGCGCTGGAGCTCCGTCCACCCCGGAGCCCCCGGCGCACCACCGAGGGAGGACAGCGACAGGGCGGCGCAGAGGGCCCCGAACGCCAGCCGGTCAGCCAGAGGGAGACCCCACAACGTCCCTGCCACCAGCGCGGCGCCGAACACGTCGCCGGCTCCCCTGGCGTCGCGTTGGCGCGTCCCGTATGCCGTGACAGCCGGCACGAACACCTCGCACGGCCGGGTGCCTTCCAGCGACGCGGCGTGCACGCCCCGGGCCCCGTCCGTGACGACGGCGAGGGGGACCTGCTCGGCGAGCCGCCGCGCCGCGTCTACGGGGGTGTCCGCGCCGGTGTAGGCCATCGCCTCAACGGCGTTGGGGGTGAAGAGATCGCAGACGCTCAAGGGTTTGAGCACCGCCGGATCCCAGATGCCCGAAGGATCCCATCCGACGTCGGCGACGACGTAGGCCCCCGCGGTCCAGACGTCGACCAGCAGCGGGAGGATCTCGTCCTGACCGGGGCGGAGGTCAACCATGATGCAGCGGCACATCCCGTCGTCGAGCAGCATCCGAGGTTGCCTGACGGGAGCGAGGGAGTCCCTAGTGAACATCCGACGATCACCGTCGTGAGCGACGGAGACGGTGACCGGAGTGCTCGCTCCCGCCAGGTCGTCGGCGAGGTCAAGGCGCACGGCCTCCTGACCGAGGGCGGCCCGCACGAGGGCCCCCGCGCGGTCGGTGCCGAGGGAAGTGGACAGGACGGTGTCCAGCCCGAGGCGGGCGGTGGCGACCGCCCGGGTCGCGATCCCTCCCGGACACAGCGTGAGGCCGCCGGCCCGGGCCTCCTCGCCCGGGCCGGGGAACTCGTCGAGGTCGGCGACGACGACGTCGAGGTAGGTCACCCCGACGACCAGGACGTCGACCGACAGGCTCTGGAGCGTCAGCGAGGGAGCAGCCTCGCCCCGCTCGTCTTTGACTCGGTCGTCGTCTCGTCGGCGGTCGTCCTTGGGGGCGTCGTCGCCTCGGAAGTCCTCGGTTGTCACGACCATCTTCGGGGCCCTCTCACGGTGGAACCAGTCGCGCGTTATTGCGTATTATTGCGCACTTCACTACAGTATGGCTATGGGAGCGGACCGATGAAATACGTGCGACTGCGCACGATCACCGAACGGCTGGCATCGGGTGACAGCGTCTCGGTCCTCAACCTCGCTGACGAATTGGGGGTCAGCCCCTCCACGGTGCGGCGCGATCTGCAGTCCTTGGCGGCCTCGGGCATCCTCCTGCGGGTCCATGGTGGTGCGGCTCCCGTCGATGGTCGGGACCTGGGCGACCGCCCGTTCGACCTGGTCGCCGACGAGGACGCCATCGACAAGGGGCGGATCGCTGGTCGGGCGGCCACGCTCGTCAACGACGGAGACGTGGTGCTGCTGGACATCGGCACGACGACCCGGCTGCTGGCCCGTGAGCTCTTCGGGCGACCGATCACCGCGGTCACGTCGAGTCTGGCCGTTCTCGACGAACTTCGAGGTGACACGACGTCGGAGGTCGTCCTGCTGGGCGGAGCGGTCCGGCGCCAATACCACTCGCTGGTGGGCAGCCTTACCGAAGACGCCCTCCGCCAGGTCCGTGCCGCCACGGTGTTCCTCAGCGCGAGCGGCGTCAGTTCGGACGGGGCGGTGCTGGACACCACGTTGGTCGAGATGCCGACCAAGCGCGGCCTCCTCCGTGCGGCCAACCGGGTCGTCCTGCTGGCTGGGTCCAGCAAGTTCCCCGGATCCGGTTCCTTCCGCGTGTGCGGGATGGATCAGATCGACGTCCTCGTCACCACCCACGGAGCCGATCCCGCGACGCTGAAGGCCTGTCGAGCCCAGGGGACAGAGGTCCTCTTCGCATGAGGCTCGTCCTCCTCGGCGGCGGTGGATTCAGGGTCCCCCTGGTGCACCGGGCGCTGTTGGACGACGAACACGCCGGGCGGGTGGACGAACTCGTCCTGCACGACGTCGACGAGGGGCGCCTCGAGACGATGACCAGGGTGCTCGCTCAGCAGGGAGCCGGCGCGCCTAGGCCAGTGACCGTCCGCGCGACTGCCCGCATCGACGAGGCCCTCGAAGGCGCTGACTTCATCTTCTCGGCCATCCGGGTCGGCGGGCTGAGCGGCCGGACGCTCGACGAGCGGATCGCCCTCGATCACGCAGTGCTGGGCCAGGAGACGGTCGGCGCCGGCGGCATCAGTTATGGACTGCGAACGGTGCCGGTGGCGGTGGGCATCGCCGAGCGGATCGCGGCTCTCGCGCCGAACGCCTGGCTCATCAACTTCACCAACCCTGCGGGCCTCATCACCCAGGCGATTCAAGCCGTTCTCGGTGATCGCGCGATCGGGATCTGCGACTCGCCGGTCGGCCTCGGCCGCCGCGCCGCCACAGCCCTGGGTTTCCAGGGTGCCGACGTCCAACTGGGGTATGCCGGTCTGAACCACCTGGGGTGGGTGGACTCGCTCGTCATCAACGGCGTCGACCGACTCCCGGACCTCCTCGCCGACGACGCCGCCCTGCTGTCGATCGAGGAGGGTCGGCTGTTCGGCACCGAGTGGATCCAGTCCCTGGCCATGCTGCCCAACGAGTACCTCTACTACTACTACTTCACCCGAGAGGCCGTCGCGGCCATCATGGGCGAGCCACAGACTCGGGGCGAGTTCCTCCTCGATCAGCAGACCGGGTTCTACCAGCGTGCCCTCGCGGCCCCTTCCAGCGCGTACCGCCAATGGCGCTCGGCCTGGGAGGACCGCGAGACGACCTACATGCGTGAGGTGCGCCAGCCCACCGTCCAGCGGGACGCGCGGGACTTCGGGGGAGGCTACGAACGGGTCGCCCTCGCGCTGATGGCCGCGATCGCGCACGACGAACCCGCTCGACTGGTCCTCAACGTGAGGAATCGTGGCGCCGTGGAGTGCCTCGGGGTCGACGCCGTCGTGGAAGTGCCCTGTCTGGTGGATGCCGGCGGCCCGGTGCCCCAGCTCAGTCGGATCAGCGGTGGCCACGAGCGCGGACTCGTCCAACAGGTCAAGGCGGCGGAGGAGTTGACGATCGAGGCGGCCCTCACCGGGTCCAGGCGCCGCGCGGTCCAAGCGTTCGCCACCCATCCGCTCGTCGACTCAGTCGGGGTCGCCCGGGACCTCTTCGACGCCTACGCCGCAGCCTTTCCGCAGTTGGGTGCCATCTTCGCCGCTCAACCCGTCCCTGGGTCACCCTCCGTCGCGGGTCACTGAGGCGAGGCGGCATACCCCGGTCGGGGTGGTGATTGGCACTCGACCGGACCCGCCCGCTATCCTTGCCACTCGCGGCCGGCGACCCTGGCCGCATCTGGATGTGTAGCTCAGTTGGTTAGAGCGTTCGCTTCACACGCGAGAGGTCAGGGGTTCGAGTCCCTTCACATCCACCCTTGGTGAATATCCCCCCATCGGGCGCTGCCGCAACCGGATCCGTCCTGCTGGGCGGGATGTTGTTCGGCACGGCCGGCGTCGCCCAAGCCTTCGCCCCCTCTGGTGCCCACCCGCTCACCGTCGGAGCCATGCGGCTGTCCGTCGGCGCGATCGCCCTCATCATCTTCGTCCTGGCTCGTGGTGACACCTTCGGTTCCGTCGTCCGGCTGTGGGGGAGCCCAGCCGGGCTGATCGCGACGGCCGGGGCCGCGGCATACCAACCGTTCTTCTTCGCCGGGGTGGCGCGGGTCGGCGTGCCGCTGGGCACGTTGGTCGCCGTGGGGAGCGCTCCCATCTTCACCGGGCTACTCGGCTGGGTCTGGCGGCGCGAGCGCCCAACGGGCACCTGGGCGCTGGCCACCACCATCTGCGTGGCCGGACTGGCGCTCCTGACCGGCGCGGGTGCCCAGGTCGGGAGCCTCGACGGGATCGCCTTGACCGCAGGAGCAGGAGTGTCGATCGCCTGCTACACGGTCGCGGCGAAGTCGCTCCTGGAGTCGGGTGTGGATGCCATCGGAGTGTGCGCCTCGACCTTCCTGCTTGGCAGCATCGTCGTCCTGCCGTTCGCGCTCGGCCAAGGGATCGGGTGGGCACGGACCGGCAGCGGTGTCCTCGTCGCTCTCTATCTCGGGCTGGCCACCATGGCGGTCGCGAACATCCTCTACGCCCGCGGCCTGCTGCACCTGCCCCCGGCCACCGCCGCGACTCTGGGGCTCGCCGACCCGGTCACCGCCACCGCACTCGGGGTCCTCGTCCTCGGGCAGACGGTCTCGCCCCTGGGATGGCTGGGCTTCCTCGGAGTCGTCGTGGGGCTGTTGCTGCAAGGGATCTGGGCGGCGCGCGCCGGGCGGCGCGACCAACTCCCCCTGGGCTGAGCGCGCCGAAACCGGCGCGACCGTGGACGCGAAGGCCCGATAACCTTGGGTATGCCGCGCGGGGCCTGCCCGCGCCACTCACCGCAGGGAGCCCGCAGTGTCTGCCAGCATCACCGTGTCCGTCGCCGGAAACGAGCGATCGGTCGCGGAGGCGACTACCGCCGCCGACCTGTTCGCCGATGACCGAGCGATCGTCGTTGCCCGGGTCAACGGTGAGCTTCGCGACCTGGCCCATGTCCTCGCCGACGGCGACGCCGTCGAGCCGGTGCGCATCGACGACCCCGACGGGCTGCAGGTGCTGCGCCACTCGTGCGCCCACGTGCTCGCGCAGGCCGTCCAGCAGGTCAACCCCGACGCCAAACTCGGCATCGGCCCGCCGATCCGGGACGGGTTCTACTACGACTTCGACGTGACCACGCCGTTCACGCCCGAAGACCTCAAAGAGCTCGAAAAGGTCATGCAGCGGATCATCAACGAGGGCCAGACCTTCGTGCGCCGCGAGGTGAGCGACGAGGACGCCCTGGTCGAGCTGGCAGGCGAGCCGTTCAAGTGCGAGCTCATCGGGCTCAAGGGCGGGTCTGCCGAGGACGCGGCGGAAGGTGCCGGGGTCGAGGTCGGCGGCGCCCAACTGACGATCTACGACAACGTGCGCCGCGATGGCACCCGGGCCTGGGGTGACCTCTGCCGGGGCCCGCACATCCCGACGACCAAGTTGCTCGGCAACGCCTTCAAGGTCACCCGCTCCAGCGCGGCCTACTGGCGCGGCGACCAGGCCAACCAGCAGTTGCAGCGGGTCTACGGAACGGCCTGGCCGACGAAGGCCGACCTCACGGCATACCTCGACCGGCTGGCCGAGGCGGAGCGGCGCGATCACCGCAAGCTCGGGATCGAGCTTGACCTCTACTCCTTCCCGGACGAGCTCGGCAGCGGGCTTCCGGTGTTCCACCCCAAGGGTGGGGTGCTCAAGCGGGAAATGGAGGACTACGCGCGTCGGCGGCACATCGAGGAGGGCTTCCTCTACGTCGGCACGCCGCACATCTCCAAGGAGGGGCTCTTCCACACCTCCGGGCACCTGCCCTACTACGCCGACACGATGTTCCCTCCCATGAGCATGGAGGGGTCGGATTACTACCTCAAAGCGATGAACTGTCCGATGCACAACCTCATCTACCGCTCGCGGGGACGTTCCTACCGCGAGCTGCCGTTGCGGCTGTTCGAATTCGGGTCGGTCTATCGGTATGAAAAGTCGGGGGTCATCCACGGCCTCACCCGGGTGCGCGGTCTGGAGATGGACGACTCGCACTCCTACGTCACGCCCGAGCAGGCCCCCGCTGAGATCAAGCACCTGTTGAACTTCGTGCTGTCGCTGCTGCGTGATTTCGGTCTGGACGACTTCTACCTCGAGCTGTCCACGCGCGACGACTCCGGCGCCAAAAAGGGCAAGTTCATCGGCTCGGAGGAGCAGTGGGCCGAGGCGACCCAGATCCTCGCTGACGTGGCGGCCGAGTCTGGCCTCGACCTCGTGCCCGACCCGGGCGGCGCGGCGTTCTACGGGCCGAAGATCTCCGTCCAGGCCCGCGACGCCATTGGCCGCACCTGGCAGATGTCGACGATCCAATACGACTTCAACCAGCCGGAGCGCTTCGGGTTGGAATACCAGGCTGCCGACGGCTCCCGCCAGCAACCGGTGATGATCCACTCCGCGAAGTTCGGGTCGATCGAGCGCTTCATGGGGGTCTTGGTCGAGCACTACGCAGGCGCCTTCCCGCCCTGGCTGTCCCCGGTCCAGGTCCTCGGGGTGCCCGTCGCCGAGGAGTATGCCGGTTACCTCCGGGAGGTCCTAGGCGGCCTCGCGGCGCAGGGTGTCCGGGTCGAGTTGGACGAGAGCGACGACCGCTTCCCCAAGAAGATCCGCAACGCCTCCAAGTCGAAGGTGCCGTTCGTGCTCATCGCGGGGGAGGACGACCGGGCCGCCGGCGCGGTGTCCTTCCGGTTCCGCGACGGGAGCCAGCGCAACGGCATACCTGTTGCCGAGGCTGCCGCCGAGATCCTCGCCGCGATCGCCTCCCGGACCCAGGTTTAGGTTCGGAGAGACCCCTCACCGGTCGCCGAAGCCGCCCTCTAGACTCGGGTCGTGACGTCCGACGACCCCGGCAGGGCGACTGCCGACCTTGAGAGCGCGAGCGATTTTGCGCGCGTCGAGGACGGGTTCGAGCGGTTGTGGACGCCGCATCGGATGGCCTACATCGAGGGCGTCCGGCCCACCGAGGAGGCCGGCGACGGGTGCCCGTTCTGCGCAGCCCCGCTGCGCAGCGACATCGAAGGGCTGATCGTCGCTCGCGGTGAGTTGTGCTTCGTCGTCATGAACCTCTTCCCCTACAACCCGGGCCACCTGCTCATCTGCCCCTATCGGCACGTCCCCCTCTACGTCGACCTCACCGACGAGGAGACCACCGAGTTCACGGCGATGACCAAGACCGCCCTCGCCGCACTCACCCGGACCTCGGCTCCGATGGGCTTCAACATCGGGATGAACCAGGGCCGGGTCGCCGGCGCGGGGGTGGCCGCCCACCTGCACCAACACGTCGTGCCGCGGTGGGGAGGCGACTCCAACTTCCTGCCGATCATCGGCCAGACCAAGGCGTTGCCGCTGCTCCTCGAGGACGTGCGGACGCGCCTCGCCGAGGTCTGGCCGGCCTGAGCCGCACGGTATGCCGCGCGCCCACCGGTGCGCCGCGGCACCGGGACCACACGGCATACCCCTAGGCTGGTGGGCACCATGCCGACCCCGAGGCCCTCATGCTGAACCGACTTCTGCGCGCGTCCTGGACCAAGGTCATGACGCCGATCGCCAAGGCATTCCTCGCCGTCGGGCTGACGCCCGACGCGGTGACGATCATCGGCACCTTGGCCGTGTGTGTCTCGGCGCTGGCGTTCTATCCCCGCGGGGAGTTCCTCACCGGCACGCTGCTGATCACGCTCTTCATCTTCAGCGACAACGTTGACGGGGTGATGGCCCGCCTGTCCGGTCGGCAAGGCGTCTGGGGAGCATTCCTCGACTCGACCCTCGACCGGGTCGGCGACGCGGCGATCTTCGGTGGCCTGGTGCTGTGGTTCGCCGGGCCCGGCGCCAACTGGCTGATGGCCGGGCTCGCGCTGGCATGCCTCATCCTCGGCATGGTCGTGTCCTACGCCAAGGCCCGGGCCGAAGGCCTGGGCATGACCTGCAACGTGGGGATCGCCGAGCGCGCCGACCGATTGTTCGCCGTCCTGCTGGCCACCGGCCTGGTCGGATTGGGCCTCCCGTTGTGGGTGCTGACCGTCGTCCTCGCCCTCCTGTCCGTCGCCAGTTTCATCACCGTGATCCAACGGATGGCCACGGTGCACACCCAAGCCATGGCGGCCCTCCGGGCCGACGGGGCAGGCACGGCCGGCGACTCCGGGCCGACGGAGACCTGATGGGTGGTCTGTCAGGAGTCCTGGCGACCGCTCGGGCCCGCGGCACCGTCTGGGGCTACCGCGCCGGTTGGAGTGCCGTGCGTCGGATGCCGGAGCGGGCGGCATACCGGGTCTTCGACACCGTGGCCGACGTATCGCTGCGCAAAGGCTCCAAGGGGTTGGCGCGGATGCGCGCGAACTACGCCAAGGTGCGCCCCGAGCTCGACGACGCCGCGCTGGATGCCCTCGTGCGTGAGGGCATGCGGTCCTACACGCGCTATTTCTGTGAGGCGTTCCGGCTGCCGGACTGCACCCACGACGACCTCGACCGGATGTGCCGCGCGGTCAACGACGCTGCCGTGCGTGCGAACCTCGACGCGGGGCGCTCCGCCGTGATCTTCGTGCCGCACATGGGCAACTGGGACATCGCTGGGGCGTGGTCGACCGGCCACCTGGCGCCCGTGACCACGGTCGCTGAGCGGTTGGAGCCCGAGGAGGTCTTCCGGGAGTTCTTCGAGTTCCGCGAGTCGCTCGGCATGACGATCCTGCCCTTGACGGGCGGGCCCAACCCGTTCAACGGGCTACGCGAAGCCGTCGAGCGAGGCGACTTCGTGGCCCTGGTCTCCGACCGTGACCTGACGAGCAACGGCGTGGAGGTCGACTTCTTCGGCCACCGCGCCCGGATGGCCAAAGGCCCCGCGCTCCTCGCGCTGCTCACCGGCGCCCCGCTGTATGCCGCGTCGATCCACTTCGCGCCCGCGGCGCCGGGGCGTG
>Ga0208197_1003245_pt1 | contig 13240 bp, 10 predicted proteins | sample AD_JPNNA4_MetaG_FD_184444 | JGI IMG/M metagenome (GOLD analysis project Ga0208197, IMG submission 184444) | Active sludge microbial communities of municipal wastewater-treating anaerobic digesters from Japan - AD_JPNNA4_MetaG (SPAdes) (version 2) | ecosystem: Engineered > Bioreactor > Anaerobic...
AAGAAAACAGAGATGACGGTCATTGTATGGAGAAATTTGGCACCTGCAGTTATGAAAAACCTTTTGGGTTTTGGAATTAAGGATTGGAACCAACTGGAACACAAGAAATGGGAATTTCAAGGTAAGCTATCGTTTTATCCAGAACGCGCACAATTCAGCTTTTGGGCGGATTCCATAGCGCCACAAGGTGAATCTGATATACTCAGCAGGAGACAGAAGATAAAAGAACAACTAAAAAAAGAAGGGTTATTGGTAGAGGTAGAACATAACTTACTGGAACTTGAACCAATAAGGATGATCGCTTTGATAACGTCTAGGACTGCTCAAGGATATTTCGATTTTCTTTCAAATCTGATGGTACCTGACAATTACAGGCCTATCACTCATCTTTATGAATCGTCCATGCAAGGTGCATCGACATCTCAAGAAGTGATACGTGCATTTGACAGAATAACCACATTTTGCAAGGAATATGGTGTTAAGTACGATGTAATTGTCTTAATACGCGGTGGTGGTGGCCCGAGTGATCTGATGTACTTCGATGATTACGAACTTGCAAAGCATATTGCCAAGACGAATGCATACATACCTGTTCTAACTGGTATAGGACATGAAAAAGACGAAACGATCCCTGACTATGTTGCTTGGCGTAGATTCCCTACACCAACGGCAGTTGCAAAAGAAATATCGAACCAAATAAAGACTTACTTAGAAAATGTAAACAGATGGTACGGTGAGATCAACCAACGGATGGACAGCATTCTAAACGTGTTTTCTAGCAAAGTTGAGCAAGATAATTATAAAATGCTCAGTGATTCTATGAAGGCGGACATATCAAAAACTGAGAAATCGAACGTTGAAAGTGCGAGTTTTCTGTTAAAATCTTTCACGTTGAAAAACTATGAAACTGCGCTTTCGTTCGATTTTTTGGGGACTTTATCGAATAATATTTCTTCAAAATATGTAGATGTTAAGAAGGAAATAGATGATACAGTTGAAAAAATTTCATCATCTTTGAACTATAACTTAAAAAATAACTCTCAGGACGTTTCAAACTACGATAGGATACTGAATGATTTCGATAGAATACAGTTATCGTATGCTCAAAGACTTGATAGTGCGAAAGAAGAACTCTCAAAGATAGGCGGACCTGTCTCGGCACTCTTAGTTGGTGGAGCAGTGGTAACGAAGGAAGGAAAATTTATAAAAAGTAAGGAAGAGATAAACGAGAAAGATGTTTTAAAGATCAACTTCTATGACGGTGGTGTGATTGTCAAAACTGTCGATGATAACAATGGGCAAAATAATAGTAAGTAAAGAGAGGTAAAGAGAGGGGTAAATATGGATTTGGAAAGCGTACAAAATATACTTAACCTTAAGAAAGAGAAGATCGAAAAGTTAACATTTAAACAACTAATGGAGTTGATAGATTCGATAAAGTCATCTTTCATCTCATCAAACCTCGACATAGAGACGCAGATAGAACTGTACTCAAAGGCAATAACACTTTTGATGAAGGCAAGAGAAAAACTTGCAGAGGTGAAAAAGAAGAAGGAAGAAATAGACAGAATGTACGAAGATTTTGTCAAAAGTATGGACCAATAAGGATATTAGTAGTTCACAATTTAGAAAAGACGGGGGTCAGAATTTTGAAATCAGATAAGTATTTCTTCCAAAAATTGCCGATTTCATCCATAGTTGGAGTTTTGATATCATTGGTGTTAATCTTTATCCATCTTCCAAACCGTATTTTCGGTGACTATACATCTCTAATTGAACTCATAAAATTTGCTGTTGGTAATATAATTCTTGCACTAAGCGGTATAGGAATCTTCCTATATATCCTAAGATTTTTATCGAGCAAAGACTTTGACAAAAATCTTGATGAAGTTAAAAATGCTGCTTTGAATGAAGCCAAGAGGAACAATGCAGTAGTTATTGCAGATTTCATATCTTTCAGACCGTGGATGAGCGATGAATACTATGTGAAAACAAAAAGCGGTCTTCTCAAGTACTTCTATCCGATGTACCACGTAATCTTTTCAGTCATCGATGATGTCTTGATCATTAATGAATTGAAGATAAACGTATCTCAAAAAATTTGGGATGTAGTGGGTTATCACTTTGTCCCAATTAATCATATAGAGTCCATTAGTCTAACACAAGATAGAATATTCTTTACAAATTACAATGGAGATAATGCTGCAACCGTAGATTTTATTGAAATCAGGACTAAAGAAGGCAGCATAAAAATAGCACTCTTTGAAGAAGAATTGTTGTCAAAAAGTGGTGACATTAAACCACTTCGAGACGAATTCCTATCAAAGTTCTCCTTTTTAATCAGAACAATCGGTAAGGGAAGGATAACAGTGAATAATTTTCTAACATGATTAGCTTTCTAAATTTTCTCCTATTTCCTTTGAAATATTCATGTAGGTAGATAAAATTTAAGTGTTGAAATAAAAGATGATTTTGTGATAGAATATATAGTAACGAGATACAAAATCTTAGCGTTACAAAAACTCGTGGAAAAGTTTACATTAAAGCTTATTGTGTTGATTATATTTGTTTTCTTAGTTGTATTCGGTATCTCTGTTCTTTACAAATGCCTTGTAAGATCCATGCAAAATGACAGGAACTCAGTCATAGAATTAGGACTTTTAAAAGAGTTCGCAAGGAGGATTGGTAGATTTGGAATCCATACTCAGTGTCAGAAATCTGAGCACTTGGTTCTTTCTTGAAGAAGGGGTATTAAAAGCAGTAAATGACGTTTCATTCGAACTTGCTCCAAACGAAGTACTTGGAATCGTCGGGGAAACTGGTTCAGGGAAGAGTATAACTGTTCGAAGTGTAATGCGCCTCATTCATCATCCCGGTAAGATCGTAAGTGGTGAGATGATTTATCGTGGGCGTGGAAGAGAAGAAGATATTGCTAAGATGAGTGATGACGAATTAACACATATAAGAGGGAAAGAGATATCTATGATATTCCAAGATCCTCTTACATCTCTCAATCCTCTTTACACAATAGGTGATCAACTCATCGAGACAATTATGCAACACCAAGATGTAGACAGGGCAGGAGCTTGGAGATTGGCTGTTGAAGCGCTCGATAAAGTGCAAATACCGGAGCCAGAGAAAAGAATGAATTCTTACCCATTTGAATTCAGTGGTGGTATGAAACAAAGAGTTGTCATAGCAATTGCGCTTTCGTGTAATCCTAAAATACTAATTGCAGATGAGCCAACTACAGCACTTGACGTCACCATTCAAGCACAGGTGTTGGATTTAATGAAGCAATTACAAACGGAAATGAAAACTGGAACTTTGTTTATAACCCATGATCTTGGTGTCATATCTGCAATGGCGGATAGAGTTATGGTCATGTACGGTGGTAGGCAAATGGAATTAGCATCTGCTGAAGATGTTTTCCATAAGCCAACTCATCCTTACACGCACATGTTGTTGAGATCAATACCACGTGTTGACATAAAGCAAGACAGTCTTGAATCAATACCTGGACAACCTCCAAGGATGATCGATGTGCCAGATGTTTGTCCATTTGCTCCAAGATGTCCGAGAAGGCTTGACAAGTGTTCAAAAGAACTACCGAAACTCGATGAATTTGAGCCAAACCACTACGTGAGATGCTTTAATCCAGTGGAACTTGGAGGGGATTTGTATGTCCAATAATGAAGTTGCCGAAAAAGTACAAAATAATGTTGCATCGAAAGATGAAGTCGTTGCAAAGGTTGTAAATTTGAAGAAATATTTCCCAATATACAAAGGCTTCTTGGTGAAAAAACACGTCGGAGATGTTAAAGCGATTGACGACATATCTTTTGAGGTTAGGCGTGGAGAAACATTTGCGATAGTTGGAGAATCTGGTTGTGGAAAGACCACAACCGCAAGGACCATGCTGAGATTAACAGACCCAACTGATGGTAAAATAGAGATATTGGGAACAGATATTTCAAAACTTTCTCGAGAAGAGTTACTACCTTTCCGAAGGAAGATGCAAATAGTTTTTCAAAATCCCATTGGTTCGTTAAACCCAAGAATGACAGTTGGTCAGATATTGACGGAACCTATGCTATTTCACAAGATAGTTTCCAATCAACAAGAAGCAAACGCGAGAGCTGTAGAACTTTTGAGAATGGTCGGTCTAAAGCCATTCCACATGGATAGATATCCGCACCAATTCAGTGGTGGTCAAAAACAAAGGATAGCAATAGCAAGAGCGTTGAGCGTCAATCCAGAGATCATTTACCTTGACGAACCAACATCTGCGTTAGATGTTTCTGTTCAGGCGCAGATAGTTAATCTTCTGTTGGATTTCCAAAAGAATATGGGTCTCACGTACATTTTTATCTCTCACAACCTTTCGCTCGTTAGGTTCATAAGCAACAATGTTGCCGTCATGTACCTGGGCAGGATAGTAGAGATGGGAGATGTAAATGAAGTCTTTGACAATCCGATACATCCATACACAAAGGCACTTTTGTCTGCGTCACCAATACCTGATCCAGCAATTGAAAAGAAGAGAAAGAGGATAATATTAAGTGGAAACGTTCCAAGCCCCATAGTCAGACCAAGTGGTTGTTTCTTCAATCCAAGGTGCCCATTTAGAATGGAACAGTGCGACAAGGAATACCCACAAACAAAATCAATTTCGGAAAATCACCAGGTTGCATGCTACCTGGTAGATAAAAGGGAGGTGTAAGTTTATGAGGAAGGTTCTCGTAACACTTTTTCTTTCTTTATTAGTTATTAGCTCATTTGCAGCATACCTCGGTGAGGATGCTACTGGAAAGAAGGGCGGAACTCTTACTGTTGGAACGCTGAGCGGACCAAGAACACTTAACGACACAGTTTCCAAAGAGACAAGTTCTTCTGATGTTATCAGCATGTTCATGGGTTACGGCGGTACACTCGTTGAAATGGATGAAAACGGTAAGTTCTTCCCAGCCATTGCTGAAAAGTGGGACGGCCCACGTCTAACAAAAGATGGCGGCATGGAAATCATTTGGTATCTCAGAAAAGGCGTAAAGTGGAGTGATGGAAAACCATTCACTGCAGATGACCTTGTATTCACGCTCAACGATATCTATACTAATCCAGACGTTCCAAGTTCATTCAAAGACATACTCGAGAGTACAAATGGTTATCTACCAAAGGCAACAAAGATAAACGACTACACAGTTAGAGTATACTATGCAGAACCATTTAGGCTTGCATTCAGATATGTTGGTGGTATGTACATATTCCCAAAACACATTGCTGAACCTTGGGTAAAGAATAAGAAATTTGCAGAGTTCTGGACGGTCGATTCAATAAACAAGAAAGAGATAGTTGGGCTCGGGCCATTCATTCCTGTAGAATACGTACCTGACCAATATGTAAGATTTACAGCAAACCCGAACTACTGGAAAAAGGATAAGAACGGCACACAACTTCCATATCTCAAAGAATACATTTACAAGATCATATCTTCTCAAGATGCTATGAAACTTGCGTTTGAAAAAGGCGAGATCGATATCTACGCACCAAGAGGAACAGAATTTTCATATTTCAAGGAAAATGAAAAGAAATTTAACATCACTGTTCTTTCTTACGGTCCAGCTTACGGTACGCAATTCATTACATTCAACTGGAACAACAAAGATGAGGCAAAGAGAGATTGGTTCAGAAACGTACACTTCAGAAAAGCAGTTGCATATGCAATGGATAAGAAAAAGATAATCGATACGTTGTACAATGGCCTTGCAATCGAGCAATGGTCACCAGTTTCTATGGCTTCTCCATACTACAACGAAAAAGTTGTTGCGAAATATCCTTATGATTTGAACAAGTCAAAGGCTGAATTGAAACTTGGCGGATTCAAATGGGACAAAAACGGTAAGCTTCTCGATAGCAAGGGCAGACCAGTAAAGTTCATAATTGAAACAAACGCTGGTAACAAAGTACGTGAAGGCGTTGGTAATATTCTAACAGCAGCTCTCAAGCAACTTGGTATGGATATAACATTTGTTCCAGGAGATTTCAACACCATGATCAACAGGATGCTCAACGTCGGTGACTGGGATGCTATAATCATTGGACTTACCGGCAGTGATGAGCCACAAGGTGGGAACAACGTATGGGCAATCGATGGTTCACTCCACTTCTGGAACTTGTCACCAGAAATTGCAGACTGGGTAGATCCAAAGACGTACGTAATTCCTGAATTCGAAAAACAGATCGACAAGATATTCAAAGAAAATGTCAGGATACTTGATGACAACGTTGTCAAGGACTACTGGGCACAGTGCCAGAAGATTACATCTGAAAATATACCACTCATTTACACAGTCAACTCACTGAGGCTCTATGCATGGACCAACAGCCTTAAGAATGTAAGAATAGGATTGCTCCAAGGCACACTTTGGAATGCTGATTGGCTATACAAAGAATAAGTTATAAATACTTAGCATTTGGGCGGGCTTTCGCCCGCCCATTGATTTTAATCGATTGTCAAACGCGCCCTTACAATTGGAGTCTGCAAACTTAAAGGAGAGGTGAGTGGGGTTGGTTAAGTACATAGCCCGAAGATTGATAATATTGATTCCAGAACTATGGATAATCACGATCATAGTTTTTACCTTGATTCAATTATCACCTGGAACGTTCCTTGACCAATATAGATTGGATCCATCTATTTCAAGAGAAACGTTACAAGCAATGGAGAAGCAATTGGGATTAGACAAGCCAGCTGTTGTACAGTATTTTTACTGGTTGGGAAAGCTGGTGAGGCTTGATTTTGGATACTCTTTTTATTACAGGAGACCAGTAGTTGATCTAATTGGAGAAAGGCTACTGGGGACATTTGTTCTCTCGCTATACTCGTTTGTCATATCTTGGATTGTTGGTGTTGTATTAGGAATCGTATCTGCATTGAAAAAGTATACGGCAACTGATAAGATACTCACAGTTATTGCGTTTAGCGGATTGGCACTTCCGGGGTTCTTTCTTGCACTTGTTTTGTTGTACATGGCAGCACGAACCGGTTGGTTTCCAATCGGAGGATTGTATAGCCCAGAAACGGCAAAGATGGACGTTTGGAGCGCTTTCAAAGACATATTTTGGCGGTTGCAACTTCCAGCATTTACACTTACCTTTGGTAGTTTCGCAGGCTTGATGAGGTACCAAAGAGGTAGTCTGCTCGACGTTATGAACGAAGATTACGTTGAATTTGCAAGAGCGAAAGGAATGCCCGAAAGGGTTGTCATATATAGACACGCTTTAAGGAATGCCATAAACCCACTTATAACTATATTTGGAGCGAGCTTAGCTGACCTTTTGAGCGGCGCAGTCATTACGGAGACTATATTCTCTTGGCCTGGATTAGGTAGATTAACGTATCAAGCTCTTCTACAGAAAGACTACTATGTTGTCATGGCAAGTACAGTCATCAGCACGGTGCTTCTAGTTATTGGAAATCTCATCGGCGATATCTTGCTAGCTGCAGTAGATCCAAGAATTAGATACGAATAAGGAGGGCTTGAATAGAAATGAGTAAAGAAGATAAAGATAAGAAAAAGTTGAATAATGAAGAACAAAATCAACAAGTCACTACTCCAAGCGAGGAAAATGTAGATTTTGAAGAGGTATACCTAAGTCGTGGGCAATTGATGTGGCGTGCATTTAGAAAAAACAGACTTGCAATGGTTGGTATGTGGATACTCATAGTGATGTACATTGCAATGATCTTTGCAGATTTTTTGGCACCATACAATCCGTTTACCCAAAATTTGAATCATTCTTTGAAGCAGCCAACTAAACTTTTGACGAGCTATAATGTTGCAGATCTTAATGCGAAGATGATGCCCTATGTGCTTCCTGAAGATAGCTATATAGATATAGACTACACAAGAACGTTCAAAAGTAGACTTTTCCCAAGTAGGATAAAGGTGCAGTACAACGATGGTAGAGAGTTGGCCATCATCGATAAAAGTGTAGTTCAGATAAAAGAAGATGGCACGATAGTTCCAAAATACCTTCCTAAAGGTAGAGTGCTCGATGATAAATTTGTACTAGCAAATTCTATAAAGCTTGTGGTAAGAACGAAGGCATATGCAAAGATAGACGGTGAGTGGAAAGAGTACAAAGACGAAACAGAAGATGTTGAATCGCTTGTTTTTGAAGTGGATGACAAAGTAATTACGGAAGGGAAAAATGTCACGATAACTAACTCAAGAACTGCAAGGTCAGTCGTCGCTCAAAATGAAGGCTGGAAAATAGGTTTCTTCACTACCAGTGAACAAGAAGCCATGAATAGGCTTACAGAAGTCAAGTTCGAAAAGGAACTCGTTGGCATAAAGTATTACGATGATGACTTCAATGAATACATGATTTCAACGGATGAGGCCAAAGTAGTTTCATATGATTACAAATTCTATCCAGCAAAATGGTTTGTCAAAGGTTGGGGTCCGGATTCCACAGATCCAGAGAGAGTTGGTTATTTGCTCTGGATGATACCATTGCATTATCATCTCTTTGGTGTTGACAATTACGATAATAACCCGTACGTATCTTTGAACATATTCGGTGCTGATAGTTATGGGAGGGATGTATGGAGCAGGATTATATTCGCATCCAGAGTCTCTTTAACTATCGGGTTCATAGGACTTGCAGTCACACTTGCCCTTTCGCTGCTCTTTGGTGGAATAGCAGGATTCTATGGTGGTTTAGTAGATGAATTGATAATGAGGATATGCGAGATACTCATGGCAATTCCAGGTTTTTATCTGTTACTATTGCTCCGTGCAGTTTTGCCAGTTGACTTACCGAGTACTCAAACGTACATGCTCTTGATATTCATATTGGCATTTCTTGGCTGGCCGGGCAGGGCAAGGATCGTCAGAGGACAGATACTTGCGGAAAGGCAGAGAGAATATGTTGAAGCTGCAATCGCGCTTGGGTATCCTGATATGAGAATCATGTGGCGGCATATAATTCCAAATCTTGCAACTTATTTGATCGTTAGTTCCACGCTCTCGATTCCAGGATACATCCTTGGTGAGGCAGGTCTTTCGTACCTTGGACTTGGTATCAGAGAACCATCTGCATCTTGGGGAAACATGTTAACGGCTGCTCAGGACGTGTACATACTTGAGAACGCCCCATGGCTACTCATACCAGGTGCATTTATATTCATCGTTGTGCTTGCTTTCAACTTTGTAGGTGATGGCTTGAGAGATGCAATAGACCCAAGGGCACTTGGATAATGCAGTGATTGTAATCTTTATCATCAATATCATCAATAGAAAAGTGGCGGGTAACCGCCACTTTTCATTTTAATTTTTTTATAGGGTTAGAACTATAGGGATTAGAAGTTGCCTATTCTCTATCAGGTATCACTTTAACAATTTCTGATACTATATCGACCTTGACATTTTTCCCCTCTGAAAGTGCTTTATCGAATGGTGGATTGACTTTTATCATGATCTCGCCGTACTCTGTATCTACGTAATACTCTGAAAAATTCCCCATGTACACAATGGTCTTTATTTTCCCATCGATTGGACCATCGGCGGTAATTCTCATTGCTTCAGGTCTGCATCCCAATACGTAACTATCTGAGTGAGCAGTTGGCAGAGACGGAATTTTGTAAGTCCTATTTTTCAATTTAACGATGGTTTCATCTCTTAATATCTCAACTACTTCAACTGGGACAAAATTTATCTTTCCCATGAATTCTGCAACAAACCTATTCATGGGTCTTTCATAGACATCTTCCGCACTCCCAATCTGTTCGATCTTACCACCTTTCATAAGTACTATCTTATCCGATAGTGTAAGTGCCTCTGTCCTATCGTGTGTAACGTACACTGCCGTAATGCCAACTTCCTTTTGTATTCTCTTTATTTCCACTCTCATCTGTTCTCTCAACAATACGTCAAGATTTGAAAGAGGTTCATCGAATAGCAAAACCGATGGTTCCACTACTAGCGCTCTTGCAAGTGCTATTCTTTGTTGCTGTCCACCAGACAGACTCGATGGTGGTCTATTCTCGAAACCTTCTAATCCAACGATCCTCAATACCTCTGAAACACGTCTCTGGATCTCTTCTTTCGGTAACTTCCTCATCTTCAATCCGTAAGCGACATTATCACCCACATTCATGTGTGGAAAGAGTCCGTAACTCTGGAATACCATTGCAGTATCTCTTTTCCAAGGTGGAATTTCAACGACATTCACATCGTTGATGAGTATTCTTCCATTTGTAGGCTTTTCAAAGCCTGCGATCATCCTCAGTGTTGTTGTTTTTCCACAACCAGATGGGCCGAGAAGGGTAACAAACTCCCCTGGTTTTATATCGAATGTTATGTTGTCTACGGCTCGTACCTCGTTACCTTTATAATCTTTGAATATCTTAGAGATGTTCTCTATCTTCAACGTGACTTGTTTCACACTTATCCCTCACTTTTGATGGCTTCTTTATAAACTATCCGAACAAATTCGAAGAATCCGTTATTCAACTTATTATCGTCTTTTCTAGATACTCGCTCTTTCTAACAAACAATCTGAGAAGACCAAACACTGTTAGGATAATTATTATAAGCACGGAAGAAAGTACACTTGCAAGCCCAAATCTGAGATTCTCTGAGAAGTTGTATATCTGCAGTGTTATGTGGTACCATTGTGCCGATACGAGAAACACAACCGCACTTACTGCTGTCATCGCACGTACGAATGTATACGACAAGCTTGATATGAATGCAGGTCTTATCAGTGGTAGTATGATAGTTGAGAATACAGTCTGAGGATTTGCTCCAAGGTTTTGGGCAGCTTCCTCTATCGATGGATCTACTTGTTTCAACGTTGCAACTCCACCTTCTACGCCAACTGGTAATTCCCTGATGATATAATTTATTACGATGATGGCTGCTGTACCGACTAGTATCAACGGTGGTTTATTAAATGCTATCACGTAGCTTATACCGATCAACGTTCCAGGAATAGAAAATGGCAAAAGTACGAGCCCTTGAAGTAATCTCTTTCCAGGAAACTTCTTTCGCACAAAGAGGAATGCAACCACCATGGCAAAAACACCAGCTATTGGCATAGCGATAGCAGCCAAAATTGTTGTATCAAGCAATGCATCCTTTCCTCGCTGGAGTGCTTCTACTATATTTGAAAGCGTGAATGAATAATCAACTCCCCAGTTCTTCACAAAGCAGCCCATGAAGATCGTAGAGTAGAGTGCTACGAGAAATATGGCTATCACGTATACAACTACGCTGAGCATCTTCTTTACCCCTGGACTGACTATTTCCACGATCCTACCACTAGGTTTCCCAGTGACAGTGACATATGATTTCTTGTTTACTATGTACCTTTGCAGATAGAAAGCTGTCATTGTCGGTAACAAGAGTAAAAGTGATAGTGCAGCACCTCTATCGAGCCTATTCATACCCGTTACTTCAAGATATGCCGTAACGGATAAAACATTGAACTTTCCACCGAGCATCAATGGATTTGCAAAGTCTGCTATCGAATTTGTGAAAACTAATAGCCAAGAACTAAGCAATCCAGGTGTTGCCAGTGGGAATGTCACAGTTCTAAAAACTTTCCATCTACTTGCCCCAAGGTTCATAGAAGCCTCTTCGAGAGTACTATCTATCGATTCTAACACTCCCAACATCGTCAAATATGCAATCGGGAACATACTCATCGTTTGAGAAATCACAAGACCGTCCAAACCGTATATATCCCATTTGAGGTTCAAAAGCTGCTTTGTGATAAGCCCGTTAGAACCAAATAGGAGTATCAAAGAAAGCGTGAGTGAAAATGGTGGTGATATCATCGGCAAATTGGCCATAAGCGAGACGAACTTCTTCCCTTTTATGGTAGTTCTCGTTACCACGAACGCAAATAAAAAACCAACAATAGTTGAGACGGTTGCAGTTAAAGCACCGAGTAATATACTGTTACCGAATGATTTAAGATAAGATGTTTCTGTTAGTACTGTCTTCCATACATCGAAAGTAAAAGTACCGGTCCTTGCAAATGTGAGTTTCACAGCTTCGTACAGAGGATAAACTACAAATGTCAATGCAACTGCAAATGTTATGATTATTGCATAGGTAGTAACGGGGTCAATTGAAAACGTTCCAATTGCAAATGCAATAACAAAAAGCACAAAGACAATTAGAAACATGATATCTACGGTTCTAAGAAGCTTTAGCGTGTTTTGTGCATCGTGCAATTGTACCATGACACCTATAACTTCGTAGTCTTTATAGATAGGAGCGAATATTGCGAAATATTCCTTACCATTGAACCTCACTGTCTGATTTGAGATGTAGAATTCCTCGTACATCGCATTTTCTTGACCGTATTCATAATCCGGTAGGTTTTTGAGAAGTTGCGAGACCTTTGCATTCTCATTTTCCCTTCCATCGAAATAAGAAATGTAATAGTAGATTTCTGGGAATTTCTCATTCAACAAATCTGGGTCTACAGAGGCAACAGATCTCGCTAATTCTAATGAATTCTCCCGTGATAAACGGGAGAATTCATTTCTGATAGTTGTTCTAACCCAAAATAGCACTGCAAATACTACAACAATTACTGCTATGAATTTTATTATCTTCCAATTTCTTTCTTCCATTTGTCGACTAACCTCTCTCTATTCTGTGCTTCCCAAAGTAAATCTTGTTGGATAAGGTTTATATCTTGCAACTTGTAAACAACCTTATTCTTTGGAGCTTTTGGTGAGAGTGGTATCACATACCAACCTGCGATGATTGATTGTGCCTTGTCACCGAGTATCCAGTTGTACAGCTTCTTTGCTTCGAGTGGTTCTTTTCCACCTTTGATAAGTGACATGGCCGCGATTTCATATCCTGAACCGTCGGTTGGAAGTGTAATGACGATCGGTGCTCCTTCTTTTTGCAATTTGATCAAATCGTGCAGATATCCAATTGCTAGTGGAGTCTCACCGATTGCACAATCTTTTCCAGGTGCTGCACCAGATTTTGTGTACATATTGACGTTTACATCAAGTTTCTTCATGTAATCAAATGCTTTGTTTTCGTCCCTCTTGTAAATGTTGATCATAGTGGTGATCACGTTGTATGCAGTTCCAGATGTATTTGGATCTGCCATTCTGATCATACCCTTGTACTCGGGTTTTAGTAAATCTGTCCAGCTTGTTGGTGGTGTTATTCCTAACTCTTTTGCCCTGTTCTTGTTT
>Ga0208197_1003253_pt1 | contig 13218 bp, 7 predicted proteins | sample AD_JPNNA4_MetaG_FD_184444 | JGI IMG/M metagenome (GOLD analysis project Ga0208197, IMG submission 184444) | Active sludge microbial communities of municipal wastewater-treating anaerobic digesters from Japan - AD_JPNNA4_MetaG (SPAdes) (version 2) | ecosystem: Engineered > Bioreactor > Anaerobic >...
CCCGATAGTATCAAAGAAAACCTTGTTGTCCCCTCTGTGGCGATTGTTGATTTTAAACTATTCAATAAAAGTGTTGGAGTTGGCGAGCTTGTCAGAGGAAAAGCCATACTCAAAAAAAACATCCTTGAAACGGATAAAATTGTCCTTTCCTATATGGACAATGTAATTTCTTTTGAATTTGCTGCTTTACAATATAATTCTCCAGAATTTAACCAATTTACCTACATTCTGGAAGGATATGAAAAAGAATGGAACAATGTATATAACAAGACTAAAGCAACATACGTCAAATTACCTCCCGGCGAATATGTTTTTAAAGTGAAAGCAGCCAATAACGATGGCGTGTGGAACGAGACCGGGAAAGCCCTAAAAATTATTATACTTCCTCCCTGGTGGGCTACATGGTGGTTTAAAGTCCTTATAGCATTGTTGTTGTCATTGGTGGCCGGGTATATTCTATTCAGGGTATATGTCAATATTACCCTGAAAGCAAACCAAACTATACTGAACGAGCGTAACCAACTCAAAACGCTGATAAACAACATGCCCGACTATATTTTTATTAAAGACACCAAATCTCGCTTTATTGTCATCAACAAAGCTAAGGTACAGTTTATGGGGGCTAAAGATGAGAAAGAGTTCCTTAACAAAACTGATTTTGATTTTTATCCCAAAGAAATAGCCGAAGCTTATTATAAAGAAGAACAAGAGATTATGGCTTCCGGGGTAGCTCTTGTCAATCAAGAAAGTAAAAGAATCGTCAACGGGCAAGAACGGGTCCTTTCTACAACCAAATGCCCTATTTTCAGCAGCGAAGGAAAAGTAATCGGGTTAGTCGGCATTTTAAAGGATGTAACAGAACAAAAACAAGCTCAGGAAGAAATTTTGCGGCAAAGCCAGGAACTTCAGGCATATAATATTGTACTCAACGAAACCAATGTACTGCTTGAAGAACGTCAGCAACAAATTGAAGAACAGGCTGAAGAGATTAAAATAACCAATGAACAGCTTGTGGAACAACAGACAAGGGTGCTTGAACAGGCCGAAGAGCTTAAAGCCCAGCGCGACCAGCTGAGCCTTCTCAATACCACCAAAGATAAATTGTTTTCTATCCTGGCTCATGACTTAAGAGGGCCTTTCAATGCCCTGATAGGTTATAGCGAGCTCCTAATTAAAAATTTCAAAAATTATCCTCCTGAAAAAGTGGAGACCCAGTTGAATTTTATCCTCGATTCGTCAAAACAAACATTTTATATGCTTACCAATCTGCTTGATTGGTCCAGGTCGCAAAGAGAGGTAATCAGCTTCCATCCTGAACCAATGGCTTTTTCAGTGTGTGTTAGTAATGAATTGCGCGTTTTAAGCCAACTGGCTCAAAGAAAAGATTTAAAAATAACAGAGGTGGTTAATGGCTCCCAAAAATTAATAAATGCAGACCCTAACCTGATGGGCACTGTTGTTCGTAACCTCGTATCTAATGCTATTAAATATAGTTTTAAAGGCAAAACCATCTATCTTACTACAAATTATGCAGATACCGAAATGATATTTTCGGTTAGGGATGAAGGCGAAGGGTTAACTCCTGTGGTAAAAGAAAACCTTTTTAAGGTAACTAATATTGACTCAAAACCTGGTACCATAGGCGAAAAAGGCACGGGCCTGGGCTTGTTGATTTGTCAGGATTTTATTCGTAAACATAATGGCAAAATATGGGTCGAAAGCAAAATGGGAGAGGGGAGCGAGTTTTTTATTTCAATACCGCTGGCTTGAAATATCTAACTTTTGTCTAATTAGCGTCAGCTCTCAAATTCAATGGCAGGTATAAGCAAAATTCACTGCCATTTTTGTTTGTGTACTTCAATTTCAATTCTCCACCAATAAGCATTGCCAATTTTGATGAAAGATGCAAGCCTAAACCAGCTCCTTCGCCTTCCGAACAAGTGTAAAAAGAAGTGTAAAGAAAATCTTTAAACAATGCTTTTTGTGTCTCTTCCGAAACACCTACGCCTGTATCTTTAACAAATATTTCAACCTGTTTTTCGCTTATGTTGTAACCAATCATGATTTCTCCTTTCGGGGTAAAATTGACAGCATTTGATGCCAGGTTTGATAATATCTGCTCTACTATATCCTTATCGGTATATAGTTCAATATTTTGGCCTGTCATTTCAAAAGGGGCATTTACAACAACAGGTTTGTTCAGCCTTTTTATCTCAATATTTGCATTGATGACTATCTTGCGCAAAAGTTCGTTGAGGCTAAATAAGCTTTTATTGATTTCGTATTGGTTTTCCTGAATCTTAGAAATTTCAATAATACTCGAAATTACCTGAAGAAGGTGATAGCTTTGGCTATTAATATAAGACAAAAAAAGCTCCTGTTTTTGAGCTGAAAGGTCTTTTTCTTTCAACAGTTCTACAAATCCAAGGATACTGTTCATTGGTGTGCGGATATAATGCGAAAGGTTGGCTAGGAATGCAGATTTGAGACGGTCAGCTTCTTCGGCTTTCTTTTTGGCTTCCAAAAGCTCGTGATAAAGCTCATTTCGGCGTTTTATTTCTTTTTTTTTTAAAAAGTAAAACAGCAAGCCGGTGGTTAATACGTAAAACCAGCCTTTGTATGTCGATAGTGTTTGTATTTTGCGTATATCACTGGTAAAACTGACCACAAGCCTGTCAGAAAACAGTATCCACATTGCCCCCAGAAATATATATATCAGGGTAATCTTTATTTCAAAAGGGAGCTTTTTCATATTACTTATTGGTTAAGTAACATAAAATTATAAAAATCGCGGGCATTTACCCTTCTCGAAATAAAAAAAGTAGTAATTATTTTGTAGCCTCAATAAAAGCCCTGATATTTTCGGTAGAAACATTAGGCGGCATGCCCCCTCCGCACGAAAGAAGCACTTTTGGCTTGTCTGTTATACTGTCAAGCAGGTCTTTAACGGCTTTTGTAACATCGGCAGGGCTTCCGACAGCCAAAGGCTATTTACAGGGATGCTAAGGTTAAACACCAATTAATCATTAGGAGGCTTTTTCCCGAAAGGGACAATACCTATAGAACTTACCGGGTCAGCCCTGATGAACCCGGTAAAATCGGTTAGTAGGGTTGTGCGTTATAGGTAAAGAGTTTGTAAATAGGCCTTATCAGTGTAAAACCTGTAAAGGAGAACATTGTTTGTAGAGATAGAAAATTTTAAAAACCCTCCGGGTGCTTTATACTCCCGGAGGATTATGACAGCAATAGCTATTTTTATTGACGAGACTTAGAACGATTCAAAATCGATATCTTTCTGGTCTTTAACATCAGTAGTTTTGATTATTTTCTTTTTTAGAGGTTTGACTTTATTGTCTATTGTGATTTGTTTAGCCTGTTGGGTACTTTTAGTGTCAACAGACGCGTTTTTACTTGTGGTAAAAAAACCAATTGTTTCTTGCAAAGCTTCTGCCTGAGAAGCTAATTCTTCGGCTGTTGAGCTCATTTCTTCAGCTGAGGCTGAATTTTCCTGGGTTACAGATGAGAGTTGCTCAATGGCTTTGGCAATTTGCATAGCGCCTGAGTTTTGTTCGTTACTTGCAGCAGCTATTTCTTGAACCAAGGTTGAGGTGCGCTGTATTTCGGGTATCAATTTAGACATTAGTTCACCGCCTTCCAGAGTAAGCTTAAGGCTTGAAGCTGAAAGAGCGTTTATTTCAACGGCAGCTTTTTGACTGGTTTCGGCAAGTTTGCGTACTTCGGCAGCAACAACGGCAAAGCCTTTTCCGTGTTCACCAGCACGGGCTGCTTCAATGGCAGCATTGATGGCAAGTATATCAGTCTTTTCAGCAATGGAGTTGATGATTTTGATTTTCTCGGCGATTTGTTTTGTTGCCTCCAGGCTCTTCATGGCAGCATTGCTCACATCTTCAACGCCTTTGTATGCCGATTTGGCTATTTTTTCTGTTTGAACAGCATTGTCAGTGTTTTGCTGTATGGTGGAGTTCATTTCTTCAATAGAAGAAGATACTTCTTCGGCTGCAGAAGCTTGCTCGTTGGCTCCCTGTGCTATTTGTACTGAAGTGCTGCTAAGTTGGCTACTGCCCGCAGATACATTTTGTGCTGATTCCATGATTTGTACTACGATTTCATTCAAACGCGTTACCATATCGTTTAGTGCTTGCATTAGGATGTCATTTTCTGACCGTTTTTCGAGCGTTACTGTTAAATCACCTTCTGCTATTTGTTTTGCTTTTTCGGCAATTTGGTTCATGGCAGCGTTTAAATTCTTGAATGCCGGCACAATTTTATCATTTTCTGATAGTTTTACAAATGACTGGTTCATTTCGTTGAGGGTTTTGAAATCACCAATAGCAAATAATTCAATGGCATTAGATATATTATTGAAAGAATCATATACTTTATTGGTGGCATCAGCTATTTGAGCAAATATCCCCTGGTATGAACCTTGTACCTTTAAAGTTGCATCACTAACTGCCAGCTTTTGCATTACCAAATTGGCTTCAATAAGCCCTGCTAATCCATCGATGCAGCGGTTGATGCTGTTTTTCAAATTGTTGTATTCGCCTTTGTATTCCTTGGTAATTTTTTCGGGAATGATGCCTTGAGAGATTTTATCAAGATATTCACTTGTAACATTCAAAGGTGCAACAATGCCATCTAAGGTTTCATTCATCCCTTTAACAATTTTTTGATAATCGCCCTGATGTTTTTCAATATTGGCGCGTTTGTTCAGTTCGCCATCATAACTGGCTTTGGCTAACATCTGGGTGTCATTGATTAGTGATTTTAAGGCATTTATCATTACTTCGAATGACTGGGCGAGAGCGTATATCTCATCTTTGGTATCAATTTGCATGTTGATATCCAGGTTACCTTGAGCAATATTCCGGGCTGCTTCATTTATCTGGCTCAGATTTCTTGATATTCCGTTGGCAATGTAGAATGCCATAATGATACACATAATGCTGCCAAAGAGCACTCCAATAATTACTACATAAAACAGGATGCCAAATGCTTTATCTGAAGAAGCAGCTATAGTTGCAGCCTCGTCTTTATTCAACTCTACCAATTTATCAAGGACTTCTGTCCAGGTATAAAAAACTATTCGGGCTTCACCAGCCATCAATTCACGGGCTTTATCCATTTTTTTCTCATTTGAAAAAGCAATAATCTGCTCGTGCAATTTCATGTACTGCTCGAAATATATAGCTGCTGAGTCAATCAACATCTTTTCTTCATCATTTTTTACCAATTTTGCCTGATAAATATTAAGGTGCTCTTTGTAAGAATTGGCAATTTCTTTAGTAAGTTTTTCTGTCTTAGCTTTTTCTTCATCATTGACGTTTGATAAGTAACGATATTCTTTATTACGGATTTGTTCTTTGTCTGTATTCATGCTCCCGGCATGATAAACTGAAGGTAAATGGACTGTAGCCATATCTTGGCTGGCATTGTTCATTTGGTACATTTTTATTATTCCTAAGGTGGCTATCACAATTATTAATAACTGGATAATTCCGAACCCAAGAAGGATTTTTGATTTGATCATCAATTTTTTCATGACTATTGATTTTTAGTGAATATTTAAATTGTATTTTTTTATTTTAAAAACTGAATGCTTTGATTGTATTGAGCAGCATGACAAATTGGTTGTTATAGTTTGTTATTCCAGTCAGGTACTTGCTGTCATAGCTTATCCCGTTTTCGGGAACTGGTTTAATTTGTTCGTTAGCGACCTCGATTACATCTTTAACAGCATCGGCTGTAGCTGCGACCGAATATTTGTTTTCGTCCTGGCCTATTTCAAATACTATTAAAAGTCGCTCCAACTCCTCGTTATCTTCAACCGTAAGGTTAAATTTCAGATGTGTGTTTAAAACAGGTAAGATTTCGCCCCTAAAGTTGATAATGCCTAATAGATTCTTGGGAGCATCGGGCACAGGAGTAATCAGCTGTCTTTCGAGCACCTCAAGTACATTGTCAACATTTACGGCAAAAAGTTCTTGTCCAAGTTTGAATGTCAAATATGTGTTGGCTTTCATCGTACTTACTTTTTTAAGTTCCTAATTATTAGATGTTTTAAACCATACATTATCGGTATCGAGCAATAAAGCTATACTTCCGTCTCCAAGCAAACTGGCACCAGACAAATGCTTTACCTCGGAAAAAGCTTTTCCCAACGGCTTAATAACTGCCTGGTATTCTCCAATAATTGTATCTGCAATGATGGCGTATCGCTTAGATTGTTTATTGATGATAATCAGTTTTTGAGAGCAACTGCTGTCTTCTGCATGCATTGTATAGCCCTTTAAAATGTAAAATGGGAGTAGTTCGTTGTTATATCTGATAAGTTTACTCTGGGTATTGGTGGTGTTTTCGTCAAGCTCGATATTGCAGGCTTCAATATCTTCAATAGGTATAGCGTATGTTGTTTTGCCAGATGTTACCAACAAAGTGCTAATAATGGATACGGTTTGTTGCAATTTTAAGGTAAAGGCTGTTCCTATGTTTTTGGTTGAAGAGACTATAATCTCGCCCCGAATGTCATGGATTCTTTTTAAGACAATATCCATTCCTATGCCCCTGCCTGAGACATTTGAAAGGCTTTCGGCTGTTGAAAAACCCGGAAGGAATATTAAGTCCATGATTTCTTTTTCAGTCAGATTTGTTCCGGGTTGTATAAAGCCTTTATCGACAGCTTTGTTATAAACGTATTCAGTATTAATGCCATTACCATCGTCACTAATGGTGATATATACGTAATTGCCTGTTTTCTGGGCCTCGAACTTAATTGTTCCGGTTTCTGGTTTCCCTTTTGCTATGCGTTTTTCGGGTATTTCTATACCGTGATCTATGCAGTTGCGGATAAGGTGCATTATTGGCTCTCCTATAGCATCAATGATGTTTTTATCAAGCTCAGTATCTTCTCCAATAATTTCAAATTCGATTTGTTTGCCCAGTTGCTTGGCCAAATCGCGGATGAGCCTTTTGAATTTATTCAACATTTCGTGCAAAGAAACCATGCGGATGCTCAGGGCGTTGTCACTAAAAAGCTTAGAAAGTTTTTCAATTTTTTCGGCGGCATCTATGGATTTTTCTTCATCATGTTTTTTGAGAGCAATAAGCAGCTCGGATTTTGTTGTAACCAATTCACTTACGAGGTACATCAGTGTGTCAAGTTTTGAAGCTTCAACATTGATGCGAGTTGTAGCTTTAGGTGTCATTTGTACTGGTTGCTGGTTATTGGTTTTGTTAATCAAATGAATGAGTTCTTTGCCGGAATCATTTGCATTATTAGGTGCATTGTTTTGCATATCAGTTGTGTCAAAGGCTTCTATATGTTGAGTAATATTATTCAATTGTTCATCGCGTTTTTCAAGTTCTGTTGGGTTGAAAATGTCAAAATCTGCAACTTTTGATATTTTGCAATAGTCCATAACAAACATCAGGGCATTCTCAATTTCTTCAAAAGGTTGGTCAGTAACGAGGAAAATGCTCCAAAATTCGCCTTCGCTATTGTTAAATGGCTTGCTTGAAATTTTATACTCGCCAAGAGCAAACAGGTCATGAAATGTATAGGCCATGTTTACACAACGTTTTATCAATTCTTCGTTTGGGTAAAACAATATGTTCCATGTAGCCTTTTTATCTATATTGCCAGTAGTGGGTTTGTTTGATACTTTAATTTCATTGGGAGTTGAGGTTGTTTTGGGTTCTGTCTTTTTACTTTCTGGGGTTTTTATACCTTTGACAACGTCTATAGATTCTTTAAGCAACTTATGCCTTTTGATATTGTTTTCGTTGCTGAAAGCTTCGTCAATGAGTAACGCCCTTATGTGGTCAGCAGCAGTGAAGGTAATATCAATTATAGAAGGGTTCAATTGCAGCGTCTTTTGACGCAGTAGGTCATAAATACTTTCGAGCTCGTGCGTTATTTCAACTATTTTGTCAAAGCCAAACATGCCGCTGGCCCCTTTAATAGTATGCATCACCCTGAATGCCTCGTTGATATTTTGCAGGTCGTCGGTCTTTTCCAGCTCGATAAGTACGTTGTCTAAACTGGTTAAAAGTGATTCGGCTTCATCAATAAACTTCAGTTTTAATTGATTCATATCCATGGTTAATCATTTTTTGATTGAAAAATAATCCCTACCATCGATGGAAATATCCTGAGGGAAGTAGTATCTATTGTTTATTACGGTTTCTAAGGCTGGTTCGAGTTCTGAAAAAATGTTGTTTTTGAAAATACAGCCTTTAAATCCAGCTTCGAGTAATGTTTCCAGATATACTTTGTCATAATGCAAGGTGATTGCTATAAATTTCAAGCTGGGTTCGTGCCACAGTGCTTTTTTGGTAAGTGTAATACCATCTATGTCTGGTATCATAACATCCATAAGGATTACATCAGCTTTTCGAAGAATTTTGATTTGCTGAAATTCTTCACCGCTTGATGCTTCTGCAATAATATTGGCATTGTATTTTGTAACCAGTACTTTTTTCAATGCCTCTCTAAAGGATTCGTTATCATCGACCAGAATTATATTTAACGTTTTCATATCCCCTTAATTTGATTTTTTACTTGTGTAATTGTTAGTCCAAAGTTATTTTGCCCGACAAGCAAAAACACCGGCCAGAAAAATGGATTTAACCAATAAGGGAATGGTTTTGGGCCATTGTTAAAAAGGGGGGTACCCCATCTCAATGTAGGGGGATAAAATACACATAAAGTTGTATGCTTGGTTTGACAAGATTTTTACATTATAGGTTAAAAGTCATTAAGCAAAGAAGTAGTATGCTTATGTATCTGATATTTACAGACATTAACTAAACAGAAAAGTTTCCATGCCACGGCAGATTTGATTTGCTATTCAACCTGTGTTCGATATAAGAATAACATTGTCTATTATTATTAAAACATTTGAATAGCAATAAATACTAAGTCTCTATGCAACTTTTTTGTCGAAAAAAGTTGCTCAAAAACTTTTATCGCCTTAACTCTTTCACCCTCGAAGCCTGGTAATGTAGCAATAAACAAACAACAGGAGTGTTAGGCTTCTCGGCCGAAATCGAACAAAAAGGCGATGAAAAGGAATTTTTTCTTTTTAATGCTTCGCCTGTTTCATGGAAACTTTTCTGCTTATAGCCTGACGGCATAAACTCAGCTCAGGCAAAGCCTAAGCTGAACAAGTACAAAAGTTAAGAAGCTATAGTTTAAAACATTAGCTATTTTTCTTATATAGAAATCCAGTTAATTGTCAAATCTTCACAAGCTTATGCTTTATAGCATAAATAAGCAGCCCTATTGCGTTGTTACAGCCTGTTTTGGACAAGATGTTGTTGCGGTGCCATTTGACCGTATCGCAGCTAAGGTGAATTTTTTCGGCTATTTGTTCGTTGGTGAGGTTTTCGCATATTAGTTTCAAAATTTCCATTTCGCGGTTGGTAAGGCCGGTTTCGTCTTCTTTTTTATTTTTTGCACTCAAATTGACTATGACTTTTTGTAAAAGCTCAGACGAAAACCAGCTCCCGCCTTTGGCTACCTCTTTGATGGCCATTTCAAGTTCAGAAAGCCCGGCATTCTTCAAAACAAAACCTTTAGCCCCGGCTTCGACCATCTGAAAGTAATACTGTTCGTCGCCAAAAGACGAGAGTGTCAGTATTTTCAGGTTAGGCTGTTTGGCCAAGGCTTTTTTGGTAGCTTCAATGCCATCCATCTCGGGCATGGCAATGTCCATAAGTACCATATCCGGGCTAAAATGGTCAAGAAGCGCTAAAAGTTCAACTCCGTTTGATGCTTCGGCAAGCACTTCTACAGTTTTTCGCATGGTGAACATTTTGCTTATGCTTTCGCGAAACATGGTGTGGTCGTCTGCTATGATAATCTTAATCATTGTTTTGTGTGATGGTCAATTATAAAAGTATTAAAATTTCAAAGTCTATTCTATATAAGATAAAGGGATTTTTATAATAAATACTGTACCTTTACCTAAGGTGCTATTTATAGCGAGTGTCCCGTTCAATGATTTTAAGCGGCTTTGCATATTCAGTAACCCTATTCCTTTTCGGTTTTCCAATACTTTTACAACATCAAACCCTTTGCCATCATCAGTATAGTTAATAATGAGTGTGTCATTTTCTAATACAGTGTGAATGCTGATATTTTTTGCATCAGCATGTTTTAAAGTATTGGTAATGCATTCGCAAATAATACGATACGAAGTAGCCTCTATAATTTCATCAAAACGCCCAAGCTCAGTACTTTCAACAGAGACCTTAACCTTACCTGACTTATTTACTTTGTCGGCATAAGCTTTAAGGGCCTCAATAATACCATAATTCTGCAGAATATGCGGGCTTAGCTTGAATGACAAGTCCCTTACTGCTAAAGTTGATTCGTTAATGAGTTTCTGTATTTCGGGGACAATAGTTGTTGAATCTGATGTTTTATTGGGCTCGGCCAGCCAGTCTGCGTACATTTTGGCTGCCGACAAAAGAGGCCCAATGCCATCATGCAGCTCTTGCGAAAACTGAAGACGGTCTTTTTCTTCGGTATTAATAACGCTGTTAAGTAATTCCCGCTCTAATTTTTTGCGTTCGGAGATGTCGCGGGCTATTAGCAAGATGGCTTCCTGTCCGCTAATGTTGATATTTGTTGCAATTACTTCTACTGGTATTACTCCATCATTCTTTATAAAAATCTCGGTTTCAAAATTGAGGACAATACCGCCTGATTTTAATGCGCTAATTTGGCGTTGGATTATATTGATACCTTCTTTACTCAAAAGCGTGAATATGGTATTATGGACTAATTCTTCATATTGGTAGCCTGTTTTTTCGTAGGAAGCCCGGTTAATATCCATTATTTTCAAGTTGTTGTCAAGCAGTATTATGCCATCTGTAGCCGAATTAAATATAGTGCGAAATTTTTCTTCACTTTCTTTGATCTTCTTTTCAGCAATTTTGCGCTCAGTAATATTACGCGACGAGGCAAATATTTCTTTGAGTTTTCCCGACTCATCGGCCACTAAAGTACTGTTTACTTCTACCCATACAAAGCTGCCATTTTTACATTTTAGCTCTATTTCGTTTTTTTGAGTAATGTTTTGCAGATTGCCTTGGTAATATTGTTGTAATCGTTCAGCTATATTTGTTTTTGCATATTCTAAAGATTCAGGTGACACCATATCTTCAAGGCTTTGAGCCATAGCTTCTTCAACAGTAAAGCCGGAGAGCTTATATATTGAAGGGGTTATAAAAGTATATTGCATGGTTTCGATGTCCATTTTCCAGATGACATCTTCAATATTCTCGGCCAACAGCCTGTAATTTGCTTCACTTTTCCTTATATTCTCTTCAGCTGTTTTTAATTCGGTAATATCTATACCCATTCCCAATATCCCCGTTATCTTGTCGTTTTGAAACACCGGGTGAATATTGAACATTACATAGCGTTTGCCCTTTGGCGTGTCAAAAACCAATTCGGTGCTTGTATGCTCTCCATGTAAGCCCAACTGCACTTTTTCTTTAGTAAATTGTTTAGTTTCTTCCGGAATATCAAGCACATCAATAGGTTGTCCTGACAGATCGCCCCATATTTCTATTGAAGCTTTATTTTGAAGGATAACCCGTCCTTGGTCATCAGTAACCCAAAACTCATAAGGCCAACTGTTGACAGCTGAATTCAGAATGGCTTGCGTCTTGTTTTTTTCGTATTCGGCAGTAACATTTCTCGAAAATGCTGCAATGCGATGTACTTTACCTGTTTCCCCCTTAACAGGGTATATTGTTGAATTCCAATAACCATTTCCGGTATCTCTATCTTCGGTAAATGTTACAGGATTTCCTGCAAGTAGTTTAGGCAAAATATGTTGCCTGAAAGAATCAATTTTTATTTTCGGAAGTAATTCGGTGATATCTACCCCATTAAGAAGCTGCTCATCGGATATTTTAAAAAGTTTCTTAGATACAGGGTTTAAATCGAACACTCTTATGGTGTTTCCTTCATCCAATATATCCATAAAAGTAATGGCATCTGAAGAATATGTATATACCTCATTTAAGCGGTCTGACAATTGTTCAAGATGTTGGTTTTTTTCTTCCAAAAGCATCTCCAGCTCATTTCGGTACGTTTCGAGCTGGGCTTCAATAGCTTTTTTCTGGGTAATATCTGAAATTATAACACCTCCATAATAACCACTCTCCGTAAATATTGGAAAAAGTGTAGTACGAATATATCGGTGAGACGAATCGTGATGTCTTATTTGAGTTTCTGAAACTTGCTCTTTACTATTACCCTTTCTTATTTCCTCAAAAAAATGTATCGTATTTTTTTTAAAACTTTCCCGAAGCAATTCGGCCTTATCAGGGTCAAAAGCCATCATATAGGTAACGTCCCAAATAAAACTACCTAAGGCTCCTTCTTTTGTAACCCCAGTTATTTGGGTCATTGTATCATTCCAGTCTTCTACAATGCCTTTTTCGTTGATAATAACTATTGCTTCGCTTGACTGTGAAATGAATTTGTTTAGTTTTTCCTCTACTATTGACTTTTCAGCCTGGGTCTTTTTGTGTCCTTCAATTTCATGTTGAAGAATTGTGTTTGTATTGTTTAGTTCCTCATTTATTGAATTTAACTCATCGTTATTAGCTTGCAATTCTTCATTAGCAGCATCAAGTTCTTCGTTAAGGGTAAGTAATTCCTGGTTGTTTTGTTCCAACTCAAAGGTTTTCTCTTTGACCAGTTTCTCAAGTGTTTTAGTGTATTTCTCTAAATTCAGATTTTCTAAATTTTCAGGTGTTTCTTCAAGTAAAGAGGCCGAAGCTGTTTTTTTTCTGAAAGATTGAAGTTTAATGATCAATATCACAATCGTGATAAGCAGAAAGAAAATTATAATCAGAAGAATTTGCATATACTCATTTTTGGATATTTTAAAGTTAATCCATTTTAAGTGTATAAGCTAAAATTGAACCTTAATTTGAAGTTAAAGCAACAAAAACGCCTTTGAGGTCATTCAAAGGCGTTTTTGAGGTAGTTTGTTGTAATTTATTTCCTTACATCGAAACCGCTTGGTACCTGGAAGATACGTAAGCCAAACTGTGGGGCTGTGGCTATCAGGTATTCAAATATAGATGATTGTACCTCTTCAAAGTCTGCTGCTGGTTTGTGAAATGTGTGTACGGCCAGCTCTAAAGGCATACCGTTTTCGGTGGGTTGTA